>PVML01016842.1_pt1 | contig 116574 bp, 114 predicted proteins | sample 1853371 | NCBI WGS metagenome assembly PVML01 (sample SAMN08533508, study PRJNA380276) | Human gut metagenome, whole genome shotgun sequencing project. | isolation source: participant 1, chromium library | host: Homo sapiens | collected 2017 | reverse complement strand
ATGCCTACTTTTAACCAGCTTGTACGCAAAGGCCGTGAGGTCCTGGTTACCAAGAGCACCGCTCCCGCCCTGCAGAAGACTTATAACTCTCAGAAGAAGCAGTACTCTGATCTGAGCAGCCCCCAGAAGCGTGGTGTCTGCACTGCAGTTCGTACCATGACCCCCAAGAAGCCTAACTCTGCTCTGCGTAAGGTTGCTCGTGTCCGCCTCACGAATGGTATCGAGGTCACCTCTTACATTCCCGGTATCGGCCATAACCTGCAGGAGCACTCCGTCGTGCTGATCCGTGGCGGCCGTGTTAAGGACCTGCCCGGTGTGCGTTACCACATCATCCGTGGTACCCTGGATACTCAGGGTGTGGCAGGCCGTAATCAGGCCCGCTCCAAGTACGGCGCAAAGCGTCCTAAGGCCGGTGCTGCAAAGAAGTAATTGAGGACAACCGCCATAAACGGCTTTCCATTATATAAATAACAAGTCCGCATTGTGCGGAGGGTAACGGTTTATGTAAGGTCAGCTCTTTGTGACACAACGGGAGTTTTATTACTTTCGAGTACCGATGATATCATTCTGTGAAGGAGGGAAGAAAGATGCCTAGAAGAGGTAACATTGCTAAGCGCGATGTCTTAGCTGATCCTATTTACAATTCCAAGATGGTCACCCGTCTGGTCAACAGCGTGATGCTGGATGGCAAGAAGGGCGTCGCTCAGAAGATCGTTTACGAGGCTTTCTCCATGATTCAGGAAAAGACCGGCAACGATCCTCTGGAAACTTTCGAGAAGGCGATGGAGAACATCATGCCCAGCCTCGAGTGCAAGACCCGCCGTGTTGGTGGCGCTAACTACCAGGTTCCTCTGGAAGTCAGCCCTGCCCGCCGCGAGACCTTGGGTCTGCGCTGGCTGACCGCTTACAGCCGCAGCCGTGGTGAGAAGACCATGGCCCAGCGTCTGGCCGCCGAGATCATGGATGCTGCCAACAACACTGGTAACGCCGTGAAGAAGCGCGAGGATACCCACAAGATGGCCGAGGCCAACAAGGCTTTCGCTCATTTCCGTTATTGATCTGTTCTGTAGGAGGTTAATTTCATGGCTACACCCAGAGAAGTTTCTCTTCAGATGACGAGAAATATCGGCATTATGGCCCACATTGATGCTGGTAAGACGACTACCACCGAGCGTATTCTGTACTACACCGGCATCAACCACAAGATCGGCGAAGTCCACGATGGCGGCGCCACCATGGACTGGATGGTTCAGGAGCAGGAGCGTGGTATTACCATCACTTCCGCTGCTACCACCTGCTACTGGAGCCACTCTGAGACCCAGAAGGATCCGGTTGCATTCAAGAAGAACCGTCACCGCATCAACATCATCGACACCCCGGGCCACGTGGACTTTACTGTTGAGGTCCAGCGTTCCCTGCGCGTCCTGGACGGTTCTGTGACCGTTCTGGCTGCTAAGGGCGGTGTCGAGCCTCAGTCTGAGACCGTTTGGCGTCAGGCTGACGAGTACAAAGTCCCCCGCATGGTGTACGTCAACAAGATGGATACCATGGGTGCCGACTTCTTCCGCTGCATCAAGATGCTGCATGATCGTCTGCACGCTAACGGCGTGGCGATCCAGCTGCCCATCGGCCAGGAGGATACCTTCCGTGGTATCGTTGACCTGGTCGATATGAACGCTGAGGTCTACTATGACGACATGGGCAACGATATGCGCACTGAGCCCATCCCTGAGGATATGGTCGAGCAGGCCGAGGAGTACCGCAACATCCTGATCGAGGCTGTTGCCGAGAACGACGAAGTCCTGATGGAGAAGTATCTCGAGGGTGAGGAGATTACCCGCGAGGAGCTGAGAGCGTATGGGCCGCATCCTGCAGATGCATTCTAACCACCGCAAGGATATCGACTGCTGCTACGCAGGTGATATCGCTGCTGTTGTCGGTCTGAAGAACACCACTACCGGTGACACTCTGTGTGATGAGAATCATCCCATCATTCTGGAGTCCATGAAGTTCCCCGAGCCTGTTATCCGCGTTGCCATCGAGCCTAAGACCAAGGCCGGCAACGAGAAGATGGGCATCGCGCTGGCAAAGCTGGCCGAAGAGGATCCGACCTTCAAGACCTACACTGACGAAGAAACCGGTCAGACCATCATCGCCGGTATGGGCGAGCTGCACCTGGAGATCATCGTTGACCGTCTGCTGCGTGAGTTCAAGGTTGAAGCAAACGTGGGTGCACCTCAGGTTGCTTACCGTGAGACCATCCGCAAAGAGGCCAACCAGGAGACCAAGTACGCACGTCAGTCCGGTGGTAAGGGCCAGTATGGTCATGTTAAGATCAAGATCGAGCCCAACGAGCCCGGCAAGGGTTACGAGTTCGTCAACGCCATCGTTGGCGGTGCCATCCCGAAGGAATACATCCCGGCTATCGACAACGGTATCCAGGGTGCTATGAAGTCCGGTGTTCTGGCTGGCTATCCTGTCGTTGATGTCAAGGTTACCCTGTGGGATGGTTCTTATCATGAGGTCGACTCCTCTGAAATGGCCTTCTCCATTGCTGGTTCTATGGCGTTCAAGGATGCTATGCGCAAGGCTGATCCCATCATCACTGAGCCTATCATGAAGGTTGCAGTTATCGTTCCCGATGAGTATCTGGGCGATGTTATCGGCGACCTGAATGCACGCCGTGGTCAGATCCAGGGCATGGAAGCTATGGCTGGTACTCAGCGCGTCAATGCATTTGTGCCTCTGGCTCAGATGTTCGGCTACGCTACCGACCTGCGTTCCAAGACTCAGGGCCGTGGCCAGTATGTCATGGAGCCGTCTCACTACGAGCCGGTGCCCAAGAACATTGCTGACCAGATCATCGCTGGCCGCACCAAGGGCTGATTCCTGAAAAATGGATAAAGATTTTGCCGGGGTAGTGTAACCTCGGCAAAATTTCCTGTAAAAGCACTTGATTTTACAGGGCAAATTTAGTAGAATAGCCTTGCAATGCAATGTCTGCATCTTGCAGGGTTGTTGTAACCAAATATCAAAACCTAAATTAAGGGAGGATATTCCAATGGCTGAAAAGGCAAAGTTCGACCGTTCTAAGCCGCATGTGAACATCGGCACCATCGGTCACGTTGACCACGGCAAGACCACTCTGACCGCCGCTATCACCAAGTACCTGGCTCTGAAGGGCGACGCAGACTTCATGGATTATGCCAACATCGATAAGGCTCCTGAGGAGCGTGCTCGTGGTATCACGATCAACTCCGCTCACGTTGAGTATCAGACCGACGCTCGTCACTATGCTCACGTTGACTGCCCGGGCCATGCTGACTACGTTAAGAACATGATCACTGGTGCTGCTCAGATGGACGGCGCTATTCTGGTCGTTGCTGCTACCGATGGTCCCATGCCCCAGACCCGTGAGCACATCCTGCTGGCTCGTCAGGTCGGCGTGCCCTATATCGTTGTGTTCATGAACAAGTGCGATATGGTCGACGACGAAGAGCTGCTGGATCTGGTCGAGATGGAGATCCGTGAGCTGCTGACCGAGTACGACTTCCCCGGCGACGACACCCCGATCATTCGTGGTTCCGCTCTGAAGGCTCTGGAGTCTACCTCCACTGATCCCAATGCTCCCGAGTATGCTTGCATCAAGGAGCTGATGGACGCTGTTGACACCTATATCCCCAACCCCGATCGTGAGGAAGACAAGCCCTTCCTGATGCCCATCGAGGATGTCATGACCATTTCCGGCCGTGGTACTGTTGCTACCGGTCGTGTTGAGCGTGGCATTGCTAAGGTTGGCGATGCAATGGAGATCGTTGGCATTAAGCCCGATCGTCTGAGCACCACCATCACTGGCCTGGAGATGTTCCGTAAGTCTCTGGACTTCGCTGAGGCTGGCGATAACATCGGCGCTCTGCTGCGTGGTGTTGACCGTACCCAGATCGAGCGTGGCCAGGTTCTGGCTAAGCCCGGTTCTGTTCATCCCCACAAGGTCTTCGAGTCCCAGGTCTACGTTCTGACCAAGGACGAAGGCGGCCGTCACACCCCGTTCTTCTCCAACTATCGTCCTCAGTTCTACTTCCGCACCACCGACGTGACCGGTATCATCACTCTGCCCGAAGGCACTGAGATGTGCATGCCCGGCGATAACGTCATGATGCACGTTGAGCTGCTGACCCCTGTTGCTATGGAAGAGGGCCTGCGTTTCGCTATCCGTGAGGGTGGCCGTACCGTTGGTTCCGGCGTTGTTGGCAAGATCATTGAGTGATTTTGACCCTTCGCGCCTGTTCTAAGGCAAAAGGTTAAACTTACAAAGAGCCTTCCCATTCCGGAGAGTGGGAAGGCTCTTTTTGCGCTATCGGCGAATCAAAGGGAAAAGCCTCTTGTTCTGCATTCCGCAGAGCAGGAGGCTTTTTATGTTGCCGGGGGATCAGCCGAGCAGATTATATTGATTGGATCGTTTCTGAGCAATTTCATACACTTCTTCGTCAGCACGGACACCGATAACGATCACCAGCATTTCCGTCTCGGTGCGGCGCAGCTGATAGACGACCCGCAGGCCGGAAGCACGAAGCTTGATTTTTAGAAATCCAGCCAGATTGGTGCGGCTGTGGTTGCCCAAAGCTTTTCCGTAACCATTTTCTTCAGCAGGCAGGGGATTTTGCTGCACTTTTTTGATGGCTTTCAGGACAAGGAGCCGTTGGCTGCCATCCAGTGCTTTCAGATCCTTTTCGGCCTCGGGAAGGTATTCCAGTGTCCAGCTCATTCGATGTCTACCTCGTCAAAATCTGCGAGGTCCTCTGCCGTGATACCCAAGCGGCGGTTCATTTCTGTCTCGGATATCACTGTGGCGGGGTCATAGTGCACCATCCGTTCGGTGGCAATGGTCAACAGGCGGGCATCGTTCACCTCATCCATCAGACGAACGTATTCCTCAGGTGAGAGAAGCACGCATTCGGCGGTGTTGTTCTTCATCACAACTTTTGCACCGTTCCGTTTGACATCGTCGAAGATCTTTCCCGCCAGGCCGCGGTTGAATTGAGTGATCGGGATCGTATTGGTAATAGCGCTTACAACAGATGCCATGTCTGTCAGCTCCTTTCTATGGTTATAGTATAGCAGTTATCTGTAAAAATAGCAATAGGAATCGCAGCAAATTCACTGATGATATAAAGGCGGACAAAAGTTGGAGGAGTTTTTGTTGTAGATCTGTTTACAAATAAAGGTTGTTATGATATGCTGACATTAACGATAAAAGATGTCAGAGAATGGAGGACGGCACTATGGCGTTTGACTATAAGAAGGAGTACAAGGAGTTTTATCTTCCACCCAGGAAGCCGGGTATTGTGACTGTTCCGCCGATGAATTTTGTGTCCGTACAGGGTAGGGGAGACCCCAATGAACCAGGTGGGGAATATCAGGCGGCAATGGAGTTGCTGTATGGCATTGCCTTTACCATCAAGATGAGCTACAAGGGAAGCCATAAGATCGACGGTTACTTTGAATATGTTGTCCCGCCGTTGGAGGGTTTGTGGCATCAGGAGGGGGTGGACGGTGTGGACTACGCCCACAAAGAATGCTTTGAGTGGACAAGTATGATCCGCCTGCCGGATTTCGTGACCCGGGAAGTGTTCGATTGGGCCGTTCAGGAAGCGACTGCAAAAAAGAAGAAGGATTTCTCCAAAGTGCAGTTCTTCCACTACGATGAGGGACTTTGTGTGCAGTGTATGCATGTTGGCTCTTATGATACTGAACCGGAGACGCTGGAGCAGATGAATGTATTTGCGCGGGAACAGGGTTATGAGACAGATTTTACAGGGCACCGCCGCCACCACGAAATTTACCTCAGCGATCCGCGCCGGACAGCACCGGAAAAACTAAAAACAGTGCTGCGGCATCCTGTTCGCGTAAAATAAAATCGGGAAAGTTCACAAAGACTGTCGATTTTCGTTGTGAGATGTGCTATACTAAATCTACCTATAGAAACATCTCGAAAAAGGGAGGAGAACATCATGCAGCATGAAACTGTCATCGTGCTGGACTTTGGCGGCCAGTACAATCAGCTGATCGCGCGCCGTGTCCGCGAGAACAATGTCTACTGTGAAATCTATTCCTACAAAACCGACCTGTCGGTCATCAAGGCGAAGAACCCCAAGGGCATCATCTTCACCGGCGGCCCCAACAGCGTCTATCTGGAAGATTCGCCCACCATTGACCCCGAGATCTTCAACTGGGGCATTCCTGTGCTGGGAATCTGCTACGGCAGCCAGCTGATGATGCACCTGCTGGGCGGTCATGTCTGCCGCGCCCCTGAGCGTGAGTACGGCAAGACCGAGGTCTTTGTGGACAACAGCAGCAAGATGTTCGAGGATGTTCAGCCCTCCACCATCTGCTGGATGAGCCACAACGACTACATCGAGCAGGCAGCCCCCGGCTTCAAGATCACCGCACACACTGTGAACTGCCCTGTGGCTGCTGCAGAGAACGCCGAGAAGGGCCTGTACGCTGTTCAGTTCCACCCGGAAGTGCTCCACACCGCTGAGGGCAAGAAGATGCTCCGCAACTTCGTGTACAACGTCTGTGGCTGCTCCGGCGACTGGAAGATGGACTCTTTCGTGGAGAACAATGTCAAGGCTCTGCGGGAGCGCATTGGCGACGGCAAGGTGCTGTGTGCCCTGTCCGGCGGCGTGGACTCCTCTGTGCTGGCTGCGATGCTGGCAAAGGCCATCGGAAAGCAGCTGACCTGCGTGTTTGTGGACCACGGCCTGCTCCGCAAGAACGAAAAGGAAGAGGTCTGCTCTGTCTTTGGCCCGGGCAATGCCAACGGCTTTGATATCAACTTCATCTGTGTGGATGCCCGCGACCGCTATTTCAGCAAGCTGGCCGGTGTTACCGAGCCCGAGCGCAAGCGCAAGATCATTGGCGAGGAGTTCATCCGCGTCTTTGAGGAGCAGGCAAAGCGGATCGGCAAGGTGGATTTCCTGGCACAGGGCACCATCTACCCTGACGTTGTGGAGAGCGGCCTGGGCGGCGAATCCACCGTCATCAAGAGCCACCACAATGTCGGCGGCCTGCCCGATACCGTGGACTTCAAGGAGCTGGTGGAGCCCCTGCGCAACCTGTTCAAGGATGAGGTGCGTCAGGTTGGCCGTGAGCTGGGCCTGCCTGAGTATCTGGTCAGCCGTCAGCCGTTCCCCGGCCCCGGTCTGGGCATCCGCATCATCGGTGAGGTGACCCCCGAAAAGGTTGCCATCGTGCAGGATGCAGACGCAATCTGGCGTGAGGAAATCGCCAAGGCGGGTCTGGATAAGGAGATCAACCAGTATTACGCCGCCCTGACCAATATGCGCAGCGTCGGCGTGATGGGTGACGAGCGCACCTATGACTACGCTGTGGCCCTGCGTGCCGTGACCACCACCGACTTTATGACGGCTGAGAGCTACAATGTGCCCTGGAATGTTCTGGGCACCGTGACCAGCCGCATCGTCAATGAGGTCAAGCACGTCAACCGTGTGTTCTACGATTGCACCGGTAAGCCGCCTGCCACCATCGAGCTCGAGTAAGCTCTACTTAATCCCATCAAAAACGAGCAGAACCCCTGTCAGTGTGCGCTGACGGGGGTTCTGCGTATATAGGGGCAACGATTCGGGATTTTTGGATGGTTCGAGTTTAGCAGTTGGAACTATTAAGAAAAACTTAATGGTTGGACGTGCCAGAGAAAATAGAATGATACAAAGATATAATTTTAAGTTAAAGCTTCTCGAAAGATACCATGGCAGAAAGAGAGTTTCTCATTTTTGCATGGCGATCTGCGGACAGAGCCTTTTCACGAGAGGTGTCGGCGTAGCCGAGGACAAGGATGTTGACCGGTTCAAGGTTGTCGGGAATCTTAAATTCAGCCTTCAGGATGGTCGGCTTGAAATAGCATACCCATACGCTTCCTAAACCTAAGTAGGTAGCTTCCATCATCATGTGGTCGGTAATAATGCTTGCATCAATATCGGTCAGCTTTTTGCCATCAAAGGGACGTGTCCAGACCTTATTTATATCGCTGCAAACGATAATTGCCAGCGGCGCACCATAGATATTTGTGGCCTTTCCAATTTTATAAAGGCCTTCATCACTCTGCACTACAATCAGGTGCTGCGGCTGGCAATTACCACCTGTGGGTGCAACATGAGCTGCCTCTAAGATGGCATCCAGCTTTTCCTTCTCAACCTTCTGCTTTGTGTAAGCGCGTACACTATACCGTTTCTTTGCAAGTGTCAAAAAATCCATAATGTGATGGTCCTTTCTGGAAGTGTAAATTTGTGTAGGGTCTTGATAATTCAATCAGCCTATGCTATGATTTTATCAGCTGTTTTCAAAAAAGCAAGAACGTACTTTTTTGTTATATACTACCCAAAAAGATAGTACAAGGAAGAGAAAAATGAAATGTCCAAGTACCTTTAGCTGCCCGGTTGAAGCAACCCTTGATTTGATTGGTGGGAAATATAAAGCACTTATTCTGTGGCATTTGATTGATAATACCTTGCGTTTTAACGAGATAGGAAAGCTGATTCCAAAAGCTACACCCAAAATGCTGACACAGCAGCTTCGGGAGCTTGAAAACGATAACCTGATTACTCGGAAAGTCTATCCTGTTGTGCCGCCGAAGGTGGAATATTCGCTCAGCGATTTTGGAAGAAGCATCATTCCTATTTTGGATGCGATGTGTAAATGGGGAGAAAACTATCTGGCAGATGCAAGCAAGAAGTAACCCTTAAAAGACAGTTGCATCCTAAACGTAAATACGTTATAATACTTATATAGATCTCGCTGGTTGCGTGATACTATCCTGATACTAAAAAATCAGCGAACGTCATAGAGCACAGCAACCTCATGGAAAAGCAACCTACAAAAAACAGTCTTACTAAACAAATTTGTTTAGTAAGAAATTGAACTTACCGAGCTCGAGTAATGGATCAAAATGCCGAAAGCCTGTATTCATGCGGGTTTTCGGCATTTGTTTTTATCAATGCATAAGGAAAGGGAAAGAAGGAATAGGTTATGCTGCCGACAAGAGAAGAAGCAATGGCGTTGATTCGGGATGGTCTATCAAATAATCCGGGGCCTTGGGGAAAACATAGTTTAACAGCAGCACATTGTGCAGAAAAAATAGCAGCGGCATGTGGAGATATGGGTGCGGAGAAGGCCTATGTTTTAGGCCTACTGCATGATATAGGAAGAAAATTTGGCGTAAGACATCTTGGCCATGTTTCCGATGGGTACGCATATATGATGTGCCTTGGATATGATGAGGCGGCAAAAATCTGTTTGACGCATTCTTTTAACAATCACACGATAAATGAATACATTGGAAAATTTGATGTTTCAGATGAAGAAATGAAAATGATTAAGACTGAATTGGCTAGGACAGTATACGATGATTATGACCGGTTGATTCAATTGTGTGATAGTCTGGCGGGAGCGGAAGGGGTTCTGGATATAGAAGATAGAATGAACGATGTAAAGAAACGGTACGGCTTTTATCCGCAAGACAAGTGGGATTCCAATATGAGATTGAAGCAATACTTTGAGAAGAAAATGAAGAAGGACATCTACCTTGTTTGTGAGAAAGACTCATTTGTGCCGGAAGAGATAGGATGATCGAAGGTCTTGTGAATGGGTTCCCTGATGGGAGACTTTATGCTATAATAGGCAGGCAGCGAGGTGAAGTGTATGAAAAAAACAAGAGATCTGTTCTGGACTTTTTTGAAGATCGGTGCGTTCACGTTTGGCGGCGGCTACGCAATGGTGGCCCTGCTGGAACGGGAATTTGTGGAAGACAAGCAGTGGCTGAGCCGGGAGGAATTTCTCGATATGGTCGCCATTGCGGAGTCCACGCCGGGCCCTGTGGCGGTGAACAGCGCCACCTATGTGGGGTATAAGATCGAAGGGGTAGAGGGGGCTGCGGCATCCACGCTGGCGGTCTGCCTGCCCTCGTTTGTGGTCATCTACCTGATCTCACTGGTGTTTGACCGGTTTTTGCAGCTGTCGGCAGTGGCAAGCGCGTTCCGGGGCATTCAGGTCTGCGTCATCTATCTGATCCTTTCGGCGGGGATGAAGATGCTGAAAAGCCTGTCCGGTACGGCCTTCAACAGGATCATCGTTGCCGGTGTCGTGGCGGCCATGGTGGGCTGCTCGATGGCGGCGGTGTCCTTCTCGTCCCTCTACTACATCCTGCTCTGCGGGGCGGCAGGGGTGCTGCTCTACCTGTTAAAAAAGCTGCGGAAGGAGGAGAAAGCATGATCTACCTCCAGCTGTTCCTCAATTTTCTGATGATTGGAGCGCTCTCCTTTGGCGGCGGCTACGGGATGATCTCGCTGGTGCGGGAGACCGTGCTGCGTCATAGCTGGCTGACCGAAGCAGAATTCCTGAGTTTTGTCGCCGTTTCGGAGTCCACCCCGGGCCCGCTGGCAATCAATATGGCAACCTTTATCGGGTCATCACAGGGCGGCTTTCCGGGAGCGCTGATCGCTACGATGGGTGTGGTGCTGCCCTCGTTCTTCATCATCCTGCTGATCGCGGCGGTGCTGAAAAACCTGATGAAGTATGCGGGCGTGGAAGCCTTTCTTTCCGGTGTGCGGCCCTGTGTGGTGGCCATGATCCTGGCGACCGCGCTGAATATGATGCTCTCCACACTGGGCGGCATCAAAACGCTGGCGGATGGATTTGCACCGGATGCGAGATCGATCCTTGTGTTTGCTGTTTTATGGGCGGTGCATTTTGTCTGGAAGAAGCGGACGCAAAAAGCCCCGTCGCCCATCGGAATGATCCTGCTGGCGGCGGGACTGGGAGTCCTGTTCTGGGGCGTATGAGAGATCATCGCCCTTTTTTTGTGGCTCAGTGCTCCACGAATTCGCCGCGCAGGGCGAACATGTGGTCCATGGGGCCGGAGCCTTTGCCCAGATCGAGCATGGCGGACAGGCAGCCTGAAATATATGCCTTGGCCCGCTCTACGGCGGCATCCAGGGGATAGCCCTTTGCCAGATTGGAGGCAATGGCGCTGGACAGGGTGCAGCCGGTGCCGTGGGTGTTGGGGTTGGCGATGCGCTCACCGTGGAACCACTTGCCGCTGCCGTTGCGCCAGAGCAGATCGTCGGCATCGTTCACCTTGTGGCCGCCCTTGCAGAGCACGGCACAGCCGTATTTTTCGCTGATGCACTTTGCAGCGGCCTCCATCCCGGCGGCATCGGTGATGGTCATGCCGGACAAGATCTCGGCCTCCGGAATGTTGGGCGTGACCACCTCGGCCATGGGCAGAAGCTGCCCGGTCAGGATCTGGATGGCGCTGTCCTGCAGCAGCTTGGAGCCGGAGGTGGCCACCATCACGGGATCGACCACGATGTGCTTGGCATCGTACTGGCGCAGCTTTTTGGCAATGGTCTCAATGAGCGCAGACGACGATACCATGCCGATCTTGATGGCATCCGGGTAGATATCGGTGAACACCGCATCCAGCTGCTGGGCCAGAAATTCGGGTGTGGTCTCAAAGATTCCGGTCACGCCGGTGGTGTTCTGGGCTGTCAGAGCCGTGATGGCGCTCAGGGCAAACACGCCGTTGGCGGTCATGGTCTTGATGTCTGCCTGAATGCCTGCGCCGCCGCTGGAGTCGCTTCCGGCAATGGTCAATGCTGTTTTCATAAGGAAAATCCCCCTTTTTCCTCTCAGCATAGCACAGTCCGGCGGCATTTGCAAGGAAAACCGGCCTGCCCTCTTTTCTGCCGGAGAAAAGCGTGATAAAATAAGGCAAAAACGAAACGGGGGGAGAATACAATGAACATCACGGTATATCTGGGCGCAAACGAGGGCAATGATCCGGCCCTGAAGCAAGCGGTGCAGGAGCTGGGAAGGTGGATCGGGGAGAGCGGGAACGCGCTGGTGTACGGCGGCTCCCGCTGCGGCCTGATGGGAGAGATCGCCGAAAGCACCCTGAACGCCGGGGGCAAAGTGACCGGCGTGGAACCGGAGTTTTTTGTGCAGGGAGAGCTGCAGCACGAGGGGTTGACGGAGCTGATCGTGACAAAGGATATGACTGAGCGCAAAACAAAGATGATCGCGCTGGGGGATGCGTTTATTGCGTTTCCCGGCGGCACCGGCACACTGGAGGAGATCGCTGAGGTGATGTCCAAGGTGTCGCTCAGGCATCTGGATGCGCCCTGCATCCTCTATAACCTGAATGGTTACTACGATGGCCTGAAAGTCCTGCTTGGCCGGATGATCGAAAAGGGGCTCTCCTCCCCGGAACGCCAGCAGGGGATCTATTTTGTAGAGGATCTGGAGCAGATCAAGGAAATTTTGCAGAAATTGTTTTGAAAATCCTGTTTAGGGTCGCTCTCTGCACACCTCCTGCCGCCCTGGCATAGACCGGGAAAAGGGGGAGTGCGATTTGGAACAGATTTTCCTGACAGCGGCAGTGCTGCTGCTGCCGATGCTCTGCACCACGGCCGGTGCGGCTGGTGTGTTCCTGCTGCGGAAGACCGGGGAGCCTGCCACCCGGCGGATGCTCTGCGGCATGGCGGCAGGCATCATGCTGGCGGCCAGCGTATGGAGCCTGCTTTTGCCGGCCATTGAGCGGGCAGAGCAGGGGCCGCTGCCTGCATGGGTCCCGCCTGCCGTGGGCCTGCTGCTGGGTGCGGTAGGGCTTTTGCGGCTGGAAACGCTGGCGGGCCGCCTATTGAACGCCGGGCCGGGCCGCAGTGGGCGGATGGTGCTGGCAGTCACCCTGCACAATCTGCCCGAGGGCATGGTGGTGGGCCTTGCTGCCGCGCTGGCCCTGCGGGGAGAACCGGATGCCATCAGCGGGGCGCTGGCCCTTGCGCTGGGCATCGGGCTGCAGAACATTCCCGAGGGAGCTGCGGTCAGCCTGCCGCTGGCGCAGGAGGGCAGGTCTAAGTGCCGCGCCTTTGCGGCGGGGGCTGCCTCCGGGCTTGTGGAGCCGCTGGGGGGCCTGCTGGCCCTTGCACTGGCCGGGTGGGTCAGTGCAGCCCTGCCCTGGCTGATGAGCCTTGCCGCCGGGTGTATGGTCTGTGTGACGGCACAGGAGATGATTCCGGAAGCCGTGGAGGCAGACGAACCGGCGGGGGTCATCAGCGTGGTGGCAGGGTTTGCCCTGATGATGGCGCTGGATGTTGCCCTGTAACGCAAAAAGGAGACCGCGCGGTGCGGTCTCCTTTTTTTGTCTGTCAGTGTGCTTCGAGTATTTCGGCCTGCAGGGTATCCAGCTGCTCAAAGCTGTACAGCCGGTTCAGCGCCTCCACCAGCTCCTTTTTGGAGAGCCGGGGCGGCAGGCCCAGTGCGTTGAGCAGCTGGTATTTCCGCTCGGCACTGCCCGGGGTGCCGGAAAGTCCCCAGTTGTACAGGTCGGTGTAGGTGATCTGCCGACCCTCCGGGCGGGCAGGCGCGGCCCCGGCTTCTGCGCCCAGTGCATCCCGCAGGCATTGCAGGACGATGGCATCGTCCACGCCTTCCACGCCCAGCAGGCCTTCCTTGCCGGGCTGGGGCTTTCGCTTTTCCTTGCCATGGATGGCGGGCACATAGGCCTGCACCACGTTTTCAGCCCCCACCAGACCGGTGATGTAGGTGCGGATGCGGAACCCGGCGGCATCGGAATCGGTGAAGAGGATCAGGCCATTTTTTTTCGCCAGGGCTTTCAGCAGCTGCTGGCGTTTTTGGTCCTTGTAGATGCCAAAGCCGTCTGTCAGCAGGATCATGGCATCGGTCAGGTGGGAAAGGCGGGCGGCATCGTATTTGCCCTCCACCACCAGCACCCGGTCGGTGTGCAGCAGTTCTCGTTCGCTCATCGTCCGCTCCCCGCCAGCGCCAGACGGCAGAGTGCTGCTTCCAGCAGGGTCTGCACATCCACGGGCTGGCTCTTCAAACTTTTATCGAGGTCCAGCAGCACCTGCAGGCAGGTCTCCAGCTGGCCCAGCGTGTAATGCGATGCCGTTTCGGCTGAGCGCTTGAGTCGGTAATCACTGCCCTTGTAGCCAAAATCCTTGAACACGGCGGCGTAGCTCTTCCGTTTGGAAGCCCCCAGCTTGACCCGGTACAGGTCTACATAGCTGCCGATCATTGCGCCGGTGATGGCAATGGGCTCCTGCTGTAAGCGCAGCAGGGTCTGCAGCTTTTTGCAGGCACCGGTGGCGTTCTTGGCGGTGATCATCCGGATCATCTCAAACACATCCGCTTCCAGGCTCACGGTGCCCATCTCGGCCACCATGGCGGCGGTAACGGTCTGGTAGCCGGAAAGGGCACAGAGCTTGTCTACCTCATTTTCCAGCAGGAAGGGATCCTCGCCGCAGCGCTCCAGCAGGGCTGCGGCAGCGCCCTCGGGCAGGGTGGTATCCTGCGCCTTGGCCCGCTCAATGAGCATCATCTTCAGCTCATAGGGCTTGGGTTTGGAGAGCTCTTCGGCAAAGCCCAGCTTCTTGCATTCAGCGATCAGCTTTTGTGCCCGCTTGCCGGTCTTGAGCTTGCTGCGCTCCAGCTCGAACACACTGCCCAGCACCACCACGGCATTTTCCAGGCTGGCAAGGGTACTGCACAGCTCGTCCAGATCCTTGTCGCCGTAGGCGGCGGGGTCAAGCTCGGGCAGCACCACCACGCGGCGGGTGCCAAAGAAGGAGATGGTGCCCGCTGCCATGATGAGCTGCTCGATCTCGGGCGCGGCACCGTCCAGCACGGTTGGCTCCTCATCCGTGTCAGCGCTCAGTATTCGGACGGCGGCAGACACTGCCTGCCGGACAAGATACCGCTCGCTGGAATAGAAATAGTAGACCGGACAGCCGCGGTCTGCCAGCTGACGCAGTTTGGCTTCCGTTGCCATGGCGGGGCCCCCTTTCAGAAAAGAATACCTTATAAGTGTACCCACCGGGGCGGGAAATGTCAATGCAGGAGGCAGAAGAAAAAACGACAGATGTCTTTTATCGCCTCCGCAAACGTGATATACTGAAAGAAAACGGCCTGCGCCGGAATGGAAAGGGAAGAATACGGATGAAACGAGCCTATTTCAACTGCATCCTGCTGGACGGCACCGAACAGATGGAGCCGGTGGCGCACAACAATGCTGGAACTGGTGGTCTGCCGCGGCCGCGCCGTGCACAAGCCCGCACCCAAGCGGAACAAAACGGTGGATGCCCTGCTTGACCCGTATCTGGCATAAATGCTATAATATCCTTAAATTCCGTCCGTGCCAGAGCGGGCGCTGAAAGGATGAAACGCTTACGAAACGTCCCAAGCTAACATTGCAACTGCAATACAATTCGCCGGTGATCCTGACCTTTTTTCTGCTCTCCCTGGGGGCTTTGTTCCTGGGGCAGTGGACAGGCGGCTGGACCACAAAGCACCTGTTCTGCGTCTATCGCGGTTCTCTGAAAGACCCGCTGTTTTACATCCGGCTCTTCGGCCATGTGCTGGGCCATGCCAGCTGGGATCATTTCCTGAACAATATGCTCCTGCTGCTGGTCATCGGCCCGCCGATGGAAGAAAAATATGGCAGCGGCCCCCTGCTCAAGGGCATCCTGCTCACGGCGCTCATCTCGGGTGTTCTGCAGTGTGTGCTCTTCCCCCATACCGCCCTGCTGGGGGCTTCGGGCATCGTGTTCATGCTCATCATGCTGGCATCGCTGTCGGGCTTCTCCGGCGGCATCCCGGTGACCATGCTGCTGGTGGCGGCACTGTATCTGGGCCAGCAGGTGTATGATATCATCTTTGCGCACGATAATGTGGCGAACTTCATGCACATCGTGGGCGGTGTGTGCGGCACAGCCTTTGGGTATGTGTATGCCATGCTGCCCCGGAAACACAGGAGACCGGCTGCCAGAAAAAAGCGATGATCAACAAACGACCCCGGAAAGCTTGACTGCAGCTTTCCGGGGTCGTTTTATGGGTTATAATTCGTTCAGGACCCGCCGCGCGGCACGGATGGTCTCCTCGCTGGTCTGCCAAACCTCAAACTCGGAGAAGCCGGGCAGGCCCATGGGAACACCTTTCCGCCGGAAGGTCATCCGGCTGTCCAGCACCTGCTTGCCGGACATGTGGAAGGCGTGCGCGCCTGTTTCAGCCGCCAGAGCCGGAAGATTGGCCGGGGTCACGCCCGCACCCACCAGAATCTCAAGATCAGGTCCGGCGGCCTCCACCAGCCGACGGAGCAGGGAAGCGCCCGCCGGGGCGCTGGCGGCCTGCCCGCTGGTCAGGATGGTGCCAAGGTTCAGCGCTTTGGCCGCTTCCAGCGCCGCAAAGGGGTCTTTGCAGACATCAAAGGCACGGTGCAGGGTGCAGACGACCGGACAGCCAGCGGCCTTTGCAGCGGCCCGGGCGGCCGCGTAGATGGGACGCAGTGCGTCCACGTCCAGCTCCCCCTCCGGGGTCAGCACACCGGTCACAATGCCGTCCGCACCCGCCTGCACCAGCGCGGCGGCGGTCTCGGCCATCTGGGCAAGCTCATAGCGGTCGTAGCAGAAATCACCGAACCGGGGCCGCAGCAGGGCACGCACCGGCAGGCCGGTCTCGGCCTTGACCTGCCGCACCAGCGCAAGGCTGGGCGTGGTGCCGCCGATGATCAGGTCGGCGCACAGCTCCAGCCGGTCGGCCCCGCCCCGCTTTGCCGCAAGGGCGCTTGCGACACTGTCTACACAAACTTCCAATGTGTAAGTCATAAATACCTCCAAGGCCCGTCAGCATCTCTACTGACGGGCCTTTCGTTGCCTTGATAAACTTAAACCATTCTGCCAAGGGCTCCCCTACTAGGGGAGCTGGCACGCGAAGCGTGACTGAGAGGTTTAATCCATTACTTTACGCTTTCAAGGAACCGCACGAAACCGGCACGGCCGGCTTCATCCAGCTTGTAGACACCGGCATCTGCCAGCACCTGCGCGAACACCTGGCCTACCTCATCCTGCAGGATCAGGTGGACGCTGTCGCTGTTCAGCTCAGGATGGCGGGCCAGGATCTCCTGTGCCCATGCGGCGTGCTTCTGCAGGGCTTCGGGGTACTGCTCGGCAGGCACCCGGGCCACCAGCATATCTGCCAGATCGAACAGTTCCTGCTTCAGGCGGCTGGGAAGGACTGCCAGACCCATGACCTCGATCAGGCCGATGTTCTCCTTTTTGATGTGGTGGAGCTTTGCGTGGGGATGGTAGACCCCCAGCGGGTGTTCCGGGGTGGTGATGTTGTTGCGCAGGACCAGATCCAGCTGATATTTGCCATCCCGCACTCGGGCAATGGGGGTGATGGTGTTGTGGGGTTCGCCGTCCGTCTCGGCAAAGATGAAGCTTGCCTCGTCGGTATAGCCGCGCCATGCGGTCAGGATCTTGTCAGCCAGCTCCACCAGACGCTCGTCATCCGCACAGGTCAGGCGGATGCAGCTCATGGGCCAGTGGACGATGCCGGCTTCCACATCCTCAAAGCCGGGGAATACCCAGCTCTTCTCGATGGGGGCCTTGGCCATGGCGAACTCATAGTGACCGCCCTGGAAGTGGTCGTGGCTCAGGATGCTGCCGCCCACAATGGGCAGGTCTGCATTGCTGCCCACGAAATAGTGGGGGAACAGGCCCACGAAGTCCAGCAGCTTGCGGAAGGTGGCCCGCTCGATCTTCATGGGGGTGTGCTGGCTGTTGAACACGATGCAGTGCTCGTTGTAGTAGACATAGGGGCTGTACTGCAGATTCCATGCGCTGCCGTTGATGGTCAGCGGGATGATGCGGTGGTTTTCGCGGGCGGGATGGTTCATCCGGCCTGCATAGCCCTCGTTCTCCACGCAGAGCTGGCACTTGGGGTAGGCGCTCTGGGGGGCCAGCTTGGCGGCGGCAATGGCCTTGGGGTCCTTTTCGGGCTTCGAGAGGTTGATGGTGATGTCCAGATCGCCGTAGGGGGTCGTGGTGACCCACTTCACGTCCCGCTTGATGCGGTAGCGGCGGATGTAATCGGTGTCCTGGCTGAATTCATAGAACCAGTCGGTGGCGGCCTGGGGGCCCTCGCTTTCGTACCGCTCCTCAAAGTTGGCGCGGACAATGGAGGGGCGCGGAGTCAGCACACCCATCAGCTTGGTGTCAAACAGGTCGCGGGCGGTGGAATTGTCCTCACACACGCCCCGGGCCACAGCATCGTCCACCAGCGTTTTCAGGATGCTCTCGAGGTCGGTGTAGCAGACATCCCCCTCGGGCTCGGTAAAACTGTCCAGCTGCATGGTCATCAGCAGCTGATTGCGGATGTAGATCTCGTCATCGGGCAGGATGAGCCCGGTGTCCAGCCCATAGTTGACGAGCTGTTGAATGGCAGTAGAGATCACAGCACGGCACCTCCTTCCGGACGGATGGAGAGGATGTGGCACTTGCCTGCGCCCAGAATGGCCTCCATCTCAGCCTTGAAGGCATCCAGCTTCTCCAGCGGCACAAAGGCCTGCACGGTGCCGGCAAAGCCGCCGCCGTGAACGCGGACAGCGCCCGCGCCGTTCAGGAAATGCTTTGCAGCGGCAATGGTCACAGCCACCTCCTGATGCTCTTTGTACCCGGCGGGGATGACGTTCTGCAGGTATTCCCAGCTGCTGGTGCCGGATTCGTTGACCAGCTGCAGGAAGGTCTCAAAATCACCGGCGCGCAGGGCGTTTACCTGCCGGGCAACGCGCTGGTTGTCGGCGTAGATGTGGAAAGCCCGGAGCACAGCCCGGTCACCGCACTGTTTGCGGCATGCGGGCAGATTTGCAATAAAGGTCTCAAAGGGCACATCCCGCAGGACTTCGCCGCCGCAGACAGCGGCCACGGCGCGGCACTCGTTGGGGATGGCGGCGTACTCATCGGTCAGGTCGGCGTGGTCTGCACCGGAATCCAGGATGCAGAGGGCAAGGCCTGCCTGAGAGAAATCCACCTGCACCGGCTCCACATCGGGGTGGGCAGGATCGGCAAAGTCGATGGTGATAATGTTGCCCACGCTGGAGGCCATCTGATCCATCAGGCCGCAGGGCTTGCCAAAGTAGACGTTCTCTGCCCACTGGCCGATCTGCGCAATGGCGATGGGGGAGACCTTTTCGGCCATGAAGCGGTCGTTCAGGATGACACCGATCAGCACCTCAAAGGCGGCAGAGGACGAAACGCCGCTGCCCTTGGGCACGTTGGAGGAGATATACACGTCCAGGCCGGAGAGGGCAGCGCCACGCTCCTTGAAGGCCTCACACTCGCCCCGCAGCAGGGCCATGGTGGTATTCTCTTCCTCCTTGCGGGCAGCAAGGTCGCCAAGGTCGATGACACAGAGGTCATAGCCCTCGCTCTGCACACGCAGCTGGTTCAGGCCGTTGGGGGCAGCGGCAGCGATCATGTCAATGTTCACGCTGCCGGCCAGTACCCGGCCATGCTGGTGGTCGGTGTGGTTGCCGCCGATCTCGGTGCGGCCCGGGGCGCTGTACAGTCCGGCCTCGGTGTGGGCACCAAAGGTCGCTTCCAGCCCGTCCAGCACTGCCGCATAGCGTGCGGCGTGGGCAGCGGTCTGCTCCGGCGAACAGCAGTAGAGGGAGGCCAGCCGGGCGGTATGGGTGCCGCCCGCCAGCTCCTGCTTCCAGACAGAAATAGGCTTCATCATGGCGCGTTCCTCCTCGTATAGGTGAATGATTCTTCAAAGGGCCAGGGCCCGTTCTTCTGATTCTATAATATCGGTTCTGTCGAGAAAAGACCATGTATTATTGTTGCATCTGGATGAAAGGTCAACGCAGTTCCGGCGGTCAGCTCCGGGGCGCGAAATCGCCGCCGGTGAGCCCGTCGAGGTTCAGCATCCCTTCCAGCGCGGCAATGTCGGTGGAAACATCCAGTGCATCGGAGGCAAACAGCTTGTCCAGCTGGTTTTCAAAGGCGGTGATGAGCAGATCCATGCTCCGCTCAATGCTCTGCTTTGCCTCAGTGATGTTGGTGCCCTGCACATCCTGTGCCGAAAGCTGGGCGTAGGTATTCAGCAGCTTCAGCGCGGTGGGCAGGTAGTAATCCATAAATTTCTGCAGCTGGGCTTTTTTGTCCGGGTCCTTTTTTGCCAGTGCGAAGATGCGGGCGCTGACATCCTCCAGCCGGGAGATCTTGGCCGTCATCACCGGGTCAGGGATGGCATCGTTGGCCTGCCGGAGCTGGCGCTGCAGGGCGGCATACTGATCCTCGGGAGCCGGTGCGGGTGCGGGCTCGGCGGGCTTGGGCGGCTGGGGCGCAGCGCCCCGCACCACCAGCGTGCCGGTGCGGTTGTCGATATAGGCATCGGCCCCGAAATAGCCGTGGTCGATGGCGCGCTCCACGGCGGCGCGGCCCCTGTCGGCATCAATGCCTGCGGCTGCAAAGAGTTCGTCCAGCGGGATATTATCCCGGGTCCCAACGATCTTGTCCAGCTGGCGCTCCAGCTTGCGGGCCTGCTTCATCCGCAGGCCCATGGCCAGCGCAGCGCCGCCGCCAATGGTCTGGGCCAGCGCGGTCAGAAACTCGCCCCAGTCGAACCAGTAGCCCCACAGGTCAATGATATCGGCAAGGCCTGCAAGGCCCACCACCAGAAAGATGCCGCCGAACACCGTGCAGAGGCTGGTCAGGGTCTTGTGCCACTTTTTGGCGTTCTGCTGCTCGGCAGTGGGCACATCGTGGCCGTAGACCGGCTCAGTGTCCCGGGCCGGCTGACCGGCACCGGTGTCCTGGGAGCGGAAATCGCTGGAATATTCCGCGTTCTCCTGCTCTTTTTTTTCGGCATCCCGGTCAATGGCACGCAGGATGAAAAACAGAACGCCCAGCGGTGCTGACATGGCGAATACTACCAGCAGGGCAATGGTGGGAATGTGGGCAAGAAAATGTTTGCTGCGTCTGGGCTCCATGGGGCAGAATCCTCCTAAAACAAAAAAGCCGTGTTCCACTTTATTATAGCGGAGCACGGCCCTTTTGTTAAGGGGGTAATTTATTTGTGGGAAAGGAAATTACTTCATCAGGCTGCAAACGGCCTCGGCGTAAGCGGCGGGATCATCCACGGGCAGGCCCTCGATCAGCTGTGCCTGTGCATAGAGCAGGCTGCTGTATTTCTTGACCTTGTCGGTATCACCGGCCTCCTGTGCGGCCTTCAGCACGGCGAACACGGGGTGGTTGATGTTCAGCTCCAGCACCTTGTCGCTCTTCACGCCCTCACTGCCGGGCTGCTTGGAGAGCACCTTCTCCATCTCGATGGACAGGGGGCCGTCGGCGCTCAGGCAGACGGGGTGATCCTTCAGGCGGGTGGAGACCTTGACCTCCTTGATCTTGCCGTCCAGCGCGTCCTTCATGGCATCGAACAGGGGCTTGTTCTCGGCGGTGGCATCTTCAGCGGCCTTTTTCTCGTCCTCGGTCTCAAGGCCCAGATCGCCGCTGTTGACGTTCTTGAACTCCACGGTGCCGTCCTTGCCCTCGGCATCCTTGCGAGGGTAGCTGCGCATGATCTGCAGGCAGAACTCATCCACGTCCTCGGTCAGCAGCAGGACATCATAGCCCTTGTCCAGCACCAGCTCGGCGGCGGGGAGCTTGGCCAGACGGTCAGTGGAGTCACCGGCGGCAAAGTAGATGAACTTCTGCTCAGCAGGCATCTTGTCCACATACTCCTGCAGGGTGACCATCTTCTGCTCCTTGGCAGACCAGAACAGCAGCAGGTCGCGCAGCAGCTCAGCGTGCATCCCGTAATCAGAGTAAGCGCCGAACTTGATCTGGCGGCCGAACTCCTTCCAGAATGCCTCGTACTTTTCGCGGTCGTTGACCAGCATGGAGTGCAGCTCGTTCTTGATCTTCTTTTCCAGTGCGTTGTGGATCAGCTTGAGCTGGTTGTCCTTCTGCAGCATCTCACGGCTGATGTTCAGGCTCAGATCCTGGCTGTCCACAATGCCCTTGACGAAGCTGAAGTAATCGGGCAGCAGGTCTGCGCACTTTTCCATAATGAGCACGCCGGATGCGTACAGGGCCAGACCCTTCTCATACTCCTTGGTGTAGAAATCATAGGGGCGATGGCTGGGCACGAACAGCAGGGCGTTGTAGTTGGCGGTGCCCTCGGTGCGGCTCACGATGACGCGGGCGGGGTCAGAATAATCGTTGAACTTATCCTTGTAGAAGCTGGCGTATTCCTCGTCGGTGACCTCGCTCTTCTGCTTCTTCCAGATGGGCACCATACTGTTCAGGGTCTCAAGCTCGGTGTAGGTCTCCCACTCCGGCTTGTAGTCCTCGGGCTTGGGATCGGGTTCGGGCTTCTGGCGGCTCTTCTCCCGCTCCATCTGGATGGGATAGCGCACATAGTCGCTGTACTTTTTGACGATGGCCACGATGCCGTATTCATCGAGGAAGTTCTCGTAATTGTCGGTATCGGTGCTGTCCTTGATGTGCAGGATGATGTCAGTACCGGCGGTTTCCTTCTCAGCGGGGGTCAGCTCGTAGCCGTCAGCACCGCTGGACTCCCACTGCCAAGCCTCGTCCGCACCGTATGCCTTGGAGATGACGGTGACCTTGTCGGCGACCATGAAGGCGGAGTAGAAGCCTACGCCGAACTGACCGATGATGTCGATGTTCTCGTCCTTGTTGTCCTTCTTGAAGTCCAGAGAACCGGAGTGGGCGATGGTGCCCAGGTTCTGCTCCAGCTCCTCTTTGGTCATGCCGATGCCGTTATCGGAGACAGTCAGCAGGCGATTGTCCTTATCGCGGGTGAGCAGGATGCGGAAATCGCCCTTGTTCATGCCCACGGAAGGATCGGTCAGGCTCTTATAATAAAGTTTGTCGATGGCATCCGAAGCGTTGGAGATCAGCTCACGGAGGAAGATCTCCTTGTTGGTGTAGATGGAGTTGATCATCATGTCCATCAGCTTTTTGCTTTCAGCCTGAAATTCTTTCTTCGCCATAATACAAAACCTCTTTTGTACAGTATTCAGATCCGGCCCCTCGCAAAAGGAGGGGCAATGCAAAAGAAGCAGCCGATGCTGCATCTTCTTAGCACTCATATCTTTCGAGTGCTAATATACACCGATGCGGGTCAAAAATCAAGGGGTTTCATAAAAAGTTCAGAAATGAACTGGAACAAAATGCCTTTTGTGCGTTGCTACAAAAAATTCATAAAGAAATAGTTGACCTTTCACAATTTTTAGCGTATACTGGTCAGCGGAAACAAACGAGGAAAGAGGAATATGTTATGGCAATGAAGCCGGAGATCTCCGTGAAGAACCTGCTGATGCAGGCATTCCTGACGGGCTGGGAACGCTCGGACAAGAGCATTTCGCAGGATGAATACTTACAGAGCGCCATTCAGGTCATCGAAGTGCTGCAGGTGGAACCTGAAAATGTCTACGCCGAGGAGGGCCTGGGCTTGACCGATGGCGATGAGGTGGACCATCTGGACGACCTGCTGCGGGCAGACGGCCAGTGGCTGTATTACGGCGTGGAGGAGGAAAACTTCTTCCTCATCCAGTGGTACCCGGACAAGGCTTCTGCCGAGGCCAAGCTGGCCGAGCTGGAAGCACTGGGCGACGGCAAGCAGTATCTGGTGGACCTGAGCCTGACCCGCGAAAATCCTTCGGCCGCTGAGAACTTCGGCAGCTCCAACCCGGTTCAGCTGCGGAGCTGAGCCCGGCGTTTCTGACAAAAAGAAAGGGAATTTTCCATGCAGCTTTCACAAACGGAACGGGAGCGCCTGTCCGCTATTCTGGAACAATACGACCATCACCCCAAGGTGCAGGAAATGCGTGAGTTTATCCAGCACGGTGATGTGACCACCTACCAGCACTGCAAGAATGTGGTCGTGGTCAGCTGCTGGATCAACCACCGCTTCCATCTGGGAGCCGATGAGACCACGCTGGCCGTGGGGGCTTTCCTCCACGATTTCTACCTTTATGACTGGCACAAGCAGGGCTCTTTCCACGGCCTGCGGCATCTGTTTGAGATGCACGGCTTTTCCCACCCGGGGTCTGCCTGTGTGAACGCACAGCGGGTGTTCGGCATTACCAAAAAGGAGCAGAACGTTATTGCAAGCCACATGTGGCCCCTGACCTTCCGCCATATCCCGACCTGCCGCGAGGCGGTCATCGTCTGTCTGGCGGATAAATACTGCGCCATTGTGGAGAGCATGTTCCGCCGCACAAGGGTGGGCGCTGACGAAGAAGAGTGGTAAAGAAGCCGCCGCACGGTTCACATGAAAGAAAGCAAAAGACCAGAGTTGTAACGCCTTTTGGCGAAACAACTCTGGTCTTTTTTGTTGGGGCTTGTGCAACAGCCTCTTTGGAAAAGTGATCTTATTCCGCTCTCAGAGCCTTGACAGGGTCAGAGCGGGAAGCGGTTTTGGCGGGGATGAAGCCGCCCAGAATGGTCAGCACAGTTGCCAGTGCAACCAGTACCACAGCGGCCTTCCAGGGCAGAACGGCCACTACGCTGGTGCCAACGGCGATCTTCTGGATGAGCATGTTGCCCGGAATGAGCAGCAGCCTGCTGAGGCCGATGCCCATGAGGCCCGAGCACAGGCCGATGATGAAGGTCTCGGCGTTGAACACCTCGGAGATGTTCCGCTTGGAAGCACCGATGGCACGCAGGATGCCGATCTCCTTGCGGCGCTCCAGCACGCTGATATAGGTGATGATGCCGATCATAATGGAGGAGACCACCAGCGAGATGGAGACAAAGGCCACCAGCATGTTGGAGATCATGTTGATGATCCTGGTCACGGAGGTCATCAGGGTGCCCACCACATCGGTGTACTGGATCACCTTGTCTTCCGCGCCCTGCTCACGCATGGCGGCATTGTAGCTGTCCAGCACATTGAGGACCTTAGCCTTTTGCTCGAAGTCCAGCGGATAGATGTTGATCTGGCTGGGGTCGTCCTCGCTGGCATAACCAAAGGCCTGCAGGTTGCTTTCATAGGTGGCGCTGGTGGACATCATTTTCGACTTCATCAGCTCCGCCAGATCGTCCTCGGTCATGTTGAATCGGATGGCATTCCGGAACGCATCTGCGTCGATCTTCAGCGTGCTTTCCATCTGGCTGCCCAGAGAGGAGAAGCGCTCGGTCATCTGGCTCTGCAGATTCGTGCTGATCTGGCCCATGGCCTGCTCCATGGCAGCGCCCAGCTGGGTCTGTAATTCGGCGGCGATCTGTTCTGAGAAGTTTGCCATCACGCTGCCCATGACTTGCTGCATGGCGGCAGTAAACTGCTCCTGCAGGGCAGCGGTATCGATGAGGCTGCCCATGGAATCCTTCATCAGCTGCTGGAACTGGTCACTGGCAAGATACTGGTCAAAACCGATCTTGTCCAGCCCCAGAATGCCGTTGCCGATGATGTAATCCTTGTAGCCGGTCATCACCTTCTGGGCCAGCTGCTGCATTTTGTCGGCGGGGATGGAAATGTCCATGTTGGCGAACACGTCCGTCAGGGCGCTCATGTCGATGTCGGGCGTTTCGGTCAGATCAAATTGGAAGCTGTCCGGGTCAATGAGGGAGGAAAAATCTACGGAACCGTCACTCAGGTCGAACGCGCCGCTCAGGTCAAGATCCAGCTTGCCGGGGTCGAACTGGAAGGCGCTCTCGAGCTGGTCGGTGTCAATGGAGAAGAGGGAGGCCATGTCCACGGCAGTGGTCTGTTCGGTTCCAAAGGGCTCACCGTTCAGCACATTGGTCTGCGGGTCGGCGAGCTGATCCTGCACCAGCCTGCTCTGGGCGGCGGTGTCCATGACATGCCGGGTCAGGGAGGCGGGATAGGCGATGCCGGAGGACAGCATGGCGGCGGAGGCGTTCTCCCTGGGCTGCACCACGCCCACGATGGTCATGGTTTCGCTGTTGGCCACAAGCTCCTGCAGGAAGGCCTTGTCGTCCGATTTGTCCACCCAGGTGCTGTGGGCATCATCGTACTGGTAGCGGTCGGCCGCGTTGACCAGCTTGAAGGTGCGGCCCAGAAAATCGCTGTACCGGTAGGTCTTGAAATCTTCGGGTACATCCACATTCTGGTTCTGGGCGAACTGCTGGATCATCTTGTCCAGCTCGGCGTTGTCCCGTAGGCCCAGCGCGTAGAGGGCATAATCGGTGATGGAACCATCCGCGCCCAGCACGGCAACGCACTCGTTGTAGTTTTCGGGCCAGCGGCCTGCCTTGACCTCGTACTGGGAATGATACAGGGCATCGCTGGCGGGCAGCTGGTAGAACACGCTGGTGTTCATCATGCTGGCCATCATGTTGTTGGTCGAGCTGGTGGAGCTGATGCCCAGAGCGGAAAGGGAGGAATCCGGGTTCACCTGCCGGATGCTGCCGTCCGGGTCCTGGCGGTAGATCTGAGGCTGTACATTATAGGAATACTCCACCGAGGAAACGCTCTCCCCGATGCTGCAGGCATCGCTCTCGAGGTAGGCTTTCAGGCTCTTCAGGTCGTTGGAGGTGATGCCGGAAACCATCTGGGTCACGAGCTGGCGCACCGGCACCATCCCCTCGCCGAGGTCGGGGGCGGCGGTCTGGCCGGGCAGGTCAGCAGACAGCAGGCTGGTCAGGTCCATGCCGCTGCGCAGGATCTGAACCGGGTACTCGGAAAGGGTGTCCCGCTCCATATCAGCGATATACTGGTTGACACCGGTGGACAGGGAAATGATCAGAGCAATGCCGATGATGCCGATAGAGCCTGCAAAGGCCGTGAGCAGGGTGCGGGTCTTTTTGGTCCAGAGGTTGTTGAAGCTCAGGGTCAGCGAGGTCCACCACGACATGGAGGAGTGGCCCATGTTCTTGTGAACGGCAGGGGCAAGCTGAGTGGTGTCGGGCTCGTAGGGGGCGGTGTCGGAGCGGATGACACCATCCTTCAGGTTCACGATGCGGGTGGCGTACTGCTGGGCCAGCTCCGGGTTGTGGGTGACCATGACCACCAGCCGGTCCTTTGCCACCTCCTTGAGCAGCTCCATGACCTGGATGCTGGTCTCGCTGTCCAGCGCGCCGGTGGGTTCGTCCGCCAGCAGGATATCCGGGTTGTTGACCAGCGCACGGGCAATGGCAACGCGCTGCATCTGGCCGCCGGACATTTCGCTGGGGTGCTTGTGCAGCTGATTGCCCAACCCCACCTTCTGCAGCGCCTCGGTGGCGCGGCGCTTGCGCTCTGCGCCCGAGATGCCGGAAATGGTCAGGGCCAGTTCCACGTTGGCCAGAACGGTCTGATGAGGGATCAGGTTGTAGCTCTGGAACACAAAGCCGATGGTGTGGTTGCGGTAGGAGTCCCAATCGCGGTCGGTGTACTTTTTGGTGGAGATCCCGTTGATGACAAGGTCACCGCTGTCGTACCGATCCAGGCCGCCGATGATGTTCAGCAGGGTGGTCTTACCGGAGCCGGAGGGGCCCAGGATGGCGACGAATTCGCTGTCGCGCAGGTTGAGGCTGACATCATTCAGTGCGGTCTGTACAAGGTCACCGGTTTTGTATTCCTTGCGGATCTTTTTCAGTTGAAGCATAGGCAGGCCTTTCTTATGCGTGCCCGGCGGCGTGTGGGAAATGCCGGACAAAAAACAAAATAACGTAGATATGGTATCAGATGAATGTGAACAAACCGTTGCTTTTCTGGAAAGATGGTGTTATGCTGGAGAAGGTAAAAGAAACAAAAATCGACACTTTATGACGTAAATTACCAGAAATCAAGACGCAAAAAGCCACTATTCCTGCACGGTTCGACGCATAGTGACGTTTTTTCGGGGATTGAATCTTTCCGCAGGGCCTTATAAAATAGTATCGTACAGTACGCACGGAAGAAAAGTGCGGCAAATTTAAGGCAAAGGGGAAGGTTGGATTGACGGAACGACTCGTTTCAAAGCTGCATGTCGCGCTTTTGAGCTACGACGAGCGGGAGATCCGCGTCCGGAAAAATTATCTGGAGGAGCAGAATCCTGCGATCTGCTGTGTCTGCTTCCACAGCGGCGAGGAGCTGCTGCGGGAGCTGCGCCAGGAGCGCAGTGTGGATATCGTGGTGCTTTCGAGCCAGCTGGAGGATATGGATGGGTATGAGTTCCTCAAGCGGCTCAACAGCCTGCATAACCGCCCGCTGCTGCTGTTGCAGGGGGATGACTGGTACAGCGATGCCACGGCATCGTTCCTGCGGCCGGACGGCAGGCAGTACCTGCCGGAGCGCAGCAGCCTGCTGGATCTGCTGCTGGATCTGCGCAGCTCCACGGACATCGGCATCTTCTGGGTGCTGCCGTTCTGCAAGCAGCTTTATGCGGAGTGGGGCATCCAGCAGCCGGATGTGAACTGTGAATATCTGACCACCGCGCTGCAGGTCGTATGCGGCACAGAGCGGAAGCTGGCCGTGCGCAAGGAGATCCTGCAGACTGTGGCCGAGGAACACCACACCACAGTGGCCGCTGTGGACTGCGGGATGCGCCGCCTGATCGACGGGGTGGAAAAATACAACACCGAAGCCTGGCAGAAATTCAAGCAGGATTACGGCCTGATGGGGCATAGCGTTACCCTGGGCAAGCTGATCTATGCGGGCCGCCAGAAATTGATCGACAGCGGAACGCAGGGACGGAAGGCCATACGATGAGAAAAAAGAGAGAGAGCGGAATGGCAAAAGAGAGCGGGATGGGGGATTTTCCCCGCAAACAATTTGAGAGCGTGCTGCTGCACTCCCTGCGCATCATGGACCAGAACCGGGAATACCTGCAGATGCATCTGGCCCGGACCGGAGACGAAAGGACCCGGCAGGCGCTGGAAGATATGGGGCAGGAGAGCATCCGCCTGGAGCGCACCCTGCGGGAGATGATGGGTCTGCTGGAAGTGGAGATGAACGACAAACCGTCCATGAAGCCGGTAGACCTGTGCTGGATCCTGATGGAGGCTGCGCAGATGGCCCCGGAGATCGAAAAGCAGCTGGGCGTCCGGCTGACCGTGGATCACAGCCCGTTCCGGCGCTGCTATGTCAAGGCAGATGCCCAGGAGGCAGAGCAGCTGCTGTTCCACCTGTTTTCCAACGCCCTGCGGGCGGTAAGCCCCGGCGGGCAGATCAAGATCCGGCTCACCCGGGACGATGAGGATCTGTACCTGATCGTGGAGGACGACGGCTGCGGCCTGCCCACCGGTGAAAACTGGATGGAGAACCGCCGCCGCTTCCTGGGCGGTGTGCAGGCAGGGCTGCTGCTCTGCCGCCGCTACTGCGCCCACATGGGGTGGGTGCTTTCCCTCACGCCGCGCGATGCCGGAAGCGGTACCCGGGCAGAGGTGCGCATCCCGCTGGCCGGAACGATGTTTCCCATTGAGGGCAGCGTGGAACTGCACACCATCCATCCGGCACTCACCACAGCTGATGGCCTGCGCTGGCAGATCCTGCGGGAGCTTGCCCTGTTGTCCGATAAAATGGAATGATATGATATTCAGCGCCCTGCTCCGGGCTTTTCCGGGGCAGGGCTTTTTTGTGTAAAAATCACTCTGAGTAAAGAATCTTAACCGGAATGTAGAAAAACAGGGGGGCTGTATTCGTGAATTTAACAAAATGTTTAACTTTTTGAGCGGAAAATACTATTTTTTGCGTGTAAAATATGATGACTGGATTGATTGTATCCCGATTTTTGAGTATAATACAACTGTATTTTTATATTGTTCCTCAGGAGGAAAAGCAAGTGAGAGTAGGTCTTGACATCGGAAGCACCACCATCAAGTGCGCGGTGCTGGACGAACATGATGCGCTGATTTATTCAACATACGAGCGTCATTACAGCCATATTCTGGAAAAGGCGCAGGAGCTGCTGCGCCGCATCGATGCAGAGCACCTGCACGGAAACAAGGCACTGCTGAGCATCTCCGGTTCTGCCGGCATGGGTCTGGCCGACAGCTGCGGCGTGCCCTTTGTGCAGGAGGTGTTCTCCACCCGTGTGGCAGTCAAGCGGTTTGTGCCCGCCACCGACTGTGTGATCGAGCTGGGTGGCGAGGACGCAAAGATCCTGTTCCTGACCAACGGCACCGAGGTCCGCATGAACGGCAGCTGTGCCGGCGGCACCGGTGCCTTTATTGACCAGATGGCCACCCTGCTGAAGATGAGTGCCGACGAGATGAACAAGGCCGCGGAAAAGGCCGAGCGCACCTATACCATCGCGTCCCGCTGCGGCGTGTTTGCCAAAAGCGACGTACAGCCCCTCATCAATCAGGGCGCGCGCACGGAGGATATCGCCGCCAGCATCTACAAGGCGGTGGTCAACCAGACCATTGCCGGTCTGGCACAGGGCCGCCCCATCAAGGGCAATATCCTGTATCTGGGCGGGCCGCTGACCTTCAGCAGCGTGCTGCGCAAGAGCTTTGATGAGGCGCTGGGGGTCACCGGAACCTGCCCCGAGAACAGCCTGCTCTATGTGGCGCTGGGTGCCGCCCTCTATGCGGATAAGGAGTTCGAACTCTCCGCAGTGGCCGACGCGCTGGACCAGTACGCCGCCACCGCTACTTATGCCAGTGAGCCTCCGCTCTTTGCCAACAAGCAGGAGTACGAGGAATTCCATGCCCGGCACATGTCCCACAGAGTGCCTCATGTGCCTTTCAGCGCCCAGTGCGGCCCGGTGCATATCGGCATCGACTCCGGCTCCACCACCGTCAAGCTGGTGGTGGTGGACGAGAAGAGCCAGATCCTGTACACCAATTACCAGCCCAACCTTGGCAACCCGCTGCCCCTGATCCGGGAACAGCTGATCAAGATCTACCGGGAGCACCCCGGCCTGCAGGTGGCCAGCGTGACCACCACCGGCTACGGTGAGGAGCTGGTCAAGAACGCCTTCCGCTGTGATTATGGTCTGGTGGAAACGGTGGCTCATTTCACCGCCGCCAAATACTTTATGCCTGATGTGGATTTCATCATCGATATCGGCGGTCAGGACATGAAGTGCTTCAAGATCGAGGATGGTGCCATCAGCAACATCTTCTTGAACGAGGCCTGCTCCTCCGGCTGCGGCAGCTTTTTGCAGACCTTTGCTCAGGCATTGGGCTATGATGTCAAGAAGTTCGCCGCTCTCGGCCTGTTCGCAGACCGCCCCGTGGATCTGGGCAGCCGCTGCACCGTGTTTATGAACAGCTCGGTCAAGCAGGCTCAGAAGGACGGTGCTTCCATCGAGAACATTTCCGCCGGTCTGTCCATCAGTGTGGTCAAGAACGCGCTGTACAAGGTCATCCGCGCATCCAGCCCCGAGGAGCTGGGCCGCAGGATCGTGGTGCAGGGCGGTACCTTCTACAATGAAGCTGTTCTCCGCGCCTTTGAAAAAGAGATGGGCGTGGAGGTCATCCGCCCCGACATCGCGGGCCTGATGGGTGCCTACGGCGCGGCCCTGTTCGGCCTGCGCCAGAGCCATAAGAACCATCAGGAAACTTCCAGGATGATGAATCTGGCCGAGCTGGAAGCCTTCGACCAGAAGGTGGTCAGTGTCAAGTGCGGCGGCTGCGGCAACCACTGCCAGCTCACCATCAACACCTTTGCCGATGGCCGCAAGTTCATCTCCGGCAACCGCTGCGATAAGCCCGTGACCGGTAAGAGCGAGGATGACAGCCTGAATCTGTACGCCTACAAGCAGCAGCTGCTGGCCGGTTACAAGCCCGTGCCCGGCAAGCGCGGCTCCATTGGCATCCCGCTCTGCCTGAATATGTACGAGCTGCTGCCCTTCTGGTACACCTTCTGGACCAGGCTGGGCTTTGCCGTGCACACCAGCCCGGTGTCCAGCCGGGGGCTGTATCTGGCCGGTCAGGCCACCATCCCCAGCGATACCGCCTGCTTCCCGGCCAAGCTGAGCCACGGCCACATCAAGGCCCTGAGCCAGATGCACCTGGATGCCATCTTCTACCCCTGCCTGACCTACAACTTTGACGAAGGACTGGGCGACAACCACTATAACTGCCCGGTGGTGGCCTATTACCCTGAAGTTCTGGCAGGCAACTGCCCCGAACTGGAGGGCCAGAAGTTTATCTATGACTATGTGGGCATCCACCGCCCCAAGGACTTTGTCCGCAAGATGGCAAAGGAAGTCCTGCCCAAATACTTCGGCGGCATTTCCGAAAAGGAAGTGCAGGCTGCTGCCGATGCTGCCTACGCCGAGCACGAGGCCCACATGGCCCAGATCCGGGTCAAGGGCAGCGAGATCATTGATGAGGCACGCCGTCAGGGCAAGCGCATCATCGTGCTGGCTGGCCGCCCCTACCACGTTGACCCTGAGATCAACCATGGCATCGACCACCTCATCACCCGCCACGGCGCGGCTGTTGTCACCGAGGACAGCATCTCCAACCGGGTGGAAAAGTTCCCCACCAGTGTGCTGAACCAGTGGACCTATCACAGCCGCCTGTATGCGGCGGCCAAGTACTGCACCACCCAGAAGGATATGGATCTGGTGCAGCTGGTCTCCTTTGGCTGCGGCGTGGATGCCATTACCACCGATGAGACCCGCGAGATCCTGCAGGCAGGCAGCAAGCTCTACACCCAGCTCAAGATCGATGAGATCACCAATCTGGGTGCGGTCAACATCCGTCTGCGCAGCCTGTTCGCCGCTCTGGAGGAGCGCGACGAGGCGGCAGAGGAAAAAGCCGCCCCCAAGGCAGAAGCCTGATACATAGGAGGAACCTATGGAATACAATTATCCCAAATTTACCCCGGAGATGAAGCAGACCCACACCATCCTCATCCCCAACATGGCCATTACCCAATTCCGGCTGCTGGAATACGCCCTGCGCTACGACGGCTACAAGTGCGAGATCCTGGGCAACTGCGGCAGCGCCGTGGCACAGCTTGGCCTGAAATACGTCCACAACGACACCTGCTATCCGGCCCTGCTGGTCATCGGCCAGTTTCTGGATGCCCTGAACAGCGGCAAGTATGACCTGGATCACACGGCCCTGCTCATCACCCAGACCGGCGGCGGCTGCCGTGCCTCCAACTACATCCACCTGCTCCGCAAAGCTCTGGTCAAGGCGGGCTATCCCCAGATCCCCGTTGCCAGCCTGAACTTCTCCGGTCTGGAAAAAGACAGCGGCTTCCAGATGACCCTGCCGCTGGCCCGCCGCGCGCTGGCCTGCATTTTCTACGGCGATATGCTCTGTGCCCTGCGCAATCAGGTGGCCCCCTACGAGAACGAAAAGGGTGCCGCTGACCGGATGGTCGATCTGTGGGTCGAGCGTCTGGGCCGCGTTCTGCTGGCCGGCAAGGGCTTTACTGCCCGGGAAATGAAGCACACCTTCCCGCTCATTGCAAAGGATTTTGCGGCCATCCCCGTGACCCGGGTGCCCAAGGTCAAGGTGGGTGTGGTCGGCGAGATCTACGTTAAATACAGCCCCTTGGGCAACAACGACCTGCAGAAGTTCCTGGAGAGCCAGGACTGTGAGGTGAACTTCCCGGGCCTGATGGGCTTTGTGCAGTACTGCATCTTCAATATGGGCGAGGATCATGTCCTCTACGGCGGCAAGCTGGCCGTCAAGATGGGCACCGATCAGCTGCTCAACTGGCTGGACAGTGTGGAGCGTGCCATGCTCAAGGCCACAGCCGATGCCGGGTTCTACGCCCCCGGCCCCTTCAAGGAGCTGGTGGAAAAGCCCCACGGCATCATTTCGCTGGGGGCCAAGATGGGCGAGGGCTGGCTGCTGACCGCCGAGATGATCGAGCTGGTGCAGGGCGGCTATGGCAACATCGTCTGTGCCCAGCCCTTCGGCTGCCTGCCCAACCATATCGTGGGCAAGGGCATGGTGAACAAGATCCGTGCCCTGTATCCCAGCGCCAATATCACCCCCATCGATTATGACCCCAGCGCCACCCGGGTCAACCAGGAAAACCGCATCAAGCTGATGCTGGCAGTCGCTAAGGAGCGCCTGAACGCCCCGGCGCAGGCCGCCCCCCTGACGGCAGAAGAGATCGCCGGTGGGGCTCCCCGGGTCGAGACCACGGTATAATTCTTTCTAAACAGCAACACTCCCCTTCGGGCAGGACCGTGTGCCGCACGGCTCCACCCGAAGGGGAGTGTTTTTTGTCTCAGCTGCAGAGATACCGCCGCTCGAACTCCTCAGCCGGGATGGCCTTGGAGAACCAGAAGCCCTGCGCGCCATCGCAGTCCAACGAGCGGAGGAGCTGCACCTGCTCCTCGGTCTCGATGCCCTCACAGATGACGTTAAAGCCCAGCCGTTTGACCAGATGTACGATCTCCCGCAGAAAATCGGTGCCCCGCGCGTTGGAACTGCACCGGGTCAGGAAGCGTTTGTCCAGCTTGATGGTGTTCACGGGGATATCCACCATGTTGTTCAGCAGGGAACCGCCCGCGCCGAAATCGTCCAGCGAGGTCTGCATTCCATCGCTCTGGAAGGAGGAAAGCAGGCGCTTCACCCGGTCGTACTCCGAGACCACTGCAGTCTCGGTCAGTTCGATCTCCAGCATCCGGGCGCTGATGTTGTGCTTTTCCAGAATTTCGCTGTACTCCTGGGTGGGGGCATCCTCCCGGGCCAGCGCCACCGAGGCATTCACCGCAATGGGCAGCAGCCGGTGCCCGGCCTGTGCATTGCGCTGCAGGAACTGGGCCACCTGCTCGAAGATGTACAGATCCAGCTCAACGATGTGGCCTGTGGATTCCAGAATGGGAATGAACTGGTCGGGGGAGACCACGGTGCCGTCCGGCTTGATCCAGCGGGTCAGCGCCTCAGCCCCGATGACCGAGAGATCCTTGGGCGAGAACTTGGGCTGGAGGTACAGTTTGAATTCGCCGTTCTCAAGCGCCTGCGGCAGGCCGCTCAGCAGCTCACCGGTCAGGGTCTGCTTGACCTCCAGCTTTTTGTCAAACTGGACAGCAGACACACGGGTGTTGCTGTGCACCTGCTTGCGGGCAAAGTTTGCCTTGTCGATGGCGGCCGAGGCACTCAGGCAGCCGGGCTCAATGGCGTACACACCCATCCGCACCCGCAGGCGCACCTCCGGGTAATGCTGGGCCTGATACTGCTCAAACCGGCGGCAGAGGTCATGCCGCGGCTCACGGCGTTCACGGCCAGATGCTTGCTCAGGTAGGCGTTGATGATCTTGGTGATCTCGCCCAGCTCCCGGCGGTTCTGGGGTGTCCAGTACCGCTTGCTGCCGCACACCACATAGGCAATGGCACCCTGATACTCGCCCTCGCCGTACATGGCAGCGTAGACCACTGTCTGGGCTCCGCCCTGCATCAGCAGCGCACGCCCCTGCGGCGAGTACATCCCCATGTTGTCGGCCTGCAGCACGGTGGTGCCGTATTCATCGTAGCTGTGGAACAGGGTCAGGAAGTCCTCCTTGGTATAGGATTCACCGTTCAGAGGCACCGGCTCCGCGCGGGGAGAGGTCCACTGGAACTGCCGGGAGATGCTGCGTTCCCGGATGCGGGTGTCCACAATGGTGATGCGGTCCAGCTGCAGCCGGATGCCGACGATCTTCAGGAAGAGGGGAATGGCGGTCTCAAAGCTGTTGTTCTTCTCAAACAGTTCAAAGGCGGTGGAGATCAGGTCGTTGTGCAGGTAGCGTGCATCGATATCGGCCGTTTCCGGGGCGGCAGGAACCGCCTGGGCATAGCGCCGCAGATTATCGCAGAATACATACTGGTTGCGGCCGTTCTGCTTGGCCTGATACAGGGCCCAGTCCGCGTTTTCGAACAGCTGGTCAAAAGAATAGCCCGCTGTGTTTTCGGGCAGGAAGCAGGCACCGATGCTGCAGGTCATCCGGTAATCGTTTTCCCAGAACTTCACCTGCTGCACGGATTCCGAAAGCTGGCGGGTCTTCTGGAGCAGGGTGGTGTTGGGGATATCCTTCAGAAACACCACGAACTCATCACCGCCGAACCGCACCAGAATGTCGCTGGAGCGGAACAGGGTGCGCAGCAGCCGGGCAAACTCCTGCAGGACCTTGTCGCCGAACAGATGGCCGTAGCAGTCGTTGACGTTCTTGAAAAAATCCAGGTCGATGACCAGCATTCCGCAGGAGGCATAGGGATCTTTGGCCTGCAGATAGCGGTCAATGAGCTCCTTGCCGGTGCGGTTGTTATACAGCTGGGTCAGGGAATCGTGGCGGGCCTGCTCCAGCAGTTCCTGGGTCTGATTCTTCTGGTCGGTGATGTCCTTTGCGTAGCCTACATAGAGCGTGCCGCGGGCGGGGTCCTCGACCGGGCGGGCATCCACCTCCCGGGAATAATACACCCCTTCCGGCGAGACAAAGCGCATCTCCAGCGGGCCGTACAGCTCACCGGTGAGCAGGGCGCGCATCTTCCAGCGGTCCTCCGCGAAGATCGTGGCGTGCTCCGGCTTCTCGGAGCCAAGGTAGGCATCCAGTGTCTCCAGCGTGCGGCTCCGGGTATCGTAGACCCGCAGCTGATCCAGACGTGGGTCATATTCCAGCAGGAAAAACCACCGATGCACAAGAAACTGCATCAGCAGGGGATTGTTGATGATCGAATCGATAAACCGAACAGGGACATCCATGGCCGATTCCCCACTTTCCGCTTTTTAACCAGTATAACAAAATATGGAAGATGCATCAAGATGAAACACAAAAATTTCATGGAAAGTGAAATAAATTTTACCGAAAGTTCTGTCGGAAACGGTTTCGGTGCTCCCGCTCAGGCCGGAACGCCCCACAGCTCGATCGTGGCACCGGCGGCAAGCCGGACATTGGTGTCCACGGTCAGGGTCAGCCTGCCGAGCTTCTGGCTGGCATCCACATTCTGGCCGCCGCCTCCGGCAGGCAAAAAGACCGCAGGCGGTGCACCTGTGGTGCCGGATGCGGCAAAATAGAGATACTGGCCGAAGCAGGGAAGTGCCTGAAAGCTGGCAAAGGTGCGGGTGGGCGGGTTGGACATCGAGCTGCTGGCAGCACAGGGGGCAGAAGCACTGAGCAGCTGGGCACCATCGCTGGTGCTGCACACCCAGTGCAGCGTGCCCTTGGATTGGCTGCTGCCTGCCTGAAACAGCACCTTCAGCGCCTGCAGTTCGGTGGGAAAGGTGCGCTCAAAGCTGGCAGCGGCGGCGTTCAGGGACACCTTTTCCAGCAGCTCCCACTGGCCGGGATCGCTGGGGTCACCCTTTGGGCCCTGGGGGCCGGGTTCTCCCTGCGGGCCTTGCGGGCCGGGCTCTCCTTTGGGGCCGGTGGGTCCTGCGGCACCGGGTTCTCCCTGCGGGCCGGGCTCTCCTTTGGGGCCGGTGGGTCCTGCGGCACCGGGTTCTCCCTGCGGGCCGGGTTCACCCTTTTCGCCCCGGAATGCACCGCTTTCCACAGCTGCTTTCAGCCGGTCGAGCAGGGCCTGCCAGGCGGGCGTGCCGGGCTGGGGCAGGGTGCTGTCCTCAGTGCCGGAATTTTCGGCCACGCAGTAGCACACGTCTGCGCTGGTCAGGGTGCGGGTGCCATCGGTGCCCTCAAAGGTGATGCGCCCCTCCCCGGGCACAGCCGTGATGAGGGCGGGCACCTCCACAAGGCCGTCCACCACCAGTGTGGAGGGGGCAGCGTTCCCGCTTGGCAGGTGCCAGAAGGCCCGCAGGGTCATGCCCTGCCACTCGCCGTCGGCTTCCACCCGCAGGGCGTAGATGCCCCGGTTTTTGGTGTAGCCGAAGCGGAGCAGGCCATCGTACCCCTGCAAAGCAGCCCCGCCGCCCGAGGATAAATGGATCTGACGTTCAATCATACAGTTTCACTCCTTTTGTCGTGGTTTTCGCGTTCAAAAAGCTTGACTTTGGTTAGAGTTTCCGGTAAGATTGTGAAAAGACCGCAGAAGGTTTGGTGGATAAAATCTAACCAAAATCAGCTTGTGAGGCTATAATATCTGATTAAATTCAGAAAGTCAAGGGAAAATCTGAATCCGGTTAGAAAACCGGCGTTCTGCACAAGAAGGAGTGCAAAATTTGTGTTTTATGACTGCTACACGACCCTGTGTCAGGCCAGAGGAATCAGCCGCAGCCGGGCAGCGCAGGAGATGGGCTTGAGCAACTCCACAGTGACCAAATGGAAAAACACCGGGGCGACCCCCTCGGGCGAGACGCTGGCCAGGGTGTCTGCCTATTTTGGCGTGCCGGTGGGGGAACTGCTGGGCGAAGCTGTCCCGTCGGTGCAGGAGGAGCGGAAGCTGCCCGAAGGGGCTGTCCCGTTCGATCCCGCTCTCACGGCTCCGCTGCTGGGCACGGTGCGTGCAGGCCTGCCCATGTATGCGGAAGAAAACATTGAGGGCTACATCCCCATCACCCGGAAAGACGGGGCACGGTACTTCTGGCTCCGTGTCCGGGGCGACAGCATGAACGCCGTAGGCATCTCTGAAAACGATGAGATCCTGGTGCGGGAGCAGCCGGAGGTGGAAAACGGCCAGCTTGCCGTGGTGATGGTCAACGGCGATGAAGCCACCGTGAAATATTTCCGTCAGGAGGGGAACCTTGTGGTCCTGACCCCCAAAAGCTTCAACCCCGTGCACCAGCCCCAGATCTATGATCTGAAACGGGTGCAGGTGCGGGTGGTCGGCCTTGTGGTGGAGTGCCGCAAGGTGTTCTGAAAAAAGAAGATGGCCCCTGCGGGGCAGAATAGGAGGCTCGCTATGAAATGGAGGACCGTTCTGTGCACAGCGCTGTTTTTGTTCGGTACCGTGCTGTTTTCTGCCTGCGGCGGGGGAGAGATGCCCGCGCCTGCGGAACCGCCCGCTTCCAGTGAGGTATCGGCTCCCTCTCAGCCGGAGGAAGTGCCCGCCCCCTCGGAATCGGCTTCTTCCAGTGAACCGGAGCCGCTTCCGGAACCGGAACCGCCCAAACCGTGGGATGGCATGGTCGTCCCGGAAGGATGTAAGGCGGAGTGGAAAATAGAACAAGGCAAGCTGGTATTGGTCAGCTATGAGTTTACGAATGGGGCAAATGTGTTCCTTCCGACGGGAAAGCCGTATAGTATCGGTGCGAATTGCTTTATGAAAAATTGGAAACTAACCGGGATAACGATTCCAGAAGATGTGGTTGAAATTCAGCAATCTGCGTTTCAGGAGTCTGGATTGTTACAGGTTGCTGTACCGATGAGTGTCAGGGTGCTTGGAAATGATGTGTTTGCAGACTGTCATTATCTGACACAGGCAGAGATTGAAGGCACAGAAAAGACAGGAGAAAGAGTATTTGCACGCTGTGAATCTCTGAAAAAAGTGAAACTCGGCTATGGAGTGATACGAATAGAAGAAGGCGCTTTTGAGCATACGGGGCTGGTAGAGATTGAATTGCCGACGACATTGGGACAGATTGATAAGCTGGCTTTTGATTATTGTAAATTGAAAGAGATTATTTATGATGGAGATTGGGGGGCAAAAAGATCAGACTTAGAAAATAACAAAAAAATCGGGAAAGAAAATGACCTGTTGCTTGCTGCAAAGCAAAAATAAGCAACTGAACCAAACGCCGTCTCTTGTGCAAAAAGGCAAGAGACGGCGTTTTTGCGTGGAAAAGCAGAAGCGAAAAATCAGCGATGAATAGCTTGTTTATCAATTTGACCGGAATTTGTGCAACAAAAAACCTATAAACCTATTGACATTCTAGGAAAATGGGTATATCATACGGCCAACGGAAACAAACATCCGCAAGATCAGGAGAAAAGGAGGGGAACAGACATGGACTGGAATGTGATGGTGCAATATCTGCCGCAGTATGAAAAAGCGGCCTGGCTCACCCTGCGTCTGGGTGTGGCCGGTATCTTCTGGGCCATCCTTGTGGGCCTTGTCTGCGCCGTGCTCCAGTACGAAAAAGTGCCGGTGCTGCGCCGTATCGTGGGCGCTTATATCCAACTCAGCCGGAACACGCCGCTGCTGGTCCAGCTGTTCTTTCTGTATTACGGCCTGTCCAAGATCGGCATCAAAACCAACGCCGAGCTCTGCGGCATTGCAGGCCTTGCCTTTCTGGGCGGCAGCTACATGGCCGAAGCCTTCCGCAGCGGGCTGGAAGCCATCGAACCCATCCAGACAGAAAGTGCCCTGAGCCTTGGCATGAGACGGCGGCGGTCATCGTGTTCGTGCTCTGGGGCACGGCCGAGATGAGCGACCTCGTCCGCGGTGCCCTCATCGCTATCCCGAAGCATCAGTATGAGAGCAGCGAGGCGCTGGGCATGAGCCGGGCGCAGACCTATTGGTACATCATCATCCCTCAGACAGTGCGGCGGCTCATCCCGCTGTCCATCAACCTCATCACCCGCATGATCAAGACCACCAGCCTGGTGTTGATGATCGGTGTGGTGGAGGTGCTCAAGGTGGCCCAGCAGATCATTGAGGCCAACCGCACCGCCAGCCCCAACGCGGCGTTTGGCATCTACCTCACCGTGTTTATCCTGTATTTTCTGGCCTGCTGGCCCATCAGCCTGCTGGCCGGTTACCTCGAAAAGAAATGGAAGTGACTGTTATGGCAGAGCCGATCCTGATTGTAGACCATCTGGTAAAAAGCTACGATGGCAAGACCAATGTTCTGGATAATGTCAGTTTTGCCGTCAAGCCCGGTGAGGTCATCGTTGTGGTGGGTCCTTCCGGCTGCGGCAAAAGCACCCTGCTGCGCTGTCTGAACGGTCTGGAGCCGGTGCAGGCGGGCCGGGTGAAGTTGGGCAGTGAGACGGTCGCCTACGGCGGCAAGAATCTGGCGGCCCTGCGCCAGCGCATCCTCCTCTTCTGCCGCTTCCGGCTCTGTCGCAGCTGCGGGCAGTGACGTGTTCCGCACGCTGGACGAGATCAAGGCGGACGGCACCGTGAACATCGGCGTTTTCTCCGACAAGAACCCGTTCGGCTATGTGGATGAGAACGGCGAGTATCAGGGCTATGATGTCTACTTCGCCCGCCGCCTGGCCGAGGATCTGGGCGTGGAGGCAAATTTCGTCTCCACGGAAGCCGCCAACCGCATTGAGTACCTGCAGACCGGTAAGGTCGATATAATTCTGGCAAACTTCACCGTCACGCCCGAGCGCGCCGAGGAGGTGGACTTTGCATTGCCCTACATGAACGTTGCACTGGGTGTCATCTCTCCCGACAGCAATGTCATCACCAGTCTGGACAACTGGAACGCCGACGATCAGATGATCGTCATTTCCGGCACCACCGCCGAGACCTACCTGACCAAGGAATATCCCGACATTCCCCTGCAGAAGTATGATTCCTACGCAACCGCCAAGAACGCGCTGGAAAACGGCAATGGCGCTGCATGGGCCAACGACAACACCGAGGTCATCGCTTTTGCAAAGCAGAATTCCGGCTACACGGTGGGCATCCCCTCTCTGGGCAGCCAGGATACCATCGCCCCCGCTGTGAACAAGGGCAACACCACCCTGCTGGACTGGATCAACGACGAGATCAAGAGCCTGGGCGAGGAAAGCTTCTTCCACAAGGATTACGAGGAGACGCTGGTGGATACCTACGGCCTTGACTATGAGGATGAGCTGGTCGTTGAGGGCGGCGAGACCAACGCATAAATCTGAATTTTAAGATGCAGTGATGAGAAACACCCCGTGCAGAAATGTACAGGGTGTTTCTTTTACGCGAATCTGTGCAACGATGTATTGACAATGTTGCACAATATGAATATAATAAAAGTGACAAAGGAGCGTGAGAGTATGACGACGGTAAGTGTCCGGATGGATGAGAACCTGAAGCGGGATTTTGATGAGATCTGCAATGAACTGGGCCTTTCGATGACAACAGCCATCACCATGCTGGCCAAGAAGATGACGCGTGAAAAACGCATTCCGTTTGAAGTCTCGATGGATCCCTTTTATAGTGCATCCAATATGGCCGCCCTGAATGACAGCATTGAGGAAATGCGTCAGGGAAAGACTGTAACGAGAACGCTGGAAGAGCTTGAGGCTATGGAACATGAGTAAGATCACCTTCACGGAGCGGGCCTTTGCGGAATATCTGTATTGGCAGTCTCAGGATAAAAAGACGCTGAAACGGATCAACGCATTGCTCAAGGATATTTCGCGCAGCCCGTATGAAGGCATTGGAAAACCGGAAGGGCTGAAAGAAAATCTCAGCGGGTATTGGAGCCGCCGGATCGATGATGTGAACCGGCTGGTCTATCGCATTGAAAATGATCTGATCGAAGTGTACCAGTGCAAGGGACATTACGACGATTGAAGCAAAAAAACGAGGACGGCCAATGGCTGCCCTCGTTTTGCTGTATCTGGGGGATTATACTTCCTCAGTCTCGTCCTCCTCGTCGGCGAGAGCTTCTGCATGGATGCGCTGGCGCAGGCGGGTGCGGAACTCCTCGGCGGGGATGCCGCTCTGGTTGGGGGTCAGGTCCGGGGCGGGCTTGCCGTCAGGCAGGTGGGCACCAAAGGCCGGCACAAAGAAGAACTTGCGCACGACAAAGATCAACGCAATGGCACCCACGCTGATGAGGTTGTCCAGAGCCGATTCGTGGCCGACCACCATGTGGCGGGCAATGGCGTAGAGCAGCACTTCCAGGCTGCTGCCGGGGCTGTGCTTGGCCAGCATCTTGATGAACTCCACGCCGATGACAATGTCCAGCGCCCGCTCAAGGAAGCCGCGGATCTCTACATCGTTGCCATCAAACAGCAGGCCCGGCATCCACTTGAGCAGGGGAATGAAGCTGAGCAGCAGGCCGATGAGCACCAGCCCGGACAGCACGATCTCCAGCAGGGTGGAGGCCTGAATGATGTAGCTGCGCAGTGCTTTGCGGCTGCGGCTCTCAACGTGGGCGGAGTGCGGGGTGTCGGAAGGATGGGACATGATGCAGCATCTCCTTTGCTCAAGATCGTGAAACGAAAAAAGCTGACAAACTTTTCTTAAGTTTAGCAAAGGATTTGAGCAAAGTCAATGAAATGTGCCGAATTTTCTGGGAATTACTGGACGGCTACATAGCCGGAGTGCTCAATGCAGGAACGGCCTGCATCGGTGGAGAGCCACTCGTAGATCCTGCGCTCCGGGCTGTCGGCAGCGGAATCCTGCAGGATGGCGGCATAGAATTCGTTGCACAGCGGGTAGCTCTGGTCGGCAATCGTCTCGTTGGAAGGGGTCACGCCATCCACGGCCAGCAGCCGCAGACCGGGCTTGGAGTACATCTGGTCGATGTAGTAGTAGACCGAGAAACCGATGGCGTTGGCAGAGTTGTTATACTCTGCAATGCTGTCCACCAGCTCACCCATGGCGGTGGGGGCCAGCTCGGTGGGGGCTTCCATCAGCGGGCCGCCCTGGATCAATAGCTTCTGGAACAGGGTCTGGCTGCCGGAGTCCGCCCGCCGCTGGAATGCAATGATCTCCTGATCCTTGCCGCCCACATCTTTCCAATTGGTGATCGTTCCGGCGTAGATGTCCTTGAGCTGCTGCAGGGTCAGGCTCTGTACAGGGTTGTCCTCGTTGACGATGAACACCAGCGCGTCCCGGCCAATGGCCTTCTGCTCCAGCGGGTCACCGTCTGTCTTCAGCTCCTCCTTGACGGATTCCGGGGCTTCGTAGGCGATGATGAGCTTGACCGAATCGCCGTAATTATTGCCGTACAGGCCCAGGTTGCGCCAGGCCTGGGCCGTGGTGTTGGTGGTCACGGCGCTCCGGGCGGTCTCCAGATCCAGCCCGGTGGTGTCGGCCATGATCTGCGCGATCAGCGGGATGCAGGCCGTGCTGCCATCCGTGATGGGGAATTCATCCACGCTCAGGATGGGCTGTGCGGGCACTTCACTGGCGGCAGAAGAGGCAGGGGCCTCAGAATCAGGCTGAGACGGTGCCGCCCCCGAATTAGAGGAGGCAGGCACGGTGTTGCAGGCGGAGAGCAGGGCTGCGGTGGATGCCAGACCCAGACCGGTCAGGAACGCGCGGCGGGAAATTTTGACAGTACGCATGGAAAAACCTCCTTAGAAGAAACCGTTGTCCATTTCGTCGTTGCTGGAAGCGAAGATGCTCTCGGCGTAGAGCCACTGGCCGGTCAGGTCCATCCAGCCGTAAGAAAAGCCCTTGCTGGCGGCAAACACACCCTCGGGCAGGCCGTTGGCTCTGTCGGCATAATAGGTGCTGCAGCTGCGCAGCCCGCCCACGACGACATTGCCGTCGCTGTCCAGGATGTCATACAGCCAGCTGCTGCCGGGGCCGTTGCAGCAGCCGTAGAAATAGAGTCCATCGGCTGTGGAAAACAGGGGATAATAATGGGTGTAGGTTTCTTCCAGCGTGCGGGGATCCAGCGTTTTGTGGGTGCCGTCCGGCCCACAGATCTGGATGGCCGTGTTCACATAGTTGTCGTTGTCGTCCTGCGCGACCCAGACCCAGCCGTTTTCAGCATGGACATGGGCCCGCACCTGGTTCTCCACCGGGTCGATGGCGGTGTCGGTCAGCAGCACGCCGGTCTGCCGGTCGAACACCCGCACGGTGCCGTCCAGGGCGTAGATGGCCAGCGTGGCATCATTCGTATTGGCATCGTAGAGGTCTTTCTCCTCGCCGGTGAGCAGGTCGTGGAACAGATACCGCCCCGCCATTTCGGGGGTGGAGGCATCTGGCTCCGTGATCGCCACGCCGGGCGCATAATACCGCACAGGCTGGTCATATTCGCAGAGTACAGCGCTTTGCTCCGTGCTGACCAGATCCACCAGCTGGTATCTGCCATCGTGATACAGGCTGACCGTGCCTGCACCGGTGTACTGCTGGTAACCGGTCAGCTCCTCGCCGGTGGTGGGGTTGTACAGGCTGTCGGCACCCGTCGTGCCATCCTCGTTGTAGTGGCTCACCACCAGCCAGTCGGTGGGGGCGGAGCTGTCGCTGCTGCTGGCATAGAAGCTGGAAAGGCCGGACAGCTCTGCCTGATAGACCACCTCACCCTGCCGATCCTGCACCTGCACGGCGCAGTAGGCGGTCAGATCATCGCCCCATTCGTTTTCCTGCACATAGTCTGCCGGGACATTGCAGACTTCAAAGGCCAGATAGCTGCCTGCTATGCTGCATCCGTAGGCGTTTTCGGGCACAGCCAGCTCCTCGCCCGTGGCAAGGTCGATCACCCGGCAATCGCCTGCGGCGTGGTTGTTGCAGGGGGCATAGGCCATCTGTTCCGGTGCGGTCAGGACCAGCAGGCTGCCGGTCAGGGCAGCATCGTAGGCACGGTCAAAAGTCAGAATCTCCTTGCCGCTGCGGTCGCACAGGGCGGCTGCCCGCCCGGTGGGGGTACCGGGGTCTGACCACTGCCGCAGATAGTACCGCACGGTGCCGGTCAGGGTATCCGGCACCAGATACACGGTCTCGCTGCTGGCGGCCTGATACAACACGGTATTGCCGCAGAGCACGGTATTGCCGCCGTTGGAGCCGTTGCTGTACAGGATGCGCAGCTTGCCGTCGTCCAGTGAAGCTGCAGCGGTGCCGGGCACCTCCTCAGCCTGCGCAGGCTTGGAATCGGGCAGGGGCGAGGCCGGAGGCAGCAGGGAGCAGGAGGCCAGCAGCCCTGCCGCGGCAGACAGGCTGAGTACTGCACAGCCGATGCGGAGAACAGAACGTTTCATAAGCGTACCTCACAGGTTTGGCAGAATTTAACTTTCCTATTCTGATTATAATACGAATAAACCGGACGTTCAATTGCAATCGAACGTCCGGTTATGGTTACAGTTTTGTTACAGGGGCGCTTCAGGCCTTGGCAGCCTCGGCTTCGTCCATCCGCACCAGCTGACGCAGGAAGGGGAAGAGGAAGGGCACGGTGACAAAGAAGGTCAGTACATCGGCGATGGGCTGGCAGATCTCAACACCCAGCAGCCCAAAGGCCCGGGGCAGGGTGAGGATGAGTGGGATGAAAAACACGCCCTGACGGCAGCAGGCCAGAAAGGTGGCCCGGCCCGATTTGCCGATGGACTGGAACAGCATGTTGCCCGCCACGATCACGGGCTGCAGCAGCATGGCAAAGCACTGGTAACGGAAGGCAGGCAGGGCCACGGCGGTGACTTCGGGATCATCGCGGAAGAGGCGGATGAGGGTCTCGGCATTGAACCAGCAGACGGTAAGAATGACAGAGAGGAAGCAGAAGCTGGCTGCCATGGTGAACAGGCAGGCCTGCTGCACCCGGTGGTACTTTTTGGCACCATAGTTGAAGCCCGCCACCGGCTGAAAACCCTGACCGGTGCCGATGGCCACCGAGATGATGAACATGAAGATGCGGGAAACGATGCTCATGCCGGCCACGGCAGCGTCGCCATAGCTGCGGGCGGCAATGTTCAGCAGCATTCCGCCAATGCTGTTCAGACCCTGACGGCCAAAGCTGGGCATACCGGTCATCAGGATGGTGCCGAACTCCGCCGGGCTGTGGGTGACTGCCGTGATCCGGAACTGGCTGACCGTTTTGCCCCGCAGGAACATGGACAGCAGGATGCAGAAGCTGATGGTCTGGCTCAGGGCCGTGGCAAGGCCCGCACCGGCGGTGCCCATGCCCAGCCCAAAGATGAACAGCGGGTCCAGCGCGATGTTCAGCAGGCCGCCGGTGACCAGGCCGATCATGGCAAAGCTGGCCTTGCCCTCATAGCGCAGGATATTGTTCATCACCAGACTGGACATCATAATGGGAGCGGCCAGCAGGATGTACCGCGCGTAGGCACAGGCATGGGGCAGGATGGTCTCGGTGCTGCCCAGCAGCATCATAAAATCGGGCAGGGTGAGCAGGCCTGCCGCTGTGATGATGCCGCCGAACACCAGTGCTGTGAAGAAGCTGGTGGAAGCAAACCGGGTGGCGGCATCGGTGTTCTGGCTGCCCAGGCTGCGGCTGATGATGCTGCCGGAGCCGTGGCCCAGCATGAAGCCCAGCGCCTGGAGAATGGCCATCAGGCTGGAAACGATGCCCACTGCACCGGATGCGCTGGTGGAGATCTGGCCCACAAAAAAGTATCGGCCAGATTATAGATGCTGGTGATGAGCATACTCAATATCGTGGGAGCCGCCAGACTCAGGATCAATTTCGGGATGGGGGTCTCCGTCATTTTGCGGAACTGCTCCGCGCTGCGGTCGGCATTTGCCATGAAAAAACCTCGCTTTCTCTTTGACACGATCTTTACAAAAAAAATATTCACACCCAGTATACCGCAGGAACTGTTTTGTATCAACCAATTCCTTGCCGGGGTTATTGCAGCAAAAGACCGCCCTGCCCGGCGGCAGAGCGGTCTTGGGTCATGGAAAGGAAAATGACAGTTACAGGGTCTTGCAGAACTCCTTCAGGTAGGCGCGGAAAGCCTCGCCGATCTCGGGGTGCTGCAATGCCAGCTCCACCTGAGCCTCCACCACGCGGAGCTTGTTGCCCATGTCGTAGTGGGTTCCGGTGAACTCCACGGCGGTCATGCCGCCGCAGTTGCGGGCATACTCGGCCATGGCATCGGTCAGCTGGATCTCGCCGCCTGCACCGGGTTTGGTGTGGGCGAGGATATCGTAGATCTCAGGGGTCAGCAGCACACGGCCCAGAATGGAGTAGTTGCTGAACTCCTGGCCCTTTTTGGGCTTCTCGATCATGTCATCCACAAAGAAATAGTTGTCGTGGATGGGGGTGGTCTTCAGGCTGCAGTAGCGGCTCACATCAGCCCAGGGCACAGCGGAGACACCGGCAGCCGGGCGGCCAAACTCCTCATAGGCGCGGATGAGCTGGGCGCAGACAGGGTCCTCGCCCCAGATCACGTCGTCGCCGTAGATGACCACGAACGGATCGTCACCGGTAAAGGCCTTTGCCATGCTCACGGCGTGGCCCAGGCCCAGCGTCTGCTTCTGGCGCACAAAGAAGATGTTGGCAAGGTTCGAGATGCCCAGGCACTCCTCCAGCATTTTTTCCTTGCCGGGGGCGGCCAGCTTTTCTTCCAGCTCGGGGCTGCGGTCAAAGTGATCCTCGATGATGCTCTGGTTGCGGCCCAGAATGATCAGAATGTCCGTGATGCCGGACTTGACAGCTTCCTCCACCAGATACTGGATGGCGGGCTTATCCACGATGGGGAGCATCCCCTTGGGCATGGCCTTGGTGGCGGGCAGCACACGGGTGCCCAGACCGGCGGCAGGGATGACAGCCTTCGTAACTTTTTTCATGGTTCGGAACTCCTTCATCATATCATTTCAGGCTGAACGCTCAGCCGTAGACCAGATGGATCAGGGCATCCACATTGGGACCCAGCAGCAGGGTGAACGCGCTGCCAATGACCATGAGCAGGACCAGACAGCCGAGCACGGCGGCCCAGCTGGTGCCGCCCTGAGCGCAGAGCACGGCTTTGCGCTGTGCCGCGTCCGGGAACTCCGCGCGGATGCGGCGGATCTTTTCGGCGGCACTCTGGCGGTAGAGCCACTTGCCATACAGGCCGCGCACGATCATCAGCAGGAAGCTGAGCACCGAGCAGACCCGGGAAAGGGTGAGCAGGGTGGAGGTGGAAAGCCCCGGGGCCAGGCTGCTGTCCGTGATCTGCAAAAGGTCAATGAAGGTGGGCAGGGCCAGCACCAGCTCGGCGGCCAGAAAGGCGAACGCGGGCTTCCACGCCTTGCGGTAGAAGAAATAGAACGGGCCGAACAGCATGGCCGAAAAACTCATGGAGGTCTTGGTGTGGGACAGCTGCATCCGGCAGTAGGCGCTCAGGTAGGCAGGGGAAGCCGGGCCGATGAAATCCGCCCAGTCCTTGCAGGGGATGCCGTCCATGACCTCTTCCTTGCCAAAAGCCGCCTGATAGGTCTGACGCAGCGGGTCTACCTGCGGGGCTCCGGTCTCCTGGAACTGGCGGTAAAAGGTGGAGTAATCAAACTCCTCGCTGTGCTCATCCGAATCGGCACGGTCAGCGGGCTCCTGTGCCCCCTCCGGGGGCAGGGCCGCACCGCAGCAGCGGCAGACAGACTCACTGCGCAGGGTGCGCTCGCCGCAGGCAGGGCAGGTGCACAGCTCACTTTCCTGATAAGGGAACTTCCACTCGTATCCGGCGGCGTGGGCCGGGGCATGGATGCAGCGGCCGAGCTTTTCATAACAATCGCGGTGATAAGGCGCGCCGCAGTCGGGGCAGACAACGATATCGTCCTGCAGTGTCAGCGGCTTGCCGCAGCCCTCACAGGGGCAGCCATAATATTTGGGCATAAGATCCTCCCGGTATGCTAGTTGAACTTATTATACTCCCTTAAAAGAGAAAAGAAAAGGCAAAAATCTTCAAAATTCCAGTAGGTTGAGTATTTTTCCTCTTTACTTTATCATGGATTCTGGGTATACTAATGAAGTATCTGTGTATAAACTGTATCTTTTGAGGGATTCTTAAAATATGATTACTACTGACGAACTGAAAGTGCAGCTGGCCGATTACGGCACCGCTGTGAAGGACCTGGAGGAAGCGCTGGCCATCGACGCTTCCCGCAAGCGTGTGCAGGAGCTGGAGCACACCATGAGCCGCCCCGGCTTTTACGATGACGCTGAGCTGAGCAAGAAGGTCTTTGATGAAGTGGGCGACCTGAAGGGCAAGCTGAACCGCTTTGAGAAGCTGCAGGGCCTGTACGATGATGCCGAGACCATGCTGGTGATGCTGGACGAGGAGTACGACCCCGATATGGTGCCCGAAGCAGAGGAAGCCGTGAACGCTGTGGGCAAGGCTGTGGACGAGCTGCAGCTGATGACCATGCTGAACGGTGAGTACGACCACAGCAACGCCATCCTGACCTTCCACGCCGGTACCGGCGGCACCGAGGCGCAGGACTGGGCCGAGATGCTCTACCGCATGTACAACAAGTGGGCACAGGCACACGGCATGACCGTGGAGGTGCTGGACTATCAGGACGGCGATGAGGCCGGCATGAAGAGCGCTTCCATGATGGTCAAGGGTGCCAACGCCTACGGCCTGCTCAAGAGCGAGAACGGCGTGCACCGTCTGGTCCGTGTGTCTCCCTTTGATGCCAACGCCCGCCGCCAGACTAGCTTTGCTTCTCTGGAAGTGATGCCTGAGCTGGACAACACCATTCAGGTGGACATCCGCCCCGAGGACATCGAGATGCAGGTGTTCCGCTCCTCCGGTGCAGGCGGCCAGCACATCAACAAGACCTCTTCCGCTGTCCGTCTGATCCACAAGCCCACCGGCGTCGTGGTCAGCTGCCAGACCCAGCGCAGCCAGTTCCAGAACCGTGACTACGCCATGGAAATGCTGAAGGCAAAGCTGTATCAGATCGCAAAGCAGCAGCACATGGACAAGATCGATGACATCAAGGGCGTGCAGAATGAGATCGCCTGGGGCCACCAGATCCGCAGCTATGTGTTCATGCCCTACACCATGGTCAAGGATCACCGTACCAACTACGAGACCGGCAATGTCGATGCCGTGATGGATGGTGATCTGGACGGCTTCATCTTTGCTTACCTCAAGGCCGCCAGCCGCGGGGAGCTGCAGGATACCTGATAAAATAGAATTCGATTTTTTGTTTGCAGCCAGAAAAGGCCAGTGCGCTTTTTCTGGCTGTTTTTGCTTGTCTCTGCGTGAAACGTCCTGAAATTTGCATGAATAGCAAGTTTCAGGGATTGATAGGCGTTTTTTTAGGTGGTATAATTTTATTACGATAAAACTGCACGACACTTGAGCAGAGACAGGAGGAAGAATGATGAGAAAGAAAATTGCAGCGTTGTTTTGTACGTTGGCAGTTCTATGCGCATGTTTGTGTGGAACAGCATTTGCGGCAAAGAAACCGAGCATAGAGCTAATGGGCTTATATGCCATATGGGATGAGCCTATGGTATCGAAACCGATTATATATTTTCGAGTTAATTCCAGTAAAGCGATTAAATACGCAGATTGGTATGTATCAGCATATAATCGTGTAGGTGATAAAGCCTCGATGTTTCCAACGAAAAAATTGACAATGGTAGGGCCGTTGGAGCCGTTCAGCCTTGGAAAAAATGTAGATTTTGAATGGATGGTTCAAAGCAATGCAAGAGAGGATAGCCCGTTTCGGCATTATAAAATAGTTCCGTATGCGATTGCTGCAGCCGATGGCATTCAGTTCGTATATCAGGATGCATACGGTAATCTCTTTGTAAAACCAGATGAAAACAATCCTGAAAGCTATACTTATTTGAGCGAAGATGAAATCCAGAACGCGATGTTTGACTACAGTGGTTGTGAATTTTCTGACGTATGGTGGAGAGACTGGTCGATTGATTATCTTGCAGTGGATAAAGTCGTCATAACTTACATGGACGGAAGCGCAGAGACGGTCACAAATGTGAACTCAAAGTATCGTGGTATGACTTTGCAAAACCCTCCGTTTGCTCAGCAGCTTGCGCAATATGATGCTGTCTACAACTATCAGGATTATTTGCGTCTCAACCCCGACCTTGCGGATATAATCGGCACAAACCAGAAAGCACTTTTTGAACACTTTATTTCCAGCGGCATGAAAGAAGGCCGACAGGGAAGCATGGGATTCAACCTAAACGCCTATAAGGCGAACAACCCTGATTTGGTGGCAGTGTTTGGCGATGACAACGTAAAATACTACGAGCATTATATTTCGCAGGGCAGGGCTGAAGGTCGCGTTGCAGTCTGATACAAAAAAGTATAATTATAACCCCTGGGAAGAACAGAGGCGCAAAAGGCTGTTCTTTCCGGGGGTCTTTTTACTCACGAGAAAACGCGACCCCACCTTGCAATCGCTTCACAGCTATGCTGTACTTCGGTTAGTTTTATATAACTCGCACTCAGCTCTGCGGAAAAGCCCGGGTGCAGGGAGAAATGAGGAGGAAGTTTATGCTGGTAAAAGAGATCAGTGAGCAGCACATCCAGGACATTGGCCATGCCTTTGGCTATTATGATTACGGCGAAGAAAAGGGCATGGCCAGCTGGTTCCGTGACAAGGAAGCGGTTGTGACCTACATCTGCGGCTTTGTGCGGTGCGTGCTGACAGACGGCTTTCTGCACACCACCAGTGAGCGTGGCGAGGGCTACATTGCCTACAAGCTGCCGGGGCAGAAGGTCAGTTTCAAGGCGGCGCGGATCCTGCTGCGGGGGATGCTGCAATCCATGAGCCTGGGGGAGCTGTTTCACTTTGCACGGATGCTCTCCAAGGCCGGGCCCTCGTTGGAAGATGTGCTGAATAAGGAGAAAAAGCCCTGCATCTATGTGGGCATGGTCTGCGTGCGGGAAGCTTATCAGGGGCAGGGCTATATGCGCAAGGTCATGGATCTTGCCTTTGCCGAAGGCGACCGGCTGGGCATTCCCGTGGTGCTGGACACCGATGCAAAATCCAAGTGCGATAAGTATGTCCACCTGGGCATGAAACTTTACGGTACGCGCGACCTGGGGCCGGGCGGCACGCTGTATGACCTCGTCCGCTACCCGAAAAAGGCAGAATAAAATAGTAAGAGGGAGAGCTCCTTGCGGGGCTCTCCCTCTTGGTTTACAGGTGCAAATATTTTCCGGTGATGCTGGCGGGATCGGCGGCCACCTGCTCCGGTGTGCCGCAGGCCACGATGCGTCCGCCGCTCTCGCCGCCGCCGGGGCCAAGGTCCACGAGATAGTCGGCGTTGCGGATCACATCCAGATCGTGCTCAATGACCACCACAGTGGCCCCGCTGTCAATGAGACGCTGGAACACGCCCAGCAGAGTGCGCACATCCAGCGGGTGCAGGCCGATGGTGGGCTCGTCGAATACAAACACGGTGTCGGCCTGCCCTTTGCCCATCTCGCTGGCGAGCTTGAGCCGCTGGGCCTCCCCGCCCGAAAGGCTGGGCGTGGCCTCGCCCAGAGTCAGGTAGCCCAGCCCCAGGCTGGAAAGGGTCTGCAGCCGGCTGGCCACCAGCTTGAGGTCGGAACAGGCGGCAAGGGCCTCGTCCACGCTCATCTCCATCAGGCGGGGCAGGCTCTCGGCCTGGGTGCCGTCCTTCCGGGTGCGGTAGAGGGCGGCGGCATCCTTCTGGTAGCGGGAGCCGCCGCAATCCGGGCAGGTGATCTCCACATCCGGCAGGAACTGGATGTCCAGGCTGATGGTGCCGGTGCCGTCGCAGCCGGGACAGCGCAGGCGGCCTGTGTTGTAGGAAAAATCGCCCGCCTTGTAGCCCTTCTCCCTGGCAAGGGGGGAGCGAGCGTAGATCTTGCGCAGCTCATCGTGGACATTGGCGTAGGTGGCCACCGTGGATCGAACATTGATGCCGATGGGTGTTGCGTCAATGAGCTTGACCTGCGCAATGCCCGGTGCAGTGATGCTTTCCACATGGGCGGGCAGAGCTTCGCCCTTGGCGGCGGCTTCCAGTGCGGGGATCAGGCTTTCCAGCACCAGCGTGGTCTTGCCGGAACCGGACACGCCGGTCACCGCGATGAGCCGCCCCTTGGGCAGCCGGACTTCCAGCGGCTTGACGGTGTGGATGGCCCGGGTGCGCAGGGTGATGGTGCCCAGCGCAAAGAGCTCTGCCTCCGGGGTGCGGGTGCGGGCTGAGAGGGTGTGCAGGTCGGCAAGGAAGGGCCCGATGCGGGAGGCCGGGCTTTGGGCCACCTGCTCCACAGTGCCCTGTGTCAGGATGGTGCCGCCATTTTCACCGGCACCGGGGCCCATCTCAATGAGCCAGTCGGCATCCCGCAGGATCTCGGTGTCGTGATCCACCAGCACGATGGAGTTGCCGTCCGCGATCAGGTCATGCATCACGCCCCGCAGGCCCTCGATGTTGGAGGGGTGCAGGCCGATGGAGGGCTCGTCCAGCACATAGAGCACGCCGGTGGTGCGGTTGCGCACCGAGCGGGCCAGCTGCACCCGCTGGCGCTCCCCTGTGGAAAGGGTGGCGGCCTCCCGGTCAAGGGAGAGGTAGCCCAGCCCCAGATCCAGCAGGCGGGCGGCGGTGGCCTGAAAGGACTCGCAGATGCTCTCAGCCATGGGGCGCATCTCCACGGGCAGGGAGGCGGGCACCCCATCCACCCACTGCACCAGCGTGTCCAGCGTCATGCGGCAGGCATCGGCCAGCCCGATGCCCTGCAGCCGGGGAGCCCGGGCCGCGGCGTTCAGGCGGGAGCCGCCGCACGCGGGGCAGGGGCCTTGCTTCAGGAACCGCTCCACCCGCTTCATGCCCTTTTCATCCGTCACCTTGGCAAGGGCGTTCTCCACGGTATAAACGGCGTTGAAGTAGGTGAAATCCATTTCGCCCGCCGCGCCGGTCTTGCTGTTCTGATAGAGCAGGTGCACTTTTTTGGCGGGGCCGTGGAACACCATGTCACGCTCTTCCGGGGTCAGCTCCCGGAAGGGAACGTTGGTGCGCACGCCCATCTTTTCGGCGATCTCCTTCATCAGCGACCACATCAGGGTCTGCCAGGGCAGCACTGCGCCCTCGTTGATGGAAAGGCTCTCGTCCGGCACCAGAGTGGATTCGTCCACCACCCGCACGATGCCGGTGCCCTCGCAGTCTGGGCAGGCTCCGGTGCTGTTAAAGGCAAACTGCTCCGCGCCCAGCACCGGCACCTGCGCGCCGCACCGGGGGCAGTAGAGCGGGATCTCGGCCGCAATGTTCAGGCTGGGCGGCACCATGCAGCCGCAGGCGGGGCAGGGGTAGTGGGACAGCCGGGAGAACATCAGCCGCAGGCTGTTCAAAAGCTCGGTCATGGTGCCAAAGGTGGAGCGCATCCCGGGCACGCCGGGCCGCTGGTGGAGGGCCAGTGCGGCGGGAACATAGCGGATCTCGTCCACCTGCGCCTTTTCGGCCTGGGTCATCCGGCGGCGGGTATAGGTGGAAAGGGCTTCCAGATAGCGGCGGGAGCCCTCGGCGTAGAGGACCCCCAGCGCCAGCGAGGACTTGCCGGAACCGGACACGCCCGCAATGCCGACGATCTTGTGGAGCGGCACATCTACGTCGATGTTCTTCAGGTTGTGCACCCGCGCGCCCCGCACCCGGATGGCGGCGGGGAGAGCGGAACTGGATTCGTGGTTCATCGTGTCTCCTTTCTCTGAATGAGGTCACAAAAGGCTCCCCCACAGGGGAGCCGGAAAGATCATAAACCGAGAGGATTGAACCGCTGGTGTTCGAGCTGGTCGATCACCGCCTGCGCTGCCGGTGCAATGGGGGCGGGTACTGCGGCGGGGCGGCTGAGGTAGTAGCCCTGCAGCAGGTCCACGCCCAGACCGATGACGGTGCGCAGCTGGGCCTCGGTCTCAATGCCCTCGGCGATGAGTTGCATACTGCGGGCGTGGGCGTAAGCCACAATGTTGGAGACGATCTGCTGCTTATCACGGTCGGTGTCGATCCCGCGCACAATGGAAATGTCGATCTTGATATATCGGGGCGAGAGCTCCAGCAGGTTCAATTCGTTGCTGTAGCCGCTGCCGTAGTCATCCAGCGCAAAGGAGCCGGAGAAGCCCGGAACGTTCCGCTTCCGTTCCAGACATGCGCGGTCCAGATCTTCCTGTTCGGTGATCTCCACCACCAGCCGCTTGAGCAGCTCGGGGTAGCGCTGAGCATATTCCTCCACATCCTCAACCGTCAGGCTCACATTGGCGATGGAGTTGATGAAGAGCAGGGCATCGCTCTGGAGCAGGCCCTGTGCCTGCATGCGCTGGAAGATCTCGCTGGAATGGAACACAGTGATCCGCTCAATCTCATACAGGCGGCCCGTCTCATGGGCCAGCTGCATGACCTGAGCGGGGGAGTGCAGGGTAGGCAGATCGACCCGCATGAGGGCCTCGTAGGCTGCGACCCGGCCGCTGCGGGCAGAGTAGATGGGCTGGAAGTGGTAGGACACCAGCTCCTCCTGAAGCAGGAGCTCAAAGTCCTGCTGGGTCTGGGCGGCGTATGCCTCCTGATGGTAGCTACCGATATCAAAATCACACATGCGGCCCTTGTGGGAATGCTTGACCTGATACATGGCAAAGTCGGCATATTTTTTCAGGGTGAGCAGGTCGTGGCCGTCCGTGGGGTACCAGGCAATGCCGCCCGAGATGCTGATGTGCAGCTGCTTGCCGTTGGGCAGGATGGACACGCTGCGCTGCAGGGCGGCACTCAGCAGCTCCAGCTGGGCGCGGAGCTGTGCCTGATCCTGATAGCCATAGAAGAAGATCAGGAATTCATCGCCCGAAAGGCGGGAGCAGATGGTGCTGGCGGGCGTATTGGCCGCAAAGCACTGGCCGGTCTGGCGGATGTACTGGTCGCCCCAGTCGTGGCCGTAGGTGTCGTTGATCTGCTTGAGGTTGTCCAGATCCATCATCAGCAGGGCGGCACAGCCCAGCTTTTCGGGCTGCTGGAACAGCGCGTCACAGGCGCGGTCAAAGGCACGGCGGCGGTACAGGCCGGTCAGGGTGTCGTAATCGCGCTCGTGCTCAATGCGCTGCTGCTCCAGCACCGTGGTGGTCATATCCTCAGCAAGACCCACCTCGGAGGCGCTTTCGCCCAGGATATGGGTGATGCGCAGGGTGATGTAGTGGGTGCTGCCGTCGGGCTGGGGGATGGCAAAGACCTTGTTGTTGGCCGGGGACAGGCGGTAGAACCACCGCTGCTCCAGTGTGCCCATCAGGGCGCGGAAAGCCTTTGGCGTGAGCGGATCTGGCTGCTCCTGCGCAAGGCCCAGCATGGAGAAGAAGTTATCAGTCACATAAACGCTGTCATCGCGCAGCTCATAGCCGCCCAGCTCCGCACTGGCCAATTTCATAATGCGCAAAAAGCGGGTGGAGGAGTCCAGCACGTCTTTGCTCAGCTGGGTAAAGGCAGAGGAGAACTGATCCAGCTCCCGGATGCCGGTGGTGGAAAGATGCGGGATGGCGGAGGAATCCGCTTCGGCAGCGGCTACCTCGGCCGAGAGCTTGGCAACGGGCCGGGCCAGCCGCCTGCTGATCAGCCAGCTGCAAACAAAGCCAACGGCCAGCGTGATCAGCATGATGAAGGAGAACAGCTGCTGCAGCCGCTGGGCGAAAGCAAAGAGCTGCACCGCGGGAACGGAGCCCACGAGAAGCCAGTGCTTGCCCGAGAAAGGGGCGTTCCGGCTGTAGAGGTTCAAGGGGGAGACCGAAGCAATGTAGAGGGCATTGCTGAAGAGGTAGCGGCGGGTATGGGCACTGTGGAGGCGCAGCGTAAGGCTTTCGTCCGCAGAACCCGGCTGCCCGTCGCAGTGGGAACGGAGCACCGGACGCAGCTGCAGTTCAGAGGCAGAGAGCTCCTCCGTATCGGTCACGGCAAGGAAATAGGTGCCGTTGTTCTGCAGCTCAGAGCAGGGCAGGTTCTCCCACAGGTAGTCGGCCAGCAGTTCCACGCCGATCACGCCGTAAACGGTGCCGTCCGGCAGGATCAGGGGCTGGCTGTAGGCAATGGCCTCGTGGGTGTCCCCGGGCACCAGATAGGATTGTGAGGTCCAGTGGCCATAATCGGAGGCGGCAAGGCTGGCTCCGTCTTTATAGGCGGCCTGGAAAGGAGGATAAAGGAAGCCACGGTTTCCCAGTGCCCGGTAGCGGATGGTGGGGGACCAGCTATTGTCCGTGGCAATGGAGAGGGACTGCACCAGCTGGGCCGGTGCCCGCACAAAGGTCAGGTCGGCGTTGCGCTGGGAGGGAGCGGCATCCGGGTCGAGATCCCGCAGGTAGATGGCGGGCATGAGGCTGTCCTGCTTCCGCTTGTCCAGATCATGGGTGTTCAGGATAAGGAACACGCCGGTCACCGACTTGATGCGCAGGGTGCTGATGAGCTCCGGCGCGGCGGCTTCCAGCAGGGGATAGGCCGCGTCGCTGCTGCTGTCCAGCGTGCTCAGGCTGATCTCTCCCTCGTCCAGAAGCTGCTGGGTCAGGCCATTGATGGCATCGGAAAGGCTGGTCAGCTCCTGTGCATCGTGGAAGATGGACTGAAGATACCGGCTGCGGTTGTCCACCTGCATGGCAAGGATATCCTCGGCGTTCTGGTTCAGCTGGGGGCCAAGCCGGGTGACGTGGACGGCAAAGATCAGCAGCAGGAACTCCACCGCCAGCACAGCCAGCAGGGAGAAAAGGATGGTGCCGAAGATAGAATGGCCCGTCTGAGGGGCCTTCTGACTGTGCGGCTTGTGGTTCTGCATCTGAGGGTCTCTCCTTTTGTGGTTGTTCCAAGGGCATCTCAGCCCGCAAAGGCGCTGAGAGCGGCCAGAGTCTGGTCGTACCAGGCATCAAAATAGGCATCGGTCAGAAACTCGGCTTCGGCTTCCTCGGGGGTCTGCCCGGCAGCCAGCCGCTCCAGCACCGTGGCACGGTCGGCAGTGACACGGTCCTCCAGGGCGTAATACAGGGTATTGCGGGCGCTCATGGCATCCGGGAAGGCATGGGTGGTGTAGAGCTTGCTGCGATGGATGGTATCAATGGACAGGCTCAGCACCTTGTGGATGCGCTCAGAAACCGTCAGGCCGCTGTTCTCAAGGGCGGATATGCTGTTGGCAGCATAGGTCACGGGCATATAGCCGGACTGCACCGAGAACTGCAGGTTGTTTTCCGGCTGGGTGAACCATTTCAGGAAGGCAACGCAGGCACTGATCTCGTCCTCGGTGCCCGGGATGACTACCATGCCGGCCCCCTGCTGGACGGCCACCGGCTCACAGCCTGCAAAGCTGGGGCAGGGCAGCGCGGCCATCTCGATGCCGTGGCTCTCGGTGTCGCTGGTCAGCACCTGGGTGGGGAAGAAGGAAGCGCTGGAGGAGGAACCGACATAGGCCAGCAGGCTGCCGATCTTGATATCGTCGCTGCGGAACTTGCCGCTGGCACTGCACCAGCCCTTGATGTAGGGGACATAGTAGTTATCCCACAGCTTGCGGAGGGTCGGCTTGTCAAAGTGCAGGGTCATCACGCCGTTCTCGGCATCAAAGATGGTCGTGCCCAGTTCCTGTGCGCCGCAGAGCAGGTAATTGGTCAGCGCGTCGCGGCCATACAGGGCCTTGCCGTCGTTGGGCGCAGCCGTCTGGGCATCGGTCCAGTCGTAGTATTTGTGTGCGGCCTCGTTCAGCCCCTCCACAGTGGAAAGATCCGCATAGGTCACGCCTGTGGCCTCGGCAAAGGGGACAAAGTCGGTGACGTTCAGGTAGAGCAGCTCAGTGGATTTTGCTATGGGAAAGACCTTGAGCTCCCCGTTGTTCATCAGGTCGCCCTCTTCGAGAAACCCGGCGATATAGGCAGACTTCTCTTTTTCGGTCAGGTAGGGGCTCAGGTCAACGGCAAGGCCCATCTGATCCAGCGTAAAGGCGGTGTCCGCGTAGGAGGAGACGATGTTGGGCAGCTTCTCGGCACCCACCTTGCCCTCGGCGGCGGCCAGCACGCTGGTCTCCAGGTCGTTCACGCTGCCCTGACTGGAGCTTTCGACCCGGATGTTCTTCTCTTTGCCCACGGTGGAGTTGAACTGCTCCACCAGCTGGTTGAAGCATTCCAGCTGATCGCCGTTGTAGTAGGTCCAGATCGTGATGGTGGTGGGCAGCTTGCTTCGGCCGCAGGCAGTGCCGCCCAGCGCCACGGCGGCGCACAGCAGCAGACTGACGGCAGAACGAAGGATTCGTTTCATTACATTATCTCTCCCATTCCGACAAAACGGCTCACGGAAAAACCGGATCGTGTACGGCGCGTCCTGTCGTTTCTGAAATGATACCAGACGAAAACATTGTAACACTTTTTCGGGGCGGGGGCTACTGATTTTTGAAAAAACACCCGAAAGCAGACGAAAAAAGAAAGAATCTCTGGCCTGCGCTTCCATTTTTCGTAAAGTCCGGATATAATACAAGCATAAAATACAACAAAAAGAATGGGAGAGCTTATGGCACAGAAGAAGGACGAGGGCCTGAACGGCAACGAAAAGATCGAACAGGCGGTCTGCCAGTTACAGCAGGAGCCTACACAGGAGCAGCTGGCGCATACCCTGACCGTGATCCGGCGGAGGATGCGGGAAAACGGACAGGTCGTGGTGGCGGTGGAGCCGAACCCGGCCAGTGAGCAGATGCAGCTGCGGGCCCTCCGCACGGCCGATGGGGCCAGCTGGTGGTATGCCTTTACCAGCTTTGAAGAGGAGATGAAGGGCGCGGAAGCGGTGCAGTCCACCTTTCTGGTGGAGTTTGAAAAGCTGTTGGATGCCGCACTGCAGGTGCCGGAGATCCAGGGCATCATCCTGAACCCCTGGAACCGCACCATCCAGCTGGACAAGACCCTGCTCCGGATCATCAAAGGGTAAACACGAAAGGACCCGCCTGCCGCATTTTGGTGCGCGCAGACGGGCCCTTTTTATATGGTAAAGAAAGAAGGAAAATGGCAGATCAGGCCGCGTCGGTGCGGTCCTTCTTGAGCAGGCTCAGGATCACGGCACCCATCACGCTGCCAGCGGCCAGAGCCACGCAGTAGAGCAGGGCATGATCGACCACGGGGAACACGAAGATGCCGCCGTGAGGAGCGCGCAGGGCGCAGCCGAAGGTCATGGAGAGGGCACCGGCCAGCGCGGCACCGGCCACACAGCTGGGCAGGACGCGCAGCGGGTCGGTGGCGGCGTAGGGGATGGCACCCTCGGTGACGAAGCACAGGCCCATGATGTAGTTCACGATGCCGTTGCGGCGCTCGTCAGGGGTCCACTTCTTGGGGCAGAAGGTGGTGGAGAGGGCGATCGCGATGGGAGGAACCATGCCGCCCACCATGACAGCAGCCATGACCTCGTAGTTGCCGGAGGCCAGTGCGGCAGTGCCAAAGACGTAGGCTGCCTTGTTGAAGGGGCCGCCCATGTCAATGCTCATCATACCGGCAACGATGGCACCCAGCAGGACTTTGGAGGTGCCGCCCATGGCGTTGAGGCAGTTGGTCATGGCGGTGTTGATCATGCCCATGACCGGGTTGATGCCGCACATCACGGCACCGATGATGAGGATGCCGCCCAGCGGGTAGATCAGCATGGGACGGATGCCGTTCAGGCTGGCGGGGAGTTTTTCGGTGATCTTTTTCAGGAACTCGACCACATAACCGGCCACGAAACCGGCCAGCAGAGCGGCCAGGAAGCCACCGGAAATGCCGGTGGTCTCACCATTGGCAAGGCCTGCAAAGTTGGTGCCGTTCATGGCCAGCACGCCGCCCGCAAAGCCCACGGCCAGGCCGGGACGGTCGGCGATGGACATGGCGATGAAACCTGCCAGAATGGGAAGCATGTAGCCAAAGGCGGCGCTGCCCACCGTCTTGAAGAAGGCGGCGATGGGGGTGTTCATGCCGAAGTTGGAGGGGTCGATGGTGTAATCGTCCAGCAGGAAGGCCAGCGCGATCATAATGCCGCCGCCCACCACAAAGGGCAGCATGTGAGACACGCCGTTCATCAGATCTTTGTACACCTTGCGGCCAAAGCTGTCGCCGGAGGTCTCCTCCTCGGCAGCGGCGGCACCGCCCTTGGCGTGGTAAACAGGAACTTCACCATGGGCCACCTTTTTCAGCAGCTCCTCGGGCTTGTGGATGCCGTCATCCACCCGGGCAAACAGCACGGGCTTGCCGTCAAAGCGGGCGGTCTCCACATTTTTGTCTGCAGCCACGATGATGCCGTCACAGGCTGCGATCTCGGCGCGGGTCAGCACGTTCTTGGCACCATCGGAGCCGTTGGTCTCCACCTTGGTGGGCAGGTCCAGCTTGTCACCGGCCTTGGCCAGCGCCTCGGCGGCCATGTAGGTGTGGGCAATGCCGTTGGGGCAGGCGGTCACGGCCAGAATGCGGTAGCTGCTCTGGGGGATGGCCTGCTGGGTGAAGCTCTCCTCACCGAACTGGGCCTCCTCCTGTGCGTCGATGAGGGCAAGGAATTCGGCGGGGGTCTTGGCGGCCTTCAGCTTTTCCACAAAGTCCTCGTTCATCAGCATCTGCATCATGCGGGCCAGCATATCCACATGCAGGCTGCCGTTTTCGGGGGCTGCAATGGCAAAGAGCAGGTCGGTCTTGCCGTCATCCTCGGTGTTGTACTGCACCGGGGTGCTCAGACGCAGGGCGGCCAGGCTGGGCCGGGTGACCACATTCGTCTTGGCGTGGGGAACGGTGATGCCGTTGTCCACGTAGGTGGAGGCCTCATCCTCCCGGGCGTAGAGAGCCTTCTTGTAGGCTTCTGTGTCGGTGATGTTGCCGTGGGTGGCCTGCAGTTCTACCAGCCGGGAGAGGATCTCGTCCCGGTTGGAGGCCGCGGAATCCAGCTCGATGGACTTTGCGGTGAATAATTCCGTAATGCGCATAAGAGTTCTCCTTTCTCTCTCTGTGCAGCCCTCTCAGCTGCGGTCTGCGCCGCAGACCGCAAAGAGGGCTCTGCTTCAAATTTCCTGCATCAGTTCGGCAATCTTTTCTTTCGTTGCCAGCCCAAGGCTGAACGCGGTGGCACTGCCGCAGGCGGTGCCCAGCCGGAGGGCCTGCTCATAGCTGCCGCTTTGCAGATAACCTGCCACAAAACCGGCCACCATGCTGTCGCCTGCGCCTACGCTGTTCACGACCTTGCCCCTGGGGCAGCCGATGCGGTGCACCTCGCCGTGCTCATCCACCAGCAGAGCGCCGTTCCCGGCCATGCTCACCAGCACGTTCCGGGCACCCTTTTCCTGCAGGGCGCGGGCGGCGGCGGTGATCTCTTCGTCCGTTTTCAGCTCCCGGCCCACGATCTCGCCCAGCTCGTGATCGTTGGGCTTGATCAGGAAGGGGTGATAGGGGAGGACATTGACCAGCAGATCCTGGGTGGCATCCACCACGGCCCGCACGCCGTGGCCCTCCAGCCCTGCCAGCAGCCGCTCGTAGGTGCTCTGGGAAAGGATTTTGGGGATGCTGCCTGCCAGAATGAGGATGTCGTCAGGCTGCAGGGTGTCCAGCTGGGCTTCCAGCTGCTGCATGGCGCTTTCCGGGATGCTGGGGCCTGCGCCGTTCAGCTCAGTCTCGGTGCCCGCCTTGATCTTGACGTTGATGCGGGTCATGCCCTCGGCCAGATGGATGAAATCGGTCCGGAGCCCCTGCGCGGCCAGACCACGTTCCAGCCAGGCACCGGTCTCACCGGCCACAAAGCCCAGAGCCACGCTCTCACAGCCCAGCTCCCGGAGCACGCCGGAAACATTGATGCCCTTGCCGCCCAGCACGCAGTCCTCCCCGGCGGCGCGGTTCACTTCGCCCACCTCAAGAGGTCTGTCGAGACGGACCACATAATCAATGGCAGGATTGAATGTAACAGTGTAGATCATACCTCGGTCTCCTTTATCAGAGTGTATTGCCGGTATTTGGGGTTGGGGCACCGGTTCGTCAGGATGGCACCGCTGTGCAGATCACAGATGACGGCGGGGTAGACCTGCGCGAATTTGGTGTCGTCCACCAGGAACCACGTTTCCCGCGCCCGGTGGAGAGCCGCAGCCTTGACGGCGGCCTCCTCGGGATCTGGGGTAGTGAAGCCGGAATCCAGCGCCACGCCGTTAGCCCCCATGAAGGCTTTGGTGAAATTGTACTGTTGGATGGCAGTCAGCGCAGCCGCCCCGATGATGGCCTCGGTCTGGGGCCGCAGCAGCCCGCCGGGCAGGAACACCCGGCAGCCTTTCTGGGCCAGCAGGCGGGCGTGGGCCACGCCGTTGGTCACATAGCTGGCGTTCAGGGCCGGGCCGCTCAGCGCCCGTGCCAGAGCCAGCGTGCTGGAGCCTGCATCCAGATAGATGAAATCTTCCGGCAGGATCAGTTCTGCCGCCGCCTGGGCGATGCTCTGTTTCTGACTGACGGCCAGCTCTTCCTTGGCGGCCATGGTGGGCTCGTCGGTGCGGAAGGGGCTGTCCGGCAGGGTGGCCCCGCCGTGCACCTTGTTCAGTTTGCCCAGCTTGTCCAGCTCGTTCAGGTCGCGCCGGATGGTGGATTCGCTCGCGTTCAACGCCTCGCACAACTCCTGCACGGTGGCGGTGCGCTGCCGCGCCAGCAGATCCAGAATCAGGCTGAATCGTTCTTCTGCCAGCATCGGGAACATTCCCCCTTGTTCGCTTTATATGATTGATTTTGATTGACGTTGGCGGATTCTGACCGCCTTACTCCCTTATTATAGCAAAATCTCAGTCAAAATCAATCAGGTTCCGCCAAGTTTGAGTGACAAAATATTGCTCTGTTTTTTGGGCAGGATGCATAAAGAGTGGGATACCTTTGAAAAAACGCCCCCTTCGTGCTATAATTTTCCCATAAAACAGCTGGAACCCAGAGGATAAGCCCTGGCTGTCCGGCAACCGGAGGGAAGGCATATGAATAAACCGAAGATCATCTTTTTTGATGTGGATGGAACACTGGTGCCGCTGAAGGGTGCTGCCCGGCCCCGCACGCTGGAAGCCTTACGGCGGCTGCACCAGAACGGCATCCGTCTCTGCATCGCCACCGGGCGGGCTCCTATGGAGGTGCCGAAGTTTGAGGGGGTGTCCTTTGATGCTTTCCTGACCTACAACGGCTCCTACTGCTTCACTCCAGAGCAGGATATTTTCAAGAACACCATCCCTACGGAGGAGGTTGCTACCCTCATCCGGAACGCAGCGGCGTTGGGACGGCCCGTTGCCCTGGCCAACACGACCCGGCTGGCGGCCAACGGCTCCGAACCGGATCTGGAAGAGTATTTTGCCATCGGCGGCGTTGAGTTGAAGATCGCTGAGGATTTTGAGGAGATGGCAAAGGGAGAAATTTTCCAGGTGCTCATGGGTGGCCGGGAAGAGGAGTACCCAGCTATTTTGAAGGATGTACCCCATGCAAAGATCGCGGCGTGGTGGAATCGGGCTGTGGACATCATTCCGGCCAGCGGCGGCAAGGGGATTGCCGTGGAAAAGGTGTTGGAGTTCTATGGCATCTCCAAAGCCGATAGCATGGCGTTCGGAGATGGCAACAATGATTTGGAGATGTTTGGGGCTGTGGGCACCGGTGTGGCTATGGGCAATGCCTCTGAGAAGCTGAAGGCTGCTGCTGCCGCACGCTGCCGTACCGTGATGGAGGATGGCATCTATTGGTACTGTCTGGAACAGGGCCTCATAACGACTTAAAAATATAGTGATGCACAAAAAACAGGTGCACCGTTCAGGTGCACCTGTTTTTTTATGGAGAAGGGAAGTGTTCCTTACTTATTCTGGATGTACTCGTCCATGGCCTTGGCGGCTGCCTTACCGGCACCCATGGCCTTGATGACGGTGGCGGCACCGGTCACGGCATCGCCGCCGGCGTACACGCCCTCACGGCTGGTCTTGCCATCGTCACCCTCGGTGACGATGCAGCCGTGCTTGTTGGTCTCCAGGCCAGGGGTGGTGGAGCGGATCAGGGGGTTGGGGCTGGTGCCCAGGCTCATGATCACGGTATCCACATCCAGCTCAAACTCGCTGCCCTTCTTTTCAATGGGACGGCGGCGGCCGGAAGCATCGGGCTCACCCAGCTCCATCTCAATGCAGGTGATGGACTTGACGAAGCCCTCGTCGTTGGCGTGGATCTCCACGGGGTTGCACAGGGTCTTGAAGATGATGCCCTCTTCCTCGGCGTGCTCCACCTCCTCCTTACGGGCAGGCAGCTCGGCCATGCCGCGGCGGTAGACGATGTACACAGTCTCAGCACCCAGACGCAGGGCGCTGCGGGCAGCATCCATGGCCACGTTGCCGCCGCCCACAACGGCCACCTTTTTGCCGGTGCGGATGGGGGTCTTGCTGGTGGGCAGGTAGGCCTTCATCAGGTTGGAGCGGGTCAGGAACTCGTTGGCAGAGTACACGCCCTTCAGGCTCTCGCCGGGGATGCCCATAAAGCGGGGCAGACCGGCACCGGAGCCAACGAACACGGCCTCGTAGCCGTACTCGTCCATCAGCTCGTCGATGGTCAGCACCTTGCCGATGACCATGTTGCACTCAAAATCCACGCCCATCTTCTTCAGGCCGTCGATCTCCTGCTGCACGATGGCCTTGGGCAGACGGAACTCGGGGATGCCGTACATCAGCACGCCGCCGGCCACATGCAGGGCCTCGTAGACGGTGACCTTATAGCCCAGCTTGGCCAGATCGCCTGCGGCAGTCAGACCGGCAGGGCCTGCACCGATGATGGCGACCTTGTGGCCGTTCCATGCAGGCACGATGGGGGCGGTGTGGACGTTTTCACGGTGCCAGTCGGCCACAAAGCGCTCCAGTCGGCCGATGGCAACCGGCTCGTTCTTGATGCCGCGGGTGCACTTGCCCTCGCACTGGCTCTCCTGGGGGCAGACACGGCCGCAGACAGCGGGCAGGGAAGAGGAGCGGGCAATGACCTGATAGGCGGCTTCAAAGTCGCCCTCGGCCACATGACCGATGAACTCGGGGATATCGATGCCCACGGGGCAGCCGGTCTGGCAGGGCTTGTTCTTGCAGTGGATGCAGCGCTTTGCCTCGTTCACGGCCATCTCTTCGGTATAGCCCAGTGCAACTTCCTCAAAGTTCTTGTTGCGGACGTTGGGGTCCTGGGTGGGCATGGGGCACTTTTTGGGATCCATATTGAAAGCCATCTTACATTCCCTCCTGAGTCTTGAACAGATTGCAGGCTGCCTCACGGGCGTGTGCCTCAAACGGGCGGTACATGGTGCCGCGGGCCATGGCCTCGTCAAAGTCCACCAGGTCGCCGTCAAAGTCGGGGCCGTCCACGCAGGCAAACTTGGTCTGGCCGCCCACGGTCAGGCGGCAGCCGCCGCACATGCCGGTGCCGTCGATCATGATGGGGTTCATGGAAACGATGCTCTTCAGGCCATGCTTCTGGCAGGTCTTGACCACGAACTTCATCATGATCAGCGGGCCAATGGTGATGACCAGATCGTACTGGTTGCCGGCGGCCACCAGCTCGTCCAGTGCAGCGGTAACAACACCCTTGGTGCCATAGCTGCCATCGTCGGTCATAATGCGCAGCTCGTCGCTGCAGGCTTTGAACTCGTCCTCAAGGATCAGCAGGTCCTTATTGCGGAAGCCCACTACGCTGTGCACCACACAGCCCTGCTCGTGCAGCTCACGGGCAATGGGCAGAGCGATGGCGCAGCCTACGCCGCCGCCCACGACACATACCTTCTTCAGGCCTTCCACCTCGGTGGCGCGGCCCAGCGGGCCTACAAAGTCGTGGACACTCTGGCCCACCTGCAGGCTGTTCAGCTCCATCGTGGTACCGCCCACGATCTGAAAAATGATATCCACAGTGCCCTTTTCGCGGTCGTAACCGGCCACGGTCAGGGGGATGCGCTCGCTGTCCTCAAACGGGCGCACAATGATGAACTGGCCCGGCTTTGCCTTTTTGGCAATGAGCGGGGCTTCAATGACCATCTTTGTCACGGTGGGGTTCAGCGCGACCTTTTCAGTGATCTTGTACATTGCGGTTGCTCCTTTTTCTGGCAAAATCTCGGCACAAAAACACGTCTGCCCGCCCGCGCGGCACAGCAGACGTGTTTTTGTGCAACTTTTTGACAAGTTTATTATAACCTCTTTAAGAAGGGAACGCAACCGAATTTTCTTTGTGTCTGCCGCCGCAAAGCTGAAACAAAGAATGGTATCTACCTGTACAAAGAAACGAAAGCAAACCTCCATGTGCAGTTTTGCGGCTGTACATGGAGGTTTGCTTTCATCAAAAAAGTCAGGATTCAGACGCTTTTGTAAGAGCAATGGAATGGTCAACGATACTCAGAATCTGTTGAATCTGTGATGGCGAAAGGGAAGCGATGGCATCGGAAAAGTGCTGAACAGCAACAGCGTTTGAAAGTGCGACACTATTATCGAGAAATAATTCTACAATGTTGATTTCAAGGCCGGTGCTGATGCGTTCCAAAGTATAAAGGGTGGGGCAGCGCAGGCCACGTTCAATATGCCCCAAAAAGGCGGCATTCATATCACATTTCAGTGCTAATGCTTCGAGACTCAGACCGCGCTGTTTGCGAATGGAGCGGATCCGCTGGCCTACTTGCAAGGAAAGTGCCTGACGTTCTATTGCGGAATTTTTCAAAATCGTCACTCCCTTGCTATCAAAAAGTATTATCCTTGAGTTAAGGATACACAGGAATGATTGTCAGTTCAATGTTCTATAAATATCAAAAATAATATCAAATGATATTGATTGAGCTGCGAATGTGTGATAGAATGAAAAAAAAAAACGGGCAGATGTCCGATGAACTCAAACAAAGGAGAGATATTATGGAACGAAAAAAGAAAATCATTGTGGCTGTGGCGGCTGTGCTGGTGCTGATGGTGGGGCTTATGGCATGGAAAAAATCTGAAACAAAGCTTTCAGGCAGATACAAGACGGATCAATCTACGCAATACATTTATATGCTCCCGGAAACATCGGTGTACAAGGGGTACAAACAAGATAAAATAGAAATGAGGGGCGATAGAGCAGAAATGTCAGATTTTCCACTCTATCTGAACACGGTCGCTGGTGGCCTTGATCGTAGAGATCAAACCATCGGCGGCTTTTCTTTTGTCGTCAAAATCTATGCTGTCCCAGTTGTCGAGATAATAGGATAACTTCTTTATCTGCTGGGGAGATATGATTTCAACGCTCAATTCAGCGATTGCCTTTGAAATGGTCTGGCGTCGGGTGTCCAGTTCTTCAATTTTTTTGTTAGCGTAGGCAAGCAAGGTCGCATTGGCTCCGGTCAGCGTATCAAGCAGCTTTTCAATTTCTGACTCCACCTGTGCCAGCTCCACTTGATAGGCTGTCAGTTTCGGATTGACTTTTTCCTCCCTGCCGTGGAGTATCTGAAAATCTTTGAACTTTTCCTGCATGGCCGAGAAAATGAATTGCTCAAATTCTTCTTTGCGGATTTTCCCGCAGCCCGGACAGCCTTTATTTTCCGTCCGTTTGGTACAGCGGAAATACCCGGTGCTGTTTGGTACATGGGTGGCTTTCAGAGCATACCCACAATGACCGCACTTGATTTTTCCAGCCATCCAAGTGTTCTTCGGTTTTCGTCCCTGCTGGAAGGTGGTATTTGCCATAAGTTTTTTCCGACATTTCAGCCATGTGTCAGAGGAAATGAGTGCTTCATGGGGAGCGATAACAAGTATCTGGTCTTTTAAGCACCTGTCCTTGTCCTCCTTCACATCCCGCCCCTGATAGAGATAGCAGCCGTTTGTTCCGGCAAAGTCAGAAGCGTCATTGACAATCGCTGCACCCTGACTCTTGAAAAATTCGTACAGCTCCAAATCGGCCTGTGCGTAAACGGGGTTTCTTAAAAGCTGGGAAAGAAATGTACGGAACATGGATTTGCCATAAATTTTTATGTCATGTTCCTCGAAGTATCGGGTAATATCTCCGAAGGAGGTTTCCGGTTCAGCGTACATTTCAAACATCAGCCGAACATGGTCGGCGGCTACGGGGTCGGCAACCATTTTCTTTGTGCGGATACCCTCTACCACAGTAGGCTCTAACTGATAACCGTATGGTGCCTGTCCGCTCATGTGAAAGCCTTTCAGGCACCGTGAATAGTAGGCGTCTGTGACACGCTTCTGAATTGTCTCACGTTCAAGCTGGGCGAATACAATGCAGATATTCAGCATGGCCCGGCCCATCGGGGTCGAAGTATCAAACTTTTCCGTGGAGGATACAAACTCCACATCGTACTCTTGAAACAGCTCCATCATCGTTGCAAAGTCCAGAATAGAGCGGCTTATACGGTCCAGTTTATACACGATGACCCGCCTGACCTTTCCCTTGCGGATCTCGCCCAACAGCTTTTGAAACTCCGGCCTGTCCGTATTTTTACCGGAATAGCCTTTGTCCTTGAATACCCGGCAGCTCCCACCTTTCAATTCATACTTGCAAAAGTCGATCTGACTTTCAATGCTGATACTGTCCTTGCGGTCTACTGACTGTCTTGCGTAAATACAATCTTCTCTGATAAATTCCATATTGGGCTCCTTTCCTTGTTGGAATGGAGCTACCAACCTTACAACTATATTATACCATCAGCAGCCCCGGACAACAATGTTGCGAATGATTAGGGAAATCTGTCCCCATATTTTCTGAACACCTCATAAAGACAACGCTCAATTTCTTTTTTGCGCTGTGCTTTCTCCTTCGGGGGAAGTACCGGCGTGAGGCTTTCCAGCACAATGATCTTCCCTTGAAATGCGACAGACTTTGTTTCTCGTTCATAAGTGACAGCTTGCGTCATTGAAAACCTCCTTTGCGAAAGTGCGTGTATATGCCAGCCTTTCCCACTTGTCCCGTGGGGAAATGTCAAAAGACGGCACTCCGCAGGTGCCGCCCTTTGAGCTTTCTCCACTTCGGGTCGATGTGGCCCGAGGTCAGTAAGGACCGGAATGGTACTTTTCTTTGGCGTCCTCCACGCTGTTGAGATCAAATACTTCATAAAGCTGCCCCACAACACGCCGTATATCCTTCTTTGAAAATCCGCAGTCCTCCATTGCCATAATGACATAGCCGCGGCAGGCGTCATTGCTCCATTCGTCCGTTTCCAAGCCAGGGATCATTCCAAACGCATTTCCCATAAAATGCTCCTTTTTTGAAAAGATGGGGAGCCACGCCGGATCGGTTGGCCTATCATCAGACAGCATTGCCGGGGACTCCCCATAGGTTTTCACTTCATTTCAGACACATCGGACGGACATAGGCTTCATGCCCCATAGTATTTCAACTCTCCCCATTCTGATGGCAAGGCGTTCTCATTGCCTGCGACGGCTCACGGCTTACAAGGCCGCTTCAACGCTCGGACTGTGACTAAACGCAAGTATCCGGGTTCTGCGCCTGTTCCGGTGGAGCCAGCCTTGCCCCCACCTATGGCATGAACCTGTTCGCTCGCTCAGTTTTACAAAGACTGTATTCTCTGAAATCCGAGGTCATGGCGGGTCTGTCACACAGCGTGTTCCCCTTCGTATCCGGGTGTCTTTTTATTCAATTTTCAATCTGCATGAGGCTTGTCTGAACCTCGGGTCATTGTGACCCGAAGTGTTTTACCTCTCATAAGCCATTTCATTTTCCGGCCTAAATCGGTACACCTTACAAAGAATTTTTCAAAATTTTTTCTAAGCGCCGCAGACCTCGCTCGATTGCGACACGAACCACTTTTTCATGGACGCCCTCTGCCCGGGCAATATCCTGTTTGGTCATGCCGAGAATGAAATGAGCGTAAATCCGTTTTGCCTGTTTGTTCGGCAGACTGGCAATCGCTGCATGAAGCTCCTGCATGGTCACTTTCCGCTCATACAGTTCATGGGGAGATAAGGCGACAAAGAGAGCTTCATGCTCCAGCCCGTCATCCCGATCAAGGGAATAGTAGGCTTTGTGGCGGTATGTACGCAGCCGGTACGCAGCCTCTTTACGATCAAACTCTTTGAACATTTCTGCAACTTCTTCCGATACTTCCATGAAGCAATCCGATGTATAGAATGGGTAATAGTCCCGCAAATTGATAATAGCCATATTGACCTCCGTTTCGGTTGTTGGTTGACGAGTGACCGAAACGAAGGCGGCGGGGAGCGGCACCGGGGAATGGCTTCAGGCCAACATGACCCGAAGCAGCCCCATAAGAACGCAAAAGCGCCCGGGCGGCATGAAGCCACACGGACGCATGAAATTACATATTCATTTATGTGTTGTCTAATTTCACATTCATAACCAGACTGTCCCGGAGGGGGAGCTACGCTTTTTTTAACTGGTGCAGATCATGGATACTGCGAAATAAAAAGAAGGACACGGTAAATCAACCTCCAATCGGCTACCGTGTCCCTGCAAGTCGTCATTGGTTTGTGCAAACGCAAAGAAACGGCGGCTCTGAAAATCAAAGCCGCCGTTTCAAATGGGCGTGTCAAATTGTCTGCTCTACGACGGCTTTTTTTCTTTTGCCGTCGTCCGGCAGAGTATTATTCAATATTTAATTCAATGTTTCCAGTGAAATTCTCACATTCAATGCCAATATAATTTCCACCATCAGGAAGTGTAATTGTGTCACTATAAGTTCCGGTTGCTTCAATCAACGTGACTGCTTCATCAGATCCAGAAATCCAAAATACTTTTGCAGTACCTTCCGTAATCTCCAAGGTGCAATCAATGGACAGCTCCTTACCGGCTTCTCTCTTTATGGAAGTTCCTCCGAACAAATACTCTGTACCTGAAAAGTTCGCATAATCAGCCGTATAAGTCCCTGTATAATCATCAATTCCTTTTTCTTTTTCCCCTTGCAGTGACGATTTCCCTGTCAGTTCTATGGAGCCCGCAGATTGAACAATGTTATTGTAATGATTGAGAATTTCATCTTTTGAACAGCCAGCAAGCATAAAACTTCCCACAAGGACGAATGTTAATGCTAAAACTATTTTCTTCATAAAATCATCACCAGCCTTTCTTTGGAGCTACCTTTTTGGCCTTTTTCTTTGTTTGGGTTGCTTCTCGTTCTTTCATGCACAAAATCAAGATGGCAGAAATAACGACAGCAAGCGCAAGACTGCAAGAACAGGTTCCGATATTCCAGTTGACTGCGGTATCATAGCTGCGGTAGCCTACCATTCCAAGACTTGCGGTAATCGGATAAAGGTTTGCTAATGTCATATTTCCTGCGGCAAACATCCCTCCATATCCATAGACAAAAGCAATGATTACACCGACTAAAAAGCTGCCTGCCCTCCGACAAGTAAGAGCGATAATCGGCAGAACCGCAAGATATAAAAAGAAATTAACCGCAGTAATCTGCAAAGCTGCTTTTAGAGCTAAGGAAATCTCAAAGCCGGGAAATCCCACAATCATTTCTGCTATGATTGTAAACAGACTGCATATCAGCCCGAAAATAATAGACAATACGCCGCACACAATCAATTTCCCGGTCAGCAGTTTCTTAAAAGAGATCGGCACAGTCAGAATATTTTTCAATGTGTCATCCGTCTGCTCACGAGAAATCATATATCCAGCAATTAGGCTGATACACATCGGAAAAATCATGGACATATTGTTTTTGATGACCTGTTCTGTAAGATAGGCGAAATCCCAAACGGAACCATCATTCGCCATAGAGGTAAACAAGGTCAGCAAGACGGATAGGAGCATGAGCGCAACACCCGCCCAAAGGATATGATACCTTTTCAATTTATAAAATTCTGTTTTTACAATGCGAACCATGTTTATTCCCCCCTCTGCTTATATAATCTGTCAATCAGTAAGAACGAAACTAATGCCATGATCCCAAGAATGAATACAACTTGAAATGTTGAAGGAATTAGCCCTGTCATTTGCTCCAAGTCCATTTTTATTCCATGAGCCGCCATATCTCCTGCACTCCAAAATGTAGTCAGTGGCGTGGGCAGAAGCCATAACATGGTTTTAGGCAGTGTGTCAAACAATGCCGTAGCACTCATGTTCAGAACGCTGTAAAAGACACACAGCAAAATGGAAAAAACATAGGTCTTACTGAAAAAGACAACAAGAACAATCAACGGGAGTGTTCCTGCCGTAATGAAAATTCCTGTTTCAACTGCTAAAAACAATTTATAGCCTGTTCCATAAACTTCTAATGTTCCAAATCCGCAAAGAATTGTTGCAATGGTAGAAGCCACACAAAAAACAATTCCAAAGAGAAACAGGACAACAATTTTTGCAAGCACCATTTGCGTGCTGGTTACGGGAATTGTACGCAGATTTTTGAATGTGTCGTTGTCGCGTTCCATAAAAAACAGGATAGCGGCAATCACACCGATAATGCAGGGCAATAAAAACTGGATACCATATCCTAACACCATGTTAAATAGTCCGTCGAAAGCATCTGCCTGATCCGTATATCGCTCCATCATAGAGGGCGTTGTCATCAGATAAGTCAGCGGGATTGGAAACAGAAAAGCAGCCAGAATAATCAGCGGAATAAATTTCTTCCGTTTCAATTTCAAAAATTCGCATTTGATTAGTTTAAGCAATTCCTTCGCCCCCTGTCACACGCTTGAAGTAATCTTCAAGACTTTCTTCACAAGTATGCGCCTCCGATACCTCCAATCCATTTTCTACAAAGGCAGTTACAATTTTCCCCACAGGCAGATCAAGGTTGTGCAGGCGCAGATTGTGGTCGTCCTGTATAGAGAAATGGTTTTCATGGAAATTTCGTTCCAAAATTCTTGCCGCCTGCGCAGTATCAGAGAGTGTAAACCGGATATGCTTACTACTTTTTTGCTCCAACTCAGCAAGGCTTTCTTCTTCCAGCAATGCACCGTGGTCTATAATTCCAATATCGTCAGCCAGCAAGGAAATCTCCGAAAGAATGTGACTGGAAATCAAAATGGTTTTTCCTCTTGCGTCGCAAAGCTCCCGAATAAAGGAGCGTACCTCCGCAATACCGATGGGATCAAGACCGTTGATCGGCTCATCCAAAATTAAAAGTTCCGGATCGTGCATAACAGCAAGGGCGATGGCAAGCCGCTGCTTCATACCAAGAGAATACTGGGAAAAGAGCTTTTTATCTTTGTAGGGCAGTCCTACCAAATCCAGAGCGTCTTTGATGGCATGATTGTTTGGTACGCCCCGCAGAGTAGCAAAGATACGCAGGTTCTCTGTGCCGGTCAGATTGGGATAAAAGCCGGGGGACTCAATTAGGCTGCCGATACGGGGCAGCAATTTCTTTTCATTCCCCTGCAAAGATTTTCCCCAGATTTTGACCTCACCGGAGGTCGGCTTCGTTAAGCCCAACAACATTTTCATAGTAGTGGTTTTTCCGGCTCCGTTTCTGCCCAGCAGACCATAAATTCTCCCACGCTTCACATGGATATTTAAGTCAGCCACACTCTTTTGTGAGCCGTATTGCTTCGTCAGATTTTTTGTTTCAATGATGTAATTTGTATCCATATTCAAAACCTCCTGTTCTGTAAGGTATTCTATCACGCCAACCTTGCATTAACCTTGCCGCAACCTTGCATTAACCTTGCAATTTAGAATCCGGCCAAAATGACAAGGGTTCCCGCCATAAAGACGGGAACCCGCTTAAATCTCCAAAGGAAAAAACAACATAAATTCAGTCCCTTTTCCTGGTACACTTTCAACTGTTATGCTTCCACCCATCTTTTCTACAAGCTGGTGGACAATAGAAAGACCAAGACCGCTGCCTTTCTCAGAGCGTCCTTTATCACACTTATAAAGCCGTTCAAAAATGTGTTTCAAATCTTCTTTCTCAATTCCTACTCCATTATCCGCCAGCAGCAGCTCCATGTTATTTTCCTTCTTTGACAGGACAATTTTGATTTTGTCTGCATGGCTGTGAGCGATTACATTTTGAATGAGATTGTTGACGATCCTCATATAGCTGTCCATATCCAATCTTACCCGGACAGGCTGTTCGGGAATATCAATGTCATAATCAACCTGTTTATCCTCAAAAATCGGTATCCAGTCAATCAGGATATTTCTTGTCAGCTCTGCGGCCTCAACGCTCTGGATTTCTAAAGCAAACTCGTCAGAATTTAACTTGAACCAGTCAAAGAGTACATCAATATATTCTTTCAGATCATGGGCTTTTCGTCGGGCGGTTTCAATATCATCATCCCGGTCTCTTCCTGTGACCAGTCCTTTGTGTGCAGCGTCAAGATACCCAATCAGAGTAGTAAGGGGCGTTCGCACATCATGGGAAAGGCTCGTCATAAGCTGGCGGTTGGTTTCCTCTGTCTGCCGTACAGTTGAAAGTCTGCTTTCATAGGCCACAACGATCTCATTGATTTCATAGGCAATAGGTGCTGTCAGTTCATTTGTTGCAGACAAAATACGCCGATTGCCATTTCCATTTTTCACATCAACCAGTGCATCGGTCATTTCTGCAATTTGCTTTTTTACACGCCGGACAAGAAAGATGGAGGTCAACACAGCCACAACAGCAATCACAATGGACAAGAAAACGATGATTTCCATGCTGGCTACACCTCCTTATTAAACCGGTAGCCAATCCCTTTGACCGTTTGTATATACTTTGGGCTTGAAGGATTGACTTCTAATTTTTTACGAAGCCGACTGATGATCGCCATAATGTTGCTGTCGTCATAGAAATATTCTTCACCCCATACTTCCTCATAAATCTGCTGTTTGGTCAAAATTTTTCCTTGATGCTTTGCACAGTACAGGAGCAGATCAAATTCCTTTGGCGGAAGTTCAAAAGTGCCGTTTGCCGTCGTAACAGAACGATTTTCAAGGTCAATCTGCAATCCGTCAAAATCCAGTTTTTGCACAGCTCCGGCTTGCTGATTAAAGCGAGTGTAGCGGCGAATGAGAGAAACAATTCGGGCAATCAGTTCGTCCATATCAAACGGTTTTGTCAGATAATCGTCCGCCCCAGCCCGTAATCCCCGCACTTTAGAAATGCTGTCATTTTTGGATGTAAACATCAAAATCGGCAGGCTGTTCTCTTTGCGGATTTCTTCCAGCGTTTCAAAACCATCCATACCGGGCATCATCACATCCAGCACCACAAGCTGATACTCCTGGTCTTTTAATTTCTGCAAGCCCTCTTTTCCGGTATTACAAAAATCAGCTTCTATATGTTCCGATTGTACGCTGCGTTTAATCAAAGCGCACAGTTCTCTGTCATCATCTATAATCAAAATTTTATTCATGGCGCAGTTCCTTTCCTTGTTTTGTCCGACCATCAATCGGCTTCTCCGCAGTTTTTGGGAGAAGCCAAACACCAGCCATTTTCACAGCGCCGGGGATACGCCCTCCGGCGCAATAATAATTTACCCTACGAGGTGTTACGCCCCATTTCTCGGCGGCCTCTTTCAATGTCATATAGTCCATTTCGCACCTCCATAGGATATATTATAGTTCTCTTTCTCGAACAATGCAAGAAACGAAATATGAATTATAAACTTCAACTAACCTGCATATAGCAACATTCCACGGGCAAAGTATGAATTATACAATGTAACCGGGTGATGTTATATGGCGAAAGTTGAAGATTGTCCCGGTTTTGAAACCTTCGGCGCAGATGTCAAAGCCGCACGAGAGGCAAAGCGTCTGGCACGAAAAACATTGGCAGAAATGGTTGGGATTGAATGGCGGTATCTTGCCAACATTGAGAATCAAGGTGCGATTCCGAGCCTGCCTGTGATGATCCAGTTGATTAAGATCTGCGGACTTCCTGTGGAACGGTATTTTAACCCGGAGATCATGCGGGAAGAAAGCGAACAGCGGCAACGGGTCAGCCACAAGCTGAAGCTTTGCCCTGAAGAATACCTGCCGATTATCGAAGGTGCCATAGACGGGGCGCTCAAAATGGAACACACTGCGAAGCAGAAGGAGGACGCATAATCGCGGCCTCCTTCTGGCGTTTCTATATCAAGTTTCCCGGCACTTTTCCCAAAGTTCCCGGCACCTCTGCTGGATTTCTCCGGTTTCTGTCACAGTCAGCTCGCGGTCATTTCCGGTAATCTTATCTTCCAGAAAGTTGGCGTATGTACCCAACAAAGCGTTCCGTAAATCCTCCGGAGTTTTCTGTATTTCGGCGCTGTACCAGTCATTCCGGTGAGGTTCCCATGCCATCAATGTATAACCGTGGCTGGTCTGCACCACCTCATACAGAGGATCATCATCCAGATATGCCTGAAACACTTTCAAAACCTTTTCAAAGGTCAGCATTTCCCGCACCTCCCATTCAGCTGCAAATCAGTTCCCTGATTAAAATTTCCTCAATCTGTGCCGTTAATGTGTTCATCAGCCCCACCCAACGCATAGGATCACAGGCTTTCAGTTCCTCCGTGACACCCGCAGCCTCCATCATGTGAGGTAACATGGTGTCCATACGCTCCTGCGCTGTCCGGTCAATCTCTAACAGGTGTGGATACAACTTCTCGCTCATCAGCAGTTGGTTGTAGAGAATAGGACGATGTTCCTTCAGGTAGGATTTTCGCATCCTGCCGTACTTGCCGATAGAAGTTTCCGGCTGTTCAGAAAGTTTTAGGTTGGGTATATCATAATCTCCACAACGAATGTAAGTCAACTTATTCATATTCATGCTCCTTTGCTCCGTGATGGTTAAACCGCTGCGCTGGCTGCTATGCTGCCTTTGCGCGGTTCTTCTTTAGGCAGCTGGCTAACAGTAGAATAAACGCCTTTTTTCATGTCCTCAGCCCGGATCAGGGATTTCTTAGCGTCCATTTCCGCTTTTTTCTTCGCCTTGATTTTGTCCTCATATCGTTTTTGTGCGCCGCTGGCTTTCCGCTTCAAATAGTTCTGATGAAGCCTGTCCTTGCGTTCTTCTTTTTTCCGCAGTTCTTCCTGTTCCTCCGTGGTTAAAGGAACCGGCTGTAAGGATGGTGGAATATAGCGTCCTAAAAAATTAAAGTAGATTTCAATTTCCTGCGTGGTATCCTGACTGCCTTTTCGGGAGCGTTCATGGACAAGGATTTTCTCTACAAACTCGTTGAGCATGGTATTTGTCAGCGTGTCAAAATTCTCGTACTTATCAATCAGGGCTATAAATTTCTCTGCTGATTTCTGGCTCTGCTCATAGCCGGTAACAGCCTTTTCCAACTCCGCAATTTCAATCTCAAGTGTGTCCTGCTCTTTGGCATACTGTGCATCAAGCGCCTTATATCGTGTATCCGGCAGCTTGCCGAGGGCGTTATCCTCATAGATTTTGCAAATCAGTTTTTCCAGTTCTCCGGCTCTCTTTTGGGCAGTAGCCAGACGCCTGCGCTTTTTCGATATATCGGCACTCTGTTGAGCAACCTGCGTCTCCTGAACAGTGTGAATAAATTCCGTCCGGTCATTTCTCGAATATTCAGCGATAGCCCGGAGTGTGTCGGAAACCAATGTCAGAACAGCACTCTCATTGATACGGTGTTGTGTAAGGCATAGTGTCCCACACGGAACTTTGGTATAATTGGAACAGGTATATTGAGAAATCCGCTTGCCATTGTTGGTGCGGTGGACATACATCTTGCCGCCACAATCGGCACAATAGAGTAAGCCTGTGAGGGGAGCTGCTTCGCCCCAGCCGTTTGGATAACGCCGTACATTGCTGCGGATTTTCTGCACCAGATCAAAGGTCTGCTGGTCGATAATGGCTTCATGGGTATTCTCAAAGATCGTCCACTCGTCCTCAGAAACATAGTGGCTTTTCTTGTCCTTAAAGTGCTTGCGGGTCTTGAAATTGATGGTGTGCCCCAAATACTCTCGTTTTTTCAAAATGTTCACGATGGTAGATGATCCCCATCCATAGGGGTCTTTGACCGGCTTTGAACGGTTCACACCCTCGTTGAAGCGGGCAAGGTGTACGACAGGAATTTCAATCCGGTCTGCGGATAATTTGCAGGCGATCTGATAAGGCCCATATCCCTCCAGCGTGAGGGAAAAGATACGGCGTACCACTTCGGCGGCTTCCTCATCTACCAGCCAATGTTCCCGCTTTTCATCCCACAAGTAGCCGTAAATCACGGTGCCTGTCAGGTGCTTACCGCTCATGCCTTTTGACTTAAACACAGAGCGGATTTTCCGGCTGGTATCACGGGCGTAAAATTCATTCATGATGTTGCGGAACGGGGTAAAATCGTCATCGCCTTTCAGACTGTCCACACCGTCGTTGATGGCGATCAGCCGAACTCCACGCTGCCGCAAAACCTCCATGACCTGACCGACCTTCAGATAGTCGCGCCCCAACCGGCTCATGTCCTTGATGACGATTGCCTCTACACGCCCTGCCTCCACTTCCTCCATCATCGCCAAAAATCCAGGGCGGTCAAAACGGGTGCCTGAGATACCGTCATCGGTAAAGTGCGTAGGGTTTGGCAGTCCATTCCGGCGGGCAAAATCCTCTAACATCTGTTTTTGGTTGGATATGGAATTGCTCTCGCCCTGTAACTCATCGTCCCGGCTCAGGCGCTCGTACAGTGGGGTGATTTTTTCGTTTCTCATAGCTGTACCTCCTGAAACAAAAATGCTCTAAGTGATTGCTTCACTAACCATGACAAAATCATGATTAAGAAGTCACTTAGAGCATATATCACCCGCCGCAAGTTTATATTTGCGGTATTGGCGCACTGCAAAATGTTCCGGTTCTTTCTCTTCCAGTTCCTCAAACAGAAGATCTACCGGATTCTGATATTCTTCATCATCCTCTCTTACCTCTGATTCATTCAAAAGATCCAGAAGCGTAGAAAAGTTCTTCTCTTCTTCACTTCCTTCATACCAGATATAAGCAATCAGGGCGGTATATAAAAGTCTTTCAGCTTTATACCAGAAATCCTGATTTTCCTTTTCGCCTTCACCTTTGGTATTTGCCATAATGACTGTAACCAGTTTCAAAATATCCTTTTCGGACTTTATATAGGCGAAAGGATTGTAATGAAGACTTTTTGAAAAGTTAATGGTATTCAGTACCTTAATGACATACGGCTGATAAATAGGCTTTCCATCTGTGCCTTTTATCACTTTCCCATTAGCATCCCTTTTCGGTGCGCCACGCTTTAAAAGCCTGCCGACCTCCCCGATCAGGGTTCCTTTTGGATCAGTTACCACATAACTGCAGTTCATCTGCATGACAGATGGTTTTACAAAGAAACGGGTTTTTCCTGATCCAGATCCCCCGATAACCAGAATATTCTTATTTCTGGCAAACTTCGGATTCTTTGGCCTGCTTTCCATTGTAATGGATTCTGTAGCAGTCAATGGAATATTCATCCAGGGATTGTCTGACATATATGGTTTAATATCATCCCTGTCTCCCCATCTGGCAGAGCCATATTCCACACCTTTCCGGAGCTTCTTGGCATCCTGCTGCTTCTGCCACATCAATAGCTTTGCAGCCACCGCCGTCCCTGCACCAATCAGAATATCTATGATATCCGTACTTGGAACCAGCCCCAGCACCTTATCAGAATGTGTCATCAGATACATCATCTTATCGCTTACTGTCATTCCCGGACTAATCTGATACAGACAGGAAATCCGGTTTGCAATAACAAAGATCAAAAAATAAGGGATATTGATAGCCACCAGCCTTTTTATATCCGTGGCGGACAGCTTACCCTTCAGCTGGTTAAACAGTTTCTGAAAAAAATCAGACAGAAATTTCAGTTTTACAGTTCTGATATGACTTTTCTTCAAAAATCTTACCTCGACTGCTCCTGATGGTTCTGTCTGACTTTATCTTTCTTCTGTACTTTCATCATACCCCTGAGTTTCTGCAGCTTCTGATGGATAGACGATTTGTTTGCCCGTTTAATTTGAGCCGTGGAAAAATCACGAAATGCCGCATTTAATGCGTCCTGATCTCGCCCTTTAAAGAACACCATATATACAGGTGGATCTTTGCTCTTATCTTTTTTCAGGGCATAATTGATGCCGTATTTTCTGGCATATCGCTCAAAAGAACGGATATTTTTGTTGGTAATCTCAATGTTGGTCATACCTCCATTTTGCTTTGCCAGCTGCTTCACTGTAACTTTTCCAGTCTTTTGCGTCTGCATCTTTTGCTGCTTTTTTTGATTATGTGACCGAAGATAAGTCCGCATAGCAGTTTTTAACACATCTGCTGTCAGCTTCGTCGTTCGGATACATAATGCGATTGTTTTTTGCGTAACTTCTTCCTGCATTTACCTTTGACCGGAGCTTCTCCGGCTTCCTCCTTTCCATGAATTAACTGCTGTCCTCTATCGGAATCATTTTCATCACCTTCTTTCCTGCTTATTCTTGCTGTAATTTCAGCCACTCCAGCTTGATATCCTGCTCATGCAGACGCTGATCCTGTCCCTGATAAATAATCGGAAGACACATTTCCATCAGCCTGCTGTAGATTCTCTGATGATCCATATCCAGATCTGCTCTCGTCATATCCTGATAGGACAGATTTGTGGTCACAATCAGAGGTTTCTTAATACAATATCTGCGATCAATGATGTTATAGATCATTTCCAGAGCAAATTCTGAGTTTCGCTCAATTCCCAGATCATCAATAATTAAAAGTGGATAAGATACCAAATGGGAAATAAACTCATTTTTATCTGCATATGGCTTGGTTAATTCATTTAAAATTCTGGAAAAATTGGTCATCATAACCGGTATTCCCTGTTCCATAAGCCTATTTGCGACACAACCGGCAAAGAAACTCTTCCCAGTTCCTACCGGTCCCATCAGCACATATCCAATATTGCGCTGCTGCATATCTTTCCAGTTCTCTACATACTGCCTTGCAATATCCAGCTTCGGTGTGCTGCCATTATCATTTTCAAACCGCCACTCCCGAAACCTTGGTTCTGTCAGCCCTACAGATTTCAGATTGCTCACCTTAATTGCAAAATCCTGTCTGCGTTCTTCCTCTTTCTGAGCTTCCAGCTTCTCTCTGTCACATCGACACAGACAAGGCAGGATTCTATCATGGCCGAGTACCTTATATCTGTTTTCTTTGCGTTCCCCACAGATACCACACCAGCACAGCCCTTCTGCATCCAGATAATCTGTATTCTTCAGGTGCTGGTTTTCCTTCACTTTCTGTGCTGTCTGATCAATGATATGCTCAACCATTAGAACCCCTTTCCTTCCGGCAGATCATAGTTCTTACCTGGAATATTCTTTTGTTCCTTTACCGCCCAGCTACAGATCGTAGCATAATGGTTCCGGTATTTTTTCCCTGTGGAAGCCATATAAGAAGATAGCCGTTCAATCCAGTTCTGCCAATCATATGGGAACCTGTTCTTCAATTCTTTCAGTTCCCGGTCAGCCAGAATTACATTCTGAAAACTGCCACAACTATACACAGATTCAGATTTCCTTATAAAAAAAGAATCAGTATTACTCTCTTCATTCTTATTTCTATCAGTATTACTTGCGTCTGACTGGCAGACTTCTGGAACTCTGGCTGACAGACTTCCAGATATCTGGCTCTCAGACTTCCGGATATCTGATATGTCAGACTTCCGGACATCTGGCTCCCGGACTTCCGGCTCTCCCCTTGTCCGATTCACAGAAGCAAAATTCTTTACATAAATCAGATTGGGTTTGTTCAATCCCACACGTTTCCGCTCAATCAGACCAATCCCATTTTCTTTTGTATCCAGCTCATCCAAAAGCTGATAAATACGGTATCTTGTCCATTTGAGAACTGACATCATTTCTTCAATGGTATATTGGATATACACATTCCCATTCTGATCTATCCAGCCATTCTTCCGTGATAATCCAACCCGGTCAAGCATCAGTCCATATAATATCTTGGCTTCTGAAGAAAGACCTGCAAATCGTTCATCTGAAAAAAGAATCTTCGGAATCCGAAAGAATGTAAACTGCTCAGATTCATGCTCCTGAAAGTATGAAAACTCCATTGCATTTCTACTCCTGTTCTTTCTGCTCCGCAGTCATATCCAACATATTTTCTGTAAATCCAATCACGGCGGAAAGGTAAGATTTTCTTGCTTCACCAAGACAACATTCCACATCTTCAAGATATTTATCTGAAAATTCAAAGAGAAGCTCAAATCCGATCAGCGTGGCCTGCAGCTGTTTATATTTTCCTGCTGTCCAGAGGTTATCCAGAAATGTAATCAGTTTCTTTGAATCTTCTTTCGGATTATTGAAAACTGCTCGCAAAAATACTGCCAGCTCTTCTGCTGCTTCACAAGCATCATCATAGATGGCGTCTTCATCAATCTGTCCATCCTCATCAATATAGCCCCTCTGCTGCATATCAACGATCTTTCGCTTCTTAGGGCTGAGACTGTAATACGCCTCATCTTTATAACTGTCAAAAGATTCTTTGGTTCTTTCTGACAGCAATGGCTCTGCTGTAACATGACCTCCCAGATTAAGATCTTCCAGTATCTCTTCTATACACTTTTGAAAATTATTCCTGTCTTCTTTATTCATTTTCGCCATGTATTCAGGTGAAATACCTGTAAAGCATCTTGCATAGCCACACCCTGATGCTCTACAAAAATTCTCTTCATTACTTTTCTTCATTTTGTCTTCCTCCATCTGTTTTTCATTGTCAGTAATATCCTTCACATAAAACTGGCAGAACTTCCCTGGATAAGGTACTGTCACTTCTACCATTTGATCATGTTCTTCCAGTTCTGCAAGTGCCTGATCAATCCGATATCTGGATATATTCAGATATTTCTTCATTTCCTGTTTTGGATAAATCACATAAGTGTCTCCATACTCATCTACCCACTCATTTCTGATGGCCATTTCCTTTCTGTCCAACAGCAGTGCATAGATAAGTTTTGCGTCCACAGATAAATCCTCGTACTGCTTATCATAGAAAAGCACTTTCGGAACATTCAAACACTCTACCGGCATAAATTCTGAATTATTATTCACGATTTTCCTCCTCTTTCATAAGTTTCTTTAAGTTGATCAGATCATCCATTTCACTTAACCGCCCGATCAGCATTTTCAGATACGCAACAAAATAAGTGCTGTACATTCGCTGTGCTTCTTCCTGCAAGGATGCTGCATAGAATATTTCCAGTTCCTCATGCGGTCTGCTGTTTCTGTAAAGTTGCTGAACATACAGGTGAATGTGCATATAATGCTGCTTCATGGATAATTCCTTCAGATATAAGGAAATTGTCTGAAGTTCTGACATATCCAGGTTTTTCTCCAGCATCGCAGCCAAGAAAAAAACAGCCTCTTTCATGGCTGCCTTCTGGATTTCATATTCATCTGCTTTTTCATTTTCCGTCAGGATTCCTTTTTCCTGCATCAGTTCTTTATCTACCTGATTCATTTTGCCCTCCTTATCGAAACGGTAATTCTTCTCCATATCCATCCGGGATATGCTGAAACCCATCTGCATCTGCTTCTGGAAAAGGTATCGGAGTATTCCCACTAACATCTTTTCCGTCAGCAAATTCCAGTCGGCTTGCAGTTACCTCTGTGGTATAGACCGTTTTATCTGTTTCCTTATCTTTATAGCTTCCAATCATCAGTTCACCAAGTATTGCAACACGTTTTCCTTTTGTCAGGTAATCCCTTGCGAAATCTGCCTGTTTTCCAAAAGTTGTAATTTTAATATAATTGACACCTTTGTTAAAATTTCTCGGCACCGCCAGATAAAATGATGCAATATGATACTTTCCTTTTTCAGTCTTGGCTTCACTGTAACTGGGATCTCTCACCAGACGTCCAATAAGCACAATCATATTCATCCGTCCTTCCCTCCTTTCTACTCTATTTGCTACCTTACTGGCAACACAAGAGTACGGCAGATCAGATACGAAATAAAAACTAGTCTGCCGCACAGCTTCTATTGTCAGCAGCCCTGGCAATTAACCAGGGCTGTCATCATTTCAGAAAACAGTGCTAGATTGTCTCTTCACATGTGTAACCCATTTCAGGGTACACCCAATCCGTTCACGCCATTGCAGGCAGTCTCAGCCATATCGTGTATGGTCTTCAGATTCCTCACTTTATCTGACCGGCATCATCGGGAGTATCATTATTGATCCGCAGCTTTCCATAGAAAAGCCATATGCAGACCTCTGTTTCTATTATCCTTACGGACTATCCGGAACTCTCTACAGCAGCTCCGGCGAATTGGCAAGCTCATTCAGTTATCATTGTACGCAAGCTGCCACGACCTAAATGATGGTGTGGCCTGCTCAATTCCTAAATACAAAAGGTGGGGATTTAGTTAAGAATCTTTTTGAAAAAATTTTTGATATAATTTTCAGAACTGTAAAAGTCAAAAAAATAGTCCTGCCAGACAACGATGTTATCTGACAGGACACTATTGATTGTGATTTCCTTAATTATGATGTCATAAAACTGTTTCCCTCAAATGGACTTTCGCTTCCCTCTGCGTCATCCATAAGTATATTCATTGCAATAATATATTTTGCAGCATGTGGCTGCTGGTCTATCATCTCCTCCAGAGATTCTTCCAAATCATATTTATGATAACGAACCCAGCAAGCTAAGTTACAGGATTGCTGAACAATATCACGAATCATGCTCCGCATGGTTTCTTCATATAAATGAATTGCGTCTGCATCAATCTTTTCGATATTTTCCTGTAGTTGCCTGTCTGCTTCTTCTTTCCTCTGATTTAACAATTCATATTGTTCCTGATAGCGTGCTTGGTATTCCTCAGGTAATTGAATAAACGCCCATAAAGCCTTTACAACATCTGGATCCAGATCTCTTTTTAATGCAGGTAGCTGAATATATTCTTTCTCCATAATAGTTTCCTCACTTAATAATCAATTCTCCAATTTTGTGTTGTGCTGATTCCAGTATAACTTCCATAAACACTCCGATCCACAGAAAGAACAGCAAGATGCCGCTGGCAACTGCAAATAAAGCAAACCGTTCCCATTGTCTGTACCAGAGCAGTGTTCCAATCAGCATAAAACCCAGAATCAGATTAATAATGCCTTTTCCGATGCAGTAGATTTCAACTGCGATCTTTACCAGTAAATGGGCAGTGGCTAATAATAACCACACCGGTAACAATAAAATTTTTCCTGCCATTCTTAAAACGATCATAAATACCTCCTTCAGTTTGCGTACTGTGGCATATCGTGATTTACCTCTGCTTTATAATAGCTTCCCATCGTTGATGGTGCATTAAATAAAGCAGCCAGCAAATACTGTTTTATGTTTCTGACTTTCGTAGTATTTTTATCCATGCACTCCAGCACATACTCGATATGCGAATAATTCAGTTTCAGTAATTTTCCCTTCACAAAGCCTGCAGGATAATATTCGCCGGCAATCCGTATCATATCCTTTTCAGTTTGAACGGTTTCCAGAATCAGCTGATATATTTCTTCTACCAGATCCTGCTCTCTGTTGTATGTATGCAGTAAAACATCAAAATCAATATTTTTCTTTACCAATTCAGCATAAGCATTGATTTCCTGTTCTTTTTGATCACATCGAATCCTATCGCCATCTGATTTGATATGATTCGATTTCATATTACTCTGATTATTATAATTCATATAAGTCTTATTATATAGCGGTACCGTTTTGGGAACCTCTTGAAGTCCGTTTTTAGACACTTCTGAGGTATCTGTTTCGACACCTCTGAGGTGCTTATTCATCACCTCAGGAGTTCCCATTTCGATACTTCTATGTACCACATCTTTTTCCTTTGAAGTTCCCATTTCATTACTTCTTTGACTACTCTGATGTGCCATAAAGCTCTTAACATATATAATGTTCGGCAATCCAAAGCCTCTCTTTTTCTTTTCAATCAGTCCAATTTTCTCCAATTCTGTGAGATAATCCATTGCTTTTTTCTTAGAGAATCCCAAATCACTTTGTATCTCCGTGATCTGATAGATAATGTACACCTTGTTTTCTTTATCAAACCATTTATTTTTCATTGAGAGTCCCATTCTGTCCAGAAGTACCGAGTAAAGGACTTTAGCTGATAAAGACAGTGCGGAAAATGCTTCATCTAATAATAATATTCTTGGAATCCGGATAAAACTGAACTGATCAGCCTGAGTGCCATAATAGTATTCAAAATTCATACTGTTATCTCACCTCTTTTCCATTGATCCAGAAGTTCCAGGATTACACTTTCCATATCCTCTGCCGTATATTTATCAGAGAAGAAATTTCTCAGTTTTTTCTCTGATAATGTGATTTTTTGTTCCTGCTTCCTGCCAGGTTGACTGTTTACCAGTATGGAGATCATTTTCGCCTGCGTCATCGGTCCTGCTTCAAGTGCTGTGCGGAGTGCCGCTACCTGAACTGCTTTAACTGTGCCATTTTCCTTGATGTATTCAAATAACCATGTTTGAATCTCTTTGTCAATATAGGAAATGTCAACCGCAACGGTAAACTGCAGACGTTTCTTATCTACATAATCAAGAAGGTCTGGAATGAGTTCCGTAAGTCGGATATACCTTCTAACTTGATTTTTACTTTCTCCTACCTGCTGTCCAATTACCGCTGCTGTTTCTGACCTCCACCCATTTTGGGTGTAAGTAGAATCTGCTATATCATTTCTGGCACCTTGCCTCTTCATCGCATCCATTTTCATTTTATATGCAAATGCCTTTTCACTTGGAAGTAATTCTTCTCGTTGGATATTGGCGTCTACCATTATGACAATGGCTTCATCGTCTTCCATATCCCGCACAATGGCTGGTATAGTTTCCAGTCCTGCTTTTATGGCTGCGTGCATTCTCCGATGCCCGGATATCATCTCATAGCTGTTATTCTTATCTGGCCTTACTAAAACAGGTGTCAGCACACCATTCTGTTTAATACTCTCTACCAGGTCATCCATCTTATCATCATCCAAAACTTTAAATGGATGATTTGCAAAGCTGTGTATTCTGCTAATCTCAATATCTGTTGCACTTTCTTCGCCGGATACTCCCAGCAGTTCATCTATGCTGGGCATCTTTATTTTGTCTGCACTTTTACTCTTCATTTCCCAGTACCTCCTTTGCAATCGTCTCATATGCTTTCGCTACTTTTCCATTCAGGCAATGGGAAAAGATACTGACGCCTTCTGCACTTGTTTCAGCTGCTTTCACTGACATAGGAATCACTGTATCAAAAATCTCTATCTTTTCTCCATAAGCTTCACGCACTTTACCAGCCACATCTTTTGCATAGTTTGTGCGGAAATCTACCATTGTGAGAAGTATTCCTTCAAATACGAGCTGCCTGTTCAGACGTTTCTTCACCATTGCAATCGTATGTATCAGCTGCTGAAGACCTTTCACCGGAAGGTAAGCCGCCTGTACTGGAATCAACACGGAATCCGCAGCTACCAGCGCATTGATTGTCATTAGTCCCAGGCTTGGCATACAGTCAATCAAAATATAGTCATACTCCGTTCTCACAGCCTCAATATATTCCTTCATAATCAGCTCTCTACTCATCACGTTCCCCATTGTTACTTCCAATGCAGATAATTCAATATTTGCCGGAAGCAGATCTACATTTTCTTTATGATGCAGAATACCATCTGTTATCTCAAATTCTTTTTCATTGATAATAGCCATCATAATTGTGGCAAGTGTAGTTCCTATTTCATCCGGTTCTACATAGCCAAGACTTGCTGTCAGACTCCCCTGCGGATCTGCATCAATCAGCAACACTTTCTTTCCCTGTCTGGCAAGTCCAATTCCAAGATTCACGGTTGTGGTGGTTTTTCCAACTCCACCCTTCTGGTTTGATATTGCGATTACTCTACACATAATTTTCCTCCTATTTTGTTGCCGTTTTCTGCGGTTTCCATTGATTTAACATGCTCAGTATCTCTTCTTTCATTTCTGCCGGAGTATATGATTTCGGAAAATACCGATACAGTTGTTCGTTGTTAAACATTACTCTGGTAATTTCCCCTTTTTTGATCTCACCCATGATTTCTCTCATTATTGTTCCAGTCAGCTTTTTCTCCCGGCTTAATTTCTTCATTCTCTGTGCCTGGGAAATGGATGGAACTGCCTGTGTATACTCCATATCATCTATAAATTCCTTTTGTTCCTCTATCGTTAAATACGAAAGTTCCACAGCCGGGTTAAATGAAAGTTCTCCGTTATCCAGCTTTTCCAGTAACTCAGGAATCAGATCCGTCAACTTCAGATACCGCTGTACCTGTTTTGCGCTGTCACCAAATTCTTCACCAATGATTTCTACTGTCTTTTTTCCTTTTAACGGGTAGTCAGACTGGCTACTTTTTCTTCTACCTCCGGTTCTCTTCATGGCTTCATTCTTCATTTTATAAGCAAAGGCTTTTTCACTGAACGTTATCTGCTCCCTCTGTAAATTGGAATCCACCATATTTATTACTGCTTCATCATCTGACATTACTCTGATAATTACTGGTACCTTCCTGTAGCCAAACTTTTCAGCAGCTGCCTTTCTTCTGTGTCCGGAGATAATCTCATAAACACCATCTGGAATCGGTCGTACAATCAGTGGATTTATGATTCCGTATTTCTCAACACTCGCACTGAGCCGGATCATTTCCTGATCCATCCGAACCTTAAATGGATGGTTCTTAAAGGTCCTCAGACGTTCCAGCTGAATCTCTATGATCTTCTCGCCATCTTCTGGAACTGATGCACTTCGTGTATCCACTGTATCCATATCTTTCCTCCATTTCTTATCTGTAACAGAAAAAGCCTGTCCAGATAGATTTCTTTTTGAAATCTGATCCAAACAGGCTTACTGTTGACCTTAGTTCTCACTTAGCAAAGATTTTATTGTATTCACGCCTAATAACTTACCGCCAGATATTTCCCTTCCTCTTTTTTCTTATCTGAGCTTGAATTTACATCCACTTTCTCAAATAAACAGCTGGCTTTTCTCTTTTATTAGAATTTCGTTTTATTTCCAGCTATTATACCAGCAGTGCGTTTTATTAGACAGCGGCTAATAGGATTCTTTCCGTATTAGCTGATATTCCATTCCATTTTCCACCTGAAAAAACAAAAAAGCGGAAATCATATTAGAAATTTTTCTAATACATTCCGCTTTTGATAGGACGTCCCGTGCGGGAATCGAACCCACATCTAGTGCTTAGGAGGCACTTGTTCTATCCATTAAACTAACAGGACAAATACCGGATTTTTGGCTTAAAATCAAGGTTTTCAGCCATTTCAACGGCATTGGATTTTATGATTTAAAACTGACTTACGTCAGCTGAATCAATCTTATATGATGAAATTTTTTGGTCTGAAGCTATCGCCTTTTCCAAAAACGCATGTCCTCTTAATTGTGACATCACATAACAGAATCGAACTCAAATTCATTTTTCTGTTATACGCCGAGGCGATAACTCTGGTCACCGCTTAGGAGGCGAGTGCTCTATCCAGCTGAGCTATGACGACACATGCCGCAAACCCTTGATTTTACTGGGTTTCTAGGATTTTCCCTTTGGGGAAAGCCTCGGCTTTCTCTTAGGAGACACTTGTTATATCCATTTAACTAAGGAAACAGTGTGCCTGGCAGCCAAAGCTGCCAGCTTTTTTATTATAGCACAGCCTTTTTTATGCGTCCACACTTAATTTGCGAAATTGATATGTCCCTGAAGCCATATAGTACCTTTAAATCTTCTTCCGACCTCCGGCTCACCGAGCAGATCCTCTTTGTTAATACAGACATCCAGGTTCATATCGTTGCACTCCAGCCTGAGCTGATAAATGGTTTCTTTTGTATATTTATTCACTGTTTTTTCAACATCCTTAATGTTTCCCATGACCTGATAATGATCACATTCCAGGCCATACGGCATAAAGAGTGTGTCTACAATGCTGAAAAGATCTTCTTTTAAAATCCTCTGATTGACTGCCGCATAAGTATCAATATCTTCCAATGTCAGGCTTTCGATTGCCTCTGCATCACCCTGTCTTGCGGCTGCGATCATTTTGTGCCTCTGATTTGCCGAATCACTTCCTGTCGCAGTGACACGCGGCTCCGCCTTCTGTACTGGAAATAAAATTTTGCCTTTCAGGGAAAGTCCGGAAAAGCTCGTGCTGATCTTATCACTCAACAGATGTCCGAGCAGCATTTCCTTTTTATATTTTGCGGCATTCTGTAAATAGAAAATAACCGAAACACCGATCCTTACATCTTCGCAGACACCGGCAAAGGATTCTCTTGCCGCATGGCGTTCAATGATCAGATCTTCTTTGCTGCTGATATCTTTTCCCTGAAAATATGGGAAATAATACTCCTGATGGAAACCATCCGTATCCATGATGCCGCACATCTTGATTCCCATATTTTCACCAAAGCTTTTTGTATACTCTACAAAAGCTTTGTTTTTCCCTTCTCTTGAAACTTCTCTTTCGTCAAAATCGTGGAAAACCTCGGTGAGGATTTCTTTTATATCTTTTTCATTCTGCAGATTGCTAAATCCGATTGCTCGCAGATAATTATGCAATTATGCCACCTCTATTATTTCTTTTCAATCACTTTCATGCCGCCCATGTATGGCTGAAGTACTTCCGGAATCTTAACGCTTCCGTCAGCCTGCAGGTTGTTCTCCAGGAATGCAATCAACATACGAGGCGGTGCAACTACGGTATTGTTTAATGTATGTGCAAAATATTTGCCATTCTCACCATTTATGCGGATTTTCAGACGGCGTGCCTGAGCGTCACCTAAGTTTGAGCAGCTTCCTACTTCGAAATATTTTTTCTGTCTCGGAGACCATGCTTCTACGTCCACTGATTTTACTTTCAGGTCTGCCAGGTCACCGGAACAGCATTCCAGCGTACGAACCGGGATATCCATGCTGCGGAACAGATCTACGGTGTTTTTCCACAGTTTTTCATACCACATTTTGCTTTCTTCCGGTTTGCATACAACGATCATTTCCTGTTTTTCAAACTGGTGGATACGGTATACACCTCGCTCTTCGATGCCGTGTGCACCTTTTTCTTTTCTGAAACATGGAGAATAGCTGGTCAGCGTCTTCGGCAGCTCTTCTTCCGGAATGATTGTGTCGATGAATTTACCGATCATAGAATGTTCGCTGGTTCCGATCAGATACAGATCTTCGCCTTCGATTTTGTACATCATGGAATCCATCTCGGCAAAACTCATAACGCCGGTAACTACGTTGCTGCGGATCATAAATGGCGGTACGCAGTAAGTAAATCCACGGTTGATCATGAAATCACGTGCGTATGCGATCACTGCGGAATGCAGTCTTGCGATGTCTCCCATCAGGTAATAGAATCCATTTCCAGCAACTTTTCTTGCACTGTCAAGGTCGATACCGTTGAAAGATTCCATGATTTCTGTATGGTACGGGATTTCAAAATCCGGAACAACCGGCTCACCGAAGCGTTCGATCTCTACGTTTTCGCTGTCATCTTTTCCGATCGGCACAGACGGATCGATGATGTTCGGGATAACCATCATGTTTGTTTTCAGTTTTTCTTCTACTTCAGCTTCTTCTGCGGAAAGTTCGTTGATACGGTCAGCACTTGCTGCTACCTGACGTTTTACTTCCTCTGCCTCTTCTTTTTTACCCTGTTTCATCAGGCCGCCGATCTCTTTGGACAGTTTATTTCTTTCTGCACGCAGAGCTTCTACTTCCTGTTTGATCTCACGGTTTCTCTTGTCCAGCTCCAGTACTTCATCTACCAGCGGCAGTTTTTTATCCTGGAATTTATTTCTGATATTCTGTTTTACAATTTCCGGATTTTCTCTCACAAATTTAATGTCTAACATTTTTTATCGTCCTTTTCTTTTATTTCATTTTATTTCAACTCAAGACCCTCTGGATCACGGGTCACTTCTTTTCCGATTTTAACACATGTAATCTGCCTCGTAAAGTGACTTTGTGTCCTTCTGTGCAAACACTTTCTGTTTTAATACCTGACGTTATCCGATATCGTTGTGTGCATTTACAGCCTGACGCAGTGCTTCTTTTTCTTCTTCGCCAAGCACGATATAAGACTCGCCTTTTACGATTTCTTTGACATAAGTATAACAGCCTTCTCTGCTGTGGATCGCATTTAATACAAATCCGCTGTTTTCTTTATCCAGCATTGCAAGTGCAAAACTTAATTTGCCGCCGACATCTTTGAATGCATCATATTTTACGATTGCAGTTTTGTTCAGTGTCATTTTCTGGATTTCTTTTAATTTATAAATCTCATCCGCCTGATATTTTACTGCTTCTGTCATGGCATCTACTTCTTCGAATTTCTTTTCAAATGCTTTTTCCAGGGATATCGCATCTTTTCCACGCATGAACATTTTGTACTTATTCGTAAGTCTTGCCAGCTTCATGGACTGCTTGACCAGGAAAAAAATCAGCACAAGCTGTATCAGAATTACAATGATCAGCACGATACCTGCATCAATGCCTATCGCATCAAAAATCCCCATATTTTCCCTCCATTCCTTATTTAATTTTAATGATTCTGAACGCTTTCCAGCAGTTCAATGATCCTCTCCAGTTCTTCATTGGAATAATACTCAATCTCAATTTTTCCGCTATTATTCTTTTTGTGACTGATCTGTACTTTTGTACCGAGTATTTCTTTTACCTTTTCTTCCAGATTCCGGTAAATGATCTCTACATCCGGTTCTTTTGTTTTTGTGGTTTCTTCCTTTTCTTCGCCCAGCTTTCTGACCAGTTTTTCTGTCTCTCTGACACTTAATTTATTATCAAAGATCTGATTTGCCATCTGGAACTGCAGATCTCGGTCTTCAATAGAAATCAATGCTCTCGCATGGCCGGTTGTGAGCATTTCATCGATCACCATCTGCTGTACTCTCTCATCCAGCTTCAGAAGACGCATGGAATTGGTCACTGCCGTTCTGCTCTTGGAAACACGCTCCGCCACTTCATCCTGCTTCAGATGAAACTCGGTGAGCAGCTTTTTATAAGCTCTTGCTTCGTCGATCGGATTTAAATTTTCCCGTTGAATATTTTCAATCAGAGAAATCTCCAGGATTTCCCGATCTGTATAACTCTTGATAATAGCCGGAACCTCTTTTAACCCTGCCATCTTTGCCGCACGCCATCTGCGTTCCCCTGCTATGATCTCGTAATGATCCTCTTTTTTCTGAACAATCAGCGGTTGGATAATTCCAAATTGTTTAATGGAATCTGACAATTCCAGCAACGCATCTTCATCAAAATGTTTCCGCGGCTGTTCTCTGTTTGGTTCAATATCTGTTATCTTCAGAAGAAGCTCATTTTTTTCCGGTTTCTGCTCCGTTTTTTCCGCTTTTCTTCTTACGCTATGCTCCGGGATCAGGGAGTCCAGTCCCTTACCAAGCCCTGCTTTTCTTACAGCCATTCTTCCTCTCCTCTATGAATTACCTCTTCGGCAAGTCTGCGGTAGCTTTCTGCTCCGGTAGAACGCTTGTCATATCTGGTGATCGGCATTCCATAACTTGGTGCCTCTGCTAATCTTACATTTCTTGGGATAATTGTCTTATAAATATTCTGATCAAGATTATTTTTTACGTTTTCCACCACCTGAAGAGACAGATTGGTTCTTGCATCGTACATGGTAAATACCACGCCTTCGATTTCCAGATCCGGGTTCAGTCGATCCTGGACAAGATTGATTGTGTGGATCAGCTGAGACAGTCCCTCGAGTGCATAATATTCGCACTGAATCGGCACGAGTACCGTATCTGCCGCACACATTGCATTGATAGTCAGCATACTTAAAGAAGGTGGACAGTCGATCAGCACAAAGTCATAGTTTTTCTTTACTTTATCGATTGCTTTCTTTAAAATATATTCCTTTTCCTCTGCTCCCACCAGCTCGATCTCTGCTGCTGCCAGATTGATATTTGACGGAAGAACACTCAGATTTTCATACTCACTTTCCATAATCGCATCCTCTACGGAACACTCTTCCAGCATCAGCTCGTACACCGTATTTTCTGCCTGCTCTTTGTCAATTCCCAGTCCGCTGGTAGTATTTCCCTGTGGGTCCATATCCACTACCAGTACCTTCTTTCCCAGTTCTGCCAGAGAAGCTGCCAGATTGATCGCTGTTGTTGTTTTGCCTACACCACCCTTCTGGTTGGCGACTACGATAGTTCTTTCCATTAAATATTCCCCTTTCGTTTCCAGTTCATACCAGATGCTGCTTTGTTTCACGTGCATTTGCCCTGAACACAAAGTATTTTTCAATTATAGCACTTCTTTTTTTAGATATCCAGTCTTAAGCATTCCAAAATCCTGGAAATGTTTCACGTGAAACATATGAAATATTAATCCGGCAGATTCTGCACCTCTTCGAGCATGTACAGAAACTTGTCCAGCTTTGCCGTTACCTCTTCCAGTTCCCTCGCTGTCTGTGCCTGCTGCCTTTTGACATCATTCATCTGCTGATGCATCTCATTCAGCATCTCCTTAGACACACGCATATCTGCCCGCGGCGAAAAAATTTCAAAATCAACGTCTTCCTTTTTTTGCACCTCGTCTATGCTTTTGTGAAGGCGCTCACGTATCCCGTCAAGCCTTTCCTTTTGAGCTGTCAACCGTTCTTTTTCGGCTGTCAGACTGTCTGCTTTTTCCTTTAAATACTCTTTTACCATTTTATCATCGCTTTCTGTATGTTCTAACCCATTGTACTGGATAAACAGAATTATGTAAAGCAATGTTTCACGTGAAACATATGAAATTTTTATATATTCTATATTGTTTCTTATTTCAAGAATACCTCTGACATTCTTGCTGCGATGTGCACGTCATGCATCCCATGCCATATTCTTCTGTGCACATCTGATATACTTTTGCCTTGTCTCTGCTTACATCTTGGATTATAATGAAGGCAATGAAAAATCACAAAGATCTGTATAAGACAATGTTTCTCAGAAAGGAGTTTTTATGAAGCAAAAAATCAAAACCGGCATTCTCATGACCGCTCTGGCTGTTGGCTCTCTTCACATCGTCAATCGCTGTGCCCAGGCTTTTGCCACGGTTAAAAATCTGCTGGATAAACATAAAGGTGCTTTTTATGACTGGCGTTTCGGTCAGATCTATTATACAAAAACAGGAAGCGGTTCTCCTCTCCTGCTTGTTCACGATCTGGCTCCGGCTGCCTCTTCCTACGAATGGGATCTGCTGCTGAAAAATCTGTCCGCAGACCACACGGTATATTGCCTGGATCTTCTTGGCTGCGGTCGTTCTGATAAACCGAACCTGACCTACACAAACTATTTTTACGTGCAGCTTATCAATGATTTTATCGAGCATGTGATTCACGAAAAAACAGACATCATCGCTACCGGTCTGTCTTCTTCTTTTGTGTTGATGGCATGCAGTACCAATCCGGATGCCTATAACAAAATTATGATGATCAATCCGGAAAGCATTTCCAATCTGAAATGTACACCGTCCAAACGTTCCAGGATCATCAAATTTATTATGGATCTTCCGATCGTCGGTACAGCTGTATACAACATGCAGATGCGGCGGGAAAATATTGAATATTTATTCACCGAAAAGTATTTTTATAACCCTTTCTCTGTCTCAAAGAAGACGCTGGACATTTATCATGAAGCTGCTCATCTCGATGAGTGCGGCGGGAAATATCTGCTGTCCAGCCTGGATGGATTTTATTTAAATGCAGACATCTCCAGAGCCTTAAACAGCATCAACAACAGTCTGTTTATCCTCGAAGGAAGAAAGACAGAGGAACGTGAACGAACCGTCGAAGGCTATGTCCGCCTCAATTCCGCTGTAGAATACGATTTTATTGAAAATACAGAAAAATACCCGCAAATGGAAAATCCGCAGGCTGTACTGGAATATGTTGACATGTTCTTTTAAAATTTTAATTTGAATACACGTAAGATCTGGCACAAAACCATTATACCCGGACATTTCTGAATGTCTCTGACATTCTTTTGTGCACTTCTGCAATCCGCCGAAGGTTATATCAGATGGGAGATTTTATCCCGTCACAGACACAGACTTGTTGTTCACCGCCTGCAAAGACGGAGATCACCTCACATCTGGTGTACACCTTCGCTGCTGGGTTTATCTTACCCCAAAATCATCAAACAGATTATCGTTCTCGCCGATATGATAATTCCTGGCAATATCTACTTTTATTTCCCCTGTCTATACAAAAGTTCTCAGATGATTTTTTTTCTTTTTGTAATCCACATAGTAAAGCCGGTCGGAAAGCCATTCTTCCTCCGGAATGGTTTCTCTGTTTGCCCGTTTTATCTCATCAATAAAAAACTGCGGATCATAATCCTCCGGCAATGTATTTTCCGGAATGACAACCACGTGGTGAATGTTCCATAGCTGGATCAGCAAATTGCATTTGAATTTCATATACATCCATGCCTGCACCTGCGGAAGTGCAATCGCCGCTGCTCCATAGGAATAGTACAGATTGGACAGCATATAAATTTCCATAGTACAACTGTAAATTCGATCAATTACATCCGATGGTTTCACCTGTAGAAAACAGTGCGTAAAATAATACAGCCATAAATATCCGAAAACAAATTGCACGGACGGCAGCTTCCCAGGAAACGAAGCGTGTCAGCAGATTGTTTTCGTGTATTTATGGCGTACTGTTTTTTCCCTATTTTTAACTATCTTTTACTATTTTAATGATCTTCTTTTTGCACATTCACGCAAGAGGCTCTTTCGTTGGCATCCCGGCTTTTCTCGGGTATTTCTTCGGCGTGCTTCTCTTCTTTTCCACAACCACAAGTGCCCTCTCCATGTCACTTCCCGGCAGATGGAATTTCTCCACTTTTCCGATTTCTCCGCCAAGCACATAAACTGCCTTCTTACTCTGAGCGATTTCTTCATCCACTGAAACAGATTTATAGGAAACAAATTTTCCGCCGACTTTTACAAACGGCAGGCAATACTCGGTAAGGGACGCAAGGTTCGCAACTGCTCTGGAAACAGACAGATCAAACTGTTCGCGGTATTCTGCTTTTTTCGCCGCATCTTCTGCTCTTCCATGCACCGTTTCGATTCCGGTAAGCCCCAGGTTATCCACAACTTCATCCAGAAATTTGATCCTTTTGTTCAAAGAGTCCAAAAGTGTCACCTGCAAATGTGGATAAACAATCTTCAGTGGGATTCCCGGAAAGCCGGCTCCGGTCCCGACATCAATCAGGCTGTTTATTTTTTCCATCTCCACATATTCTGCCGCTGCCACGCTGTCCACAAAATGTTTCTGCATCACTTCGTCAAATTCAGTGATCCCGGTGAGGTTCATCACTTTATTCCATTCTACCAGCAGCTCATAATATTTCTCAAACTGTTCAATCTGCTTCTCTGTCAATGTCACGCCAAATGCCTGACATCCATCTTCTAAAATATGAAATTTACTTCTGTCCACGTTTTCCTCCTGTCAAATATCTCGTGCATCTGACTTAAAATTCAATATTTACGTTTCGTCTGCCAAACATTCTTTTGCCGCAGGACTTCACTTTATTTTCGATCTCTGGATTCCAAATATACGAGCAGTACGGAAATATCCGCCGGTGACACACCGGAAATACGGGATGCCTGTCCGATGGAAAGCGGCTGGAATTTTTTCAGTTTCTGCACCGCTTCAATTCTCAGGCTTCCGACTTCGTCGTAATTAATATCTTTCGGAATCCGTTTGTTTTCCATTTTCTTGAACTGCTCGACCTGCTTCATCTGTCTTCGGATGTAGCCCTGATATTTGATGTTGATATTGACCTGTTCACGCACACCGGCAGAATACTGCGGTCTGTTTTTGTCAATCTCTGCTAACATCTCATAGTCCAGCTCCGGACGGCGTACCAGTTCTCCGATGGTTGTTCCGGACTTCAGAAGTGTACTTTCATGTGCCTCCAGAAATTTCTGTACTACTTCGGTTCCGCCGATATTCTCATGATCTACACGTTCCATTTCTTCTGCGATCTGACGCTCTTTTGTTTTCAGATCCTGATAGCGTTCTTCGGAGATCAGCCCCACCTGATAACCTTTCTCTGTCAGACGCAGATCTGCATTGTCCTGACGCAGAAGCAGACGATATTCTGCTCTGGATGTCATCATACGATATGGCTCACGATTCTCTTTTGTTACCAGATCATCGATTAGAACACCAATATAAGCTTCCGAACGATCAAGGATCAGCGGCTCTTTTCCCTTTACCTGCATTGCTGCATTGATACCGGCAATCAGTCCCTGTGCCGCTGCTTCTTCATATCCGCTGCTGCCGTTAAACTGTCCGCCACTGAAAAGTCCCCTGATATTTTTAAACTCCAGGGATGCATCCAGCTGTCTCGGATTGATGCAGTCATACTCGATCGCATAGGCATTGCGGACGATCTTTGCGTGCTCAAGTCCGGCTACCGTGTGGTACATTTCATGCTGAACATCTTCCGGCAGGGAGCTTGACATACCGCCGATATACATTTCGTTCGTATGCAGTCCTTCCGGCTCAAGAAATACCTGGTGTCTGTTTTTATCTGCAAATTTTACCACTTTGTCCTCGATGGACGGACAGTATCTTGGTCCGGTTCCCTCGATCATACCAGAATAAAGTGGTGAACGATCCAGATTTTTCCGGATAATTTCATGTGTTTCTTCGTTTGTATAAGTCAGCCAGCAGGATGCCTGGTCGATCTGGACACTCTCCGGATCGGTTGTAAAAGAAAAGGGTACCACTCTCTCATCGCCAAACTGTTCCTGCATTTTTGAAAAATCAATCGATCTGCGGTCTACACGTGCCGGTGTACCGGTCTTAAATCGCTGCATCTCGATTCCATGTGCTTTCAGGGAATCTGTCAGATGATTTGCTGCCTGCAATCCGTTTGGCCCGGTATAATTACTGATATCACCGTAAATACATCTTGCACGCAGATATGTTCCGGTACAAAGCACGCAGGCTTTGCAGTGATACGTTGCCCCGGAGAATGTTTTGACTCCGGTGATTTTTCCGTCTTCTGTCAGAATTTCTGCAACTTCTGCCTGCACGATTGACAGGTTATCTGTGTTTTCCAAAACTTTTCGCATGGATCTGGAATATTCTGCCTTGTCTGCCTGTGCACGCAGAGAATGTACGGCAGGTCCTTTGGATTTATTGAGCATCTTGGACTGGATAAACGTTTTGTCGATATTTTTTCCCATCTCACCGCCAAGTGCATCGATCTCTCTTACCAGATGACCCTTGGAGCTTCCACCTATGTTCGGGTTGCACGGCATCAGTGCAATGCTGTCCACACTCACGGTAAAAATGGTTGTGGAAAGTCCGAGTCTTGCACAGGCAAGTGCTGCCTCACATCCGGCATGTCCGGCTCCTACAACTACCACATCTGTATATTCTTCTAATGTATTCATTTCTTGCCTCCACTTATTTGCCCATACAGAACTTACTGAAAATTTCATTTACCAGATCATCATCCACGGCCTCGCCGATAATCGTTCCCAGAGATTCATATGCACTCATCAGATCGATCGAGAAGAAATCCTCCGGCATATCCTGTGCGATGCTCTCCGTCACCTGCTTCAGGCTCTCTTTTGCATCCATAAGTGCTGCCTTATGACGCATATTTGTGATACATACCTCATCGTTAAAAGAAAGGCTGCCTTCGAGAAACATATTTTTGAGTGTATCCTCAAGCTGTTCAAATCCAGTCTCATCTTTTGCAGAAACGCAGATCACCGGATGTTCTCCCACTTTTTCCTTCAGGATCTGTTCTGTCGTTACCGGCTCCAGATCCGATTTATTTAAAAGAACGATCACCTTTCTGCCTTCAAATAGTTCGATAATCTCTTCATCATTCTCATCCAGTGCGGTCGATGAATCTGCCACGTACAGAATCAGGTCTGCTTCTTTTGCATATTTTTTTGCACGCTGCACACCAATCTGCTCTACGATATCTTCCGTATCACGGATGCCTGCGGTATCCATCAGGTTAAGTGTGATGCCGTGAAGATTGATGCTCTGCTCCAGCACATCTCTTGTCGTTCCCGCAATGTCTGTCACGATCGCCTTTTCCGTTCCGCAAAGCTTATTAAGCAGAGAAGACTTTCCGGCGTTTGGCTTTCCAAGGATTACCGTCTTGATGCCTTCCGTCATGATCCTTCCATCGTTTGCAGAGCGGATCAGCTTCTCGATCATCTCGATCCACGCTTCATTTTCCTTTTCAAGCTCCTGCGGATAACCGTCAAGGCTGATATGTTCCGGATCATCCAATGCCGACTCAATATATGCAATATGATAAATGATCTTTGCTCTCAGATCCTTTATTTTCTGACCGATGCTTCCGCGAAGCTGGCCGACGGAACTTTTCAGAGCGTATTCATTTTTTGCCTCAATGACATCCATCACCGCCTCCGCCTGCGACAGATCCATTCTTCCATTTAAAAAGGCACGTTTGGTAAATTCTCCCGGCTCTGCCGGAGCTGCACCATTTTTGATCACAGCTTCCAGCACTCGCTGTATCGCATACACACCGCCGTGGCAGTCGATTTCTACGGTATCTTCCGCCGTAAAACTCCTCGGTGCACGCATCAGAACTACAAGCACCTCATCCAGCACTTCGTCTCCGTCACAGATATAACCATAGTGAACCGTATGGGATTGCTGTTCTGATAATTTCTTTTTGCCTTTCGGACTTCTGTATACACGGTCCGCTATTTCAAATGCCTGATCTCCGCTGATTCGCACAATCCCGATTCCGGAACTGCTGACTGCTGTGGAGATCGCTGCAATCGTTTCACCTTTCATTGATTCCTCCTGATATTCAAAAAGTCTGATTTTCGGCAGCATATCTGCCGCACTGAAAATCAGACTCATATCACTTACAACTATTTTACTTTACTGTTTTTTTAATGTAACAACTACTTTACGATACGGCTCTTCGCCCTCGCTGTGTGTGGACACCAGCGGATCATTCTGAAGTGCAGAATGGATCACTCTTCTCTCGTATGGATTCATCGGCTCCAGGAATACCGGTTTCTTTGTTCTCTTTACTTTGAACGCAATATTCTTTGCCAGATTTTCCAGCGTCTCTTTTCTGCGTGCACGGTAGTTTTCGGTATCTACCTTCACACGTACATATCCCGCATTGCCTTTGTTGACAACGAGGCTTGTAAGATACTGGATAGAATCAAGAGTCTGTCCTCTCTTACCGATCAGAACACCCATGTCTTTACCGGAAAGCTCGATGTTCAGATTGTCATCTTTATCAAATGATGTTTTGATGCAAACTTCTGAATCCATTGCTGCAAACATTTTCTCCAGAAATTCTTTTGCATCTTTCTCTGCTGCTTCTTTGTTGATCGGAAGCTTTTCTCTTGTAACTGCCGGTTTTGCCTGCGGTTCTTCTTTCTTTACTTCCACTTCTTTTTCAGCTTTTGACTGCGGCTGATTTTCCGGTTTTCTTTCCGGTTCCTTCTCAACCGTTTTCTCAGGCTGTTTTTTTACCGGCTCTTTGGTAAATTTCTTTGCCGGTTTTTTCATAAAGCTTTTCTTTGCAGAAATGTCCTTCAAAGGATCTCTTACGGCTTCCTCAAAATCAAGAGAAATATCTTTTTTCTTTCTTGCCCTTATAATGGCCGGTTTTCTTCCGATTCCAAAAAGTCCGGAAGTTGCTTCCTGAATAACATCATATTCAATATTATCGCTGCTTGTTCCAAGCTGAATTGCTGCATTCATGATCGCTTCTTCTTTTGTCTTCGCAGAAACCTCGATATACTCTTCCATTTTAATACCTCCCATCCTTCTCCCCATATTACTTCTCTTTATTACCTTATTACTTTAATTCTTATTTTTCTTACCTTTTGGATTCTTTTCATCAAACTGCTGAACCATTCTCGCTTTTGCTGCAATACTTCCCGGTTTCGCATCTGCGTGTTTATAGTACTCCGTAGAATCCTGGATTTTTTTCTGACGTTCTGCCTGTTTCTTCTCATCCACTTTCTGTGCATCCTCAAGATCTTTGAAGTTTACTTTTGCATGCTCAGAAATTTTCTTTGGCGGAAGTCCCTGTTTCTTACGTTTGGCATTCATTTTCTCCACATTTTTGCGGATCAGTGCGTCCATATCCATCTTTTCCATATGTTTGTTGACAATAACCTGCTGGATACCTCTGAATACCGCACCTGCGATCCAGTAGATACCAAGACCGATCGGAAGTGACAGACAGAAGAATACAGATACCAGAGGCATCATATTGTTCATCATCTTCATGGAGCTTTCCATGGAACTGTCGTCTCCTGCCGGGCTTGCTGCTGCCTGCGGCATCAGTCTGGTGTTGAGCCACTGGCTTAAACCTGCCAGTACCGGGATTGCCAGTGCACATACAAATAAAATCCAGTTATGTGCCTTGAAATTTTCCACCATCGCTGTCATCGGTGAATTGGAAATATTCAATCCTAGGAAATAGTTCATTTTATCAAGACTGCCTGTTGTCTGTGAGATCATACCTGACAGATCCGGAAACTTCTCTGCCATTGCAGTCCAGTCTGCCGGTTTGAACTTGTACAGTGCATCGATCGCACTGTTTGCTGTATAACCAAGTCTCTGGAAATTGACCTGGTTTCCTACTGTATCAGCTAAAAACTGCTGTGTACCCTGTGTCTTTAAAAGAACATTTACAAGAGGAGTAAATACATCTTTTACACTTGCAACGTAAGCCGGAATATTCCAGATTACACGATACAATGCAAACAGGATCGGCAGCTGAATCAGCATCGGAAGACATGTTCCCATCGGAGAAACACCGTATTTTGCATATACATTCTGTGTTTCTTCGTTCATCTTCATCATACTTACCTGGTCGTTTTTGCCGGCATACTTTTTCTGGATTGCCTTTATCTCAGGATTCATGATCGCAGACATCTTTGAAAACTTCTGCTGTTTGATCGTGAGTGGAGTGAGCAGGGCATAAATAACCAGTGTAAACAAAATAATACATACACCGATATTGGAAATCCCAAACACCCCGTCAGTGAAACTAAAAATCGCATTCATCAAAAGACCTAACAGTGTTGCCACCTGTCCAATGATGATGATGTTGCTTTTTGTTAATAACATAACCTTCCTCCTGCATATTCACCTGACATTATACAGCAGTTCTTCATATTCAATTTTCTATTTTTAATTTTTCCTACCCGTTTACGGAACGGGATCATAACCACCCTTGGAAAAGGGATTGCATCGCAAAATCCTCCAGCATGCCAGAAGACTTCCTTTAAAAGCCCCGTATTTTTGTATCGCCTCCAGGCCATACTGCGAGCAGGTCGGTGTATAGGGGCATCTCGTATGCTTTAATGGTGACAGAAATTTCTGATAAAACCGGATCATTGCGATTAAAATATTTTTCATGAATATCAACCTGCTATTTTATGCACTTTACCAAGATGTAATAATGCACTTTCTACTTCAAAATAATTCTTATCTTTTGCAACAGGTCTTGCAATTACTACAATATCATATCCTGAGTGAAACCTGGTTTCACTCAGGCGATAACTTTCTCTTATCAATCTGGCCAGTCTGTGTCTGACCACACTATTGCCCACCTTTTTACTGACCGAAATCCCAAGTCTGTTCCTCTCTGTCTGATTCGGATAGATATACATAATGAGATAACGGTTGGCGGCCGACTTTCCATACTTATATACCGTCTGGAAATCTCTGTTTTTTTTCAAAGACTCTGAAAATATCATACTGCTTCCTTTTTTCTGTCATCCTTTCAAAAGACGAACATAGAAGAAAAGGCCACACATCTGCGGCCTATGCTGATAATTTTTTTCTTCCTTTTAATCTTCTGGCAGCAAGTACTTTTCTTCCGCCTGCAGTGCTCATTCTTGCTCTGAATCCATGAACTTTAGCTCTGGATCTTTTCTTTGGCTGAAATGTCATTTTCATTATTACGGCACCTCCTTATCAAATATAAAATCTGTTTTATCTGTTTAGAAAACATCGTTTCAATTATATATGCAAAGCCCCATAAAGTCAAGTAATTCCGTGATTTTTTCAATTGAACCATGCTTTGGGGCAGAACCGTTCCTGTCAGTCCCATAGACAAACGGATGCAAAGCGGACATCTGCATAGTTTACACTCAGTTATCCACATTTTGGGGATAACTTGGGGATAACTTTTTTCTTTGATGTGAAAAACTTTTTTTCTTTTTCAAAAAAATGCCTTAAAATAAGGCTTTTCCCACTGTGGATGATGTTCCTTTAGTTATTCACACTGCCAATCCCACCTCTTTCCTTCTTTCGACATTTTTCTACATTTTTCGAAGTCTGTGATTCCCAAAATTCCTTTATTTTTCAACCTTTTTTTCATCTGGGTCTTCTGTAACATACTTATGTAAACTTATTGGTTTACATAAAGTTATCCACATTTTGGGGATAACTTGGGGATAACTTCGTGTGTAACTTTTGCATATTTTCTACATTTTTCCCACAAACGCCCATTTTATCGCATTTTTGAGTGTGGATTATTGTCGAAAAGTTATGCACATTCAAAAATAAGCATTGATAATTTTCCTGTTTTAGTTTAATATTAAATAAGTAAAACTGGCCTTAAAAGGAGATCCTCATGAATATCATAGAAGAAAAGTGGGACAGTGTTGTGGATACCCTCAGTACAGAATTCGGATTTTCCCCAATTTCCATCAACACCTGGATCAAACCACTTCAAGTACAAAGATATGACAGTGACGAAGGCACTCTTTTTATTTATGTCCCGATTGATGAAATGGGTATTAACGAGGATTTCATTAATTCCTATATAAATAAGAAGTTTACAACTCCGCTTCGTTCTACGATTGCAGAGCTCACAGGACTGGACTGCACCAAGATCGTGTATACTGTAGAACAAAATGTTGTAAAAGAAGCGGATTCCTCTTCGAATACTGACAATTCTTTCAATAATATATTAGAAAAAGCAAATTTAAATCCGGAATATACCTTTGAAAACTTCGTTGTCGGAAGCAACAACAAATTTGCACACGCTGCATCTTTGGCAGTTGCCGAATCCCCGGGCGAAATCTACAATCCCCTCTTCCTCTACGGAGGTGTTGGACTGGGGAAAACCCATCTGATGCACTCGATCGCACACTTTATCCTGGAAAATAATCCACAGACCAGAGTACTTTATGTAACGAGTGAATCCTTTACGAACGAACTGATTGAAGCGATCCGAAACGGCAATAATACTGCTATGACAAAATTCCGTGAAAAGTACCGTAATATCGACGTTCTGCTGATCGACGATATCCAGTTTATCATCGGAAAAGAGTCCACACAGGAAGAGTTTTTCCACACGTTTAACGACCTGCATGGTGCGAAAAAGCAGATCATCATTTCATCCGATAAACCGCCGAAAGAGATCGCAACGCTGGAAGGAAGGCTGAAATCCCGCTTTGAATGGGGCCTGATCGCAGATATTTCTTCCCCGGATTATGAGACAAGGATGGCAATCCTCCGCAAAAAAGAAGAACGTGATTCAAAAGAAAAAGGTTACCATCTGGATGATGAAGTCATTCAGTATATTGCTACCAATATCAAGTCTAATATCCGTGAACTCGAAGGTGCACTGAACCGGATCACTGCAATGAGCAGTCTTGAACACCGCGAAATTACAGTAGAACTGGCACAGGAAGCCTTAAAGGATATGATTTCACCGAACGCAAAACGAGAAATCACCCCGGATCTGATCCTTCTGACCGTTGCAGAACACTTTCATATCAAAACAGATGATATAAAAGGTTCCAAACGAAGTGCTGATATCGTGATTCCAAGGCAGATTGCCATGTATCTGTGCCGTGAAATGACCAGCACACCGCTCAAAGCGATCGGAAAACTGATGGGAAACCGCGATCATACGACCGTACTTCATGGAGTTGAGAAAATTTCGAAAGAAATTGAGACTTCCGATGATCTGAAAAACACGATAGATATCATTAAAAAGAAACTGAATCCAAACTAGACGGCCGAAAAAGCATCGTCTTTTTATTTGTGCACAAAATAATGTGGATATGTGTTGGATACTGTGTGAATAACTTTAGCCAATTTCTGAGGATGTTAATAACCCACCGGTTTTCCTCAGAAATTTGTGGACTTTTCACCAGTTTATCCAACCTGTTTTTTCCCTTAAATTCAAGGATTTTGGGAGTTATTCACATATTCACATCCCCTACGGCGGCTACTGCGGATTTTCTCTTTAATTTATCTCATTTAACCCACAAAGGAGTTATCAACACAATGAAATTAGTATGCTCAAAAAGTAATCTTTTAAAAAGTGTGAATATTGTTCTGAAAGCAATCCCAGGAAAAACAACCATGCCTATCCTGGAATGTATTTTAATTGATGCATCCACAAACAATATTAAATTTACAGCCAATGATATGGAACTTGGAATTGAAACCATCGTTGACGGTACCATTCTGGAAAAAGGAATTGTTGCAATTGATGCAAAAATTTTCTCTGATATCATTCGTAAACTTCCTGATAATGATGTTACGATTGAAACAGACGGAAATCTGACGACTACCATCACCTGTGAGAAGGCAAAATTCAGCATCAGCGGTCAGTCCGGGGAAGAATTTTCCTATCTTCCTTATGTAGAAAGAGATAATCATATTGTTGTCTCTCAATTTACATTAAAAGAGGTGATTCGTCAGACTATTTTCTCGATCGCAGCCAATGAAAACAATAAGATGATGACCGGCGAATTATTCGAAGTCAAAGGCGATATGCTGCGTGTAGTATCCCTGGATGGACACCGCATAAGTATACGGAAAATTGAATTAAAAGAGGAATATTCTGATATCAAAGTTGTCGTTCCTGGAAAGACACTTATCGAAATCAGTAAGATTTTATCAGGCGAAACCGAAGATGAAGTCAGTATTTTCTTTACAAAAAATCATATTGTCTTTGAATTTGATGATACCGTTGTTGTGTCACGTCTGATTGAGGGTGAATATTTCCGCATTGATCAGATGCTTTCCAGTGACTACGAAACCAAGATTCAGGTAAATAAAAAAGAGCTTCTGGACTGTATTGACCGTGCGACACTTCTGGTAAAAGAAAGTGATAAAAAACCGATCATTCTTTCAATCACAGATGATAATATTGAACTTAAGATTCAGTCTCAGATCGGTTCCATGGATGAAGAAATTGACATCAATAAAGAAGGCAAGGACATTATGATCGGATTTAATCCGCGATTTCTGATCGATGCTCTTCGTGTTATTGATGATGAAACGGTTGATATTTATCTGATGAACCCGAAAGCACCATGCTTTATCAGAGACGAACAGCAATCTTATATATATTTGATCTTGCCGGTTAATTTTATGGCATAAGGAGTGAAAGTTTATGGAAACAATTAAATTAAGAGATGAGTTTATCAAACTTGGTCAGGCATTGAAAGCAGCAGGTTTTGTAGAGTCCGGCGTGGACGCAAAATATGCCGTTCAGGATGGTCTTGTGAAGGTAAACGGCCAGACAGAAACACAGCGGGGCAAGAAACTGCATGCCGGCGATGTGGTAGAATATGATGGTCAGACTGTAAAAATTACAGATTGATGGAATGATAGTAAAATCTTTGAAGCTGAATCAGTTCCGCAATTATGAGTCGCTGCAGTTGTCTTTTGATAAGGGAACGAATCTTTTCTATGGGAACAATGCCCAGGGGAAGACCAATATTCTCGAAGCGGTATATCTATGCGGAACGACGAAATCCCATAAGGGAAGTAAAGACAGGGAAATGATCCGTTTTGGTGAGGAAGAAGCTCATATACGGATGGCGATCAGCAGAAGCCAGAGTGCTTATGAGATCGATATGCATCTGAAAAAGAACCGGCCGAAGGGCATTGCAGTCAACGGCGTGCCGATCCGAAAGGCGGCAGAGCTGCTTGGAATCGCAAACTTTGTTTTTTTCTCACCGGAGGATCTTGGTATCATTAAAAACGGACCGGCGGAGCGGCGGCGTTTTATTGATATGGAACTTTGTCAGCTGGATAAGCTTTACTTACACGAGCTTTCCAATTACAATAAAGTGATCATACAGAGAAATAAGCTTCTGAAAGAGTGTTCTTTTAACAGTCAGTATGAAGAAATGCTGGATATATGGGATATGCAGCTGGTAAAATATGGAAAAAAGCTGATCGAATCAAGGGAGCGGTTTGTCAAAGAGCTTGGCGTGATTGTAGCAGAGATACATAGAAATCTGACGGGCGGCAGAGAAGAGCTGATGGTCCGTTATGAGAAAAATGTTTCTGCGGACGAATTCGAAAGAAAACTTCAGACTTCCAGGAAACGGGATCTGAAGGTGAAAATGAGCATGACAGGTCCTCACAGGGACGATCTGCTTTTTGAAGTAAAGGGTGTAGATATCCGCAGATTTGGATCGCAGGGGCAGCAGAGAACGGCTGCACTTTCGCTGAAACTTGCGGAGATCGAACTGGTAAAAAGAGCGATCAAAGATACGCCGGTACTGCTTCTGGATGATGTACTTTCCGAACTGGACAGCAGCAGGCAGCAGTATTTATTAGACAGTATACATGATATACAGACGTTGATCACCTGTACGGGGATTGATGATTTTATAGAAAACAAGTTTCAGTTGAACAAAGTTTTTCATGTTGCAGACGGTGTTGTTTGCGAAGGATGAAAAGAAAAGACAGGAGGTTACTATGGGCACAGAGAGCAATGCAGAATACGGTGCAGATCAGATTCAGATATTGGAAGGTCTTGAGGCTGTACGAAAGAGACCGGGTATGTATATCGGCAGTACATCGTCCAGAGGTCTTCATCATCTGGTTTATGAGATTGTAGATAATGCAGTTGATGAAGCTCTTGCGGGGTATTGTGATACCATCCAGGTAACGATAAATAAAGATAATTCCGTAACAGTCATTGACAATGGACGAGGCATTCCGGTCGGAATCAACCACAAAGCAGGTATTCCGGCGGTAGAAGTCGTGTTTACGATCCTGCATGCTGGCGGAAAATTCGGCGGTGGCGGATACAAAGTTTCCGGTGGTCTGCATGGTGTAGGTGCGTCTGTTGTAAATGCACTTTCTACACATCTTGAAGTTACGATTTACCATGAAGGTAAAATTTATCGTCAGCGATATGAAAGAGGAAAAGTAGTATATAAATTAAAAGTGATCGGAGAATGTGATCCAAAGAAAACAGGTACAACGGTTACATTCCTGCCGGACAGCGAAATTTTTGAAGAAACAGTTTTTGATTTTAATGTGCTTAAACAGAGACTTCGTGAGATGGCATTTCTTACAAAAAATATCAAGATTGTTTTAAGAGATGACCGTCCGGAAGAACCAATCGAAAAGACGTTCCATTATGAGGGCGGTATCAAGGAGTTTGTGACTTACCTGAATAAAGGCAAGACACCGCTTTACCCGGATATTATTTACTGTGAAGGAATGAAGGATAATATTTATGTGGAAGTTGCCATGCAGCACAACGATGGATACACCGAAGGTTCCTACAGTTTTGTAAATAACATCACGACTCCGGAAGGCGGAACCCATCTGACTGGTTTTAAAAATGCACTGACAAAGACTTTTAATTCTTATGCGAGACTGAATAAACTGATCAAGGACACCGAGACACTTTCCGGTGATGATATCCGTGAAGGTCTTACCGTGATCGTAAGCATCAAGATTGAAGATCCGCAGTTTGAAGGTCAGACCAAGCAGAAACTGGGCAACAGTGAGGCACGAGGTGCCGTTGATAATATTGTTTCCGAGCAGCTGATGATCTATCTGGAACAGCATCCGCAGGTTGCAAAAATGATCCTTGAGAAATCTATCATGGCTCAGAGAGCGAGAGAGGCAGCCAGAAAAGCAAGAGATCTGACCAGAAGAAAATCTGCACTGGAAGGAATGTCTCTTCCTGGAAAACTGGCAGACTGTTCAGACAAAGATCCGAAAAACTGTGAAATCTATATTGTTGAGGGAGATTCTGCCGGTGGTTCTGCAAAGACAGCGAGAAGCCGTGCAACCCAGGCAATCCTGCCGCTTCGCGGAAAAATCCTGAATGTGGAGAAAGCAAGACTTGACCGTATTTATGCAAATGCGGAGATCAAGGCGATGATCACTGCGTTCGGAACCGGTATCCACGAAGATTTCGATATTTCAAAACTGCGTTATGACAAGATCATCATTATGACCGATGCCGATGTTGATGGTGCACATATTAGTACACTGCTTTTGACATTCCTGTACCGTTTCATGCCGGATCTGATCAAAGAAGGACATGTATATCTGGCACAGCCACCACTGTATAAATTGGAGAAAAATAAAAAAGTCTGGTATGCGTACAGCGATGAGCAGCTGGCAGCGATCCTGGGAGAAGTCGGACGAGACCAGAACAACAAGATCCAGCGTTACAAAGGTCTTGGAGAGATGGATGCAGAGCAGCTCTGGGAAACTACCATGGACCCGGAAAAACGAGTGCTCCGCCGTGTTGTTATGGATAACGAAAATTCTTCAGAGCTCGATGTTACCTTTACAACGCTGATGGGCGATCAGGTAGAACCAAGAAGAGAATTTATTGAAGAGAATGCTCAGTTTGTAAAAAATCTGGATATTTAGTGCTCGGAAGTAGGAGGAAAAACTGTTGGAAGACAATATTTTTGATAAGATACATGACGTGGATTTGAAAAAGACCATGGAAGAATCTTATATCGATTATGCAATGAGCGTTATTGCAGCACGTGCATTGCCGGATGTAAGAGACGGTCTGAAGCCGGTGCAGCGAAGAGTTTTGTATTCCATGATCGAACTGAATAACGGACCTGACAAGCCGCACCGTAAATGTGCACGTATTGTCGGTGATACCATGGGTAAATATCATCCACATGGAGACAGCTCCATCTACGGAGCACTGGTAAATATGGCTCAGGACTGGTCAACCAGATATCCGCTGGTAGACGGCCACGGAAACTTTGGTTCTGTCGACGGTGACGGAGCTGCTGCCATGCGATATACTGAGGCACGTCTGAGCAAAATTTCCATGAAAATGCTTGCAGATATCGATAAAAATACGGTAGATTTTTCACCGAACTTCGATGAAACGGAGAAAGAGCCAGATGTACTTCCGGCAAGATTTCCGAATCTTCTGGTAAATGGTACGACCGGTATCGCCGTAGGTATGGCAACGAACATTCCGCCGCATAATCTGCGTGAAGTTGTAAAAGCCGTTGTGAAGATCATCGACAACCGCATTGAAGAAGGCAGAGAGACGGAGATCGAAGAAATCCTGGATATCGTAAAAGGTCCGGATTTCCCGACCGGTGCAATGATCCTCGGAACAAGAGGAATCCAGGAAGCTTACCGCACAGGACGCGGCAAGATACGTGTGCGTGCCGTAACAGAAATCGAATCCATGCCAAACGGCAAGAGCCGTATTCTGGTATCGGAGCTGCCGTACATGGTAAACAAGGCCAGACTGATCGAAAAAATGGCAGAACTGGTACGTGATAAAAAGATTGACGGAATCACAGCGATCACAGATGAATCAAGCCGTGAAGGTATGCGTATCAACATTGAGCTTCGAAGAGATGTCAACGCAAATGTCGTACTGAATCAGCTTTTCAAACATACACAGCTCCAGGATACCTTTGGTGTGATTATGCTCGCACTGGTAAACAAAGAGCCGAAAGTTCTGAATCTTCTGGAGATGCTCCAGCATTATCTGAGACATCAGGAAGACGTTGTTACAAGACGTACACAGTACGAACTCAACAAAGCAGAAGAACGTGCACATATCTTAAAAGGTCTGCTGATCGCACTGGATCATATTGATGAAGTCATCAGCATTATCCGTGCATCCAGAACAGCAGCACTTGCAAAAGAAGCATTGATGACACGTTTTGAACTTTCCGATGCACAGGCACAGGCGATCGTAGATATGCGTCTGCGTGCACTGACCGGTCTGGAAAGAGAGAAGATCGAAGCAGAGTATGAAGCTCTGATGGCAAAGATCAAGGAGTTGAGAGCCATTCTGGCAGACGAAAATCTTCTGCTTGGCGTGATCAAAACAGAGATCATGGAAATCGCAGATAAGTATGGTGATGAGAGAAGAACTTCCATTGGATTTGATATGTATGATATTTCTACAGAAGATCTGATCCCGCGTGAAAATGTTGTGATCGCCATGACAAAACTTGGTTATATTAAACGTATGAGTGTTGACAATTTCAAGGCTCAGAATCGCGGTGGCAAGGGCATCAAGGGTATGCAGACCATCGAAGATGACTACATCGAAGAACTGCTGATGATGAATACACATCACTATCTGATGTTCTTTACCAACACCGGAAAAGTATACCGCCTGAAAGGATATGAAATCCCGGAAGCCAGTCGTACGGCAAGAGGAACGGCGATCGTCAATCTGCTCCAGCTCGCACCGGAAGAAAAGATCACGGCAATGATCCCGGTCAAAGAGTACAAGCAGGGCAAATATCTGTTTATGGCAACCAGAAAGGGTATTGTGAAAAAGACACCGCTTCTGGATTATGCAAACGTAAGAAAGACAGGACTTGCAGCCATCAGCCTGCGTGAAGATGATGAACTGATCGAAGTCAAGCTGACCAACAACAAGAAAGATATTTTCCTGGTAACAAAATACGGTCAGTGTATTCGATTCCCGGAGACCGATGTCCGCAGCATGGGACGTACGGCGATGGGAGTCATCGGCATGCAGCTCAATGACGGCGACGAAGTCATTGGTATGCAGCTCAATACACAGGGAGATCACCTTCTGATCGTATCTGCAAACGGCATGGGAAAACTGACCTCGATCGATGAGTTCAAGAGCCAGAATCGCGGTGGTAAAGGTGTGAAATGTTATAAGATCATGGAGAAGACTGGAAACGTGATTGGTGTTAAGAACCTCCATATGGATGACGAGATCATGATGATCAATACCGAAGGCATTGTCATTCGTATGATGTGCAGCGACATTTCCGTTCTTGGACGTGTGACATCCGGTGTGAAACTTATGAATCTTTCGGAGAACGTATCTGTGGCAAGTATTGCGAAAGTCCGTGAAACTTCAGCAGACAGCGAAGATATCATCAAAAAAATCGAAGACGAAATGATCGAAGATGAGAAAAACGACGAAGAAATCAAAAACGAAGAGACAACACAGGAGTAATCAAACTGGAGGAAGACCATGATTTTGCGAAGAATGCTTGCAATCTGGATTTCAAAAGCAACATGTGTAGTATGTAAACTTGCCGGCAAACAGGGGGTAACCCTGGCCGGCAAAATTGCACTTAAAATAGATCCGAAAATCCTGATGGAACTTTCCGGGCAGGTGCGGAAAAAGATTTTTATCACCTGCGGAACAAACGGAAAGACGACAACCAATAATCTGCTCTGCTCGGCAATCGAGGCAGAAGGTGAGAAAGTGATCTGCAACCACACCGGTTCCAATATGCTCAACGGTGTCGTATCGGCATTCGTGCTGGCAGCAAAATGGAACGGAAAACTGGATGCGGATTATGCGTGTATTGAGATTGATGAGGCATCAACAGTAAGAGTTCTGCCGTATTTTAAACCGGACTATATGATTTTGACCAATCTTTTCCGTGATCAGCTCGACCGTTACGGAGAGATTGATATTACGATGGAACTGCTCAAAAAAGCCATGCATATGGCTCCTGATATGACACTTGTCGTAAATGGCGATGATGCACTTTCGGCATTTCTTGCAAAAGATTCCGGTAACAAATATGTTACGTTTGGTATCGGAAAGCAGTGTCAGCAGGAAAAAGAAAATGCAAGAGAGATCCGGGAAGGTCAGTTCTGCAAATGCTGCGGAGAAAAGCTGAATTACCATTTTTACCATTACAGTCAGCTTGGGGATTATGAGTGTCCGAACTGCGGATTTAAAAGACCGAAGCTCGATTTTGATGCTGAAAACGTAAAAAGTGGTGGAAAACTTTCCTTCGATGTGGATAACAGAGAAATAAAAGCCAACTACCGTGGATTCTACAACGTTTATAATATTCTGGCAGCCTATGCAGCAGCTCGCACAGCCGGTCTGGAATTAAAGAATTACAACAAAGTGCTGGCAGACTACAATCCGCAGAACGGACGTATGGAGCATTTTCACATCAAAAATACCGATGTTCTGCTGAACCTTGCAAAGAATCCGGCTGGATTTAACCAGAATATTTCCGCAGTGCAGGAAGATGACAAACCGAAAGATATCATCGTGCTGATCAACGATAAAGATCAGGATGGTACGGATATTTCCTGGCTCTGGGATGTGGATTTTGACCGTTTTCAGGATATGAATGCAGCGTCGATCACGGTCAGCGGAATCCGATGCCAGGATATGCGTCTGCGTCTGAAATATGTTGATATTCCATCCAGGCTGGAACCGGATGTAGAAAAGGCGATCCGCAGCCGCATTGCAGACGGAACCGGAAATCTGTACGTGCTGGTAAATTATACGGCACTTTATGACACTCACAATATCCTGAAAAAATTAGAGCAGGAAAAAGCGTAGGAGGCGGCAGAAGCTATGAAAATTACAATCGGACATCTTTATCCGGATCTGTTGAACCTCTACGGAGACCGGGGAAATATCCAGTGCATGATGAAACGCTGCCAGTGGAGAGGCATTGAAGCAGAAACGCTGGAATTTAAACTGGAAGATGAAGTAGATTTTTCCAAACTGGATATTGTGCTGCTTGGAGGCGGTTCTGACCGTGAGCAGATGATCGTCTGCAAAAGACTGCAGCAGATCCAGAAAAACTTTAAAGATTATGTGGAAGACGGCGGTGTTGTGATCGCTGTCTGCGGTGGTTATCAGCTGCTTGGAGATTACTATCAGACGGACGAAGGCCGCATGGAAGGACTGCATCTGGTCAAACTCCACACGGAGCAGAAACCGGGAAGACTGATCAGCAATATTGTACTGAAAAGTGATCTCTTTGATATGCCGGTTGTCGGGTTTGAGAATCATGGCGGACGTACCGATATCGGTGATAACCAGCCGTTTGGCAAAGTCCTGTATGGTTCCGGAAACGACGGTGAATCTGGCTATGAAGGTATTGTATACAAGCATGTGATCGGCACCTATCTGCACGGACCACTGCTGCCGAAAAATCCACAGGTCTGTGACTGGCTGATTCAGAAAGCACTGGAGCGAAAATATGGAGAAGAAATCAAACTTCAGCCGCTGGATGATCAGGAAGAAAAAGAAGCAAACGCTTATATAGTAAACAGATTTGTAAAATAGAGTATCAAAAAATAACGCACAAAAGAATAAATTTTATGATTTTCTGACACAAAGCAGGAAATTACAGGGCAAAATAGATAGAAAAAAAGAATCTCTGAAAGCTGATTATTGGAAGGATAGATAAAAAATATTCCGGTAATCAGCTTTTTCACCATAAAAACTTACTAAATTTCTGATTATCT
>PVML01016943.1_pt1 | contig 117731 bp, 129 predicted proteins | sample 1853371 | NCBI WGS metagenome assembly PVML01 (sample SAMN08533508, study PRJNA380276) | Human gut metagenome, whole genome shotgun sequencing project. | isolation source: participant 1, chromium library | host: Homo sapiens | collected 2017 | reverse complement strand
TTGAGCGGCAAAAAGAGATCCCCCGCTGTGATCTTACGGCTGTCAAATTCAATCTGGTTTAGGGCGACATCTTTATAGGCAGTGACATCATTTTTAGCACCAACAACCTTGGCAATTTCATGGAGTGTCAGTTTCATCTTAAAATCCTCTATTATATTTTTTTACAAGTCTGACAAGAAATAAGATTTTCTTGACTTCAATCACTCCCAATTATATCACAAATCGGGCTAGCTTTTGCTTGGGAGATGAATTTGTTACAATGGTTGATGAAAGGATTAGGCATGACAAAGAAAAAAATCAATCAGTTTCTCTAACAAAGAGAAAGACAGAAGAAGTGACTGCCAAAGTATTGAAGAACCTAAAGCTAGCGCTTTAATTGGAGAATGGTAGTTCTACTAGAGCCAACATCTGGATTGATCATCTTATTAATACTAGCACTGCTATATGGTGGTTTATATTATTACAATCATTATACCGTCAACAAAGATAATATTTATGGTCTCTGGCAGTCTGATCATCATCAGTTAGCGACTTCCTGTAAGCATATTCGGAAATGAGGAAATATTGACTGGCAGGTCACACAGGATGGTAAGGATGTTATCTATGCTACTAGAACTCGCCCAGTCAAGCTGCTTAATGACGGAGCTCTTCACATGGAGCTCTACACTGTGGAAGGCTACCTAACAGACCTCCCCACAAAGGACGGCTTCAGCTATATGGATTTCTATCTTCATAAAAACAATTATATTACCTATGATGGCGAGTCCTACAAACGAATAGACTCCGGAAACAGGTCCATCACTTGGAAAGATGATTCCACCAGCCCTTATGGTCAACGGAAAACCACTATAGATGAAGTTTTTGAATCCTTCTATTTGATACTTATTGGTATTTGCTCATTTCTTATCATTATAGAGGCTCGGCAAAAGAGGAGAGAGAAGCTCAATGAGACACCAAACAAAAAGAAAATACGCTGACCGAAAGAATCTCAATCGAAAATATCATCCACAAAAAGCATATCGGAAACAACAGAAACGCAAAACGGGATGGCGAGCACGCTGGGATAAATTTACAGACCGTTTAGCTAACATTTTTGGCATAGATTTCCTAATCCTCTTACCTGTAGTCATTATCTATGGTATTTTCTTTGGTCATGACGTTTATAAAGACGATATCTACGGTCTTTGGCAACCTGAAAGCCATCAGCTTGCCATATCCTACGAAAGAGGTGGCGAGGGAAGTAAGATTGATTGGGAGATTGTTCAAGATGGAAATGTCCTCATCAAAAATGCACGCATTGATGAGATTGAACGCTTTAATGGACGGTAACCTAGTTTATGCCAAGGAGCACCTTCTTTCAGACCTTCCCACAAAGAACGGCTACAACTATTTGAAGATGTATGTTCGTAAAGACAATTATCTGACCTATAATGGCGAATCCCACAAATTAGTGGATGATAAGGACAAAAGTATTACCTGAAAAGACGGTTCAAAATCCCCTTATGTCAACGAAAGACCTTGTCTGATCGTCTGAGACCTTATATCGTATTTGGAATGTTGGGTGGCTTTCTTATATATGTCCTTTTCGTTGAATGGAAGATCAAAAGAAACTATAAAAACAAGTAAAACCACTCCTGCTTCTAGCTAGACTAGATATAAGCAGGAGTGGTTGTTTATTTTTATTAAGCAAGACTTACCTCTCTAAGAGGGTGTTGGTCTTATTTCACTTGGCCACCTTCAACAACGAGGTCATCAGCTTTAGCAGCATCACCGTAAGTTGGGTGAAGTGTTTTTTCATAATCTTTGTGGAAGAAATTCTCTTCGCCAAGTTTCTTAATGTCTTTATTGATAAAGTCAAGGAGTTCTTTGTTACCTTTTTGAACGGCTGGAGCGATAGTATCTGGATCACCAAGTGATGTGATTCCGACTTCATAGCCTTTGTTTTCTAGAGCCCAAGCAAGAACTTCTGTATTATCTGTTGAGAAGGCATCGCCACGACCATCAAGGAGTGCTTGGTAGGCATCGCTATATTGATCATACTTTTGCAATTTGATATTTGGGTAGTTCTTTTCAAAATAAGTTTCAGCAGTTGTCCCCTTAGTAACAATCAAGGTCTTGCCTTCAAGCTCTTTGACGTCCTTAATGACCTTGTCTTTAGGTGACACTACACCGATTGAGACTTTCATGTAAGGAAGGGCGAAGTCCACTTGTTTCTTACGTTCATCAGTTACTGTAAAGTTGGCAAGCGTAATATCTACCTTGTTTGAAATCAAGAATTCTGCACGGTTGGCCGCATCTACTGAGACGTATTTCGGTTTAACACCCAAGTCTTTGGCCAAACGGTTACCAAGTTCAATATCGTAACCTTGGTAAGCACCCTTGTTATCTACATAACCGAAAGGTTTCTTGTCCGCAAAGACGGCGATACGAAGCTCACCACTCTTCTTAATTTCTTCAATAGTACGTGCTTTGGCTGTTGATTTACCAGAGCTACTGTTACTTGAGCAAGCAGTCACTGCCACCAAGGCAAAGACGAGGGCTAATAGGGCAAAAATTTTCTTTGTTAGTTTCATAATTCTCTCCTAAAATAATTTACTTTCACTAAAAACAATGGGTTACAAATAGACACCAAACTGACTGAAATCAAAGACATTGAGGAACTCTTGAGCCCGCTGTGTCTTTGGATGATTGAAGAATTCTTCAGCAGTACCTTCCTCAGCGATGACACCCTTATCCATAAAGATAATACGGTCAGCGATGGCACGCGCAAACTGAAGTTCATGGGTTACAATCAACATGGTACATCCTTCTTGAGCCAGGTCATTGATTAATTCCAGAACCTCACGAACCATCTCAGGATCAAGTGAAGCCGTCACTTCATCAAAGAGGATAACTTCAGGATGCATGAGCAGGGAACGGACTATGGCTACCCGTTGCTTTTGACCACCTGATAGTTGTCGCGCAAAGCTGTGTCTCTTATCCAAAAGTCCCACACGGTCCAAGAGTTTCTCAGCCTCTGCAATGACTTCATCCTTGTTACGCCCTTGAGCTTTGACTGGCCCCAAAATCAGGTTTTGCAGGATATCCAAATGCGGGAAGAGGTCATAACTTTGAAAGACCATTCCGATTTTCTGACGAATCAGGTGGAAATCCTTTTTACTATCAGTGATAGACTTACCATCTAGGAGAATATCGCCTCCTTGGATAGTCTCTAAGCCATTGATGCAGCGTAGCAAAGTCGATTTCCCACAACCTGAGGAACCCAGGATAACAACGACTTCACCTTGCTTAACATCTAAGGAGATGCCTTTGAGAATTTGATTGTCCCCAAAGGACTTTTTCAAATCCTTAATTTGTAAAATGCTTTCTGTCATCTTAATTCCTCCAACGATTTTCAAGATATGTAGACAGCTTAGATACTGGGTAACAAATGGCAAAATAAAGAATCAAAATTGTACCATAAATCCAGAAAGAAGCTGTTGGAATAGTCAAGCGGTTACTATCGATAATCTGCTGACCAACCTTGGTCACCTCAACCACCCCAATCAAAACCACCAAAGATGTGGTCTTAATCATCCGTGTCACCAGGTTAATAGCCTGAGGCAACAAGCGACGCAGGACTTGCGGAATAATGACATAGGTGTAGAGTTGCCCATTGGTCAAGCCAAGAGCCCTTCCACTCTCAAACTGGTGTCTCGGTAGCGACGTGATTGACCCACGCACCAAATCGCCCATCTCAGCCGTTCCCCAAAGGGTAAAGACGATAATAGCCGATAGCTCACCTGAGATATTGATGTTAAAGTTCCTAGCCAGACCAAAATAGACAATAAATAGCAAAACTAATTGAGGCATGATACGAATAAATTCTAGATAAATTCGTGACAAAAACCGAACAATCTTAGACTTTGAAGTCATGACAATCCCAAAAAGAGTTCCTAGTAAAAGGGAAAGAAGAACCGAAACGATTGAAATTCCAATAGTCACGCCTAAACCTTGTAAGATACGTAGGAAATTATTCCCCTGAAGAAGAACCTGAAATCCCGAATCCTGCATATCGTAACCTCCTTTCAATCCAACTAAAGACTAGAGAAATCGGTAGCAACATCAAGAGATAAGCCACCACCAACATTCCTAGAGCCACATCAGTTTCGTAGTAAAGACCCATCAAATCTTTAGCTACATACATCAAATCCGCCAAGGCTACCGCTGAGAATACTGATGTTTCCTTAATAAGGAAAATAACGTTGGCACTAAATGACGGAAGCGCCACAGCCACTGCCTGAGGAAGGACCACATAGCGAAAGACTTGAAACGGCGTCAAGCCAATAGATAGGCCCACTTCATGCTGGGTCTGACTAACAGCCTCTAGACCACTTCGGAAGGACTCCGCCATATAGGAACCACCCAAGAAAATCAAACCTACCACAGCACAAGCCTCTGAGGATAGAACCAAACCGATACGAGGCAAACCAAAGTAGAGAAAGAAGAGCTGAATCAAAAATGGCGTATTACGAGACAGCTCAATATAAGCCGTCGAAAGCTGACTCAAAATCGGCACTCGGTAATGACGAATAACACTCACCACCAAGCCCAAAAGAAAGGACCCAATAATCCCCATAACAGCAATATGTAAGGTTAAAAAGAATGCCTTCTGATAGAAGGGCAAATACTGTTGAACAATGGACCAGTCCAAAATTTACCTCCTCAAAACAAGATACAAAGGGCGTGTAAAAATCCGTGAGCACCCACTGACATCTACTTCTGGCCCTTTGACCATCACTCGTCTCTGACGATATTTACGATAGGTGAATCTTCATCAAAAACGAACAAATTGCTTTATATTATTATTTGAAACGTTAGCTTTATTCTACCACCGCTGAGTTTCTTTGGATAATATGTATTTTTTATCAAGGTGATAAAGAAAAGATATAAATACAATCTGGATTTCTATAAAGAAAAAAACATCTCAATCTCAGAGATTTCTCCGAGACTAAGATGTCTTTCTTATAAATCATCGTTCTTAAATCAAATGGCTTTCACGTTTGTCGAACATTTCTTGTCCCAAAACTACCAATTCCTTGATAAGATCTGAGTAAGAGAGTCCCATATTTTCCCAAAGTAGTGGGTACATTGACCATTGAGTGAAACCTGGCATGGTGTTGAGCTCATTAAGGTAGATGGCTCCATCCTCTGTCAGGAAGAAATCACAGCGGGCAAGACCGCAACCCCCTAGAGCACGAAAGGCCTTGGCCGCATAGGCACGCATTTGCGTCATGACTTCGACAGGCACGCGAGCTGGAATATCCATGGTAATCTTATTGTCAATGTACTTGGCTTGGTAATCATAGAAAGCCACGTCTTTGACCACTTCACCCGGATCAGTCGTTTTGACAGTCGTATTTCCAAGGATACCAACTTCGATTTCACGAGCAACTACACCTTGCTCAATCAAGATACGGCTATCATATTTGAGAGCAAGATCAATCGCTGAACGAAGCTCTGATTCATTTTCAGCTTTAGAAATCCCAACAGATGACCCCATGTTGGCTGGTTTGACAAAAACTGGGAAGGTCAATTTTTCAAGTGTCTCTGCTACTGCTGCTTCCAAATCTTCACCCTCGATGTAGCCTGTGTAGGCAACCTGTGGCACTCCAGCAACTTCAAGAATACGCTTGGTCATAATCTTGTCCATAGCTACACTTGATGAAAGAACATTGGTCCCCACGTATGGCAACTTGAGGGTTTCAAGGAAACCTTGGATAGAACCATCCTCACCCATAGGACCATGAAGCACAGGGAAGACCACAGCATCTTCTTCGTAGATATCGCTTGGTTTAATAGCCTGACTAGCCTCAACAGTGTCATTAGTCATGAGCTTCTCATCATCACCTGGGGTTTCTATAAATTCTTGTGTTTTGATAAAATCACCAGACTGAGTGATAAAGTAGGTTTTAACCTCAAATGCGTTGTAATCTACCGCACGCATAACACTCTCAGCTGATAGTACAGACACTTCACGTTCTGCTGAACGTCCACCATAGAGAAGGATAAGGGTTTGTTTAGACATAGGTATACCGTTTTCTTTTCTTGATTTTCTAGTCTCAGTTTTAAAGAGAGAATAGTCTCCTTTTTGAGAACATAATTACCCTAATCATATCACAAAAGGAAGAGTTTTTCAAAAAGATTATGGACAAAAAAAACAGCCTAAGAGCTGTTTCATTCCTGTCTTAAATTTCGTCACCAAGCTCGAACTTAGTGCCTTTTAGGGCAAGTTTGAGAGACCATTTCCAAGGTTTCCCTTCGATAGTGACTTGTTTGTTTTCGAGGTCAACTTGGACCTTGTCTACACCTTTGACAGCGGAGAGTTTTTCAGTAACGGTGTTAACACATCCTTGGCATTTCATTCCTGTGATTTTATAAGTTTTTGTCATTTTTCTTTCTTCCTTTTCTTTAATTAGTTTTTAATACACACCTTAAGCGGCGGGAGTTGTAAGTAATCGACACTTAAATTTTGCAGCGCTTGAGACGCAGAGAATTAAGAACGACCGAAACAGAGCTAAAACTCATGGCAAATCCTGCTATCATTGGATCAAGAAGGGGACCTCCAAAGAGGTGGAGGACACCCATAGCCGCTGGGATAGACAAGATATTGTAGATAAAGGCCCAAAAGAGGTTTTCTTTAATCGTTGTGATAGTCGCCTGACTAATTTTCAAAGCTTTGACCACATCCATGAGGTTGGGTTTCATAAGGACCATATCCGCACTTTCCATGGCAATATCTGTCCCTGACCCCATGGCAATACCGATATCAGCAGTCGCAAGGGCTGGGGCATCATTGATACCATCACCAACCATGATGACTGATTTTCCTTCTACCTGAAGGTCGCTAATCACTCTAGATTTTTCTTGCGGAAGCACTTGACTGATGACACGTTTGATGCCAACCTTTTGAGCGATGGCTTGGGCTGTTTGGTCATTATCACCAGTCAACATGATGACTTCCTTGCCCATTTGATGAAGAGCCGCCACCATATCTGCACTATCTGCTTTAACCTGATCGGATACACCAAAGAGTCCGATTAACTTGCCATCTTCAGCTAGGAATATAGGAGTTTCACCATCATCTGTCAAGTTTTGGAAATCAGCTTGTGCTGAAGTCAAGTCGACTTTTTCCTCTGCCATAAGAGTTTGGTTCCCAGCTAGATAAGTCTTGCCTGCATAGCTGGCAGTAAGTCCTCGTCCAGTCAAACTTGAGAAATTGTCCATCTCTAACACGTCCAAGTTAGCATTTTCTGCTGCTACAAGAATTGCTTGACTCAAGGGGTGTTCAGACTTGGCTTCCAATGATGCCAAAAGTTGTAAGGCGGCTACTCCACTATTGCCATAGGTATAGCTAGAAACCAACTGAGGTTTCCCTTGAGTAATGGTTCCTGTCTTGTCAAAAACGAGGACGTCAGCCTTGTGAGCTAGCTCGAGCACATCCCCACGCTTGTAGAGAATACCGTGCTCAGCGCCAAGCCCTGTACCAACCATGATAGCTGTCGGTGTCGCAAGTCCCAATGCACATGGACAAGCAATGACCAATACACTAACTGCTACAGTCATGGCAAAAGTAAAGGTTTGTCCCATGATAAAGTACCAAAAGAGGCCAGATACAAAGGCGATAGCCATGACAACAGGAACAAAGACTGCTGACACCTGATCGGCTATCTTGGCAATAGGTGCCTTGGTTTGTTGGGCATCTTCAACCAATTTAATGATTTGGGAAAGCAAGGTGTCCTTACCAATCTTTTCAGCCTCATAAATCAAGCTACCTTGACCATTAATAGAACCTGCAAACACTGGTTTACCAACAGATTTTTCAATAGGGAGGGACTCACCTGTTAGCATGCTCTCATCAATCGCAGAGCTACCTGAAATCACCTGACCATCCACGGCTATCTTTTCCCCAGGTTTGACCACAATATGGTCACCAAGAACAACCTTATCCACAGGAAGCTTGACTTCCTTACCGTCCCGAAGAACGGTTGCCTCCTTGGCTGACAAGTGCATGAGTTTCTTGATAGCATCTGAAGTCCGACCTTTAGAGAGGGTTTCAAAATACTTACCTAGAGTAATCAGGGTCAAGATAACAGCTACCGACTCATAATAAAGTTGGTGGGCGTGATGGACATGCCCCAAAGAAATGTGATAAGTACCAAAGAGACTATAAAGAAAGGCCGCTGAAGTTGCCAAGGCTACCAAGGCGTCCATGTTAGGGTGACCCTTGGCCAAAGTACGAAAACCATTACTATAGAAGGAACGACCCAACCACATAACGGGCACTGTCAAAATCAAAAGCACCAATGCATAGCTCAAGGCTGCATGGTGAGGAGACAAGAAGTTTGGCACAGGCAAACCGACCATTGGCCCCATAGCTAGATAAAAGAGAGGAATGGTGAAGACCGATGACCAAATGAGGCGCTCACGCACCTTGTGGATTTTGTCTTCTTCACGTTCTTCCTGACTTTTAGCTGTATCTGGATTGTAGACTTGGGCTTCATAACCAGCGTCAGCCACAGCTTTTTCAATAGCTTCTGGACTAACCTTGTTCCCAGAGTAATCCACAGACATTTTTTCCGTGGTCAGATTAACAACAGCCTTGTCCACACCATCCAAATTATTCACAGCATTTTCAACATTGGCCACACAGGACGCACAAGTCATCCCATTAACCACAAAAGTTTCTTTTGACATTTTCTAATTCACCTCCATATGATGCCCACAAGCGCATTGGCCAGGCACACAGTCACAAACCACCTGATCCACAGGTGCTTTTGCTAAAAGCAAGGCCTGCAACTTATCCACATCAGCTTGCGTCATTGGTGTCTTTGCGATGAGTTGACCCAATAAATCGCTATGTTTGGTCAAACAAATCTTGTCAAAAACAGCCTCTAAAGCCTGAAAATTCGCCTCATCTTCACCTAGGCTAGCTTGATAGATAAACCCGCGTCCTTGACGCTGACTGGTTAGGTAACCCTTATCCGCCAAACGTCCAATCAAGGTCTTAACTGTCGAAGCCGACCAGTCTAGCTTCTTAGCTAGAATCTCTATAATCTCTGAAGAAGTCGCTTGCCCCTTAGCCCAGAGCACTCTCATGACTTCCCATTCTGCAGATGAAATTGCCAGCATAATAGTTCCTTTCTGAATGCTTTTATTTGTTTACATTTGTAGATTCATTTTAACGCTATCATGAAAACATTTCAAGATTTTTATCTACATTTGTAGATTTATTTTTGATGAAAAATACTCACCATTTCTGGAGAGCATCATCTGCTATTTTTCAAAATGTGAACCTAATGTAACAAATTCAGCGACTTCTTCTTCCTTACCGTCGTGCAGGTCACGGACAATTTTTGATCCCACGATAACACCGTCTGACACAGCATTAAAGCGTTTAATGTCTTCCTCTGTTGACACACCAAAACCTGTGAGAACTGGAATGTCTGCATAGGCAGTCAAGTTAGATAAGTGTTTATCAAGGTCATCACGGTAATTACCAGTCTTACCAGTAACACCATTGATGGCAACGGCGTAGATAAAGCCTTCTGCACCATCAATCAACTGTTTCTGACGATCAATGCCTGTAGTCAAGCTGACCAAAGGCACGAGAGCAATGTCACTGTCTCTCAAATAAGGAGTGATAAAGTCAGCATGTTCATTTGGCAAATCAGGAATGATGAGCCCCTTGACAGAAGTCTCTGCTAAATCTTTGACAAAGGCTTCAATACCATACTGATAAACTGGGTTGATGTAGGTCATGATAACCAAAGGCACCTGTGTCTTTTTTTCTTGAAGCTTCTTGATGATAGCTGTTAAAGTCACGTCTTTAGCCAAACTACGTTGTCCTGCTAGTTCAATAATGGGACCATCAGCCACTGGGTCAGACCATGGAATACCCACCTCGATAGCTGAAACACCGCTATTTTCTAAGAGAGTAATAGTCTCAAAGAGTCCGTCTAGACCTTTAGCGTGGTCACCAGCCATGATATAGGGCACGAAAATACCGCGTTTACTGTCTTTGATAGCTTGTAGATGTTTTGTTAGTGTTTTTGTCATGGTTTATTTCCCTTCTGCTTCAGCTTCAAAACGTTCTTTAACCTGCATAACGTCCTTATCCCCACGACCTGAGAGGCAGACGATGAGGCTTTGGTCTGGCGACATCTTAGCTGCCACTTTTTGCGCAAGCGCAATGGCATGGCTAGACTCAAGAGCTGGGATAATACCTTCCAAACGTGACAGAAGTTTGAATCCTTCTAGCGCTTCTTCATCTGTGATAGAGTCGTAAGTCGCACGTCCTATTTCGTTGAAATAACAGTGCTCAGGACCAACCCCTGGGTAGTCCAGACCAGCTGAGATAGAGAAAGCTTCCATTATTTGACCATGAGCATCTTGGAGGACATCCATAAGCGCTCCATGAAGGATACCTGGGCGACCTTTGGCAAAGGTTGCGGCGTGTTTTTCAGTATCAAGTCCCAAACCAGATGCCTCAGCACCATACATAGCTACTGATTTATCATTGACAAATGGGTAGAACATGCCGATAGCATTTGAACCACCACCGATACAAGCCATTACAGCATCAGGCAGTTTCCCGCCAGAAATCTCTGCATATTGGCGTTTGGCTTCACGACCGATAACAGATTGGAAATCACGAACAATTTCTGGGAATGGTGCTGGACCAAGGGCAGATCCCATGATGTAGTGAGTATCCTCGATACCTGCAACCCAAGCACGAAGAGCAGCATTTACAGCGTCCTTAAGCACTCGTGATCCATCGGTAACACTGAAAACTTTGGCACCAAGCAACTCCATACGGAAAACGTTAAGCGCCTGACGTTTCACATCTTCCTCACCCATATAGATGGTACAGTCCATGTCGAAAAGAGCAGCGGCTGTTGCTGTTGCGACACCGTGTTGACCTGCACCAGTTTCGGCGATGATTTTCTTCTTACCCATACGTTTAGCAAGCAAGACTTGACCGAGGGCATTGTTAATCTTGTGGGCCCCTGTGTGGTTAAGGTCTTCACGTTTAAGGTAAATTTGCGCTCCACCGATATAATCTGTCAAACGTTTGGCGTGGTAAAGAGGTGTTTCACGGCCCACATAGTTTTTAAGGAGGTCATCCAATTCCGCTTGGAAACTTGAATCTTCTTTGGCTTCACGATAGGCCTTATCCAATTCAATAACGGCTGTCATCAGCGTTTCGGGAACGAACTGACCGCCGAATTTTCCGTAAAATCCTTTTGCATCAGGTTGTTGATATGTCATGCTTTCACTCTTTCTATAAATGCTTTAATCTTCTTTAAATCCTTGTAACCATCTGTCTCTACACCTGAGGACACATCCAAGGCATAGGGATGGAAGGTTTCCTTGGCCTCTGCCACATTATCCACAGCCAAACCACCAGCGATAAAGTAGTCCTGTTCAATCTGCTTGTCAGCCAAGAGTTGCCAGTCAAAGTTCTGACCACTGCCGGCAATAGGAGCATCAAAAAGAAGATAACCCGCCTGGCTCTTGACTTGAGAATCACCATCCGAAATCTGAATTGCTCGAATAACTGGTACTGATATCTTTGAAATCAGATCTTCATCAAAAGTTCCATGAATCTGAACGATATCTAAGGGAACCTGACTAATCGCTTCTTCCAGTTCCTTAAGGCTTGGTGAAACAAAGACACCAACGGTTTTTGTCTGGCCTGTCACCCCTTTAGCCAACTCGTGAGCTTGTTCAAGACTCACTTGACGATTGCTTTTGGCGAACACAAAACCAATATAGTCAGCACCTGCTTTAACTGCAGTGGCTACTGCTTCTGGTGTCGACAGTCCACAAATTTTAACCTTTGTCAATTTGCAACTCCTTGACCTTTTTAGCTACATTGTCAGCCGTCATAAGGGCAGTTCCTACCAGAATCCCATTAAAATATGGGGCAACTAGGGCAGCATCCTGACCTGTAAAAATAGCCGACTCAGAAATATAAACAGGTTTATCCTTGAAATGCGTCGATAACTCAAGACTGGTATTGATATCTGTCTCAAATGTCACCAAATTACGGTTGTTTACTCCGATAATTTCAGCACCAATACGGTGAGCCACTTCCAATTCTGGCAGATTATGCGTTTCAACCAAGACTTCCAAGCCAAGGCTAGTCGCAAAATCATAGAGCTCCTTGAGACGAGCTTCTGGCAAGGCCACTACAATCAAGAGAATGACTGTCGCACCCGCATTACGGCTACGCACAATCTGTTTCTCATCAATAATGAAGTCCTTAGCCAAGGTTGGAATCGCTACCTGTGTCGAAATTTCTTTCAAATAGGAAATATCACCTTTGAAGAAGACTTCGTCAGTCAAAACTGAAATCATGGCTGCCCCATTTTCCTCATAGGTCTTGGCCTGAGCTACAATATCCACATCTAGGTTAATATCACCCATACTTGGACTGGCTTTCTTCACTTCAGAAATAATTTGCAACTTGTTTTGATTTGACTTGAGAAAATCATAAAGGCGATAGGTCTGACGCAAGGGCTGTAAGTCTTCCATGACCAACTGGGCCACTTCTTTTTCTTTTTGTTCTAGGATTGTTGGAAGAAAAGCTTTACTCATACTTGTACCTCTTGGAGTTTGCGAAGTTTCTCTAGGGCTGATCCGTCCGCAATTAATTGACGAGCAAGCTCAACACCTTCTTTAATGGTCCCAGCCTTACCATTGGCAAAGAAACCAAGACCTACATTAAGCACTGTTGTTTCAAGATAAGGACTAGCTTCATTTCTCAAGACACTAAGGAGAATCTCTGCATTTTCCTTGGCATCACCACCTGTGATATCAGACAACTCAACCTTTTCCATACCCAGATCTTCATAAGTAAAGGTGTGCTGGCTGATGTGACCATCTTCCAAAAGAGTGTAGGTGTTAGTACCATAGAGAGCAGCTTCGTCCATATTGTCAGGACCTGTGATAATAACCGCACGTTTTCTTCCCAACTGTTGAATAGCATTAGCAACAATCTCTTGCAGCTCCACACGATAGAGCCCCATGAGTTGCGTCTCAAGGTCAAGCGGATTAGCCAGTGGCCCAACCAAGTTCATAATCGTTGGAATCCCAAGAGCTTGGCGAGCTGGACCGATAAAACGCATGGCTGGGTGCATGGTTTGTGCAAAGATAAAGGCCAAACCAACCTCGTCAAGTGCTTTAGATAGGATTTCTGGTGATGCCGCAACGTTGATTCCAAGGACTTCAAGGACATCTGCCGAACCAGATTTAGAGGAAATCGAACGGTTACCAGCCTTAGCCATACGAATACCACCTGCTGCTAGGACAAAGCAAGCCGTTGTTGAAATGTTAAAGCTATAAGATTGGTCTCCACCAGTACCACAGTTACACATAGCATCTGTGAAGGTCTCAGGCAAGACCGTCGCATGTGATTTGAGGGCACGCACGATACCTGTGATTTCATCTGATGTTTCTCCCTTAATTTTAAGCCCCATAAGGAAGGAAGCGATTTGGCTTTCTGAGACTTCATTTTTGAGAATGCGGTCAAAGACTGCTTGGACTTGGTCTTGAGACAAGTCTTGTCGGTTTGAGATTTGTAGAAATATTTCTTTCATATCTGTTTTCCTTCTAAAGATGGTTCAATATTTTCCGATGCACGAGGAGATGTTTTGAGCCTAGATTTATCTAGTCAAAAGACTAACCAACTAGCCTGCAACAATTTTCACAAAATTTTCAACCATCTTGAGACCATCTGGACTTCCGATGCTCTCTGGGTGATATTGCAAACCATAAATTGGTAGCTCCTTATGTTGAATGGCCATGATTTCTTGATCATCTGTTGTGATGGCTGTCACATCAAAGCCCTCTGGCATTTGGTCAACAACGATGGAATGGTAACGCATGATTGGGACATCATTGTCAATGTCCTTGAAAATTGGCGATGGCGTTTCAAAAGTAATATTGCTTTGTTTGCCATGCATGACATTCTTAGCCAAGCCAAGTTTACCACCAAAAGTTTCCGCAATAGCCTGATGCCCCAAGCAAATTCCCATCATCGGTTTTTTACCAGCGAAATCCTTAATCAAGGATTCCATTTTACCCGCATCAGCTGGCCAACCTGGACCCGGTGAAAAGACTAGCCCGTCAGCTTTTTCCGCCTCTTCATAGAGCTTCTCATCATCGTTACGTAAGACTTTCACCTCTGTAAATGTCCCTAGGTATTGTGCCAAATTATAGGTAAAAGAATCGTAGTTATCAACTAGTAAAATCATTGGACATCTCCTATTCTTGTCATAGCTTTCGCCTTATTAATCGTTTCATAAAATTCATTTTCAGGAACACTGTCATAGACAACACCTGCACCTGCCTGAACATAGGCTTTTTGATTTTTGAGAATCATAGTACGGATAGCAATGGCAAAGTCCATATCTCCTGTCGCAGACAGATAACCAATAGCTCCCGCATAAATACCACGTTTTTCCTGCTCAAGCTCATAGATACGACGCATGGCACGAATCTTAGGCGCCCCGGACACAGTTCCAGCTGGTATGGTTGACTTTAGAGCATCAAGGGACGTCAACTCCGGTAAGAGTTGCCCCTTAACCACACTAGTAAGGTGCATCACATAGCGAAAATACTCAACCTCCATATACTTGGTCACCTTGACCGTACCATTTTTGGCAATCTTACCAATATCATTACGTCCCAAGTCAACCAACATACGGTGTTCCGCAGTTTCTTTAACATCATGTGAGAGTTCATCCGCCAAGGCAGCATCTTCATCCTCATTGGCACCACGAGGGCGAGTTCCAGCAATCGGATTGGTGAACACCTCTCCATTTTTCACTGAAACCAGGCTCTCTGGGCTGGCACCAATCACCTGATAATCTCCGAAATCATAGAAATAAAGGTAGTTTGATGGGTTGGTCACGCGCAAGTTACGGTAGTAATCCAAAGGATCTCCCTCAAAGTCCGCTGAAAAGCGTTGACTAAGCACACATTGGAACATATCTCCCTCACGAATGAGTTTCTTAGCCTTAGCCACCATATCCATGAAGACCTCTTTTTCGATATGATTCGAAAATTGCAAAGCTTGCAAGGCCTGAGGTGTAAACTCGTTTGGCGCCTGAGTCTGTAGGATCGTTACCACCTGACCAAGAGCTTGACGCACCGCATCGTTGTCACGGCCAGAGTAGATGTTGTCCTCAACCACATAAACCTTTTCCTTCTTGTGATCAAAAATCAAATAAGACTCATAGATGAAGAAATGCATATCAGGTGTCCCAATCGTATCTTCAGGAATCTCCCCGATATTTTCATAGAGACCAATCATATCATAACCTGCAAATCCGATAGCACCACCTGCGAAAGGTAGGTCAGACTTGATGCCCTTGACTGTTACTTGGTCCAAGTATTCGAAAGGATCCTGATCAATCGCCTTACCATTTTCATAAAGAACACCATCCTTGAAGGTTACTTCAAAGACCGGATTGTAGGCAATAATAGAAAAACGTGCATTTTCCTTCTCACGAGGAATAGATTCAAGGATAACCTTGTGTTCCCCTTGAACACGCATATAAGCCAAGATTGGTGTTAAGGTATCGGCTGGTAAAATTTTTCTCATAGTATTTCCTTTCAAACTGGTTTATCGAGAGTGATAAGACTAATACAAGACTCCTTTATAGGATGTATCGGCACCATTAGTGTTCTTTGTTCACTTTCTCTTCCAAAGCAATAAAGGCTTGAATCATGCTTCGCCAAACACTTTCAGCCACATCTGGCGATAAGCCAAGCTCTAGTGCCTCCTTGCGACGGTTAGCTATGACTTGAGCAACACGATCATTCGCCCGGACTGCGGACTTATCTCCTTTTGGCTTCAGCCGCCCTGCCTTTTCCACAAGTATTTGACGTTGGGCCAGGAGTCGAATTAACTGACTATCAATATTATCAATATCACTTCGAATATCGTTTAATGCATCCATAATACCCAACCTTTCATTGAATAATGAAATAATACTCCTTTAAGGTAAATAGACCTTTAAAGATAAAAGTAAGCAAAAAACCTCACAGAGAAAAACTCTGTGAGGGCATTAAATCTAGTTTAACACGGTACCACCTCAGTTAATGGTCTCCAAAAAAACGACCATCATCTCTATCTCCTCTAACAAGGAGTTGCACGGTAAGGGGTGCCAACCGAGAAGAATATGTATTACCTTCTCATTATCATCCAATCAGCCCAATGTTCGCTCATCTCGATTACCTACTCACAATCACCGCAGGCTCCCTGAAAATCTAAGACCAGTTACTTTCTGATTTACTCACTATTGTACTCCTTTTTAAAAAGATGTCAAGAATTTTCTGTTAATTTCGACAATTCTTCTCCTAAAAAATTCGTTTTTAGCTAATCCAGATAGTGAGATAGCCTTGCCCTTAAGCTACACAAAATAAAAAAGCCCCCGAAAGGGACTTCTTGGGTTGATAAACAACGGCAGGATGACAATCCTGCATCTCTTTCAGACCCGAAGGTGCGGCGGCTACCTCTTCCGCTCTCGTTGTTATTCCTTACCCATGTTATATCACATTTTCTTCGCTCTACCAGCATTTAGGTAGTTTTTCAGCTTAGAATCTTTAATCACAAACATGGTACGGACATTAAGTTTATCACATAATGTAACCGCTACTAAAACATTACCATCAATACGTTTGATGTATTCCAAGGACTGGCCATCAGGATGGCGACCGATATAGTCCGGATGAGCAATAATCTCTGGAATACGTTCATAGATGGCATCAAAATCACTAAATTCCTGGCGATGTTTTTCCATATGCTTCTTACGTTGTGCAGACAGCGTGATGTCTTCACCAGGCTTGTAGTCTAAATTAAAAGCTTTAATGACTTTTGGCGTCAAGTGCCCTACTATTTTCATGCCTTTATTGTACCATACCTAATGCCCATCAAGGATTTTCCTATTATTTAGCTATCAAAAAACTAAAGTCTGTTAGCAAGCTTAAGTTTTGCTTTGTGCTTTTTGGAAAGCACCTTGTTTATAGCTAATCCAGAAGAAAAGCGGTGTACAGATAGCCATTGCGACCAGATAGATTGGCAATGTGTAGCTATTAAGTGTTGAGATTGCAATCACATCTCGAAGATAGTAGGAACTGATTAAGAAGCCAAAGACTGAGTAGATAATCAAGACCACACGCCCCTTATTCAAGGGGATACAAGCACGAATAACGGCAAGAACACCCGTTGATCCCATCATATAATAAGAAAGCGTCAGCATGTCTGTACTACTCATACCAAGATAGACCTGAGACAGATGGAAAATAAGAACACTGATAACCAGCATCAATGCATTAGGAATAGCCAACTGGAGCGAACGTCTGAGGAAATGTTTCTCAACAGGACGAATATTACGTTCGAAGGTCAAAACAAATGGTGGAAGACCCTCGATAAACTGACCTGCCAAGGTCATCTGAACCTGAATGAATGGAAAGACCAAGAGGTACTCCGCCTTTCCAAAAACAATACTGCCAATACAGATAAGCCCCAAAAGGAAGGAATAAACAGTTTTAATGAGGAAAATAGGTGCAATGTGGGCAATATTATTAACCACACGGCGTCCCTCAAATAGAATTTCAGGAATGTCCTTAAACTCAGAATCCATTAGCACCAAGTTAGCAATCTGGCGTGTAGCCGGATCTCCCTCTGCCATAACAATCGAACAATCCGCCTCACGCAGTGCCAAGATATCATTGACACCGTCACCAGTCATAGCCGTGGTATGCCCATTGGCATTAAGGGTTTGGATTAATAACTTTTTCTGATGCGGAGATACACGACCAAAAATCGCAGTATCCTCAGCCAAAGCCTCCAATTCCTCATCGCTGATCTTAGAACAGTCAATATAGCTTTGATAATCGGCAAAACCAGCTTGATGAGCAATATGAGAAACCGTCACTGGATTGTCACCAGAAATAATCTTAAGTGTCACATCTTCTGAACGCAGGTATTCCAGAGTTTCTGCAGCATCCTCACGAATAGGATCGGCAATTTCAAGCAAGGTCAAAGCCTCGATATCATTCGGCAAAATCATGTTCTCTGTGGCAATACCTGACTGACTCCAAGCCAAAATCAAAACACGAGACCCTCGCGCCTGAGCCTTATCGACTGCTTTAGGATTCTTCTTAAGAAGCATCTCAGGTGCTCCCAAAAAGAGAGTTCCAAGCCCATTGATGCTCACAGCACCCCATTTACGATTGCTTGAAAATGGAATAACATCACCTACCTGATAATGATGTTCCAGACCCTCATAAGCATTTCGAATAGCCTGAGCTGTTGCGTTTTTATCCTTACTATGTTGCATATAAGCCGCAAGCAAACGCTCCAACTCCTCTTTCGTAAAACGCTCTGACAGTAGCTCTAGACCTTTAACTGTCATCTTTCCTTGTGTAATCGTCCCTGTCTTATCTAAACAAAGCACATCTACACGGGCCAAGGTTTCAACAGAGTACATCTCTTGCACAAGGATGTGTTTCATCCCAAGCTTAATGACAGCCGTCAAAAGTGATGTAATAGTCAAAAGGGTAATTCCCTTAGGCAACATTCCCAGAAGGGCTGTTGAACTGGTAACGACCGACTCTTGAAGAGAAAGCTGCTTAATCATGTAAGCCTCGAAAAAGAGTGCAAGCCCAAATGGTATAACAATCTTTCCCGTAAACTTAGCAATCTTGTCCATGTTATAAAGGATACAGGACACGATTGGCTTATGAGTCTTGGCCTCTAACATAAGCTTGTTGGCGTAATTGTCCTCGGCTACGTTAATGACCTTAGCATAGACCTGACCACTCACAAGATAAGAACCTGAGAGCAACTCCTTCCCATCTTTCTTTAGAATCTGATCACTCTCACCAGTCAGCATAGCCTCGTTAAGCTCAGCCATTCCATCAACAACCACTGCATCACTGGGAACCTGCTCACCCGCAGACAAGAGCATGATATCATCTAAGACAATATCCTTAGGATCGATGGAAACAAGCTGTCCATCACGCACCACACGAATCTGATCCTGATTCATGAGATTGAGCTTATCAACCATGCGACGGGCACGCAACTCCGTCATCATCCCTGTAAAGGCATTAAGCACAATAATCCCGAAGAAAAATAGATTAGACCAAGCCTGAACAGCAATCAAGGCCACAAAGATTGCAAAATTAAGCATATTAAAGGAGTTAAAGACATTACGCCTAAAAATATCCCAATTGCTGGAGCCAGCTTTTGCTTTAAAATAATTTGTTTTACCGTCATCTATCCGCTGCTTGACCTCCACCTGAGTCAAGCCTTGTAACTGTTTTTTCACAAATTTCATAGTAGCATAAAAATGAGGTATTTTCAAAGGTTAGCCGTCATGAATACCAAGGAAATAAACCTATTACCCCTCATGCTTTTTTCACTCTGCCATCCAGGCCAATAAACCCAACAAAAATATTCTGTAGGATTATATTCTCTAATTAAACCTACTTCGGTAAAGTAGATTAAACAACCATTGAAGATTGATAAAAGGTTTTGTATGAACCTTCATGATTGAGGAAAAAATCTTCCTTAATCTCTCGTTTAATTTGTGATTCATTAACTTGATTTTTTTGCTTCTTCTGAAAAATAACTGACGTCCTCAAATCTAAACGTACTATTAAAACCAACAGTCATATTATCCTTATCATATAAAAAGTTTCCTAAGGATTTTGTTAGAAAAGATTTACTTTTAGTATTTATAATATCGTTTGTTCCATCATCATATATAATATTGTCGATTTTAGGAGTATAAATCCACCCCACATTCTTTACCAACATAACTAAATACGTTTCTGTCCCCTCATTATTAGGGATATGCTGAGCATAATAAACAGAGTTAAATTTTAAATTACAATAAGTATAGAGACTCATACACAAGACTATAAGCAGTCCGACATCCCTAAAATATTTCTTTTTTGCATTGTCATCTTCTCTCTCCTTTTCTATCTCCAATTACATGTTGACTAGGTTAACAATTAAGCATTGTACACTATTCATAACAAGTCTTAAAACTCAAGGATTTGTGGCTTCTGTAATTGCTTCTACAGCTTTTTAACAAAGCCTCGTGATACCATCGTTGTAAACAAACTTAACTCTCTTATAATTACGGATTCTCTTTGACCCTCTCTCACTTTGTCATTCAAACTAAACATGGTATAATAGTTGAGGTATCGACTATCTCTTCTATTAGGAAAAATAAGGCATCAAAAAGTAACAAGAAGGGGCTAAACCCTTGATATGAAAGGAATCTAGAAATTATTATGATGAACATGCAAAACATGATGAAGCAAGCACAAAAGCTTCAGAAACAAATGGAAAAAAGTCAAGCTGAATTGGCTGCTACAACTTTCACTGGAAAATCAGCCCAAGACTTGGTCGTTGCTGAATTAACTGGTGACAAAAAAGTGGTTAACATCACTTTTGCTGATGCTGTTGTGGATCCTGATGATGTGGAAACACTTCAAGATATGACTGTTCAAGCCCTTAACGATGCTCTTGGACAAATCGACGAAGCTACTAAAAAATCAATGGGTGCCTTTGCAGGCAAATTGCCATTCTAAACAATAAAAAGGAATCTCACGATTCCTTTTTCTATATACTCATTTAGCAACTCAGCCATAATATACAACAAGAGAGACACTGCACCCCAATAATGGGACAAGAGAAAAACTCTAATGCGACCAGTTTTCTTATACTCTTCAACTAGCTTGATAAAACTTACTTTGTCGATTCTCTTACCAAGCTCTGATACTTTTTTAGTAAATCTACCTGCAAACGTAACTGTTCAACTTCAGATAACTGCTTCATCCCTTTACCATAAGTATATTAGTTCCCCACGGGTTGGTGGAAACGGTATAATTCATCATTCTGATACCATCGCCACCAGGTCTTCACCTGACTAGCATTTTTGACACCGAGGGCATCCATGATAACTTTATTTGACTTATCTACTTTCTTCATTTCGATACAGGCTAGCTTAGTTTCTACTGAATATGCTTTTTTGACCATAACAAAACACTCCTGTTTCTAGTTTACCAGAATTCAACAAGAGTGTTTTCTTGTGTCTCATTTTATGGGTGCAGTGCCAGTCCAAGCGTTTTTATGTTCGAAAACTCATTTTGTTTGACTTTTAGCCAACTCCAGACAGTAGGCCTTCATATGACAATGAGGGCAAGTCAGTTTACGAGTCCTTGGTGTATGACTTGCAAGAGCAAACTCTTTAAAACTAGGATCAAAGATCTTATGACAGTTAGGACAGAGGTATTCAAACTGCTTTCTATAATGAAGTACCAATAGGTTCACTACTATAACAAAAGCAGGGCAGACGATAAACAAACCTCTAGGATCCTTAAAATAATAACTAACAATCAGTAGACTTACCAGATAAAGAAGGGAGATTAGAACGATACTCCCATAAATTCTCCACTGCAAATGATGCCATGATTTTTGATTTTCCATAAGACGTGAAATGTCTGATAAATCATCCAGCGAAAGTTGATTTCGTTTAGCAGTTATTTTTTGCAAGTGACGGGCACGTTTTAGTTTGACCTCTATCTCCTTCGAAGACTTTTCCAAGCTCTCGATCTGATCTGTCAACAAAAGCTCTAAAACCTGTTCCCTATTTTCCTCTTGCGAGATGTTTTTGATTTGATTAATTGAGAAATCCAAATCTCTTAAGAAACAAATGACTTTCAGGCGTTCCAAGTCTGATTCGTGGTAAATTCTCCGACCACCCTCTGTGACTTTAGATGGCGTCAAAATACCTCGTTGATCATAGTACTGAACAGTCCTGACAGACACTTCTGCTGCTTTAGCCAACTCTCCTGTTGAAAACGTCGACATCTCAGTCACCACCTTTTAAGATTTTCTATCAAAAGAGGACATTTGCCACCCTTGATACCTAGATTCTACCTTATAACGTAAGGGAATATGCAAGACATAACCCTAGAGGGATTTTCTTTTCTTAAAGAAAAAGTTAGTCATCACTCTTTACAGCTTTACAGCTCCTGTAAAGCTTTAGTCGAAGAGGCCACCTAAATCTAGGGCAGAAAAAGGATTGTTACTGACTTCTTCCTGTTGCTCCAAAAGCTCGGCATTCTCATCTAATTCGAGAAACTTCTCGTAAATTTGAGCGGTCATCCGAGCATCCTCCAAACTGTTATGACCATGTCCCTTAATTCCAAAGAAATCTGCCACACTAGTCAACTTAAGGTTAACAATACCATTCAAATCAGAAGCACGACGGTCAAAAGCCTCGTCAAAAACATCTAAAGCATATTGCTCCTCCAAGTTTAAACCATTTTCAGCTAGAATAGGCAAATCTGATTTAAGTGCATTATAACCGATAAGTGGTGTATTACCAATAAATGCCTTAAACTCTGCCAAAACCGACTCTAACTTTGGAGCCTTGGCAATCTTATCTGCTGTAATCCCTGTTAAACCATTGATAAAGGACTGCAAAGGAACATTCGAATAGACAAAAGAATCAAACTGGTCCACTTCCTTGTGCTGTCCCATTTTAACCGCCGACACTTGGATGATATGGCTAACGCCATCCACCGTATTAAACTCCAAATCAAAGGCAATATATGTTTCTAAATTTTCCATCTTAATCTCCTACAATAGTTAAAGCTGAGACCGAGTCTCAGCTTCTTTTTTATTTTCCAAATAGACGTCCAAAGAAACTTTTTTTAGCAGTTTCTTCTTGTTTAATCTGGATTTTTTCCACTTGAGCCTTGGCTTCGTCAATCTCTACCTTAGCTTCATCAAGCTCCAATTTAAGCTCTTCTTTGTCCTTCATAGCAGTCAAGGTCAATTGCTGCTGCTGATCAATTTGCTTGTCTTTTTCAGCAATTTGCACGTCTTTGACACGCAATTGATTGTCCATGTTTGACAACTGCTCATCCTTGGCCTTCAACTGAGCATAGAGACGAGCAATCTCAGAGTTTTTCTCATCTACAAGAATCTCTAACAACTCACGTTGTTTTGTTTCTTCATCAATTGGCTCATCTTCAAATATAGTTTTCTTGTAGATTTCCTCCAACTTAATCAAGCCACTACGCTTAACGACAGTAACTCCTTTAGCATTTTTTTCAGTATCTTCTTCTGGAAGTTGTTTGACACGATTATTGACTGCTTGACGACTAACGCCAAGGACTTCAGCAATCTCGCTGACGGTCATTTCAATACTCATAATAGCCTCATTTCCTCTTGAAATTTCTTACTATGAGAATATCATAATCACACCTGTCTGTCAATTTGACAAGTCATTCAGGACATTTGAAGAATTACTTACGAGTCTATTTTTCCTTTCATTTTTCAAACAGTTTAGATAGGAAGGCAGGCTTTTGATAAACTATTTTTGGGTATAAATATGTTATAGAAGGAAAATCTTTGGCTTAACTGATTGGTACTTCCATAGTAAGTGTAGTTGCTACCGAATCTGCCTATTCAGGAATGGTGGAACAATTCTGCATGGTTTGGGATTTTCATTCTTACTCCAATTATTGACAGTGTTCACGTAACTCTCGTTACAAAACTACTTATTATAGAGGCACATTAGCTTCAACGGTCTTACTGTTGGAGTTTTTTTGTTGCCAATCCAAAGCCCACTATAGCCTCATATTACCAAACCGGATTGAAAAAAGCCCTAAATTATGCCATAATAAACAAAATCAAAATAGAAAGAACGAGTCCTATGAAAAACTTCCGTAATGATATCAAAATCAATGATTTGGCCCAGCCCTTCTTAGAGCAAATTATTGAACAAATGACTACTGTATTCGACCCTGAAATTGAGCTAGATATCTACAATCTTGGTTTGATTTATGAAATCAACATTGATGAAAATGGTCACTGCTACTTCCTTATGACCTTTACCGATACTGGCTGTGGCTGTGAAGAGACTATGCCATATGAAATCGCTGAAAAACTAAAAGCAATTGATGGCATTAATTCTGTCAAAGTAGAAACCACTTACTCACCAGTCTGGAAGATGACCCGTATTAGTCGTTATGGCCGTATTGCCCTAGGTATCTCACCTCGGGGCGGAAAATAAAACCAAAACCGATTGGACATTTCCAATCGGTTTTTTATTAAGAAGACAGTGTATAGACATTACTAACTCACACAATACCCTAAAACTTAGAATCATAAAAATCACATCGCACAAATATACGATGTGATTTTGTTTTATAGTATGTGATTAAGCTTTACCTGATTTATCCATATTCCAGAAGTCAGTAACCGCACCACGTGATGCTGATGAAACGATGTGAGCATACTTACCGAGGACACCACGGCTATAAAGTGGTGGTAACTCAGTTTCTGCTTTACGTTTCGCCAACTCTTCGTCTGGTACATGCATAGTGATTTCTTTGGTATCCTGGTCAACTGTAACCATATCACCTGTACGGAGGTAGGCAATCGGTCCACCAACTTGAGCTTCAGGAGCAATATGACCTACAACAAGTCCGTAAGTACCACCTGAGAAACGTCCATCAGTCAAGAGGGCAACCTTGTCTCCTTGTCCTTTACCAACAATCATTGATGACAATGACAACATTTCTGGCATACCAGGACCACCCTTAGGACCTACAAAACGTACAACAACTACATCGCCGTCAACGATTTCGTCAGAAAGAACTGCCTCGATGGCATCTTCTTCTGAGTCAAATACTTTAGCAGGACCAGTAATGTTACGCACTTTAACACCTGATACTTTGGCAACAGCACCTTCTGGGGCCAAGTTACCTTTCAAGATAATCAATGGACCATCGGCACGTTTAGGATTTTCAAGTGGCATGATAACTTTTTGACCTGGTGTCAAATCATCGAAAGCTTCCAAATTTTCTGCAACAGTCTTACCAGTACACGTGATACGATCACCGTGAAGAAAACCATTCTTAAGAAGATATTTCATAACGGCTGGCACACCACCAACATTGTAAAGGTCTTGGAAGACATACTGACCTGAAGGCTTCAAGTCAGCCAAGTGAGGCACGCGCTCTTGGAAATCGTTGAAGTCTTCAAGCGTTAAATCAACGTTAGCCGCATGAGCGATAGCAAGCAAGTGAAGGGTGGCATTTGTTGAACCGCCAAGCGCCATTGTAACTGTGATGGCATCTTCAAAGGCTTCACGTGTCAAGATATCTGATGGCTTAAGTCCCATTTCTAGCATTTTTACAACTGCACGACCTGCTTCTTCGATATCAGCCTTCTTCTCAGCTGATTCTGCAGGGTGAGATGATGATCCTGGAAGGCTCATCCCCATAACCTCAATTGCTGTTGCCATTGTGTTAGCAGTATACATACCACCACAACCACCAGGGCCAGGGCAGGCATTACATTCAAGATTTTTAACCTCTTCGGCAGTCATATCTCCGTGGTTCCATTTACCGATACCTTCGAAAACAGAAACCAAGTCGATATCCTTACCGTTAAGATTACCTGGTGCAATGGTACCACCATAGGCAAAAATCGCTGGAATATCCATGTTAGCAATGGCAATCATAGAACCAGGCATGTTCTTATCACAGCCACCAATAGCAACAAAGGCATCGACATTGTGACCACCCATAGCAGCTTCAATTGAGTCAGCAATAATATCACGAGATGTCAATGAGAAACGCATCCCTGGTGTCCCCATGGCAATACCATCTGCAACGGTAATTGTACCAAATTGAACTGGCCAAGCACCCGCATCTTTGACACCCTCTTTGGCAATTTGACCAAAACCGTGCAAGTGGATATTACATGGCGTGTTCTCAGCCCAAGTTGAGATAACCCCAACAATAGGCTTTTCAAAACTATCATCCGTCATCCCAGTCGCACGAAGCATGGCACGGTTAGGTGATTTAACCATGCTATCGTAGACAGATGAACGGTGTTTCATGTTATTTTCAGACACGATATTTTCCTCCATAGTTAATAACTATTCTAATTTAGACTTCTACTCCTATTCTAACATAAATTGTCTAAAAAAACTGACCATTTACCAACTATTCTCCCTTTTTAAATTATGCTAAAATAAAGGCATGAAACATTTTGATACTATCGTTATTGGTGGGGGACCTGCTGGCATGATGGCGACCATCGCCTCAGCCTTTTATGGCCAACAAACCCTTCTGATTGAAAAAAATAAACGTCTCGGTAAGAAACTAGCTGGTACTGGTGGTGGACGTTGTAACGTCACTAACAATGGAACTCTGGACGATCTCTTAGCAGGTATTCCAGGTAATGGACGTTTCCTCTATAGCGTCTTTTCTCAATTTGATAATCACGATATTATTGCTTTTTTCGAGGACAATGGTGTCAAACTCAAGGTTGAGGACCACGGTCGTGTTTTCCCTAAGACAGATAAATCACGTACTATTATCCAAGCTCTGGAAAATAAAATCCAGGAACTAGGTGCTACTATTCTCACTAATACGGAAGTTGTCTCTGTCAAAAAAGTCGATGAACAATTTCAAGTTAAGTCTGCAGACCAGATTTTTACTAGTGATAAACTCATCGTCACAACTGGGGGAAAATCTTATCCATCAACAGGTTCAACTGGTTTTGGTCACGATATCGCCCGACATTTCAAACTCCATGTTACTGATCTTGAAGCTGCAGAAAGTCCACTCCTAACCGACTTTCCACATAAGGCTTTACAGGGAATTTCTCTTGACGATGTCACGCTATCTTATGGAAAACACAAGATTACTCATGACCTTCTTTTCACTCATTTTGGCCTATCTGGACCGGCTGCCCTACGTTTATCTAGCTTTGTCAAAGGCGGTGAAATAGCTCATCTAGATTTTCTTCCTAACCAATGCCAAGAAAATCTCAAGACCTACTTTGAGGAAAATCGCGAGAAATCTGTTAAAAACACTCTCAAAGGTCTAGTGCCTGAACGTGTCGCTGAATTTCTAGCAGGAGATAAGGCGGATAGCAAAATTAAACAACTCCATCCCAAAGATTTGGAAAATCTTATCAGTCAACTCAAGGGGATGGAAATTCCAATTACGGGCAAAATGTCACTTGCCAAATCCTTTGTAACCAAAGGTGGCGTAGACCTCAAGGAGATTAATCCTAAAACCCTAGAAAGTAAAAAAGTCCCTCACCTACATTTTGCAGGAGAGGTACTTGATATCAATGCCCACACCGGTGGCTTTAATATTACAAGCGCCCTCTGTACTGGTTGGGTAGCAGGAATTCAGAGTCCTTGGGACTAACGAAATTTTCGAATAACTCTACCCAAAAAGTGTCCCTTCTATGCTGGAAGGGACACTTTGTCTATTTCTGAATTTGTCTATTTCTGAAAAGGAGAGGAGGGGATTCGAACCCCCGAGCCCCGTTAAGGACTACACGCTTTCCAAGCGTGCGCACTCGGCCTCTATGCGACCTCTCCATATCAAACGATTAACCCATTACTGACTAATCGTTCATTTTAATTAGAATTTTCAAGATTTAATCTTTAAACTGAGCCTCTACTCGGTAGATAGCTTGACCTTTTTCTGAAAACTTTCGCTCGTACTCAGTCATAACGTTGCCCTCATAATCACTTGCATGAAGATCCAACCACACTTTGTTAAGAATCATTCCATACTGTGAGAAACTCGTCAAACTGTATTCGAAAAATCCTCGATTGTCTGTCTTTAAGTGAATCTCTCCATTTTTAGGCAAAATTTGCTTATAAGTATCTAGGAAAGTCTTGTAGGTCAAACGACGTTTCTCGTGACGGCTCTTGGGCCATGGATCTGAGAAGTTGAGATACATCATGTCCACTTCACCATCTTCAAAATAGTTGGTCAAAGCAGATCCATCCACACGCAAGAGTTTGACATTTTCAACACCTGAGGCCAAGACCTTGTCCAAGGCATAACTCAAAACAGATAACTGGATATCAATACCAATGTAGTTGATATCAGGATTTTGTTGGGCCATTCCAGTAATGAAGGCTCCCTTACCAGACCCCACCTCAATATGGATAGGATTGTCATTGCCAAAAATCTGGTGCCACTTACCTTTAGCAGCTTCCGGCTCAAGGATAACATACTGAGGATGGTTAGCTAGGTGTTCCTCTGCACCTTTACGTTTTCTAACTCGCATGTCTACTTTCTAATATCTGTGCAAGGTCTCTCTGAACTTACGCAGCTCATAAATTTCTCGATTGGCATGTTCCAAATCACGGTTATCAAAGAATTTGGAAATTTGTGTCAAATATGAAAATTGTCCATACCAGTAAATCTTATCCAAAACAAGGTCATTGTTCTTGTAACCATAATAAGACAACCACTGTGGCCAGTGAGCCAAAGGAATGTAATGGCTAAGAATCTGTGCTACATCATACATACGGTCAGTTAGACGTACAGAATCCCAATCAACCAAATAAATCAATCCTGAGGTTGTAATAACAAAGTTACTATGACGCGCATCGCCATGAACAATGGTCGCAATCTCTGCACGAAACTCTGGAAGATGACGTTTCAAATCTCTAACAACATCTTGAAGGAAACTATTCTCACGCAATTGATAGGCAGCATTTTCCTCCCACTCGTGTAGAAGATCAAAAGGATTTTCAATATGATAATCCAACTGCAAGAGCTGATTAACCAAGTGTTTAGAGCGGTGCAGATTACCAAGAATTTGGATAATCTGTTTACTGTTCATGTCATGTTTGGTCAAAATACGACCATCAAGCCACTCCTGTGCACTCATCATATCACCATTTCCCAGACGCTTAGCCCACAGGAGCTGGGGCGCAATCTGTTCCTTGGCAAGAGCTGCCAAGATTGGTGTTGTATTCATCTTCACAAAGACACGGTCTCCGTTTGGATAAGTCCCCATATAGGCCTTACCACTATTTCCTTTGAGAGGAGTCAGGCTCAAATCTTTATCTGTTGATGTCACCTAGGCATCTCCTTTTTCTTTAGTCTCTTACTTCTATTCTAACTTATTTAATAGGTATTAGTCAATCATCTTCTTAAGCTTGGCTGGTAGGTAAACAAGACTCAAAACTAGCATAACTCCAATCAAAATCAGGCTAAATTTAAGGTCAAAGAGACAAAGAGCCTGAATCAGTGTCATTACAAGGACAATTTGATTAATCAAGCGCTTAAGATTGCTCACCTGCATGTCTTTTCCAATTGGCATAAGGTTGGCCATCCTTTGGTAAGCAAAGTGCGATTTAAGCGCTGTGAGCTGGAAGAGTAAGAGATAGTCAAAAACAACCACAAGTACCATAGCCAGCCATTTTTCAGGAACCAAAAAAATAACCAAAAGTGTTAAAGCAAAAAGGCGTAGGCTAAGGGCAACGTAATCTCCTGAACGTAAGAAGGCTCTTAGGTACAGGTTGTACCACGTATATTTCTTGTCTTTCTTTGTACGCTTGAGAATGCCATCCAAATAGCCACGGCGTTTAACACTCGATGTAATTCCCTTAACATTGGTAAAGAGTGAGAAAAACTTCAAGATTGATTGTTGTCGTTTATTCTCCGCTGCAATAGCATCAGTCCAATTCAATCCAGACTGCTTATAAAAAGGTTGTGCTTTCTTTTGGAAAATAAAATACTTAAGAATAGCCATAGCCACGGCTATAAGGACAACTCCCCAAACTGGAAGACCCAAGGCCAGAAAGAGTGGAACGACCAAGATAAAAATCAAGGTCTGGATGAGTACCCAAAATCTAAAAGCACGCCCTGTCGCCTTCTTAATATGGTCTAGCACCTCTTCTTCCTTAACTAAGAGGTAGTGCTTGTCTGCAGGCTCTAAATAGGTGGCAATATTACCCCAAAAAGGAAGTAAAAGACAAAGCACAAGTAAGCCAAGAATGATGGCCCATGGATTCTTTGGAAAATGTCGGAGCAACTGGCTATACTGAACCAAGACAAAACCCAGCAAAAAAAGAAGAACCAGGATAAAGTGGTCATTAAAGACGTAGCGACTATACTTAGCACAACGGGTAGTGAATCGTCTGCTACGCTCCTTAAAAAGCTCAGCTATCATGACAATTCTCCCTTAGTCAACTGCATATAGATATCGTTAAGACTAGCACTACTGTCACCAAAGGTCTGACGAAGCTCATCAATCGTCCCCTGTGCCAAGATCTGTCCATGGTGCAAAATCACAAAGCGATCACACATCTTCTCAGCTGAATCCAAAACGTGAGTCGACATGAGAATAGACTTGCCATTGGCTTTTTCCTCAGCCAGAAGCTCAATCAAATCAGAAATCGCCAAGGGATCCAATCCCAAAAAGGGCTCATCAACAATGAAAAGACTTGGATTCACAATAAAGGCACAGATAATCATGACCTTCTGCTTCATCCCCTTTGAAAACTGAGTCGGGAACCAATCTAACTTTTCATCTAAACGAAAGAGCTTAAGGTACTTGTCCGCACGTGCCATCCCCTCAGTCACATCAAGACCATAGGCCATCAACACCGTTTCCAAATGTTCACGAAGCGTCAATTCTTCATAAAGACTTGGCGTTTCAGGAATATAGCCAATCTTCTGACGATAGCTAGCTGGATCTTGTTGAATAGTTAACCCATCAATGGCAATCTGTCCTCCATAGGGTGTTAAGAGACCAATAATCTCGTTAATTGTTGTTGATTTTCCAGCACCATTAAGACCAATGAGACCAACCAATTCACCATCAGCCACCTCAAAAGTCACATCTTTTAGGACGGGAATATTAGCGTAACCACCCGTCACCTTTTCTAATTTAAGCATTATCTTTTCTCTCTTTGGTATGATATAATCTATTATAACAAAAACTCATGGAAAGGTCGTTATTATGGATAATTGTATTTTCTGTAAAATTATATCTGGAGAAATCCCTTCATCAAAAGTCTACGAGGACGACAAGGTTCTAGCCTTCCTCGATATTTCACAAGCTACAAAAGGACATACCTTGGTTATTCCTAAAGAGCACGTTCGTAACATCTTAGAAATGTCTGCTGAGACTGCTGAGACTGTCTTTAGCCGTGTTCCAAAAATTGCTCGTGCCGTCCAAAAAGCAACAAAAGCTATCGGAATGAGTGTTCTCAACAACAACGAAGAAGTTGCTGGACAGACTGTCTTCCATGCCCATATCCATCTAGTACCTCGTTACGGTTCAGACGACGGTATCCATATGAGTTTTGATGAGCATGAACCTGACTTCGCTGCCCTAGCAAACCTTGCTGACAGTATTGCTAAAGAGGTAACAGAATGAAAATCGGACGCTTTCTAGCTCTTGGAACCCTTTCCTGTGGTGCCTACTACGCCTATAAACGACGTGAAGACATCAAAGAAGAGATCCTAGACCTCAACCAATCACGAGAAAATATCTCTCACGATCTGGACAGAATCAAACGCAACCTTGACATCATCAAGGAACAAAACCTTGTGCTTGATGACATCAAACAAGACCTCAGCTATAAAACACGTGTCTTCCAAAAAGACCTAGAACCCCGACTCAGCATCATCCAAGAACGCTTGAAAAAGTATCAAGGTGATGATAACGAAAAAGGTAAGTAGCCTCGTGCTACTTACCTTTATTGCTGATTAAAAATCGACAACTACTTGTACTCTGTAAAAATTAATTTAGCATCGTCAGCCTCTGTTGACTCGTCAGATAATCCATCATAATAAATACTTAGGACTTGATTTTTCTTTAATCTAACAACAACATCTGTATTGCCTGGATTATATTCTTGGCTTTTTGAAGTATTTGAATCTAAATCTTCAATAGTGAGACTCCAACCAAGATTACTAAATTGTGGATCAAGATTAACGTTAGTGCTTAATTTGTAGGTTCCCTCCTTAATATCTCTGCCTACAATAAATTCTCCCTGACCAAGTTCATTACTTGGTTCAACTTCCTTAGCTACTGCATTGAATTTTACTTTAGAAATGTCATCTAATTGTAAAGTATCTCCGTCAAATAAAATAAGTCTAATCTTTGAAGCATCATTTGTAATATTCCCAGCTGCACCTGCAACAAAGTTTATAAAAAGACCATCTTCAGACTTTCTTGTTCCTAAAATATTCCCTGAACCACCCGTAACTTCAATATCATAGATTCCCGGCTCAACATCACCTTTTTTGCCTACAGTAATATCATCAGTAACATAAATTTCATCTGTAGATTTAGAGCTATCAATAAGTTTTTGGAAAGGATCTGGTTTAGCAGTATGAACCTTTGATTGTTTTACCTTTGGATTTCCCTCTGACTTTTTACTATCATTTTGGCATCCCACTAATCCGATACCAACGAACATCAAAAGAACAAATGTGATTAACTTTTTCATAATCTTTTCTCCTAAAATTTATTTTTGACTTTGAACTGTTACTGTTGCTTCATGATCCAAGGATTTAATCATTGTAGAGTAGTACTTCTCAGCTGATTCATTCAAAAGTTCATTGTAATCCTTTAAATAGTCTTGCTGTTCTTTATTTGATAATCCCTTTATAGCAGCCTCACCAGTATCAACATTTGGAGTTAATCCACTGAGTAATTCTCCACTAGTATCATATAACTTATAAGGTTTATTCTTGTCTAACTCAAAACCAATAACTTCATATTGAGGTAAGTTAACCTTATAATTGTGTTCCTTATCACTCTCAATATTAACTCCTTTCTTTATACCAAATTTAGCTGTATAGTTAAGAATAATAATCGCTCGCTTTTCTGAGCCTGGAATTACAATTTTAGTACCAAATAGCTTTGTATTATTCTTAATAGGCTTAATTTTTTGAATTCCTAAATTTAGTAAAACTACTTCATGAACCTCTTCTATCTTTTTAATGCTAGAATAAGTTTCAGTTTGCTGATTATGAGATAAAGCATTCTCAATATTCTGAACTGGTTTTAGCCGGAATCCTAATATTAAAATTAAGACTAAGACGATTAGATAAATCCATAAAGCTATTTTTTTATTCAATATTTTTTTAACTAATTTCATTCAAATTTACCTGCATTCCTACTTTTTCAAAAACAACTGGATTAACAATCCTGCAATCACAATACCAGCTGCAATTAAGGGGTTCAACATCGCTATTCCTACAAAAACTAAAATAGCTAAAATCCATAAAACTACCTTTATCATCTTATCACCTTTAAAATACGAATACCATAATTTCACCTAAATTTAATTTTCTGTAAACATATATATATATATATATATATGTGTATACGTTGTCAATATTTTCTTGAAAATATAATATATTTTTAACTATTCATATCATAAGATTATTATAATTTCATATCATTTTAAAATTAAGAATAAACATGGAAGTCATAGCAATACCCAAAACAAGACTTTCCGCTGTGCTAAAGGTGAGAGAAACCATATTGCTTATCTCACTCGGAAGATTTGAGACTTAGGCTCAAATCTTAGGAATGGAATTCCGTTAGGAAGTCGCTTCCGTCCGTAGCACCCAAGGAAAGTCTTAAATAAAAAAGAAAAAGCAGAGATGTCTACTAACATCTCTGCTTCATTAATCGGATTAGGAGTTCCTATGCTTTTTATTTAGCATCTTTTTCTTTGATAACTAAGACACCATCTTCCATATCAGCTTCTAGGTGTTTTGCATCAAGGTTATCCAAGTGGAAGTCTGTGACTTTGTCACGGATTTGTTGTTCAACCACACGACGGAGTGGACGAGCACCCATAACTTCATCATAGCCTTCTTCTGTCATATAGGCTTTAGCAGCTTCGCTAACTGCCAAGTCAATGCCTTTCTTAGAAAGAGTCTTGTTAACTTCATTCAACATAAGATCGACAATCTTAGAAAGGTCCTCCTTATCTAAGTGTGAGAACTCAATAACTGCGTCGAAACGGTTAAGGAATTCAGGACGGAAGTAAGGTTTCAAACGATCCATGAGTTCTGGTTTATCAGCATCTTCTGTCGAGTTAGATTCGTAACCAAAGCCAGCGTTTGAAGTTGCGATAATGACTGTGTTCTTGAAGTTTACAGTATTACCTTGACCATCAGTCAAACGACCATCATCCAAAACTTGGAGGAGAAGGGTGATAACTTGAGGGTCTGCCTTTTCAATTTCATCAAGAAGGATGATTGAATAAGGGTTACGACGAACACGTTCTGTCAAGGTATTACTATTATCATCATAACCAACATAACCAGCTGTTGTACCAATCAATTTAGAAACGGCTGTGCGGTCGCTGTATTCTGACATGTCCAAACGGATGATAGCATCTTTGGTACCGAACAAATCAAGGGCCAATTGTTTAGCCAACTCAGTTTTACCAACACCAGTAGGTCCTACAAAGAGGAAGCTACCGATTGGACGGTTACCTTCGTCAAATCCTGCACGATTACGACGGATGGAACGTGCCACTGCTTCAACGGCCTTATCTTGACCGATAACCTTAGCTTGCAAACGGTTACCCATATCTTTCAAACGTTCGATATCCGATGCACCCATTTGAGATACTGGAATACCAGTCATACGTTCTACGGATTCAGCCACATCGTTTACAGTCGCAGTCACCTTGCGATCTTTTGCATGGTTAGCAATTTCCTTTTCAAGTTTTTCAATACGAATCTTAGAATTTAGAGCTGCTTCGTAATCTTCTTTAGCAACTGCAGCTTCTTGTTTAGCTTTTTCTTCTTCGATTTCACGTTCAACAGCATTGACATCAGTTACTGGATGTTGTGCTGCCAAGTGAGCTGCTGTCATGTCCAAAAGGTCAATAGCCTTATCTGGCAAGCTACGTTGTGGAATGTATTGTACTGAAAAATCAACCGCTGCTTTCAAGACTTCATCTGGCAAGATAACATTGTGGTGTTTTTCATAAAGATCACGAATACCTTGAAGAATCTTGAAGGTATCTTCAGGAGAAGGAGCATTGACCTTAACTTCGTTGAAACGACGAGCAAGGGCAGCATTCTTCAAGATAGTGTTACGGTATTCATCTTGAGTTGTTGCACCAATAACTGTTATTTCACCACGTGAAAGAGCAGGTTTCAAGATATCAGCCAGACCTTTAGAACCTTGACCATCGCCAGTGCTTCCGGCACCAAGAATTTGATGAATTTCATCGAAGAAGAGGATAATGTTTCCAGCTTCTTTGACTTCATTTACCAAGTTTTGAATGTTTTCTTCAAAGCTACCACGGTATTGAGTACCAGCTTCAAGTGCAGAAATATCAATTGAGATGATTTCTTTATCCTTGATAGCAGCTGGGACATCACCATTAACGATGGCTTGTGCCAAACCTTCAACTACAGCTGTTTTACCAACCCCAGCATCACCGACAAGGACTGGGTTATTCTTAGTACGACGAGACAAAATTTCGGCAGTTTCTTGGATTTCTTTGTTACGTCCGATAACAGGATCCAATTTACCTTCACGAGCTTCTTGAGTCAAGTTACGACCAAGCTTAGCAAGAATACCATCTTGTTTAGGTCCGTGTTGTTGTGTTGGGTTCACTGCTTCACCTTGATTACCAGGCAATTTACCTGTTTGACGGTAAATTGCAAATTCTTCAGGTGTCACTTCACGACCGTTAATCATGTAGCGACGGCTTTCTGAACGGAAACCACCCATGTTACCCATCAATTGATTGAAAAGATCATCCATATTATTAAAGTTGTTGTTCATATAATCACCTCATACTGTGTTTTCTTGTGATTTTTTAAGTGTTATTTTTTAGTTAATGTGTAAAATTTGACTTTTACTGACCAAAACCCTAAAAATTTTTAGAGCCTCAACTACTCTTCTAATAATTTCCGGTTTTGCTCTTGGTAGAAGGCTGAGAACTTTCACAGTCTTGAATTAATTTAATTATCATTCAGCATAAGAGCCACCTTCTTTCTGTGAATCTCTCAAAATAGCTAACTTACAAGTTTCTTTCTGAAATAAGCTTGTAGCTTAAGGAAACTCTTTTCCTTAAGCTTTATCATATACCTTTCATATGCTTGGGTCAAGAATTTAGCTTTGACTTTTACTGAACTTTTTAATGAAAATTTAAGCAGACAAGCTGCAATCTTTTCATATCGGTATATGGACTGTTTTGACAGCCTTTATAAGGATTTCATTTCCCTATGTTTATATTATACAACATTGGTCAGTATTGGTCAATATATTTTTGACTTTTTTTGACCTTTATTGTATTTTTTTGCAGGTAAGCTATAATTACCTTTTTACAAGTATTTAAGCTAGTCCTGCAATCTTATAAGGAAGCTAAATCCTTATGGAATCATAACACACCATTAGTCAGCAAAGGTCAATAGTTTTGTTTGATCTTATTTGACCTTTTTGAGAATAGTTTACGAAAAGTAAAAGAGCCTACCAGAGGTAGACCTTTTATAAAACTATTTTACTCTAATCGGTACACGTCCAAAGTTTTGTTCGCAAAGCTCGGGGTTACCTAATTGATAAACATTATCCGCTTGCTGTGTAAGCATATCCCAAGGCTTCCTTCCAATACGAGCCACTATATCCACAGACTTTTTCACAGATTTGAGATGAAACTGCCCTTTTTGAGAAAATCCAAGGACATGAATAGATTTAGGCAAAGAATTATCCACAGCTCCGACTAAGATATAGGTCAAAATACGACGTACCCGTGCTTTTGTATAGCGTTTGGTCGCTACCTTATCCACCAGCTCCTCCACAGAAGAAATCTCACGGACAGCAGCTTTTAAACGGCTAGCAATCTCTTCATTCACTTGGAAAACACTAGTCAAATCGGGGTTTGTAAGAATCTGATAAACCAGTAATTGGAAATAATTATCCCAAGAGACCTGTGGAGAAGTTTGAAAAAGTTTGCTATTGGGCATGAACTTATCCACAAAATCACTATCTTCTTTGTGGAGACGTAGACTGGTCGCCGAGGCGAAAGATACTTCCTTGTCTAAGGAATGATAGCCAGCCCCTTGTCTCTGGATAGGATTCAACGTAATGCCCTTACCCGCACAAGCTTTGGCATAGGCTAATCCTAGGATATGGTTGGGTGTATTGCCAGTAAAATCCACACCAGCAAACTTTTCCCACATTTTTTGCGTCTTTTGTGGATAAGACAAGTCACTCGGTAAACTTTCCACAAAGGCTTCCATTTCCTCTGACTTTTCAGAATAGACATCTGCTATAGTCTGATAGTCTAGGACTTCTTCCGTGCCAAAAGTAAGACTATCAATTCCCAGTCGAGACAAGACATCGACAGCCCCAGATGCAAAATAATCGGCAGACTGGACTGCCGTAAAGAAGGGCAACTCAACCACGAGATCTGCTCCATTTTCCAAAGCCATCTGAGCTCTAATCCACTTATCCACAATAGCTGGCTCACCTCGCTGAACAAAGTTCCCAGACATGGCAACAATTTTTATGCCTTCAGCATGATCCAAGAGATACTTGTGGCCGTTATGAAAAGGATTGAACTCAGCAATAATACCTGTAACTGTCATAGGCTCTTACTTTTGGGCGACAAAGAACCAACGTGCACTAGTTTCAGTCGGTTCCTTATCCTCGAAATCGGCGTAAAGCTTGAAAGATTTGAAGCCAGCCTGCTCTAGCAAGATATCATAAGTCAAGACCTCATAGGTACGCTCCTCGTGCACCTCATCATGACGGCTAAAGCTTCCATCTTCCTCTTGGAGAAAGAAGGTCAATTCATGAACTACAGAATGCGGAGCCGCATCCTCATAAGTATCCCAGAGCATAGCAAAATCCTCAGCATTTTCATGGTAAGAATAGCCAGGGAAAACTTCATCAGTTTGATAGGTTGAGTGTACATCAAATATAAAGACGCCATCCTCATTGAGTGCATTGTAAACCTCTTTGAAGACGTCTCCAACCTCTACTTCATCCTGCATATAGCAGATTGAATCTGAGTAGCAGGTCACAAAATCATACTTGCCAGCTTGCGATAAATCCAACATATTGCCTTCAATAAAATCAATTTTCTGCTTGGCAGAAGACGCACGCTTCTGAGCAATTTTCAACATATCAGCACTCAAATCAAGTCCAGTGACATCAAAACCAGCTTGAGAAAAACGTACAGATTGAATCCCTGTTCCACAAGCCAATTCAAGCAATTTCTTTTTGTCCATAGTCTTTGGCAAATGACGGAGGGAAAAATCCGTCCACAAATCGTAAAGACTGTCATCCATAACAGCGTCGTAGACCGCCGCAAAAGTTTCATAAGTAGCCATAATCATGATACCAAGTCTGTCCGTAATTGGAATGAAAATTAGAAGCTTTGACTTGGAATCCTGATCCAAGCCAAAGCTATCTATTTTCCGACGATTACAGGACGGGTTCAAATCCTTTCTAGGATACAAAGAGCGTTAAAAGCAGAGAGAAAATAGGAAACTTTCTGCCGTATCACTAGATACAAAGGAAGTTTTTCTTTTTCTCATAGCTTTGAGCTCGTGTTAAGTTTATAAAATTAACTAAACACGACACCCTATCCTTTCTTTCCATTAGATTTTCAATTAAGCAACAAAACCCAGTTATCGCTAACTGAGTTCAATTTCTTATGCCAAATAGGCTGACACATCTACCATTAGTGCTTCATGCCAGAGTTTTTCGAGGTTATAGTGTGCACGCTCATCTTCTGTAAAGATGTGAACAACGACGTCGTTAAGATCCAAAAGAATCCAGCCTCCCTTATTGTCACCTTCCATGTGACTAGCGTCCACACCAGCTTCTTTAACTTTCTCACGGATGTTGTCGGCAATAGCTTCCAACTGACGGCTATTCATTGCACTCAAAATAACAAAGTAATCTGTTAGGCTAGTAAGACCATACAAATCTAGGGCAACGATGTCTTCAGCTCGCTTTTCATCAGCAGCTTTGACAACCAATTCAAGTAATTCTTCTTTAGTCAATTGTATTCTCCAGTAATTAATTATTAATCTTTTAAGTAACTCACAAAAGCATTATAGGTTTCAAGAGTTTTGGGATAAATCGGCAAGGCCTGGTGCGCCAAGTGTTCTACCGTATGGACTGTTTCAAAAGCAACTGCTTTATCCAAAGATTGCTTTGCTACTTGTCTAGCTTCCTCTACCAAAGGGAAATTACGGTTATGCTCAATATAGTCAGCCACATAGACAATTTTATCTAGGATTGACATTTCATGACTTCCGACAGTATGGATTTCAATACTGCGTAGAATCTCAGAATCAGTTAAACCCAAATCTTCTTGGATTTTGTAAATCCCAACCATGCCATGCCAGATATTGTTTCCCCATTTTTTCAATTCAGGATCGAGCTCATACTTATCGATTAGCTCTATGAATTCCTGGTCTGGAAGTTCCTTGGCATAATCATGAAGGAGGCCAGCTAAACCAGCTTTTTCAGTATCGTAACCATACTTTTCAGCAAGAGCAATAGCAGCTTGCTCAACACCCAAAACATGACTAAAGCGTTTAGGACTCATAACCGCTCTAACTTTTTCAAGGAGTTCATCACGAGAAAAGTCAAGGTATTTTTCATAGGTCATTTATAGAGCCCCGCTTTCTTGATGTAGGCAAGTACAGACTGCGGTACCATGAAGTTAGGTGTACGATCCTTCTTAATGTAGGATCTGACTGCACTTGAACTAATATCCATAAGGGGCACATCAACCCAGATAACAGGATATGAGGTTCCAGCCTTATACTTAGGACGCGGTACACCAACAAATTGAACCATCTCGATAAGTTCATCAATACGGTGCCATTTTGGTAGGTACTCGACCATATCAGCTCCAATAATAAAGTAATAATCCGTATCAGGATTAGCCTCTGTCAAGAGCTTCATGGTGTCATAGGTATAGCTGATTCCCTTACGTTCCAACTCGATGGTTTCAATATCCAAACCTGGGATGCCGTTAATAGCCAACATAAGCATATTAAGGCGATGCTTTTCATCAATAGTCTCTTTTTTATCGATATGAGGGGGCTCAAATTCAGGCATAAGAAGAACTTCATCGAGACCTAACTGCTGACGCACCTGGTCTGCAACAACCAGGTGGGCATTGTGAACAGGATTGAAATTTCCACCTAATATTCCAACCTGCTTACGGCCGGTATCTTTAATTTCTTCCTCTAGTTGAACCTTTGTAAACGGGGTTACAAGATCTAATGCCATGTTCGTCTCCTCTTATTCAAGCATTATATGATTTTTTAATATCTTCAATGCTTTAAAAGTGTTTCTATACCTTAATTTGTCCTTCACCAAGTAACGTCAGCAACTATTTTTGGATGGCTTTAACATTTGGTGACAACTTACGATTTTCTTTTTTAGCAGATTCCTTGTAAAGAATCAAGATACGTCCAATCTTGAGGACTGTATCACAGCCGATTTCTTCTTCCAAAATTTCAGCAACTTCATGGATATCTTCCATAGTATTTTGAAGAAGGGTTACCTTAATTAACTCACGGGCATCAAGGGCGTTACGAACGCTAGTTTTGATATGATCGTTAAGACCGTTTTTCCCAATTTGTACAATAGGTTTAAGGGTGTGGGCTTCCGATTTGAGGAAGGCACGTTGTTTTGATGTTAGTGACATGTTTATTCCTTTTTAATTTTTTGATGTTTTTCTTAGATGATAGGGCCGCTCGTAAACTTTGGGTTCCATGGCTAATTTTTTGAGCTTAAAGTTTCAAAAATTTCGAATCCACGTAACATAGTATGTTGCTTGGATTACTATCAGGGCGAAAAACACATTGTTTGCTTATGGCTTAACTCTAGGCAAACTTCATGATCATTGAAAAGACTTTTTTATACTTTTAACTGCTTCATTAGGTTTAAATAATTGCTTTTCGCACAACGACACCAACGCCTTCTGGTGCCCAGGCAGCAACGATGGTTGGTTGGTCTGCTTTCCCTTGAACACGAATCCAGCCTAATCCTGAAAAGACAACGTCTGTCTTATCTTTGATAGTGAACTCGTGACGGACTAGTTTTGGAAAATCAGCCAATTCCTTAGGCCCAGGTGGCATAAGGAGACTTCCAACGTGCTTGTCATAAAAGGCATCTGCGCCGTCAAGTTTGGTACGGTGAAGCTTTAGATTATTGTCAAAGAAGGCTGTAAAACCTTGTTTATCACCATCAATGAAGTCAAAACGTCCTAGTCCACCTAGAAATAGGGTTTGGCCTGCATTTAACTGATAAGTCTTCGGTTTGATTTCCTTCTTAGGACTAACGTATTTGAGGTCCTTAGCTGACAGATAGTGCGCCATCTGGTGACGGTGTATAATTCCTGGTGTATCAAAAATATAGCTACCATCATCTAATGGGATTTCAATCTTATCAAGGGTCGTTCCTGGGAAACGAGAGGTTGTGATAACATCCTTATCACCAGTAATTTCTTTGATGATGGCATTGATTAAGGTTGATTTACCAACATTCGTAACACCAACAACATAGACATCACGACCCTTACGGAGGGCTTCAATACGTTGAATCAGCTCTTTAATAGCATGATGATTTTGAGCAGATGTCAACATGACATCCACAGGACGCATCCCTTCTTCGTGGGCACGTTCTGTCAACCATTGAGTTACCTTACCGTCTTTAACGGATTTAGGTAGGATATCCTTTTTATTTCCAACCAAGAGCACATCATTACCCGAAACAAAGCGTGATAAGCCTGGGATGATTGATCCATTAAAATCGAAAATATCAACAACATTAACAACGAGGGCATCACTATCACCAACTTCATGAAGTAATTTTAAAAATTCATCATCAGTGATGTGGACATCCACAATCTCATTGTAATGACGAAGACGGAAACAGCGCTGGCAGTATAGCTCACCTGTTTCCTCGGCCTTTTTAATAGAGCTAGCAGGTGTGAAACCTGCTTTTTCTTTATCTTCTGTTTGAATTTGGGCTCCACACCCAATACAAAATAATTCTTCCATTAAATTCCTTTGTTGAAGGTCATTGGACCATATGCTTTTTCAATCTTTTTCCACATGCGACGTTCACGCCAACGGTTAAACTTGGTTACCCAAGAATCGGATTTCACCAAAGGCTTAACCAAAATCGAGCGAATACCTGCTCGGTGGCTAGCCCTAATGTCAGTCATGAGCTGGTCACCCACCATTACAACCTCTTCACGGTTAAAGTGATAGCGTTCAATCGCTTCATTAATGCCTTTAGTGAAAGGCTTCATGGCACGACTCACGAAATCTACATGGAAATTGGCAACTGCACGTTCAACACGTTTATGTTTATTGTTGGAGACCACAACCACTGGAATGTCAGCCTCTGTCATCTCATCTAACCAAGCTCGTAGCTCAGGAGTCCCATCAGGGTTGTTCCAAGCAATCAAAGTATTGTCCAAATCGACCAAGACGGTACGAATACCGTGTTCACGTAGCTGGTCAGGTTTCAAATCATAAACAGCCTCCACCATAAACTGGGGCCTATAATCGTCTATACTCATTTTCTCTCCAAAGTGTTAGTTTACTTCTTATTTTACCATAATTTTAAGGTTTATGTGTGGAACTTAAGTCCTATTTTTTAAGAACAACCTTTACAGAACAATAAAGAAAAGAACCAAAATCACTCAGGCTCCATTCTTATCTCTGAATTTTTTCTTTTGTTAGGGCAACTAAATTCTTAAGCGATATGATGATGACAGCAAGAACAATTAAAATCATTCCAACCACATCAATGGCAAAGAAGCGGTCACCCATAATTAATACGGTCAAAATGACCGATGCTACGGGTTCCACCGAGGCTAAAAGACTCCCTTTGACAGCTCCAACCATGGCCGTCCCCTTAAGGAAAATGGTGTAAGCAAAGAGTGTCCCAATGAAGACCAAACCAAAAAGCGCTAAGAGATTTCCACCGGTCAAAGGAAGCTTATACTTCCAAGCTTGGATAGCAATCGGAAAGACCAAACCACCAAGTAACATGCCTAGGCCAATAACAATCAGACTGCCCCATTTTTCAATGGCCTTAGCAGGCAGTAAGATATAAAGTGCATAGGTCACTGCCGAAAAGAGGCCCCAGAACAAGCCGATAGGCGTAATGGCCAGCTCTGTCACCTGACCATGCGTTGCGATAATAAATGTTCCCGCAATAGCCATGATAATCGCTACCAACTCTGAAACCATTGGAAATCTACGGTTCTTAGCACACACAAAAGTCAGAATGAGTACTGGCGTGACATACTGCAAGACCGTCGCAGTCCCTGCATTGGTATGCTGAATGGCACTAAGATAGGCATACTGATTCAAGACCAAACCAAAGAGTGCAAATAAGGCGATACTTACTAAGGTTTTCTTATCTTTAAGTGCTGAAACTAATTTGTCTGACTGCCTAAAAAAGACCGAAGCTGTCAGCAAAATCCCAGCTAGAATTAAACGTAAACTCGTTAAAAGATTAACATTAACCCCATGAGCCATCAGGTATTGACCCGAAACTCCTGAAAATCCCCAAGCAATTCCAGCAACCAAGACCATCAGACTCCCTTTTAATTGTTTAGACATGTGTTTTCCTCGATTATGATAATGCCTATTTATTATAACACAGGGAGTCGTAAATCAGTAGATAACTTCAGAAAAATTATACTCTTTTTCTTGAGGAATTTTCAAGCCACCAACCTATAATCCAGCCAAGAACTAAAAGATAATTTTCAAGTGCACCAATAGCGTTGACTGAGTGACGGTATTGAAGATAGCTAAGGAAATGATTAGTCCCAATCCCAAGACCTCCAATAATCAAAGCCATTAGAACAGCTTTCAAATAAAACCAATCGTACTTGAGATTGACAGTAATCAGGATGACAAGAACTGTTACATTCCAAATACCAATCTCCCTCTGCCATCCGATAGAAATGCCGTAACCCGAATGACTTCCCATATAAGTTGGGAAGAATAGCTGAAAAATAATAGCACCAGTCATGGCGAGGATGACGAGGATAAAAAGGACTCTTAAGAATTTGTTCTTGGGGTAACTCCTAAAATCTATTTATAATAAAATTCTTGACTAGTCTAACACAAATATTGCAAATAAAGAACCAACCTTTCGGCTGGTTCTTTATTTATCAATCTTCTTTCAACTTAGCCAATTCTTGGGCAAGTAACTTGAGGGCTACTTGTGGGTTTGCTCGGCCTTTAGTTGCTTTCATGAGGAAGCCTGTGAAGGCCTTGTCAGCATTACGTTTACCTGACTTGAAGTCGGCTACGGCTGCTTCATTATCTGCAAAGACTTGGTGGATGATTGGAATCAAGACTTCAGGATCTGAAATCTGTACCAATCCAGCTTTTTCGACGTATTCACGCGCACCGCCACCGTTTTTCGCCAAATGAACGAATACTTTCTTGGCAATCTTAGATGAGATGGTGCCATCTTCGATGATAGCAATCATTTCTACCAAGTTTTCGGGTGTCAATTGGATTTCTTCAAGCGTTTTACCTTCTGCGTTCAAGAACTGAGCGACTTCACCTTGAAGCCAGTTAGAGACTTGTTTGGCGTCTCCACCAAGGGCTACGGCTGCTTCAAAGAAGTCAGAAGTAACCTTCGTAGCTGTCAATTGGTTGGCATCATAGTCAGACAAACCAAGCTCTGCCACATAGCGAGCACGGCGGTCTTTTGGAAATTCTGGTAACTCCGTACGCATTTCCTCAATCCACTCATCTGAGATTTCAAACAATGGAAGGTCTGGTTCTGGGAAGTAACGGTAATCCGCTGCTCCTTCTTTGACACGCATAAGGATTGTGCTCTTGCTGGCTTCATCATAACGGCGTGTTTCTTGACGAATGACACCACCTGAGCGCAAGATTTTCGCTTGACGTTGCACTTCGTATTCAAGACCTTTGCGGACATTCGAGAAGGAGTTCAGGTTTTTCAACTCCGTCTTGGTACCAAATTCCTCTTGACCATATGGACGAAGGGAAATATTGGCATCCACACGCATAGATCCTTCTTCCATCTTGACATCAGAAATGCCTGTGTATTGGATGACTTCTTTGAGAGCTGTCAAATAAGCGTAGGCTTCTTCAGGAGAACGCATATCGGCTTCAGATACAATCTCGATCAATGGCACCCCTTGACGGTTAAGGTCAACATAAGAGAAACCGTCTGTTCCATGCGTGTTCTTACCGGCATCTTCTTCCAAGTGAGCCCGTTCAATCCCGATTTTCTTAGTTGTTCCGTCTTCCAATTGCACTTCAATCCAACCGTTATAACCGATTGGCTCGTCAAATTGCGAAATTTGGTAGGCTTTTGGATTATCAGGATAGAAGTAGTTCTTACGGTCAAAGTGCATGTGCTGGTGGATATCCATATTCAGCGCCAAAGCGGCCTTGATTCCAGCGTCCACAACACCCTTGTTCAAGACAGGAAGTACCCCTGGGAAAGACCAGTCGATCACATTAGTATTGGTATTTTGTTCGTTCCCAAAGTGAGCAGAGGTTGGTGAGAAAATTTTTGAGTTTGTATTCAATTCAACGTGGACTTCAAGTCCGATGACTGTTTCAAAGTTCATTAATTGTCACCTCCAAAAATCACGGGTTGTTGCTTATGGTAATCCGTTGTAGCTTCAAAAGCAGCTGCAGCTTGATAGATGGTCTCTTCAGAATACTTAGGACCAATCAACTGCAAACCAACTGGAAGACCTTGCGCAAAACCTGCAGGAATCGAAATCCCTGGAAGACCTGCCAAGTTAACTGGAATGGTCAACAAGTCCGCCAAGTACATGGCAACAGGATCATGATTGAGCGTATCCAAATCGAAAGCTACGCTTGGAGCTGTAGGACCAAGGATGAGATCGTAATCCGCAAAGACTTTTTCGAAGTCTTGGATAATGAGGGTACGAACTTGACCAGCTTTCTTGTAGTAAGCATCGTAGTAACCAGATGACAAACTAAAGGTACCCAGCATGATACGACGTTTGACTTCATCACCAAAGCCTTGGCTACGAGTGTTTACGTAGATGTCATCCAAGTTCTTGGCATCTTCCGCACGGAAACCATAGCGAATGCCATCGAAACGTTGCAAGTTTGAAGAGGCTTCAGATGAAGCAATGATGTAGTAGACAGCAACCCCGTATTTAGAATGAGGCAGGCTGACTTCCTCGACTGTTGCTCCCAATTTTTCAAAGTGCTTAGCCGCATCGAGGATGGTTTCTTTAACTTCTGGGTCAATCCCTTCCCCAAGGTATTCCTTAGGAAGAGCAATCTTCATACTTTTGATGTCTTGACCAATCTTAGAAGTAAAATCGGCTATGCGGACTGGCGCAGATGTTGAATCCTTAGCATCTTCACTGGCAATAACATTGAGCAATTGGGCATTTTCCTTAACAGTTTGTGAGAACGTACCAATCTGGTCAAGTGAGCTACCAAAAGCAATGAGACCGAAACGAGAAACCGTTCCGTAAGTTGGCTTAAGGCCAACAATCCCGTTAAAGGCAGCCGGTTGGCGGATAGAGCCACCTGTATCTGAACCAAGAGACAAACGGACTTGACCTGAAGCTACAGCTGCTGCCGAACCACTAGATGACCCACCAGGAACCTTGCTGTGATCCCAAGCATTCTTGGTTGATCCATAGTAAGAAGTCTCACCAGATCCACCCATAGCAAATTCATCCATGTTAGTTTTCCCGATGACAATCATATCTTTAGCTTTGGCATTAGCAACCGCTGTCGCATCAAAAATAGGCTCGTAGTTATAGAGCATTTTTGAGGCCGCAGTCGTCAAAATGCCGTCAGTAGAGATATTGTCTTTGACAGCGAATGGAATCCCTGACAGGAGGTTGTCAGCATCGATTCCTTTTTCGTCAATGGCCTTAGCTTGTGCAAGGGCAGCTTCTTCTGCTACTGTCACAAAGGCATTGACTGCTTCTTCACGCGCCTTGATATCGTCAATGGTCGCTTGTGTCAATTCGGTTGCTGAAATTTCCTTAGAGACAAGGAGATTGTGCAACTCTTCAATGGTTTTATTGTTGAATGACATTAGGCATCTCCTCCATCTTCTAGGATAGCTGGTACTTTAATGTAGTAATTGTCTTTTTCAGGTACATTTTTAAACAAACGGTCACGGTCAGTCCCTTTTTCAGCAACATCCGGACGCAGTACAGTCTTGCGGTCCGCCATGGTCGTTGTTGGGGCAACACCAGTTGTGTCCACTTCTTCCAACAATTCCACCATATCAACAATCTTCGATAAAGTTGTCGCAAACTCAGCTGTCTCTTCTGGAGAGAATTTCAATTTTGAAAGATTGGCAACGTGGGTTACCTCTTCTTGCGTAATTTTCATCTTGCTTCCTTTCGTGAAATGATGATTTTTCAATACCCTCTATTTTACCATAATTTAGCCTAATTTACTGGGAGGATAAAAAAACTGTAGCAACTTTTTTGTCACTACAGTTTACCAATATACAGCTTTTTCAAAACAGTTATCGTATGGGCATCAAGAGCTTTCTCCAGGCTTCTAACATTTCTAGTTTCAAATAATGTTTTGCCAGGTCGTATGAGGCTTGGTACATAGACTCAAGATCACTTTCTAAGGCAAATAAAATCTTGTCGACCACCTGAGAAACAAGTAAATCCTCATCCATAGTCTCGCTATAAGGGACCAGATACCCATTCTCAGCATCTTTGATGAAGATTTTGCTCTTTTTGATGGGCAAGAGCAACAGCTCTAATGCCAAATCCGTTTAAATCTACTTCAAAAGTGGTAACAAATCCTGCGTGAAAATCATATCACAGTCTAAATATAAAACGCTATTTTCTTGAACAAACTCAGGAATCACATAACGGAAAAAAGTCGTATAATGAATATACGTACTCGGAAGCGAAAATTGTTTAAAGCTTTCTGCAGACATACGGCAATTGAGAATTTCCGAATCAATAGCAGCCAAACAACTATTCATAAGGGAAGACTAATCTGTCGGTAAATTCTCATTTAGCACATAAATTTTCCACTACCCTTGGTGTGCACGTAAAGACTAAAGATCCAGCTCTAACTTTTCCATATAGAGATGGCTCTGCTATAAATACAACTGATTTTTTACCCAAATTTTCTCCATCTCAAACTTTAATAAGAATATCATTTTTAGAAAACATTACAATTTCTACCCCTTACAAAAAAGCCAGTCCAAAGGCTGACTTCAATCGGAGATCAATTTTCTTTCAGTGCTTGCTAGATTCGTAAAATTGAACCCAGACCAGAACACAGCTCAAATCCACTATTCTACAGAGGCACCGTTACTTGCGATAACTTCTTTGTACCTGTTAAATGATTTTTTCTTAGAGCTTTTAAGGCTACCCTTACCATCATTGTCGCGGTCTATATAGATGAAACCATAATGTTTTTTCATTTCACCAGTTCCGGCAGAAACAAGATCGATACAACCCCAGGTTGTGTATCCCCAAAGTTCTACACCATCTTCATTGATGGCATCCCTCATGGTATTAATGTGGGCTGCCAAGTAGTCAATACGATAATCGTCTTCAACATAACCATTTTCATCTGGTGTATCCACAGCACCAATCCCATTCTCAACGATAAACATCGGTTTCTGGTAACGATCCCAAATAGCATTGAGGGTAATACGAAGGCCTAGTGGGTCAATTTGCCAACCCCACTCTGAAGATTCTAAATATGGATTTTTAATAGGGGCAAAGATATTGCCGGCAGTCTTTTCATTAACTTCTGGATCACCTGAAGCCACACGACTTGAATAATAAGAAAAGAAAATGAAATCAACAGTATGCTCTTTGAGAAGCTCCAAATCTTCTTCAGTCATCTCAAGCTTAATACCATCACGCTCCCACTGCTTTTTAGCATAATTTGGATACTCTCCACGATTCTGGACATCAATGAAGAAATAGTTACTACGATCTTCTTGCATGGCTGCCCAGTAGTCATGTGGGTGGGCTGTATTTGGATAATACTGACCGGCTGCCAACATACAACCAACCTTATTTTCAGGATCAATCTCGTGAGCCAACTTAGTCGCCATAGATGAAGCTACCAACTCTTGGTGAGCTGCTTGGTATTTAACCTTGCTCCTCATTCTCACCCTCTTCAAAACAGATCCCTGCTCTCATAAATGGTGCATGGAGAATCATGTTAATTTCGTTAAAAGTGAGCCAGTACTTAACCAAACCTTTATAACGTGTGAAAAGGGTACGGCAAAGATTTTCATAGAAACCAAGAATCTTACGATTACGCCATCCACCATACTCTGTAATCAAGTGCATTGGACAATCAAAGTGCGTAATAGTTACTAAGGGTTCGATGCTATGTTTGTGACATTCCTTGAATAGGTCCTCGTAAAAAGCTAGCCCAACTTCATTTGGCTCAGCCTCATCACCCTTAGGAAAAATACGAGACCAAACAATAGAAAGTCGATAAGTCTTAAACCCCATTTCACCAAAGAGAGCAATATTTTCCTTGTAACGGTGGTACATATCAATGCTTTCCTTAGCTGGATAAAAATAAAACCATCCTTAAAATCAAACATCTTGGGACGTCCAGTAATAATCGAAAGGCAATCCTCACCAATTGGCACCACATCAACATTGGCTAACCCACTCCCATCAGCATCATAAGTACCTTCACATTGGTTGGCTGCTGTAGCACCACCCCCATAAAAAATCCGTCAGGAAACGTTAATTTTTTAGTCATTATTCTACCTCTTATATATTTCGACTTAATATAGTAATAGTATACAATAGCCTGTAATCGTTTTCTTATAGTAAACTACGGAAAACTGATACTATCCTATGATTTCAGACAAAGAATTGAGAGTAGGATAACTTCCTACTCTCGATGATGACTTATTTCCAATTTTCTTCTAAAAATTGGTGACGAATAGCGCTACTCTGCGCATAACGTTCAGGATTAGTCCTATAAAATCCCTGATGGTAAGCTTCGGCTTCGTAGAAAGTCTCCGCAGGTTCAATCTTTGTCACGATTGGACGGTCAAAACGTCCTGAGGCTTGAAGATTAGCCTTAGATTGTTCAGCAATTTTCTTTTGACGCTCATCAAAATAATAAATCACAGGACGGTAATTATCACCACGATCCTCAAATTGTCCAAAAGCATCCGTCGGATCGGTCTGTGCCCAATAAATTTCGACTAAATCAGCAAAAGAAATAATTTCTGGATCAAAGATAATCTCCACTGCCTCGGTGTGCCCCGTCGTTTTACGACATACCTCCTCGTAAGTTGGGTTTGGTACATGTCCTCCAGTATAACCAGAGCGAACAGATAGAATACCTTCTTGCTCCTCAAAAGGTTGCACCATGCACCAGAAGCACCCTCCGGCAAAAATAGCTCTTTCCATAGCGTCCTCTCTTACCAAACTGGTTCATCCAAACCTTGAGATGATTTCTTGATGATTCCTTTGACTTCGTCAGTATGATAAGCCTTGATAACTTTCTTGATAGCATCAGCCTTATCTGATTTTTCCCAACCTTTTTGGGCTACAAGTAGATTGTACCATTGCTTAGTATTTTTACTAGCGGGCTCTACGTAGATAGCTGTCTTAGGATCAATACCAGCCTCTGTAACGAAGTCATTATTAATAATGGCCGCATCGACAGAATCAATGTTGGCAGCTGTCTGAGCAGCATCAACTTCTCTGATATTTAAATTCTTGCTATTTTCACTAACATCAGTCAACTTAGCCTTGTCATTTGCACCTACACTAAGTTTAATCAAGCCAGCAGACTGCAAGAGATTAAGGGCACGACTTTCATTAACGGCATCATTTGGAATGGCAATCGTAGCACCTTCTGGCAACTCTTTAATATCCTTATACTTGTTCTTACCACCCTCTGTACCAGAATAGACACGGAAAGCTGTGAAATAAGTCTCAGCAATTGGTACCAAGTCAGTCTTATGATCCGAGTTCCAGTTATCAAGGAAATTATAGTGTTGGAAAGCATTAATATCAATATCACCATTATTGAGGGCTACGTTTGGTTGAGAATAGTCCGTAAACTCGCTAAACTTAAGCGTAATTCCCTCTTTTTTCAAGATTTCTTCGATCTTATCCCAGCGTGCTTGTTCAGACTCACTCTTAGCCATGGTCCCTACTCGAACCACCGTCTGATCCTTAGCAGCATCCTTACCACAAGCTGCCAAAATACCTACAGAAGCAACAGCGATAGCCACAAAACCTAATAATCGTTTTGTTTTCATCATTTTTCTCCTCTCAGATGAAATCAATGCCTTTAGTCTAACACGAATATATTCGCTTGACTAATTCATATTCTTAATCAGTTGATAGAGAGGAATTATCAAAAAAAGAGTAAGAACCAACTCTTACTCTACAATTGTCGCTCCAAGAACATTTTTAAAATGCCCAATGGCAAAATCATGTGCTTCTGTCGTCAAGGAGGCTGTTGCACTCTCTACCACCTCGATATCATAGCCCAAATTATAAGCATCAATAGCCGTATGTAACACACAAATATCTGTTAAAACTCCCGTCAAAACGACTGTTGTCACACGACGCTCACGCAAACGAATATCCAAATCTGTTCCTGAAAAAGCTGAATAGTGACGTTTGTCCATCCAAAAGACACGATGATCATCCTTGATGGCATCATATACACCAGCCAACTTACCATAAAGTTCTCGCCCAGCTGTCCCTGCAATATTGTGAGGCGGAAAGAGTTTAGTCTCAGGATGGAAAGTATCCCCCTCATCATGTCGGTCCATAGCCACAAAGATATAATCTCCATTGTCATAGGCTTCTTGCGTTACCTGAGCAATGCGATCTTCAATGGCTTGGGCAGGCTTACCAGCCGTCAACTTCCCATCATCTGCTACAAAGTCATAAGAGTAATCAATTGAAATCAATGCTTTTGTCATACTACCTTCTCCTTTTAAAAAAAGTGGGGCAGCCTCAACCTACCTCACTTCTATTCAATGTTTTATTCGTATTCTTTCAATTTGTCGTAGATACCTTCGTTAAGGACTTTAAGGTAAGTGCCTTTCATACCAAGCGAACGACTTTCAATAATACCAGCTGATTCTAATTTACGAAGAGCATTAACAATAACAGAACGAGTAATTCCGATACGGTCCGCGATAACAGAGGCTGTCAAACGACCTTCTAAACCGTCCAACTCATTCAAGATAGCTGAAACTGCCTTGATTTCTGAGTAAGACAAGGTATTAATAGCCATATTAATAGCTGTTTGTTTACGAATCGTTTCTTCCAAGTTTTCTGTTTGAAGATGCAACAATTGCAAACCAACTACTGTAGATGCAATCTCAACCAAGATAAGGTCGTCGTCCACAAAATCATGGTCGTTACGCCAAATAATGAAAGAACCAAGACGCATACCACCACCATAGATTGGTGCAATTGTAGTCAAACCGTCAGGGAAATCATCTTTTAATTCCACTGGGAAGATGGTCAAGTCACTGTCAATACCGATATTTTCTTGAGTATCATAAACACGGCTGATACCACGTATGTATTCCTCTGGAAGTTGTTTAGCTTTAAAAAACTTTTCCACACGGTCATTGTTGGTTTTGTATTTCATAGCAAAACCAAGGAGAGCACCTCCACCATTTACAATAGCAGCATTACAATCAATAATATCTGCCAACTGAGCAGCCATGTTGTTGTATGGAAGATCTCCTTCCAAACTATCTACTGAGCGTTGCAAGATAGAAGTAATTTTACGTGTTTTATCAAGCAAATTTGCCATTTTTATTGCCTTCACTTTCTATTTATAATCTTAATAATCACAGGTCCTGTACCAAGCATATCCGTTAAGATCCGCTAGCACTATCATTATAGCATACCTGAACTAAAAATTGCAAACAATTGTCTGAAAATTATTTATTATTCTACTATTCATTATATTATGTCTTTTTTCAGGGAAAACGTTCGGATTTTAACTAAAAACGACTCCTTTTTAAGCAAGATAAAAACCGAACAAGTCTTTTTGTCCAGTTTTCACGAATTTAGCGCTTATAATATGACAAAACACGCTCGATTTTATTTCCAAGATCAGCCAATTCTTCCACACGAGGAAGGTAGACAATACGGAAGTGGTCCGGTTCATTCCAGTTAAAGCCTTTACCTGGAACCAAGAGGACCTTTTCCTTCTTCAAAAGACGAAGGCAGAACTCTTCATCATCGTCAATATCATACATGTTGCGGTCAATCTTAGGGAAGATGTAAAGACCCGCATCTGGCTTAACAGCTGTGAGTCCTGGAATATCGTTTACTGTGTTTGTAATAAACTCACGTTGTTCATAAATACGACCACCTGGAATCAGGAGCTCATCAACAGATTGGTAGCCCCCAAGTGAGGTCTGAATTACGTGTTGAGAGAGCACATTAGAGCAAAGGCGCATATTGGACAACATATCAAGCCCTTCAATATAGCCCCGAACATTCTTCTTAGGCCCAGAAAGAACCATCCAACCTACACGGAAACCACAAATACGGTGAGATTTAGAAAGACCATTCATAGATACACAGAAAACGTCTGGTGCAAGACTTGCAATAGCAATGTGCTTCTTACCATCCATAACCAAGCGGTCATAAATCTCATCCGCAAAGATAATCAAATCATTTTGGCGTGCAATATCGACAATCTGTTCAAGAACATCTTTAGGGTAAAGAGCACCTGTCGGGTTATTCGGATTGATAATAACAATAGCCTTAGTATTTGATGTAATCTTTGATTTGATATCATCAATGTCTGGATACCAGTTAGATTTTTCATCACAGACATAGTGAACAGCGTTACCGCCAGCTAGACTGACACAAGCAGTCCAAAGAGGATAGTCTGGCATTGGAACCAAGACTTCATCACCATCATCAAGCAAGGCCTGCATAGACATGGGAATCATCTCTGACACACCGTTACCAATATAGATATCATCGATGTCTACATTTGGGAAACCCTTAAGCTGGCAATACTGCATAATAGCCTTACGAGCTGAGAAAATCCCCTTACTATCTGAATACCCCTCACTGTTACGAACATTCATAATTAAGTCACGAATGACTTCATCTGGTGCTGTAAAACCAAATTCCGCAGGATTTCCTGTGTTCAGACGGAGAATTTTTTCACCTTTGGCAATCATACGGTTGGCCTCATCCAAAACTGGACCACGAATATCATAGGCAACGTGTTCCAACTTTGATGATTTATCAAATGTTTTCATAGGTTAATCCTTTCAAAAGATACTAAAGCAGATACATCTAGTAGAAAATAAGAAAATTCAACACCTGATGGGGATTTTTACTTTCATTGACACCATCTTAGACCTAGCCCGTTTGGCATCATTTCTGAAGATTTATCTTCCTCATTGATTATCTCGTTTCTTACGAAGCTAATAACAGATTGTATTATACCTCTTTTTCAGACAATATTCAATTTTTAGATAAGGTCAAACTCTTCCCATTACTGATAGTATCGTAAAGTAAGCAGTCAAAAAAGATTTCAGAAAACCCATAACAATGTTTTCATTTTTAAGATTAAAGGAGTATAATAAAACTGAAGATAGGAGGTAGAGCTTATGTCTCAACAATATGAACATATTATGGTAGCCATCGACGGTTCTCACGAATCAGAGTTGGCCTTTCTCAAAGGTGTACACGTTGCAAAACGTAATAACGCACAGTTACTTTTAGTACATGTTATCGATACACGCGCCCTTCAAAGCATTATGACTTTCGACTCTTATATCTATGAAAAACTAGAAGACGAGGCTAAAGCTGTATTGGCTAACTATGAACGTCAAGCCAGAGAAGCTGGTTTAACTAAGATTCGCAAAGTTATTGAGTTCGGTAATCCTAAGAGCCTTTTGGCTGTTGATATCCCTGATAAGGAAAATGTTGACCTTATTATGATTGGTGCCACTGGTCTCAATACTTTTGAGCGTCTTCTTGTCGGTTCATCCTCTGAGTACATTCTCCGTCACGCAAAAGTTGACTTGCTCGTTGTTCGTGATTCTGAAAAAACGCTATAGTCACCTCTCACAAGCACCTACGGTGCTTTTCTCATATAATAAATTGTAAAATATAGTTCAACAAAAAAACTCATAGCGTTTCATTGGTGTAAACTGTAAGTAACGAAACAAACAGAACCCGAGGAAAAACTATAAGCTACTCCCAGCTTACCATAACCGACTGAATAAAGATAGAAACCTATAAAACCATCTATAACTGGCTCTATACTGGTTTGATTGATCTGGATTTGAGCGTCCTTCGTCGGAAAGGAAACAGTCGACAACCCAAAGAAACAGGTGGAAGATTTAGAATTGGTACGCCAATTGCCAAACGTCCTAAGGAGGTCAGGAATCGTGAGACCTTTGGTCACTGGGAGGCTTGATACTGTGGTGTCTTCCAGAGGCAAAAACAAGGGGTGTTTAGTGGCCTTTCTAGAGCGAAAAACACGTTTTTACTTAGCTTCCAAGATACCAGATAGAACAACCAAAGCCATATTTTCAGCCATCGAACAACTTTGTAGGCTATTTCCAAAAGAGACTCTTATAACTTTCACTTCAGACAAGGGAAAAGAGTTTGCATGCTATCCTCTGGTAGAGAGGAAGCAATGAGAACGCAAATGGCTTACTAAGAGGATATTTCCCAAAGAAAACAGATTTAGCTACTATCTCTGATAAGGTTTTGAACAAGGCCTTAGATGATATCAATCATCGACCACGAAAATGTTTAGCTTACAGAACTGTTTGTGAATCTCTAGAGGATGAGTTCGAGTAAATGTTGCACTTATTCTTGTGATTTATCATATAAAAAGAACTGAGTTATTAATCTCGGTTCTTTTTCTTGTTCTATTTTTCAGACGTTGCTGATTCAGACACAGCTTCTGACTCTGAAGTTGCTTGGCTTTCTTCTACCAAGGCTTCGCTAGCAGATTGACTATAGGCACTTGCTTGCTCCAAAGCAAGACTAGTTGAAAGGCTCTCGCGTTCTGCTTCCTGACTAAGGCTTGCTTCAAAAATCATCAGTTCCTTTTGACGTTCTGTTTCACGAAGATACTCACGTTCTTCTTGCTCTTCTTGACGTCATCTTTCTTGCTCACGTCTTTGAGCTTTCTGACGTTCACGCTTAGCATGGCGTTTTTGCGTCTCATCAATCAAGACCTTAGTATTATCTTTGATTCGCATTAATTTGACAAGTCGAACCAAAAGTCTCCATACAAACACAATGACTGACTCCACAAAGAGAAGAAGCTCAACCAGAATAACTCCCAACAAGCTCCAAGCCATGAAAAGCGTTATCAATAATTGTGTGGAAATCTTCTTCAAGTCACCCAAATGATTGTTGTAAATATTGAGGGTCTCAAGGAAAAGATCTAAGATTCCTTGTAAGAGATGAGACTTAACAGATTTATCTCCCTCAAGGCTCAAGTCCATTTGAACTTCCGCCGGAGTAACCACTGTCAACTCTCCATCTTGATAGACCTCAACACGATCCCCTAAATTTATATCAAAATCAAAAAGAGCACGATCTATTTTTTCAAGCGCCCATCGGGATGACTAAGGTAAACAAAGTCATCATCAATTTTTAAAATACGAAACATAATTACCTGCTTTTTATTGCTTCCTAAATAATAACAAAATAAAAAAGCTCTTGTTGAGAGCTTATTCTTTAATCCAAGGTTTTAACCCCGATACGATTCTTATACTCTTGATAAGTTTCCGTATGCATAAGAGCCTTAGCATTTTTAACACGATCTGCAGTTGGTGGTTTGACACCTTCCAATGGATAAGGGATGCCAAGTTCACGCCACTTGAATTCCCCCATCGTATGATATGGAAGAATTTCAAATTTATCGACATTTTTCAAGGTCTTTACAAACTCGCCGAGCTTAACCAAGTGTTCGTCAAAATCTGTCAAACCAGGTACCAAGACATGACGAATCCAGACCGGAACTTGTTTATCAGACAGATATTGAGCAAATTCCAAGATATTCTTATTAGGTTGACGGGTCACAAACTTGTGTTGTTCGGGGTCAATCTCTTTGATATCCAGTAGAACCAAGTCAGTTACAGCCAAAAGTTTGTCGACAACTTCATGATACTCTGGAGTATTACGATAAGACAAGCCACACGTATCAAGCGTACAGTGAATCCCTAACTTCTTAGCCTCTGTAAAGAGGGCAGTGACAAAATCAATCTGAAGCATGGCTTCACCACCTGATACAGTGATTCCACCATGCTCACCCCAGAAATGACGGAAGCGAAGAGCCTCTTCTAAGACATCTTCAACTGTACGTTCAACAGCCTTATTTGACTTCATGGCCCAAGTATCTGGGTTATGACAATATTGGCAACGCAGCTTACATCCTTGCATAAACACAATAAAACGGATACCAGGACCATCTACGGATCCGAAACTTTCGGTTGAATGAACAAGTCCAGTCACCTGACTGTAATCAATTTCTGCCATGTCAGCCTCCTTGAAAAACGATTTTTACACTTTTTATTATACCTCTTTTATCAGAAACATGCTCCATGTCTATCTAATTTAAGATAAAAGTTATACTATAATACATCTAAAATTACTATATAACTATACTATACCAGAAGAAGAAAGGGAAAAACTGGATTCTTCCGGTTTTTTATTATCTATACTATTAGGCACGTTTCTTGAATACCAATAAAACTGCAAGAACAAGGAAGAATGTTCCTACAAGCGTCAATATTACAGTTGATACTTTACCAGTCAATGTACCGTCAGCATTCACTTTGAATCCTGTACTTATGGAACAACAAGACTTGTTGTACCGTCATTATTGGCAACAACAAGCTGACTATTTTGTTTAGAAGGGATTGTTTGACCAGGTGCCGTTATAGCTGGTGCTGCTGGTGTTACAATAGCAACAGGTCAACCATTAACGTTGACTGAAGGAACTTCAGGTGATTGAGGGTCCTCACTTGTATTTGTATCTGTATCAGTTTTTGGCTGCATAAGAACAGTATCATTTGTCGCAATGCCGGCATCTGCAAAAGAAGTTACTGGTAGAAAGTCTCCTAGAGTAAGGGTGAGTAAAAGTAAGCTACTATGTATAGAATATAGAGATTTTTTAGAAGCTATTAAGATTCTCCTTTATCATTTATCAGTTAATTTATATTCTGTCATAAAAAGTAATAGAAAGGCGTTTTAATCAAAATATTATTTATTTTTATTCTTAGTCTACCATAATTTCAAAACCCGTTTAAATTACTTCAAAAAAATGTCGTAGGTCAATAATAACTAGATGTTTTATTTTTATAATAAAGCATAGCATAGAGGTTATCATATATTTTTAATCTAATTATATATTAAAAAATATTTATCAAAAAGATAATAAAAAGCACTTTCAATCCAAAGGAAAGAAGGCGCTCAATTATCATTATCTTACTTTTTAGCTCTAGTCTTTTCTAATCTAAAGCTGGTTAATTCTATTCTCCTGCTTCTTCTGGAGCAGCTGTGATGATTACCTTAAGTTTGGTTACGCGACCATCCTTAACCTTATCGTTAATAAATTCAAGACGTTTGTCCTTGTTAATAACTTCGTAATGTTCCTTAACTTCTTGAGTGGGAATTGCTCCTACACCAGTCAAATAATAGCCTGCGATAGTATCAACATCATCACTTTCAAGCTCTGTGTCAAAGTGTTCATTGAAGTCATTAAGAGTCATAGATCCTTCAACAATATAGGTATTCTCTCCTATTTCACGAACTTCCACACTAGCTTTATCTGTTTCGTCATCAATTTCACCGACGATTTCTTCCAAAAGATCCTCGAAGGTCACCAGACCAGCCACACCACCATATTCATCAAGTAAGATAGCCATTTGATTATTGGTGTTACGAAAGGCTGCCAAGAGGTCGTCAACGAAAATTGTTTCTGGAACAAAGAGGGGCTCATTCATGATACGGCGAAGATTAACATTCTCAAAACCGAGCTCATAAGCCGCTTTAAGGAGTTTTTTGGTATGGATTACACCGATAATCTTATCCTTGTTATCTTCGTAGACAGGGATACGAGAGAAGCTTTGCTTTAGAATGGCTTGGATATTTTCCTGAGTATCGTCTTCAATATCTATCATGAAGGCATCTGTACGAGGAACCATGACTTCACGCGCCATTAATTCATCAAGAGAAAAGATACCTTGAAGCATTTCGATTTCTTCAGCTTCAAGTGTATCCTCACTCTTGGTCAACATGTACTCAATCTCATCACGTGTCATCGGCTCATCCGCATCATCAAAAGTCATAGGTGTCAAACGAGACAAGAGGTTGGTTGATGCCGAAAGAATCCATACAAAGGGACTGACAATCTTACCAGTTACAATAATGACAGGTGCTGAGTAGATGGCCAGATTTTCCTTTAGGTTCATGGCAATACGCTTAGGATAAAGCTCACCAAAAACGATAGAAATGTAAGTCAAGACCACCAAAGATACCACGCTACCTGCTGTTTTAGCCCAAGCTACGTTACCAAACCAGGTCGCTATAACTGCTCCTAGGGAAGCAGAGAGACTGGCCCCTTGCAAAAGACCGATAAAAGTAATACCAACCTGAATAGTTGATAAGAAGTTATTGGGATTTTCAAGAACCTTGAGCAGGCGAATAAATTTCTTGTCGCCTTCTTCAGCCTTTTGTTCCACACGTGAACGGTTTAGTGATACTAAAGCCATCTCAGACGCTGAGAAAAAGGCCGAAAGTAAGGTTAAAATTAGTAATAAAATAAATTGAAATAATAAGGACTGACCGCTAGAGTCTTCCATTTTTTCTTCTCCTCTAAAAAAAAATTCTGACTTTCATTATATCACAATTTTCCAATATAGGTTCCTATTTTATGCTATACTTAGAGTAATTTATCATCGAAGGAGAGACTTATGTCACTTATACGCTTAGAAAATGTCAGCTTGGCTCGCCAAGGAAAAACACTCTTGTCCAATCTTAACTGGTCAGTTGAAAAAGGCCAGACCTGGGCTATCCTTGGACTTAATGGTGCAGGAAAATCAACACTTCTACGCTTATTGACAGCTGAGTTCTTTCCTTCCGAAGGTCATGCTGAAATACTTGGCTATACCTTTGGTAATGGAGACATCACGGGTCTTCGCAAACATATCGGTATTGTCAGTTCCTTCATCACTGAGCGTCTGCCTAAGCATATGACTGCAGAAAAAATCGTCCTTACTGGTAAATACAAGAGCTCAATCCTCTACAAGGCATATGGGGATAAGGAGTTGCAAGAAGCCAAGGACATGCTGACCTCACTTGGTGCTGGGGATTTGATAGGTCGTAAATACCATGGCCTCTCTCAAGGAGAAAAACAAATTTGTTTGATTGCTCGCAGTCTCATGGAAGATCCTGACATCATTATTCTTGATGAAGCGACTGTTGGCTTGGACCTATTTGCTCGTGAAAAACTCTTGCGTCAGATTGATCGTATCACCTCGCTTCCTCATGCTCCACTGGTTCTTTACGTCACTCACCACGCTGAGGAAATCACTGAAAACATGGACCATATTCTCCTACTCCGTCAAGGAAAAATCGTAGCACAAGGACCCAAAAATGATGTCATCACACCAGAAGTCTTAGCTGACTTCTATCAAAATCCTGTTCAAATTATTCCAATTGACGACCATCGTTTTTACATTAACCCTCTTTTATAGAGATCAGTCATAAAGTAGCTTGATTTAGGGCTAATATACGAACAACATTAAAGAAACAAGTCCCCTAGACTATAAGTCTGGGGGGATTTATTCTTTCATCATTACTTCTTTTTTATTTGAGATACGCTATACAAAATTAAGGCTGGAAGGACAAGGTGTTCTATAGACGTTCTTGAATAAAATAAATTGTGCAGCGACTATATATAAACAGATTTTGTCAGAGGTTTTACTGTGTGAGGAAATCTTTTGACTTTTACCGATTCGATAACAAAACAGTTCTTTTTTGACCGAATAAATTCTAAGATTAACCACATAGACATATGATATTGTCCGATGGCCGCTCTTTCCAGTTGTCTTGTTAATCTTCTTTACAATTGAGAATTTCATGAAAAAAGATTATAAGTCTAGCCTCATTAGTGCCTTGATTGGGCTGATGATTGCTAATGCAATCTATGACCTACTCCTCCCTATTCCCTATTCCTACCGAAACTCTGATTGTTTCCGGTATCCTAGTAGGCCTAGGATTGGGCTGTCTCTTTCCTGACCACGATAATGAAAAAAGCAAACATTAAAAGAAGCCAAATTAATAACTTAGCTTCTTTTTCTACTCTAAATTCTTTCTTAAGCTCCCCTTCGGGCTAGATTGATCATATCATATATCAAAGTATTGCTTGTTTCTTTGAGAGTATAGTTTTCCAAAGTATTGACTTCCTTACGAAGCTGTTTGGCATAACGACTAGAAATACGCCCAGCTTGTTCATATTCGATGATAATCTTACGTTCCAAAAAATAGCCTCGCAACATTTCGTCAACATAGTCTGGATTTAAGTGAGTGATAACCCGCTCGACAAAGGCTCCAGATTGAATAATTTCAGCCTCTCGAATCCGACAGCGTTTCAAATAAGACAAAAGATCTGAATGATAGACACCTTCCAGATTACTCAAGGCTTCCAAAACCTGCTCAGTATTTGTTAAATAAAGCTCAGTCATATGATCACGATTTTCCTCGGTCAATCGAGGACCTCGCCTATTCTCCTCTTGTTCAAATCGAAACTTGAAGGTAAAAGCTAGGTGCAAAATTCTACGAAGACCAAGAACGAAAACAGCAGAGGCATAAGAGAAACTAGAAACAAAACCACGGTTGATACGGCGCTCCAAGCCTTTGATATAACGTTGGTATAGATTGTATTCGAGTTCTGAAATCTTCCCCTTCTTGTAGGCATATTCCAAACCCTCACTCTCGATTTCCATAATCATGATACGGATATTAGCTAACTCTTCCTTGACATCATTTGATTCCTGCTCCAAGATTAAATCTTCCAAACGTTGGTTATAGTTGTCAATGGTAGCATAAACAGCTCCTTGATTTGCAGACTGCTTCAGGTCTTTTTCTAGCTCTCTTACCACATCATTAAGAATAGCAATCTGCATGTAATGGTTGGTCGTATGTGCTGGTCCGGTAGCTAACCTAGGTAGAATTAAAATACCTATCAAGAAGCTCAATAGTGTAACACCCGCTACTGTAAAGGTCAAGAGACTGTGTTCTAGCGCAGTCATATTAGCAACCGGAAGTAAAAGGATTGTTGCAATCGAAACCGTTCCTTTTACGCCAGAAAAAGTCAAAATCGTAGCAACCTTCCATATTTTTTTCAGTGACCGTTTGGTCCGCCAAGCTCTTTGGGCAAACACTGCACTAATCATGACAAAACGAATTCCAAACATGATCGCTGTTAACAAGACTATGGCAAGAAGCATCCAAAGCGTATCATAAGTACTGCTAGACAGTACTGGGGTTGCTAAGGTTGGCAGTTCCGTCCCCAGAAGGAAAAAGACCATACCATTAAGAACAAAGGTAATGGTTCCCCAAATCGTATGGGAGACACTATCCAATTTGGCATCAAATACGGTGATTTTTTTGAAACGGCTAGCAAGTGAAATCCCTGCTACAACAACAGCAATAATTCCAGAGACATGTATTTCCTCAGCTACAAAGTAAGAGGAAATCGGTAGCACTAACTCTAGTAAGAGTGCACCTGTGACATCTGCTGCATCCATATTATCTAAAATGGTCAAAAAAAGACGATTCAATAGAGCTGTAATCAAGCCAACCAAAAAACCACCAATTACAGAGATAACCAAATTCCAGCTCGCGTCCAGGAGGGAGAAGGATCCCGTTGTCAAAGCAGTTACTGCCACCCGAAAGGCGACCAAGCCAGAGGCATCATTTAGCAAACCCTCTCCCTGCAGAATATAGCTAATCCACTTTGGAAAACTGAAGCGTTTGGAGATAGCGGAATAGGCAACAAAATCCGTTGGACCAAGAGCGGCACCGAGGGCTAGACAGGCAGACAAGGGCACCGAAGCAGGCAAGACGGCCTTAGCAAGATAGCCGATTCCTAGCGTAGAGACGAAGATGACTGGAAAAATCAAAAACAGAATGAGCCTCCAGTTACGTAGAATACTGGTAATATCACTCTCTTCGCCCTCACGAAAAAGCAAGGGAGCAATAATAAACGCTAGAAAAAGTTCCGTTTCAAGCTCAAAAACTTCCCCCTTAAGAAGAAAACCAATACCCACTCCAAAAATAATTTGAATCAAAGGTAGGGGAAGTCGTGGAAAAATGCGGTTGATAACGTTCGATAAGATTAAGCTAAACAGAAGAACAAGCAAAGCTAATGATAAATGCATAGTTTCTCTTAACCTTCCTTATGACAACAGTTAGAAAATAGTTCTTTTTGCTTGCGAATTTTTTTATCAATGGCAGTCACGTCTTCCTTAGCTAAAAGTTTATGGCAACGTTCAACCTCAAGACTGGCTAGTTTCTTCTTGATTTTCGTCGTTTTGCAATTATAAACCGTTTTTAAGTTATCTTCAGCACTCTGCTTGTCTATATATTTGGCCTGCATATCTGCAAGTTTTTCTTTAATATCTGTAATCATTGTAATTTCTCCAACATCACCAAAAATGGCGGGGTATTAATTTGATTGAGAGGTTGATACAGCATGGCTGTAAAAACACGCTGGTCTAAACCAATCACATACTCAAGAACAGCATCCTTCTCCATATCACCCCCATCATGACCGTAGTAAATCATAATAGCTAGGCGACCACCCACCTCTAAGCGGTCAAGAATCTTCTCAATAGCTTCAAGGGTCGTGTGAGGTTTGGTGATGACACTCTTGTCTGCAGATGGTAGATAGCCTAAATTGAAAATAGCTGCTCGAATAGGCTCCCTAACATAATGGTCCAGATTTTCATGACCATCTAAAATGAGTTCCGTATTTTCAATTCCCAAGTCTGACAAGCGTTGACTGGTCTTTCCAAGCGCCTGCTCCTGCACGTCAAAAGCATAGACCTTCTTGGAAAGGCCAGCCAGAAAGGCTGTGTCATTACCGTTTCCCATGGTCGCATCGACAACTATACTCTCATCGTCCAGCACTTCTGCTAGAAAGTCATGAGACATATGAATGGGACGTTTAATCATGCTTTTTCCTCCTTCTTGCTAACGACTTTACACCCTTGCCATGAGTCACGACGTTCCATCTCTTTGTCAATGGCATTAAGGACTTCCCACTTGTTGAGACTCCACATAGGTCCAATCAGCATATCTCGCGGTGCATCACCAGTAATCCGATGAATGACGATATCCTTAGGGATGATTTCCAACTGGTCACAGATGATTGACACATACTCTTCCTGACTCAGCAATTTAAGACCCCCTTCGTGGTAGTCTCTTTGCATACGCGTATTAGTCATCAGGTGGAGGAGATGGAGTTTAATCCCCTGAATGTCATTATCAGTCACACAACGGCGAACATTCTCCACCATCATCTCATGAGTTTCCCCCGGTAACCCATTAATTAGGTGTGATACAATTTCAGCCTTGGGCGCACGCTCACGCAAGCGCTTCACCGTCTCCACATAGAGTTCATAGCTGTGTGCTCGGTTTATGAGCTCTGAGGTTTCTTCATAAGTCGTCTGCAGTCCAAGTTCAACCGTTACGTGCATGCGGTCTGTGAGTTCTGCCAGATAATCAATCACATCGTCTGGCAAACAGTCAGGGCGAGTACCTATATTGATCCCAACAACACCAGGCTCATTGATAGCCTGTTCGTAGCGATCCTTGATAACCTCAAGTGGTGCGTGAGTATTCGTAAAGTTTTGAAAATAAACCAGATATTTATGAACTTCTGGCCACTTGCGGTGCATAAAGTCAATCTCATGGTAAAACTGCTCACGAATCGGTGCCTCAGGAGCTACAATAGCGTCCCCAGACCCCGATACTGTACAAAAGGTACAGCCACCGTGAGCCACTGTTCCATCACGGTTGGGACAATCAAAGCCCGCATCTATAGGAAGTTTGAAAATCTTTTCGCCAAAAATCTCGCGATAGTAATCATTTACTGTTCTATAACGTTTTTTCATACAGACTATTATAACACTTTAGTCTAAAAAAGAGAGTAAGACAGAGACAAAATCATAGATTTCTGTCTGTCCTACTCTCACTTCTCATTTAGTCTTTTTCAAATAATCAATGGCTTCTTGAGCTGTTTTAACAGGGACGATTTTCATCTTGGTCCCCAGTTTCTCGGCAGCTTCCTTGGCCTCTTGATAATTAGTCTTGGCATCCGGATCAGCCTTTTTCATTTCCTTAGTTACTAGATTATTTGGCACGAAGAAAATGTCTGCGCCACTATCAGCCGCAGATTTCACCTTGAGATAGGCCCCACCGATATCACCGACAGCCCCATCTTTTTCAATAGTTCCTGTACCAGCAATCTTGCGGCCAGCCTTGAGGTCTTGACCAGACACCTGATCGTAAATAGCCAAGGTAAACATAAGACCAGCACTTGGCCCACCGACACCATCCAGTTTAAACTTAACATTCTCAGGACTCTTGATCTCAGTATGGTCCGTTAGGCCGATACCAATACCATTTTTGCCATTGGCAATCTTAATAATCTTACCAGTAGCAGTCTTTTCTTTGCCATCTCTCATATAAGTGACCTTGACCTTTGAACCCAGCTTAAGTCCTTGAACGTATTTAATCATGTCAGTAGAATTATCAAAGGTATTACCATTAACAGCCGTCACCGTATCAGCAATATTGAGGACACCCTTGAAGCTAGAATCATCAGCAACCTGAAGCACATAGACACCCATATACTCCAAACTAACCTCCTTACCAGCCAGAGTCAAGCCCTGATAAACCGCTTGGTTTTGAGAAGTCTCCATGTAAAATTGGTTGATGCGCATGAAATCTTCATCAGAGTAATTTCCAGTTGCCTCTTCAGCCGTTTGAAGCTTTGCAAAATCATTAAACTGAGCATAGAGCATCAAGGCCAAAGTCGCCTTGGTTTGAGCCACCGCCACAAAATTATAGGAGCCCTTAGAATCATCAGCTTTCTTATTCACTGTCAAGACTTCCTTGGTATCAAAAGCACCACCCGGAAGCTCCACATAGTAATTATTGAGCGGGAAAAAGAGGGCAAAAAGGAGGAAAAGTACCGTAAAAATACTTAATAACCACCACTTAATACGCCACATTTTCTCTAATAGCGCTTTAGATTTTGTCTTGTTTGCCACGCTTGGCCTCCACTTCCTTAACAACTGCTTGCGGAACATAGGAGCTAATGTCCCCCTCAAAATAAATCAACTCACGCACACGACTTGAAGACACCGGTGTCACCTCATGACTAGCAATCAAATAAACCGTTTCAAGTTCTGGCGCCAAACCTTTATTGAAATAGTCCATATTAGCCTCATAGTCAAAGTCTGTCGCATTGCGTAGGCCTCGAACCAGATAAGTTACACCAAGATCTCTGGCGACATCTACAGCCAGACTATCGTGGGCCGTTATGACCTTGACATTAGGAAAATCTGCCACAACCTCATCCAAGATACGCTTGCGAGTCGCAACATCCCAGAAGTCCTGCTTATTTTTATTATAAAAAAGTCCTATATAGAGCTCGTCAAAGAGTTTGCTGGCTCTGACAATAATATCCATATGCCCATTTGTAATCGGATCAAAAGACCCCGTAAACATAGCAATCTTGGTCATAGCATTTCCTTTCTACAACTTCCCTACCAAAGGCTAACGCACGTAAACGGTCACCTTACTGATACCATAGGTTTTCTGCTTCCAAATCCCAAAGTTTGAAACTTCTTCAGGCAAGTCCACACCCTTATCAGTCTCACAAACCAACATCACCTCTTCAGACAAGAGCCCCTGCTCCTCTAACTGAGTAATATTGGCCACAATCTGCTCTTTCGCATAAGGCGGATCTAAGAGCACCAAGTCAAACTGACCTGTCAATTGTGTCAATGCACGCGCCGCATCCATCTTCAAAAGCTGGAACTGTTCCTCACTCTTGGTCATCTTGATATTTTCCTGAATAACAGCCTGTGCTCGACGATCCTTTTCCACGAGGACAGCAGACGACATGCCACGGCTAATAGCCTCAATAGCTAAACTACCACTCCCAGAAAAAAGATCCAAAACACGTCCTCCATCAAAGAAAGGACCAATCATATTGAAAATGGCACCCTTGACCTTGTCCGTTGTTGGACGAGTCGTTTTGCCTTCTAACGTTTTAAGCGGACGCCCGCCAAAATCACCTGCTACAACACGCAAGTCGGTCACCTCGTTTTTACTGACTTTTAGTAAGACTTCTCTATTATAACAAAAAACTACACATAGATGTTACTCCAAAGGAGGCTAGACTAGCTAAAGATCATCACACAAACACAAAAAACTCGAAATTCTCCCGAATTTCCATTTATGTTACTTATCACCAAGTGCAGTCACGTAGTTATAAGCTTCAATACCGGCTATGGCACCTTCCCCTACGGCTGTGGTAATTTGGCGAAGGTCTTTCTGACGCACATCACCAATGGCAAAGATACCTGGAACACTTGTCGCCATCTTGTCATCTGTGATTACCCAACCATTTTGGTCAGTGATGTCGAGGCCTGTCAAGTAATCTGAAACAGGATCAAGTCCGACATAAACAAAGACACCGCCAAATTCGTGGTTAGTCACCTCACCAGTTTTGACATTCTTGATATCAACACTGCGAACCTTGATGTCATCACCCTTGATTTCTTCAACGACGGAATCCCAGATAAACTTGACCTTTTCATTGGCGAAGGCACGGGCTTGAAGGACCTTTTGGGCACGCAATTCGTCACGACGGTGAACAATGGTCACGCTATTGGCAAAGCGTGTCAAATAAATTCCTTCTTCAACAGCAGAGTCTCCACCACCAACAACCAAGAGGTCTTGATTGCGGAAGAAGGCACCATCACATACCGCACAATAAGAGACACCACGGCTGTTGTACTCTTCTTCACCAGCAACACCAATGTGGCGGTGTTTAGCACCCGTCGCAATGATAACTGTCTTGGTTTGGTACTCCTCGTCACCAGTTTTGACAACTTTATAATTGCCCCTGTCTTCGATACCAGACACGATACCATAAAGATTTTCAACGCCCAATTTTTCCAAGGGTTCAAACATCTTCATGGACAGTTCTGGACCAGAAATACTTTCAAAACCAGGATAATTTTCAATATCAGATGTGTTATTCATCTGTCCACCAGGAGCACCTTGCTCCAAAGTTGCCACTTTAAGGTTGGCACGAGCTGCATAAAGTGCTGCAGTCATCCCCGCAGGACCAGCTCCAATAACAATTGTATCGTACATGAGTAACTCCTTATATGATTTTCTTGTAGAGATATCTTACACCTAATGTGCCAACAAAGCTAGCATTATGCATTCAGTACGATAAGAATCGCCATAAAAGCAAATGCCAATACTGGGATCGAAACCATCGACATCATAATAGCATCATAGAGGGCACCCTGACGCTCCTTAATGGTTTTGTCTAAATGACGTAGGGCACGCCATCCAAGCCAAAAGACACCAATCACCAAACAAACAAAGAAAGCAATCACAAGGCCTAAGAGATAAAATTTAAAAATATTTAATAACATAAATCATCCTAAAGTGAAAAATAGAAAAGGCTGAGACAATATTCTCCAACCTCTGAATCCGATTAATAATAACTACATAAGGCAGTCACCGAGTAGACTCCTTAGTCGCCTTTGAAGTATTCAAAAGTTTCTAGTCATCCTTGTGGGACTTTGACTATGAACTAGAAATGTAGTCCTATCCCATCACCTTTTCTATTGTAACAAAAATCCCATCTTAAAGATATTGTTTTGAATAAGAAGCGAAGAATTCTTTTGTTCGCTCTTCTTTTGGATGGTTAAAGATTTCATCAGGTGTTCCTTGTTCAAGGATATGACCTTTTTCAAGGAAAAGCACCTTGTCAGCCACTTGATAAATAAAGTTCATGTCGTGACTGACCAAAATCATGGTTTGACCTGATTTAGCCGCATCTACGATTGATTTTTCAACCTCACCAACCAACTCAGGGTCAAGGGCAGATGTCGGCTCGTCGAGCAAGAGCACATCAGGCCTCATTGCAAGGGCACGGGCCAAGGCCACACGTTGCTTTTGACCACCTGACAAGTGACGTGGGTAATGATTTTCACGATTAGAAAGCCCAACCTTAGCGAGCTCTTCTTTCGCAATCTTGGTAGCTTCTTCGTCAGAAAGTTTCTTAACAATCTTAAGACCTTCCTTAACATTATCCAAGGCTGTACGACGTTCAAAGAGGTTAAACTGTTGGAAAACCATAGCCAACTTACGGCGAAGGGTAAGGATTTGCTCCTTGGTAATTGTTCCAAAATCCACCTTGAAATCATCAATGGCAATAGTACCAGAATCGGGTTGTTCCAAATAGTTCAAGCAACGAAGGATAGTCGACTTCCCTGCACCAGAGGCACCAACAATAGCCACAACTTCACCTTTTTCAATGTCAATATCGATGCCATCGAGAACCTTTTGTCCTGAAAATTCCTTGGTCAAATTTTTGATACTAATCATTAGCGGTCACCTCCAATGCCAGAAATGTCAGCCGCTTCAGGCGCCTTAATGGCCATGTGATTTTCAACTGAACGACCAATGTACTCAATCAAGATTGAGATTGCCCAGTATACAAGAGCTACTGAGATATAACGTTCAAAGTAACGGTAGTCAGCACCACCTAAGATTTGAGCTTGCGCATACATTTCAACGATACCTGCACTGAAGGCAAGTGATGTTCCCTTAGTCAAACCAATCAAACTGTTAATCAAACTTGGTGTCGCAATAACTGCCGCATTTGGAATGATGACACGACGGTAAACTTGTGCTGATGTCATCCCAAGAGAACGGGCAGCTTCGATTTCCCCAGCGTCAACGGCCTGAATCGCTGCACGGATGGTCTCACTCATGTAAGCTGCTTCATTAAAGGCAAAGGCTGTAATAGCGAAGATAGCTGGTGGAATCTCATTAATGTTCCAATCTAAGCCGAACTCACCATTCAAGTAACGAAGGAAGAGTGGAATACCATAGTAAGTCAACATGAGTTGTACAAGGATTGGTGTCCCACGCAAGAAGCTCACAAAAACGGCTTGAATTGGATAAAGGATACGTACTCGATTAATTTTAACAACCGCAAAGACAAGGGCCAAAATCAAACCGAAGAAGGCACCTGCAATAGTCAATCCCAAGGTTAAAGGCAAGCGTTCTACAATCTTAGGAACAGCATCGAAGACAGCCTTCCATGAGAAGAGCTTACCAGCTGGCATCCAAGATGAAATCCAGTTGAAGACAATTGTAACCAATTGCAAAACATAGCCCCAAAGGATTTCCACTAGCCATGATAAGGGAATGGCTAAAGCAACAGCTACTGCCAAACCAACCAAGCCAAGGATAACTTGAAGATACCAAGGTGACCGATTAAATGCTTCTATACTCTTTTTCACAATGTCGCCCTTTCTTTCTAAAAAAGTCGGTTAGCCTAGTGCTAACCGTTCAAATATCTTATCATAAATTTTATAATATTCATTTTAGCACGACTCAGAAAGTCTGTGAAATAGTCTTTTCTTATCAAAGTGATAAGGAAATCATATCACTGATAATTCAGCTTTATTAACGTCAAAAAGCTGAGACAGCAGTCTCAACTTTTAACAGTCTTATTTCAAATCACTGACGTAATCACCACCGAAGTATTCCTTGCTGAGTTTGGCAAGGGTTCCATCCTTCTTAAGCTCTTTGATACGTTTATTGACAAAAGTCTTGAGTTCCTTACCTTGCTTATTTTTTGAGAAAATAAGGTATTCAAGACCATCAGTCTTCATACCGATATCGTCTTTAAGCTTGTTTACAGCCAACTTATAGCCTTGATCTTTAACAATATACTCAGACGAAATGGCATCATAAAGGATAAAATCAATTTTTCCTTCTTGAATGTGTTGAACGCGTGTTGAAAGACCCGTCGAGCTAGAAGCGTAATTGATTGTAATTGGTGTCTTGTCCGCATTGGCGTGGTTCCAGTTTTCAAGCAACTGAGCGTAGTTAGTGCCAGGAAGCACTTCTGTTGTCTTACCAGACAAATCGTCTAGGCTAGTATACTTTGTACCCTCAGCACTGATGATTGCATAGTTAGAACGTGAAATCGGATCTGAAAAACTATATTTCTGTGCACGCTCTTCATTGTAGTTAAAATCATTAGCTGCAATCTGATAACGTCCAGAATCCACCCCTGTCAAGATGGAATCAAAAGGCGTCGTTACAAACTTGACCTCATACTTGTCTGAATCCTTAAAAACAGCCTTTACCAAATCAATATCATAACCCTTGAAGTCATCACCTTTTTTAAAAGTGAAAGGTGCCGTATCAGAGTCAGTCGCAACAGTAATCGTCTGCTTTTCACCAGATACCTTACTGTCACCTTTGTTTCCACAAGCTGCCAAAGTCATAACTGACAATCCAAGAATCCCCATGACTGCAAGCCATTTTTTCATATCTATAATCCTCGATACTCTCATTAATAGTTAGCAATAACAGTTTACCATCTTTATCCCAACTTGTCTAATAATAAAAACCTAAGTGGTGATAGAAAATGGTTGCCACTCATGTAATAACTCTTCTCGTCCAAAAAAGCTTCCCGTATATGATTAACATCAAATGCAATAAAATACTACTTGTCCTTACCTGATAACTTATTACTTGAGTCGCTACTATCTTCAGGTTGATAGTCTGACAAATCCTTATGGATACGTTCAGCGTAAACGACTTTATTTTCTGATTCAGCATGGTCAACCAGATCCTCGACAAGTTCTTTATAATTTTTTGTAGAGATAGTCCAGTTGACCCCATTATCTTCGATAAATTGAAGTTCCTTTCCAAATTATCTGAACCTGTCAAAGGTATACAGAACAATTCTTTATCAATATCCTTAAATCACCGTTAAAGTTTTCACACTAAAGGAACTTTGTTGTGAGATCTTTGCCCTTACCCTTTTCATCATTACTCTTATCAGATTGGTTCCAGTACTTCAACTTGTCAATATTAATACCATAGGGACTCATAAGGATAGTACGAACAGCAGCTTCAGCTCCATGGAAACTAACAGAGAGTGAAGTAAAAGTCACTGTTGCTTCATCTTTCTTGACTTTCACTTCCTTCAGTTTATAGTCCTGAATCTTGCCAATCATATTACAGCTTACCCTGAGAAACTTTGAAAACACTTGAGTTGGTGTCTTAGTATTAGCCTTGACACGTTATGTCGAAGTTGATTCGTTTTTTCTTTTCAGCTGACTTATTTGAAGCACAGGCTACAAGAACCAAGCATGTTGCTAAAATCAAGCCCAGATACGTAAAAACTTTTTCATTACTTTTATTATCTCATTTCTATTACTTACTAATTAAGATAGCACAGGTCTAATGATGCTTTAAGGTCAACTAGCAACGCAAAAAGTCAAAACTCTACTATTATATAATCACGTATATAATCACGCCAAATCGTCTAAGTCTAACTGTCTACCTTCTTGGTCTTCCAAACCTGTCAGCGTAACACCAAGCAGGCGAACGCCACTACTATTTTCCTCCAGCTGATCAAAAATACTATGAGAAATCCTATCGATGGTGTCAAAATCCTGGGTTGATTTGTCCAAGGTCATACGTTTGGTTAGGGTTGAGAAGTCCGAATAACGAACCTTGATGACAATGATACGACCGACTTTTTTAGCTTTCTGGGCGCTTTCCGCTACCCGTTTAGCATTTTTAGTCAACTCAGCCTTGATGTCATCTTCATTATACAGGAGCTTACCATAGGTTCGCTCACTTCCGATAGATTTACGGACACGATTAGGCTTTACTGGGCTATTGGAAATGCCTCTAGCCTTGCGAAAGAGGTCAAAGCCAAAACGTCCAAAGCGGTCTATTAAGGTTATCTCAGAAATTTTCAAAAGATCGGCACCGGTGTATATATCCATGTCATGAAGACGCTCAACTGACTTTTTACCAACACCATGAAACTTTGCAATAGGTAGCTTTTTCAAAAATTCCTGGGCCTCTTCGGGAAGTACTACCGTCAAACCAGCAGGTTTTTGGAAATCAGAAGCCAGCTTCGCAATGAATTTATTGTAGGAAACACCAGCCGAACAGGTCAGATGGAGTTCCTGCCAGATATCATACTGGATAAGTTTAGCGACCTTAACGGCCGACTTGATCCCAAGTTTATTGGTCGTAACATCGAGATAGGCCTCGTCAATAGACATAGGCTCAACCAAGTCCGTGTAGCATTTAAAAATTTCACGAATCTGCATCCCTACCTCTCGGTAATGGCTATAATTTCCTGAAATAAAGACAGCATTGGGACAACGTTCGTAGGCTTCCTTAGAAGACATGGCTGAGTGGACACCGTATTTTCTAGCCTCGTAGTTACAAGTAGACACCACACCACGACCGCCTGTTTTTCTGGGGTCATTACCGATAATAACAGGTTTATCTTTAAGACTAGGGTCATCCCTCATCTCAACCTGAGCAAAAAAGGCATCCATGTCGATATGAATAATTTTCCGACTCGTATCATTAATTAGAGGGAACTCTAGCATGGCTTCTTGCCTCCTTTCTCAAATTTATCTCATTGTAAAGCCTTTCACATAAAACTTTGGGCCTACAAAACATTCTCCCCCTATGATACCAAAATCTATCAAAAAAACAGAAATTTATAATACAGATTTCCAGTTTTCAAAACTGTATTATAAAAGAATGTCTTTAAAAACGGAGTTTCAAAGTTATGTAAGCGGTTACTGTGTGATATAATACTTCTAGAGAATGTAACAGATGATTTTGTTACATTCTCTAGAAAGTATTATAGGAGATCCAAACTATGGCAACGGTTAAAACTAACACAGATGTTTTTGAAAAAGCGTGGGAAGGCTTTAAAGGAACTGACTGGAAAGAAAAAGCAAGTGTGTCTCGCTTCGTACAAGCAAACTACACACCATATGATGGTGATGAAAGCTTCCTTGCAGGACCAACTGAACGCTCACTTAAAATCAAAAAAATCATTGAAGAAACTAAAGCTCACTACGAAGAAACTCGTTTCCCAATGGATACTCGTCCGACATCAATCGCAGATATTCCTGCCGGCTATATTTCAAAAGACGACGAACTAATCTACGGTATTCAAAATGATGAGTTATTCAAATTGAATTTCATGCCAAAAGGCGGAATTCGTATGGCAGAAACAGCTCTCAAGGAACATGGCTATGAACCTGATCCAGCTGTTCACGAAATTTTTACAAAACATGTAACTACAGTAAATGACGGTATCTTCCGTGCTTATACATCAAATATCCGTCGTGCACGTCACGCACACACTATAACTGGACTTCCAGATGCTTACTCTCGTGGACGTATCATCGGTGTTTATGCTCGCCTTGCTCTTTACGGTGCTGACTTCTTGATGCAAGAAAAAGTAAACGACTGGAACTCTATCGAAGAAATCAACGAAGAAACTATTCGTCTTCGTGAAGAAGTTAACCTTCAATACCAAGCACTTCAAGATGTTGTTCGCCTTGGTGACCTTTACGGTGTAGATGTTCGTCGTCCAGCCTTCGATACTAAAGAAGCTATCCAATGGACAAACATTGCTTTTATGGCTGTATGTCGTGTTATCAATGGTGCGGCTACTTCACTTGGTCGTGTGCCAATCGTCCTTGACATATATGCAGAACGTGACCTTGCTCGTGGTACTTACACTGAATCAGAAATCCAAGAATTCGTTGATGATTTTGTCTTGAAACTTCGTACTGTAAAATTCGCACGTACAAAAGCTTACGACGAACTTTACTCAGGTGACCCAACATTCATCACAACTTCTATGGCTGGTATGGGTGCTGACGGACGTCACCGTGTTACTAAAATGGACTACCGTTTCTTGAACACACTTGATAATATTGGTAATGCTCCAGAACCAAACTTGACAGTTCTTTGGTCTGACAAATTGCCTTACTCATTCCGTCGCTACTGTATGCACATGAGTCACAAGCACTCTTCTATTCAATACGAAGGTGTGACTACTATGGCTAAAGACGGATACGGTGAAATGAGCTGTATCTCATGTTGTGTATCACCACTTGACCCAGAAAACGAAGAACAACGCCACAACATCCAATACTTCGGTGCTCGTGTTAACGTACTTAAAGCCCTTCTTACTGGTTTGAACGGTGGTTACGACGATGTTCATAAAGACTACAAAGTATTTGACATCGATCCAGTCCGTGATGAAGTTCTTGACTTTGACACTGTTAAAGCTAACTTCGAAAAATCTCTTGACTGGTTGACTGACACTTATGTAGATGCCCTTAACATCATCCACTACATGACTGATAAGTACAACTACGAAGCTGTTCAAATGGCCTTCTTGCCAACTAAACAACGTGCTAACATGGGATTCGGTATCTGTGGTTTCGCAAATACTGTTGATACATTGTCAGCTATCAAGTACGCTACAGTTAAACCAATCCGTGACGAAGATGGCTACATCTACGACTACGAAACAATCGGTGAATACCCACGTTGGGGTGAAGATGACCCACGTTCAAACGAATTGGCAGAATGGTTGATTGAAGCTTACACTACTCGTCTTCGTAGCCATAAACTCTACAAAGATGCAGAAGCTACAGTTTCACTTCTTACAATCACTTCGAACGTTGCTTACTCTAAACAAACTGGTAACTCTCCAGTTCACAAAGGGGTATACCTCAACGAAGATGGTTCAGTGAACTTGTCTAAATTGGAATTCTTCTCACCAGGTGCTAACCCATCTAACAAAGCTAAAGGTGGATGGTTGCAAAACTTGAACTCACTTGCAAGCCTTGACTTCGGTTATGCAGCTGACGGTATCTCACTTACTACTCAAGTATCACCTCGTGCCCTTGGTAAGACTCGCGACGAACAAGTTGATAACCTCGTAACTATCCTTGACGGATACTTCGAAAACGGTGGACAACACCTTAACTTGAACGTTATGGACTTGTCAGCTGTTTACAAAAAGATCATGAGCGGTGAAGATGTTATCGTACGTATCTCTGGATACTGTGTAAACACTAAATACCTCACTCCAGAACAAAAAACTGAATTGACACAACGTGTCTTCCACGAAGTTCTTTCAACGGACGATGCTATGGGATAAAATGAATAAAGAGCTCGCAATAGCGAGTTCTTTTCTTTTTGTAAAACACTTGCTTTTCATTATAGTTTTCTAAATAAACTATAATTTATATTTGACTATCTTTCATATTAGCTATAAAATAAAGGCGTTTCTGTTTGGTTTCTCCAAACACTTCACTTTCAGAAGTACCTTAGAGAAATATCACCCTGTCACCGTCTGACTACTAGTTTACAAATAACAGGTCAACTAGCAGTCATGACAAAAATAACAGCCTATAGGGAGAAAAGATGAATAAGAAAAGTTTTAAGCTAATTGGATTATTGTCTCTTATAGCAGCTACCATCCTACTCGTAGCCTGCCAGTCTGAAACTAAAAGTAAAACCTCTAAGTCTCAAGAGGTCCAATGGGGCTATACGGGTATAACTGGTCCTGAACATTGGGGTGACCTTTCTAAAGATTATGAACTCAGCAAAAATGGTAAAGAACAATCTCCGATCAATATCACTGGAGCTGAGGACGTTGATCTTCCAGAACTAAACCTTAATAATCAAGAATCAGAAGCTCAAGTTGAAAATAATGGGCATACGATTGAAGTCAGCTTTAAAAATCCAAAGAATACCCTAACGATTGGTAAGGAAGTTTACAAGTTGCAACAATTCCATTTTCACGCACCAGCTGAGAATGAAATAGATGGCAAAACCTATCCTCTCGAAGGGCATTTCGTCTACAAGACGGATAATGGAAAAATCACAGTTGTCTCAGTTCTCTATAACTATGGAGACAAAAACCAAGCCTTGCAATTAATCTGGGATAAAATGCCTCAAGCCGCCAATACTGAAACGGATTTATCTCAGGCTATCTCACCTGATGATTTCTATCCTGAAAACAAGGACTATTACAACTTTGAAGGCTCATTGACAACACCGCCTTGTACTGAAGGCGTTAACTGGATTGTCTTCAAAAGCCAAGAAACTGTCAGTAAGGAACAGGTGGAAAAATTCTCCCAAACTCTTGGATTTGAAAATAACCGTCCTATCCAAGATGCAAACGGCCGAAAAATTAAAGCATAAAACCTATCAAAAGCTTGATGATAGACTATAATCTTTGCTACACTATTCCTATGATTATCAAACATACAAGAGATACACTTTCAGAGACTTATCTAGATGCTGTGGCTATTCGAAACACCGTTTTCGTTAAGGGCCAAGGAGTTCCTCGCTCCATCGATATTGATGCCAATGAAGCCTACTGCATTCACTTTGTCCTCTATGATGACAAGGGCCAGGCTACAGCAACCGTACGACTACTTCCTAACATAGACTTGACACAAGTTACACTCCAACGTATGGCCGTGCTCGACGACTACCAAGGTCAAGGTCTGGGTAGCATCCTCCTAAAAGAGGCTGAAGATTTCGCTCAAGAGCAGGGCTTCAAATCTATTTCTCTCCATGCTCAACTAGGGGCACTTAAGTTCTATCTCAATAATGGCTATCAAGAAGTCGGCCAAATCTTCGAAGAAGCTGGTATCCAACACATTACGGTTGAAAAGTCCTTAATAAGTAAAAAAGCTTAAGCAGTAGATCAACTCTGCTTAAGCTTCTTCTTTTGTTGAAAATATAGAATAGCCATGCTCGATAGCAAGAACTGCCACATTTTCTTTTTTTAATAGCTCTACAATCTTTTTCCAGTATTTCTATCCTTTTAAAAAAAGTACAAACACTCCCATGTAAACCAAAAAAACAAGAGACAAGCTTTCTTTTCTTAGAGTGTCTACTCGACTGTTTTTGTCTAGACATACGTTTTCTCCTATCTAGGGAGTATTATATCATTTTATAAAAAAACAACCCCCGTTATCTAACTATTATTAGATAATGGGGGCTGTTTTAGTAGTCTTTCCTAGGGGTCATTATATAATTATGGACCCTAAACAAACATTTTTTGTAAAAAGCCTTTTTTCTGTTCTTTCAACAAATCCAACTTACGTTGATGAAGAGCGATAGTCTCGTCTAGATGTTTGAAGAATGAACCGATTTTATGTTGCTCTTCTAAGCTGGGAATTAATAATAAGTAAGGTTCGATGTGTTTATTATTGATTTGGGGAATAGTTGATGTGTCTGCAATCTTGTACAATCCTGTCTTATTGATAAAAGTATAGCGATACTCAGGATCAATACCTTTTGGTTCTAGGACCATCATATTAGTACCCATGTAACTATCTTCTCCCAACATACGTAACTTTATTGGTCATTATAGCAGCACCTTTTTTAGGTCTTGATCTAAATCATCATGAAAGGTTTGCAGATCATGGCGCGTGAGCACTTCTTTAGCCGAGACTTTATAACGTGATTTTTTATTATCAAAAACAACGGGGACAAAGGCATAGTGCAAGTGAGGGGTTGTCTCGTCATAATGCACAACAGCGGCCACGGCATTTTCTTGACCATAACGTTCATTAAGAAAATTGGTGGTTTCTTCAAAAAAGGCGCTTTGTTGCTCGTAGGGCGCTTCTGCAAGATCTTCGGGTAAGAGTGACTATCCAAGTCGCTAACGGGCTCCTTCACATCGTCTCTTTGCATGCAATAAACGTCATTTAAACGCGCATTGAAGCGTGAAACCATATCAGAACCATCCGTCATGATATCTTGATTCAGATAAGTTTGCGACACATCAATTTCTTTGTTGGTGTGATGGTCAGTTTTACGTTCAAAGTGGACAGCTAAACCGGGTACTGCACCACGCATAATTTTCTTTAAATGCGCCATCAAAAATGCCTCCTCAAAAAAGGTTTTCCAAGACCAGTATAACACCGTTAAAAATCTGGTATAGCCTGTCCAAAATTCTATTTTGGACAGGCTCTGCGAGGCACGTCATCGACAAGCGATGACAGTAGCGTTTCCCCTTCCTTCTGGGGAAACTGCTATTTTTCAGCGCCTATTATCCGGCTAGAAAAACCTCCGGCGGGTCACGCCGTGACAGGGCAATTTATCATTGCAGGATCACTTTCAGTGAGAGCATGTCATGCAGAACGCTACCCGCGTGGGGCAAGCTATTGTCAGCTTAACCACAAAAAAATAAATTGGGATAGTATCGGTATCTATCTCAACTTATTCTGAGTGTGTATATATTCCTCATCGTAATCATCTCAATCAAAAATTATGATCAGTATTCAGGATAAGGACTCCCCACGGGACTGCAATCAGGAGTCATTACTTCAACTGTTTTTGTTCATTATAGAAATTACGGTAAGCTAAATAGCACGCAATGATTGACCCCAAACTAGTCGCTGATAAGAGCATGAACGTGACCATAATTTGATACCTAATGGCCCGTACTGGATTGACCCCTGCAAAGATCAAACCGGACATCATCCCTGGCAGACTGACTAGACCCACAGTCTTTGCCGAATCAATGGTTGGTGACATCCCCGTAAGAATCGCCTCACGCACGATGGCAATCGAAGCATCAAGTAGACCAGCCCCTAACGCCAACCGTTCAAGCACACCTTGGCGCTGGTCATGAAACTGGCTATTGAGGCTGCGATAAGCCAGCCCAACTGCGACCATTGAATTCGACGCAATCATACCAGAAATGGGAATCATTTGCGATGGCACAAACTTAATCGCACCAGATAGCACGAGGACGCCGAGTGTTACCCCTGTACTAACAAAAATGGCTAATAACGAAATGGCTAATGCATGGTCAATCCCCGGCCCCCGTTTTTTCGCATTCCAAGCCGCATTGAAGATAATGAAGCCCATCATCGCCAGCGTTAGCCACAAATTGTTGACTCGGAAAATATACTTTAGCAAGTAACCCACGATAAATAGTTGTACAACAGCCCGCACGACACCAATGACGATGTCCCTATCCAAGCCAAGTTTCTGCCACAAACTAATTCCTAACGCGACGAGCACTAACATTGCCGCCAAAAATAGCGACGTATTATTAACTGCTAAATTCATGCGTGCACCTCCAATCTGCCAGCAATCACTTTCGCTAATTGATCTGCCGCAGCAATCTCTGTCGCGTCATGAGTAATCATGATCGTTGTCACGTGATCCTGCTCATTTAACTGTCGTAACCAGGCGTGTACGATTTGCTTATTATTTTCATCCAAACCAGCTGTCACCTCATCTAATAACAACACTTTTGGTAAGAATAAGATATTGCGAATCAGCGCGACCCGCTGCCGTTCACCACCGGAAAGCTCGATAATCGGCTGATGCAGGGTTCGTTCGGACAGCCCAACATTATTTAACGCCGTTACCACTCGTTGCGTATCCATGACTTGCTTACGAATTTGGTACGGGAAAGCTAAGTTATCTGCCACCGTCTCACCAAATAACGTCGGTTGTTGGAAACAATATGAGACTTGCCGCCGATACATGATTGGGTCATAACTTTCAATCGGCTGCCCATCAAAAATCAAGGTCCCACTTGTTTTAGAAATCATGGACGCAATGATCCGCAATAACGTACTTTTCCCACCACCGGATGGTCCCGTCAATGTAATATGAGCCCCAGCTGGAATCTGCCAATCAATATCATGTAAAATATGTTGATCAGAGATTTTATAATTAACTTTTTCTAAACTAATCAATGAATTCATACGCCCACCCCCCGATCGCACAATGATCGGCGCCGACAACAGCCGGATGAAAAAGTGCTCAGAAGTCAATAAATTGGACTTATCTGTTTGATGTATTAATACACGAACCTATGTAGCCATTGGCAAAGCCCTATGAATCATACCTGAGTCAAAGTGTTCCGTATAACTACGGAGGGGTTCTAATTGAACTTTTAATTTATCATTATTTTCCTTGGTCGACCATTTCACAAACCAACTCCTTCTTCATTATCTCAATCAAAGCATCTCTGTCCTTAATCCATTGAGCCCTCTCATCCTTGTAATAGGTACGATTACTGAGGAAAATCCCCGCACGTTGACGAGGGATATTGATAAGCACAAAGGTACCTGTATAACCAGTATGAATAATCCAATCGCCTTGAAGGTCCCACGCGACACTACGCTCCTTCTTGGATTGACTGATATTTTGCGTCAGATTTTTAGCAAAATCATCCTTCAAATAATGGTTAACAAAGATTTCCAAGTCCTTTAGGGTTGAAAAGAGACCTGCTGAACCTGTGTGCTCTTTGAGCACTCGAGCCTTGGGATCGTGAACAGTTCCTCCCGGAATTCCCTCTACAGTTGGAACAGCAAGGTCAACTGGACCAAACTGTGTGTCAATCATACCAAAAGGTTGGAAAATTTCGCTGTCAAAAAGCCTGTCCAGTCTTTGTCCAGATAATTTCTCAAGCATCAAGCCCAGGAGAATAAAGTTAATATCTGTATACAAGAATGGTTTATCAGACTTAACTTTGATGGCATTTATTGCAGCAATCAATCCTTTTTGGTCTAATTCATCACGATTTGGAATAAAAGGATCAATTCCGCTACTATGAGAAAGAAGCTGACGAAGGGTTAGCGTCTTGTCTGCTACTTCAGGATAATAGGTGGAGAACTTCTCATCCAAATCCAGTTTTCCTGACTGTAAGTAGAAGATACAAAGAGTTCCAACTCCCACGACCTTAGAGACACTAGCTAGATCATAGGTTAAATCTGGAATTACTGGATTCTTTCCATCCTGAGTACCACAGTAGTACTCTTGCCAATTCTTTCCATCATAGAGTGCAAGGCTGGCACCCGGGAAGATGTCAGCCTTGATGTAGTCTGTAATTGTTAACAATGTTTGTTTGAAGTTAGTCATTATTTTGTTAACCAAACCTCAATATTACTCATATCAGTCAGTGCGAGTAGACTTCCTTTAGGATCTAGATAACTTGAGAACTGTTCCTTGTCAAGTTTCTCATGCAAGGCAGCCAAATCATAGTCTTCAGCTACCTTAAATTCTAGAACTTCCAAATCCCAAGTTTGATCTGAACTTACTTGAAGGTCCGGACCTTCTGCCTTTTCAAAGTGGATAGATAAAGGCAATTCTTCGCCAAACAGATTATCGTAGAAAAAAGCCGCTTGAGCCATATCGACAACATTCAAAGTCAAAGACTGAACAGTAAAATCTGAAACTCCTTTAAAATCTTTTTTTTCTTCAACATCTGCGTACTCGACTGTCTTTAGAGTTGATAAATCATCTTCGGCATGCACCAAAATAAGATCATTTTCTGGTGAGATAGTCTCAAAAGCGTAACCATTTTCCCCTTGGAAAATAGCCTTAGCTTGATTATCATCACGCGCCAAAAGGTACTCAATCTCAAGTGGATTTGAAACCTTAATGACCACTTTATTAATTTTCTTAGGACCTTCAACTGCACGGCAACGGTAAGCTGGAGACTCCTCAATTACAAAAAGTGAGTTACGTTCTGACCAGTCAGTGAAGACAGCAAGAGCATTTTCCTCAGTCAAAAGCTTAAATCCTAACGTATTTTGGTAAAAATCGATATTTTCTTGTCTATTATTCACACGAAAAATTGGTGTGTGAAACTTAAGATTCCCTGATTGCGTCATGATACCCTCCATCTTTTCTATTTTATCCAAAAAGAGTCTGTGTGACAAGAAGTTTCCTAAGAAATACAGGATTGTAATTTTTTACATTCTTTCACATAAATTAGGAAAATCATTATATTATCTTTACCTTAGGACTCGCTATTTCTTCATTTTAGAATATAATAAAGACTTTGAAAACTTTCGTCAATCACATTTGGCGTTTAGACATGCCGATCAGGCATTCTTTTTACTACTTGGGGGGCTGTTCTTATTTTTTGATGAGAGTTATTGGGAGTAATCTTATGCTACTGACCCACACCAACTACCATCCAGAACTTCAAAGAACTCTTACGACAACGTCTATCCTCCCAGTAGCCATTAGCGTGATGACTACAACCTTCTTGCAAGAACTACTCTTTCGTAAGTTGGTTTGCTCTTGGTTGGCTCCTTATTCGATAGTTACTGCTTTAGTGAGTACCAGTCTCTTTTTCCTATTCCATATGCCCACCAACCTTGCCCACCTCTTCCTCTATATTGGAATGGGATTGGCTCTCTCTATGGTCTACCAAAAAAGAGAAAATCTATCAGCAACTATCTCGCTTCATATCCTATGGAATATTTTCACCTTAGGTGCTACCATTCTAGTAATGACTAATCCCATGTAACTGAGAAAACTTTCTCAGTTTTTGCTACTTTCAAAATTTTAAGCATAAAAAATCTGAAGCATTTGCTTCAGATTTTTTATTATTAATTAAAGGTAGAGAGCTTTAAACAAGTATACAGCCAAAAGTCCTGCAAGGATTGGCGCTACAACTGGAACCCAAGCGTACCACCATTTAGAATCACCTTTGTGCTCACCAAGAACTGATGTTGGCAAGAGATGGTGAAGAAGACGTGGCATCAAGTCACGAGCTGGGTTAAGGGCTGGTCCAGTAGGTCCACCGAATGAAAGTACCAAAGCAGCAACCAAGAAACCAACACCGATGTGGGCTGTTTCAAGCGATCCATGGAATTGTCCATCAACCATTTCTTTAGTGTAACCAGCAGCAACAGCTTGTTGTGCAAGCTTGTGACCAAAGTAGTTGTTTGTCAAGGCAAGGGCACCAAAGAAGAGGAGGAATGATCCTGCAAACTCGTTGACAAAACCATTGGCACAGGCACGATTACGATTTTCTGGAGTGTCATCATGATCGTCAACTGCTGAGATAGTTGAGAAGGTCCCAAGAATATTGTTAGGATTCTCAGTTTGTGCATAGTAAGGTTGGTGAACCCAAACCACAATAGCTTGACCTAGGAAGGCACCGAGAAGTTGTGCAATAAGGTATCCAGGAACGCCTACCCATGAGAACAATCCAGATGCAGCAAGTCCAAGTGTGAAAGCAGGGTTGATGTGGTTACCAGAAACATCACCAAACATAAGGGCTGGCATCATAACACCAAAACCATAACCAAAAGCGATAACAATCCAACCAGATTTGTTACCTTTTGTTCCTGTAAGCTCAACGTTGGCAACAGCACCATTACCAAGTGCTACAAGAAAAGCAGTCGCGAACAACTCAGTGAGGTATTTCAAAAGCCATTCACTGGTGAACGCTTCTTTTAGAAAATCATTCATTTGTCTCTTTATTTCCTTTCGATTTTACAATAATTTAGACATTTATCATTTTATCAGGTATAATGTCTGATGTAAAGATATTTCTGGAATATTTACGTATTATTTTTGAGGTTTTTGAATATGAAATTTAACCAGTTCAGTTACATCCCTGTTAGTCCTGAAACGGCTTATCAGGAACTCCGTTCTTTGGGCTTTGAAGTCTCTCTAGATGCTAGTGCCAAAGCCAATTTTGAATCCTTTGTTCGCAAGTACTTCCTTTTCTTTGAAGATACTGATTTGGCTTTGAAAAATTGGATTGCCGATCCAGAGACAGACCTCCTGTCCTTTTTCCAATCAGACCGTCCTTTGACTGCTGAAGTCTTTGGCTTAGTAGCCCTTCAACTGCTAGGATTTGTCCCTAATGTGGACTTTACCGACAGTGTTGCTTTCCTTGAGAAAATGGCCTTCCCAATTGCTTTTGATGGTAGCCTTAATAACCTTCACCAGTTGTTAGCGACACGCACACAATCTGGCAATACCTTAATTGATCAGTTAGTAGCCCAAGATTTAATCCCAATAAGTAATGACTACGTCTTCTTTAATGGTAAGAGCTTGGCAACATTTGACACTAATCAGCTTCACCGTGAAGTGGTTTATGTCGAAACACCTGTAGATACTGACAAAGATGGGCTGTTAGACCTAGTCAAGGTGACTATCTTACGTCCTAATGTTGACTTCCCAGTTCCAGCCATGATGACCGCAAGCCCTTATCAACAAGGGACTAATGAACCTTCCTCTGATAAACTGACCCACAAGATGGAGGGAGACTTGCTCGTCAAACCAGCTGGTAAGATTTCTCTTAGCCGTCCAGAAATTAAAGCACCAGAGGCAGACCTTACGCCTATCAACCCTGTCACAAAGGCTGAGGAGCGTTTTGCTCACACTGATACCTATACACTTAACGATTATATGTTGGCTCGTGGTGTGGCTTCTATCTATGTATCTGGTGTCGGTACTTTCAACTCGGAAGGTTTCATGACCTCTGGAGACTATCAACAAGTTTTGGCCTATAAAGCTGTCATTGACTGGCTCAATGGTCGTGCACGCGCCTTTACTAGTCGTAGCAGACAGCATACAATCACTGCTGATTGGGCTTCTGGTAAGGTGACTACTACTGGACTTTCATATTTGGGTACCATGTCCAACGCCCTTGCTACAACTGGTGTTGACGGTTTGGAGATGGTTATTGCTGAAGCGGGTATTTCTTCTTGGTACGACTATTATCGTGAAAATGGACTCCTCGTTAGCCCTGGAGGGTACCCTGGTGAGGATCTCGATACCTTGACTGAATTCACCTATTCTCGTGCCCTATTAGCTGGAGAATACCTACGCCACCAAAAAGACTACGAGGCCTACCTCAATGAGCTAAGCACAGCTATTGATCGTAAGCATGGGGATTATAACCAGTTCTGGCATGACCGCAACTATGTGCAATTCGCAGACCGTGTCAAAGCTACTGTAGTCTTTACACACGGTAGCCAGGATTGGAATGTCAAACCAATTAATGTCTATCAAATGTTCAGAGCCCTTCCTAAATCTCTCGAAAAACACCTCTTCTTCCATAATGGTGCCCACGTTTACATGAATGCCTGGCAGTCTATTGACTTCCGAGAAAGCATGAACGCCTTGATTTGTCAGAAACTCCTTGATTTAGATAATGGTTACACACTGCCTACAGTCATCTGGCAAAACAACCAGTCTGAACAGACCTGGGAAGTTCTCGATAACTTTGGTCATGATAATGGTAAACACATTCAGCTTGGTAAGGCAGAAGCTAGTATCGCTAACCATTACGAAGAGGAAATCTTTGCTAAGTACGGTAAGGCTTATCAAAGCTTTAAGGATGACCTCTTTATGGATAAAGCCAATGCCATCACTCTAGACTTTGAACTGGACCAAGACATCCAAATCAATGGTCGTGTCCACCTAGAGCTCAGGGTCAAGTCTAGCACAAACCGTGGTCTCATTTCGGCCCAAGTTCTGGAAATGGGAGATAAAAAATACCTAGCTCCAATACCTGAATTAAAACGCATGAATGTAGATAACGGCCGTCTCTTCAAGGAGGAAGCCTTACGTGAATTGCCATTCAAGCAGGCAAAATACCGTGTCATTACCAAAGGACACCTTAACCTGCAAAATCGCAAAGATCTCCTTAGCATTGAGAATGTCACTCCAAATGAATGGATGACTATCGGTTTGGACTTACAACCAACCATCTACAAACTCAACAAGGGCGACAAACTCCGACTCGTTCTCTATACCACAGACTTTGAGCACACTATTCGTGACAATAGTGACTATGAAGTGACTGTGGACCTAAGCCAAAGTAAGATGACATTGCCTTATTAATCTTTATCGCAAAAAATCCCATAGGATGAGAACTCCCATGGGATTTTTTTATTGTGTGAGAATAAACAAGATTTGATCTTCAATTTTTACGATTCATTTTGATGTTATTTAAACAAATGATATAGCCAAGACAGTGGAACAACACAAAGATATGCCAGTAAAAATAAAGCATAAAGCTGTCAGATTTAGTCAACGTATAAAAAAGAAAAATTCCAACAAACAAAATGGAAAGCCAGAGTGTCTTCTTAACGAATAAAAAGTATTGATGCCATATCTCTTTATCACTCAAAGTGACTTTAGATTTTTTGCCTAGGACAAGATGCATCAGAACCTCTGCTATACTGCTAAGTACTGTTAAAACCAGAATCTTACTAAGAGGAATTCCTAAAAAGAATCCCATACACTCAATAAGCAATTGGGACAAAACAATGGCCGTAAGGGCACGTAGATTTTTTGACATAAAACTTAAACCTCACACTTCTCTCAAACAGAAAGTTTTCACAACGCCTACAAAGTTACCAAAGCATAGATAAGCACTTACAGCCTCGCTATTTTTATAGGCGTGTCTATCATAAACTGCCATTCTAACCTCGTTCACTTTGTTTAATGATTTTAAGCACTCTAGGTGTCAGAAAAGCTAGTAAACAAATATCCAAAACAATCACAACAATAATGATTAGGCGCCATTCGGCACCTCTCACCGTCAGCAAACGATAAACACCAGTTAAAATAATAGCCAAATGTGCCAAGCCCATACCAGCGTAAATTTGTTTAGGAGTAAACTGTCGTTCCCAAGTGGACGATTGTTCAGCTCTCGTCCGATGAACACTGGTAGGTAGGTCAGACACAGTAAGGAAACCAAAGCCAGGGGTAACTAAAATAAGAAGGAAGAACCATTATATAATAATTCTAAACCAATATTGCCATCTATCAAACCTTAGGCAACAACCATGAGTTGTAAATAAAGTAACTTTCCTGAACGAAGTCGGTTAAGATAAGGCATCGCACTCACCTTTTATCACAATCACTTGTCCGCTTGTCATAATCATAACTAGGACTTAAGGTTCTTTCTCTGCTCCTCAACAGATTGGAAAAGAACCTTTTTGCTCCATCTTCCTTTTCTCAATGGACAACTCAACCTTAAAACCAAGAAATCCTCCCTAATGACATCAATAGCCATAACGAATCGCTAGCAATTTTCGCAACTCTGCCATTCGCTCCTCGATACAGGGAGACAAGGTTAGCTGGTCTTTTCTGACCACTTTGGATATTTCCAGTGACATCCTGCTTAAGATATAGGGAGTGGCTGAACGAGAGTCTGCAAGTTCCGTTCGGTAGGAGTGCAGGACCTGCTTCAAATCAGCATAATCTGGCTTATCTCCAATAGTTTCAATTACCTCATCGATGATAGCTACTGCTTGTTCTTGTCTCTCTTTGCCTCCTGCAAACCATTTAAGTCCTTTCATTAAGAAAACCTCCTTATTTCTTTCAACTAATTTTTCAATCACATCTTTAGTATAGCACACTGATAGTCATTTAAAAGCCAGCGTCACAAAAAGTGGCTATACGTCCTGAATGGTCATTCATATACAAAATGAAAAAAATTGAGGGAGATACTCAATCTTTTAACCTATTTAATATAATATCTCAGTGCTAACATGAGTGAAGCTAAGATTGCTAATGCCCCCACAAAAGAGACAAGTGATTGCTCACCGTCATTTGTTTTAGGGAATTCTTTTGTGTCTGCTACTTTATCAGTCATTGGTGCCATTTGCCCTGTTTGAGCGTTCAGTTCCTTCTGAACCGTTGACATCGGCTGTGGTTGAACAGTTGGCAAAGATTTCTCTTTCGTACTCTCTTCGGTTACTCATGTAGGACGAACAGTTTTAGTTTGAGGTTCAGAGATGGTTGTTTGTTCCTGATTCAAAGTCATAAAACGTGGACTAGAGCTGGCTAAATGGTCATAAACTGTTTGAGCAGGTCCACCACCAACCCATCCTGATAATAGCTGACCATTTTCCAGATAAAGTAGTGTAGGTGTACCTGGAATACCAATCTCACCAAACACATAGTTTCGGTCAAAATCCTCACGATCTATATCGTAATACTCTAAACGACCATCCATCAGTTGGTTCAAGACCTTCAACTCTGGTGAAAATTGACGACAATAGTAACAGGTTCCACGTCCAAAATAAATCGTATGTGCCTGACCATCCTCGGTAAAGGCATTACGCACATCATCTAAACTTATTTTAGGTAAATCAGCAACATTAGCGTCGTATTCCTCACGAGATACTGCTGGGATATCATTTGCAGTCTCCTCCTCAGACTCAGCCAAGGTTACTGATTCAGTCGCTGCTGGTGCCTCTTTATCTTCAGGAAGCGACTGCTCCTGACTATCTGATGGTTGTTCTACTGGAGTAGATTCGGTTGCTTCAACCTTTGGAGAATTATCAGCTCCCGTTTCTACCACCTCATCCGCTAAAGCAGTTCCTACCGATAGATTCAGTAACAAGGCTGAACTCATCAGCCATAGCGTTAATGTCCTTTTTTTCATCATAAACTCCTTTCGATTACTTAGTCTAGTTTAACAATTTACAACTCTCATAGAAGCTAACGTCCCAAAAAGTGACTATACGTCCCGAATGGTAAGAATATAAAAAATCCCACTATCACCATGATATACTCCCCTTATAGTGGACAGTGAAAAAATAAAAATTTTCACTAGAAACTATAAGGGGAGTCTTATTATGTCCAAAAGAAGTCCAAAATCTGTATCTGAGAAACTAGAAATTGTTCTGCTTCACTTGGAAGAAGGTAAATCACTTAGTTGGTTAACTAGAAACCAAGGTATCTCTAAAGACACCCTATCGAACTGGGTTCGGAAGTACAAAGAAGCTGGTGTTGATGGGCTAGAGGAAAGCCGTCAATGGAAGAAGTATAGTAAGGAACTAAAGGAACAAGCTGTTTCCGACTATCTTAATGGCTTGGGAAGTCTCAAAGATCTGACCAAAAAATATGGAATTTCTGACCCTTATGTTCTCAGATCATGGATAAAAAGTTATACTAGTGGTAAAGAACTGAAAGCTACTAGTAAAGGAATGAGACGCATGAAGCAAGGACGCAAGACAACATTTGAAGAACGAATTGAGATTGTCAATTTTACCCTTGCCTACGAGAAAGATTACCAAGGGGCTGTTGAGAAGTATGGTGTTTCCTACCAGCAGATCTATTCTTGGGTCAGAAAGTTCGAGAAGGACGGTTCTAACGGTCTCCTAGATCGTCGTGGAAAAGGTCTTACAAGTAAACCAAACCTTACTCCAGAAGAAGAGTTACGCCTCAAAATCAAGCAACAGGAAGAGCGGATTAAGTATCTTGAAATGGAGAACGGCCTGCTAAAAAAGTTAGAAGAAATCAAACGACGAAACCGACGGTAAGACTTGGTCGGCACTTGGAAACCTTCCAAGCGATTAAAGAATATGCGGATGAGTATGAAGAGGTTTCTATCAGCCACTTGTGCCATATTCTAAAGGTATCTCGCTCAGGCTATTACAAGTGGTTACAACATCAAGAAACAACTTCTGAACAGGAAAATTTAGGCTTGATGGATATCATCAAGAAACTTCATAGCCAGCATAATGGTATTCTTGGTTATCGTCGTATGACGCTATTTGTCAATCGCAAGCTTGAAACAAACTACAACAAGAAGCGGATTCGACGCTTGATGCACATTCTAGGTCTACGTTCCATTATCAGAAGAGCCAAGGGCTATTGTACTAAAACTAGCTTTGTCAATGTAGAGGACAACATTCTCAATCGTAATTTTACAGCCACTGCTCCAAATCAGAAATGGTGTACAGATGTGACTTTCTTGAAGTACGGTTTCAGCTGTAAAGCCTATTTGAGTGCTATTAAGGATCTTTACGACGGCTCAATTGTCGCCTATGTAGTTGGTCAATTTAATGATAACGAATTGGTATTGGAAACACTTCGTAAAGCACAAAAAGCTAATCCTAATGCGACACCATTAATTCACAGCGACCGAGGTTCGCAGTATACTTCGAAAGATTATTACCGTTTAACTACCCAGTATCAGATGACCCGCTCCATGTCTCGTGTTGGTAAGTGTATTGACAATGCACCAATTGAGAGTTTCTTTGGGCACTTTAAGACGGAGTGCTATGATTTGAAGAAGTATAAGACTTTTGAGGAGCTAGTTTCAGATATTGATGCCTACATCTATTTTTACAATCATCAACGTTTTCAAGAGCGCAATAACGGCCTTGCCCCTCTTGAAATGAGGAACAAGGCCGTCGCCTAATATTTTATTATTTCATTGTCCACTTGACAGGGAGCTGTTCATATTGTTAGCAGGATTTTTATGATATTTTTTTGACAAGAAAAAACTCCTACTGGAGTTTTCGATTAGTTAGCCAATTTAGCTGCAAGACGTGATTTATCTCGGCTTGCTTTGTTTTTATGAATCAAACCTTTTGAAGCGGCTTTATCGATGCTTGCTGATGCAGCTCGGAAAGCTTCTTCAGTTGGGTTAGCCTTGAATGCCTTAATAACAGTACGCAAAGCTGATTTTTGAGCTGAGTTTTTTTCGTTTTGTTTAACGTTAAGTTCAGCGCGTTTGATAGCTGATTTAATATTTGCCAATGTTTTCACCTCCAAATTTATCTAACTATGTCATTATACGTTATTTTAGAACCCTTGGCAAGCTTTTTCTATTTTTTTAAATGAATGAGGTCGATTTTATGACTATCACCTTTATGAAGAATAAGCTCTGCACGATTTCGTGTGGGTTCGATATAATTTTCTAGATTTACCAAGTTGATTTCTTTCCAAGTTTTTTGCGCTAAGGAAAGAGCTTCTTCTTTTGTAAGTTTGGTAAAACGATGGTAATAGTTGTTTTCATCTTTTCGAGCAAGTTCAAGAAGAGTTTGAAAACGTTCAAGATACCAAGTTTTGATATTTTTCACGTCAGCATCAATATAGATAGAAAAATCAAAATAGTCACTCATATAGAGACGTTGGTTAATGGGATTCTGAAAAACATTAATACCTTCAACAATTAGAAAATTTGGTTGACTAATTTTCTGAGTAAGTCCTGGTACAATATCATAAATCTCATGTGAGTAAACAGGAATGTTAACATCCCCACCATTTTTTACGGTATCTAGAAAATTGAGAAGTAGTGGCATGTCGTAGGATTCGGGGAAGCCTTTACGATTAAGTATTCCCTTATCTATGAGGACCTGGTTTGGGAATAAAAAACCATCTGTTGTCACCATATCAACCTTCGCCTTAGGGAAGGTTCTTTGAAGAAGTAGTTGCAGAAGGCGACTAGTTGTTGATTTTCCGACTGCAACAGAACCTGAGATACCAATAATAAAAGGTCTGTTAGCCTGTGCTTTTTGCAAAAAAATCCCTTTTGAAAAGGTGAGGTCCTCTGCAGCTCGATGATAAATACGAATCAAATTGATTAAAGGAAGATAGATGTCCCTCACTTCCTGAACGTCAATCTTGTCATTTAAACTCCTAATGGATTCTAGTTCTTCTGGGGTTAATGATACTTGATCTTCTTGATAGAATCTTTGCCAATCGCTCCGAGATATAGTTTCAAAATTGATAAATTCGTTTAACATGGCTTAATTATAGCAGAATTTACTAATTCATGTAAGCCTTATCAAAACACTAAATAATAAATGATGGATTTAAAACAAAAGGAATATAAACCTTTACAAAATTGTTGACATTATTTTTTTGTTATGCTACACAAATTTTGTAAGCATTCTTATTTCAAAAGATACTTGAGAGATACTTGAAATATCAAGGTGTTTTCTTAATGTATTCCTTCTCATTTATATAGCATTCTCTATAGCATTATCTTTTTTTTTCTGTTATACTTAATATGATATGAGCCTTATCATTTTCTATGACTTGATAAGAACACAAAGAAGGAAAAATATGTCTAAAATGTATTATGCAGAGATGCCAGATGCGGCTCACGATATTCACGATCTTAATGTAGCACTCTTAGGTCAAGGTTTCCATTTTTATACTGATGCAGGTGTGTTTTCAAAAAAAATGGTGGATTATGGTAGTCAGGTCTTGCTCAATGCTTTAGATTTAGAAAGAGGAAAAAACCTACTTGACGTTGGTTGTGGCTATGGTCCATTAGGAATTAGCCTAGCAAAGGTTCAAGGCGTCCAATCGACGATGATTGATATAAATAGTAGGGCTATAGATTTAGCTAAAAAAAATGCTGAACGTAACGGAGTAGTCGCTCACATTTTCCAATCAAACATCTATGAAAATGTCTCAGAAAAGTTTGATTATATAATATCCAATCCACCAATACGTGCAGGGAAAAAGGTAGTTCATGAAATTATCGAAGGGGCATTTGATCACCTTAATCAAGGTGGAAGTTTAACAATTGTTATCCAGAAGAAACAAGGAGCACCTTCTGCTAAAGTGAAGATGGAAAATGTCTTTGGAAATGCGGAAATTATAAGAAAAGATAAGGGGTATTACATACTTAGAAGCGAAAAGTTATGAGAACAGTTGATTTAATTGAAAAAACGTGATGGTGGTAATTGACCACTGAAGAAATAGCTTATCTCATTCGAGGGTATGTATCCGGTGACATTCCAGATTATCAGGTTTCAGCTCTGGCGATGGCAATCTATTACAAAGGGATGAGTATTCGTGAAATTCATGATTTAACGACAGAGATGGTTTCTTCAGGTGATCAATATGATTTATCTAGTATTGAAGGCGTTAAAGTTTATAAACATTCAACTGGTGGTGTTGAAGATAAAGTAACAATCATTTTAATGCCATTAGTTGTAAGTTTTGGTGTGCCTGTAGCTAAAATGAGCGGACGTGGATTAGCCCATACTGGAGGTACGATTGATAAACTTGAATCTATAAAAGGATATCAAGTCGAACGTACCAAAGAAGAATTTATTCAACAAGTTAAAGAAATTGGTAATTTCTCTTATTGAACAGTCAGAACATCTTGTTAAAGCGGACAAACTTCTTTATGCACTTAGAGACGTGACTGCTACAGTAGATTCAATTCCTTTGATTGCAAGTTCTGTTATGTCTAAGAAGATTGCTGCAGGAGATAAGATCCTTTTAGACGTTACGGTAGGTCAAGGTGCTTTTATGAAGAGTTTGGAAGAGGCTGAGCACCTTTCTGAAACAATGGTTTCCTTAGGCCGTGAAATGGGTCGAGAAACAATTGCAGTGATTACAGATATGAGTCAACCACTTGGTAGAGCTATTGGTAACTGTCTTGAAATTTTTGAAGCTATTGAAATCATGCAAGGTAAGGGCCGTGCAGACATTACAGAGTTCATTTGTGAATTAGCAGAGATTATTTTAAATTTGACAGGAGTTGAATCGAGTTCAGATAAAATTCGTCAACATTTAGTGGAGGGTGTAGCTCTATCTAAATTTGAAGAACTTATTGAAGCTCAAGGTGGAGACTTGGATGACCTTTATCGTAAGAGTGCAGCAGCTTATGTCACAGAAGTTTTGGCTGATGAAGAGAGTTATATTTCTGAACTACCAGCTTTAGCATTTGGTAAATATGCTATGAAATTAGGGGCTGGTCGTACTACTAAAGCTGACACTCTTAATTATGAAACAGGGATTGTTTTTGAGAAAAAAGTGGACGATTCTGTCAAAGTAAGTGAAACTGTTGATAATATTTATAGTGACCAAGCCCTAATCGAAGAGCTAATTGATGAATTTAAAGCTTATATTACAAATCAGCAATGAATGTAAGAAGCCAAAAGAAATTTTAAAAATTATTTCTTAATAAATGAGAGAGCTTGTTTAAGGAGTATATTTATGACAGTTAATACATATATTGACCACACTTTACTAAAGCCAGATGCGACCGCTTGAACAGATTGAAAAGTTGATTGCAGAAGCAAAAAAATATGAATTTGCAAGTGTTTGTGTTAATCCAACTTGGGTAAAGACTGCTGCTGATTTGCTAAAAGATAGTTCCATTAAGGTTTGTACAGTAATTGGATTCCCACTAGGAGCAACAACATCGTCTGTTAAAGCGTTTGAAACACGAGATGCAATTTCAATGGTGTAGATGAAGTCGATATGGTAATCAATATCGGTGCTCTAAAATCTGGACAGAATGAACTTGTTGAATCGGATATTAAAGCAGTAGTGGACGCTAGTGGAGATAAGCTAGTCAAAGTCATTATTGAGACTTGCCTGCTTAGTTACGATGAAAAAGTTCAAGCCTGTCAACTTGCCAAACTTGCAGGAGCAGACTTCGTAAAAACCTCTACTGGTTTCTCAACTGGTGGGGCAACTATAGAAGATGTTGAACTCATGCGAGAAGTAGTAGGACCAAATATGGGGGTTAAAGCAGCTGGAGGAACACGTTCCTATAAAGATGCGCAAGCTTTTATTAAAGCAGGGGCTAATCGGATTGGAACATCTGCGGGTGTTGCGATAATGGAAGGTGAGAGTGTCGATGGTGGATACTGAGATATCACAAATTATTGAGGAAGCTGAGGAAGTTGCTGGCAACGCCTACGTTCCTTACTCACATTTCCGCGTAGGTGCAGCTCTTCTGACAAACGACGGTCAGATGTATAAAGGTTGCAACATTGAGAATGCATCTTTTGGTTTAACTAATTGCGCAGAACGTACTGCTATATTTAAAGCAGTTTCAGAAGGTCATCGAGATTTTGAAATGATAGTCGTCTACGGTGACACTGAGCAACCCATCTCACCTTGTGGTGCCTGCCGTCAAGTAATGGCCGAATTTTTTAAACAGGATTCTAAAGTGATTCTTATCGCTGAAGATAAATCGACAGTCGTGATGACAGTCGGAGAGTTGTTACCATACTCTTTTACAGACTTACAATAGTCTAGTTGTTATATTCTTTATTAAGCAGGGTTTCTTGCAAGTTTATAGGAGGAGTGTTCAAGATGAAATTGAACAAGAGAATTATTGGAATTGGTCTTGTTGCTGTAGCAGTAGTTGGTCTTGTGGCCTGTGCTCGTGGTGGACGAGGTGGATCAGCAGCTGATTCGAAAGTTAGAGCTGCAATTATTACAGATAGTGCTGGTGTTGATGATAAATCATTTAACCAATCAGCATGGGAAGGTCTTCAAGCTTGGGGTAAAGCTAACAAACTTGAAAAAGATTCAGGTTACACATATTTCCAATCAAACTCAGAATCTGATTTTGCAACGAACTTGTCATCAGCTGTAGACCAAAATTATAATCTTATCTTTGGTGTTAGTTTTAGACTTCACGATGCTATTTCAGAATCAGCTAAAGATAATGAGAAAATTAATTACGTTATCATCGATGACGTAATTAAAGACCAAAAGAACGTTGAAAGCGTATTGTTTGCTGATAATGAAGGAGCTTACCTTGCAGGTATCGCCGCAGCAATGCAATCACAAAACAAGAAAGTTGGTTTCATCGGTGGTCAAAAATCAGACACAATTACACGTTTCGAAGCTGGTTTCACTGCAGGAGCTAAATCTGTAAAACCTGATATTGATGTTCAAGTTCAATATGCTGAGTCATTCAATGATGCTGCTAAAGGTTCAACTATTGCTTCAACAATGTATGCTTCAGGCGCAGATGTTATCTATCAAGCTGCTGGCGGAACTGGTACAGGTGTCTTCACAGCCGCTAAAGAGGTTAATGAAAAACTTAGCGCTGATAGCAATAAAAAAGTTTGGGTAATCGGTGTTGACCGTGACCAATCAGCAGAAGGAAACTATACGTCTTCAGATAAGAAAAAATCTAACTTCGTTTTAACTTCAACAATTAAACAGGTTGGTACAGTCGTTAAAGACATTGCTAACGATCAAGTCAAAGGCAAAGAATTTGAAGGTGGTAAAACTAAGACTTATGGTATCAAAGATGGTGGTGTTGACATCGTAACATCTAGTCTCCCTTCAGATATTAAGGATGCAGTCGTAAAAGCTAAAGATCAAATCAAGAATGGTGAATTGAAACCAACTGATGGTCTTAGCAAATAATAGGTTAAGTACACATACTTAGACCTTAAACTGGGACAATTTTTGTCTCAGCAAAGGGAAGCAGTTTATGATTTCTTTTGCTGATATAATAATTATTTTTGATAGGAGATTGTATGACGAAGCCAAATGTCATTGAAATGCACGACATTACCAAAAAATTTGGTGAATTTGTTGCAAACGATCACATCAATCTCGATGTGAGACCAGGAGAAATCCATGCCCTCCTCGGTGAAAATGGTGCGGGTAAGTCAACCTTAATGAATATGCTTGCAGGCCTTTTACAGCCTACAAGTGGAACAATTAAGGTAAATGGGCAAGTTGTGTCTATTGATTCACCGTCTAAAGCAACAAAATTGGGTATTGGGATGGTCCACCAGCACTTTATGTTGGTTGAAGCTTTTACAGTTGCTGAAAACATCATTTTAGGTAGTGAAGTGACCAAATCTGGTGGTGTTCTTGATATGAAGAAGGCTGTAAAGGAAATTACAGAATTGTCTCAACGATATGGCCTTGCGGTTGATCCATCAGCTAAGGTTGCTGACATCTCTGTCGGTGCCCAACAACGTGTTGAAATCCTTAAAACCTTGTACCGTGGTGCTGATATTTTGATTTTCGATGAGCCCACAGCCGTTTTGACACCTTCTGAAATTACGGAACTTTTAAACATCATGAGAACTTTGGTTAAGGAAGGTAAGTCTATTATCCTTATCACCCATAAGTTGGATGAAATTCGTGCGGTTTCTGATCGTGTTACGGTTATCAGACGTGGTAAGTCAATTGATACAGTTACTATCGAAGGGTCTACAAATGCCGATTTGGCTGAGATGATGGTTGGTCGTCATGTTTCCTTTAAAACAGAGAAAATTCCTTCAAATCCTAAAGAAGTGGTTCTTTCTATTAAAAATTTGGTGGTTAATGAGAATCGAGGCATTCCAGCTGTTAAAAACTTATCGTTAGATGTGCGTGCTGGTGAGATAATTGGTATCGCTGGTATTGATGGAAATGGACAGACAGAACTTGTCCAAGCGATTACGGGACTTCGTAAAATTGAATCTGGTGACATCACTATTAAGGGTGAGTCTATCATTAATAAGACCATACGTCAGATTACTGAGATGAGTGTCGGTCATATTCCAGAGGATCGCCATCGTGATGGTATGATTCTTGAGATGACAGTTGCTGAAAATATTGCTCTTCAAACCTATTATAAGGAGCCTAATTCTAAGAATGGTATTTTGAATTATAATATCATAAATGCAAAGGCTAGTGAATTGATGAACGAATTTGACGTTCGTGGTGCTGGAGAATTAATCGCCGGTGGTGATTTGTCAGGTGGTAACCAACAAAAAGCAGTTATCGCCCGTGAAATTGACCGTAATCCAGATCTTCTTATTGTAAGTCAACCAACTCGTGGTCTTGATGTTGGTGCCATTGAGTATATCCGTAAACGTATTATCGCTGAACGCGATAAAGGTAAGGCTATCATTGTTGTCAGCTTTGAATTGGATGAAATTCTTGATATGTCAGATCAAATTGCTGTTATCTATGATGGTGCGATTCAAGGTATCCTAGATCCTGTTAAAACCAATAAGCAAGATCTTGGTATCCTTATGGCTGGTGGACAATTGAATAAGGAGGAAGCAAATGTCTAAAAAAACACAAAATTGGGCAGTTCCTTTAATTGCTATCCTCTTGGGAATGCTGGTCGGTGCAGTTTTGATGTTAATCTTTGGTTATGATCCATTCTGGGCTTACTACGATCTTTTCTCAACGGCCTTTGGTTCTTTGAAAAATATTGGTGAAATTCTACGTGCGATGAGTCCATTGATTCTGATTGCACTTGGTTTCTCTGTAGCATCTAAGGCAGGACTTTTCAACATTGGTTTGCCAGGGCAGGCCTTAGCTGGTTGGACCTCTGCGGTGTGGTTTGCGCTAGCCTTTCCTGAATTACCTAAAGTAGTTTCTATTGTTTGTACTGTCATTATTGGTCTAGTTGCCGGTGGTATCACTGGTGCTGTTCCAGGTATTCTTCGTGCCTACCTTGGAACAAGCGAGGTTATCGTTACCATCATGATGAACTATATCATTTTGTATGTTGCTAACAATATTGTCCGTTTTGGTTTCACAGCTGATATGTTACGTTCATCAGAAGCCTCTAACAGGGTTTCAGCTTCCGCAAGTTACCAAACAGATTTTCTGTCTTCTTTAACAGATGGATCACGTTTCAATATTGGTTTCTTTCTTGCTATTGTAGCTGTATTCCTAGTTTGGTTCATGCTTAAGAAAACAACAACAGGGTTTGAAATTACATCTGTTGGTTTTAATCCAAATGCGTCTGAGTACGCCGGAATCTCATCAAAACGAGTGATTATCATGTCTATGATTATTTCAGGTGCACTCTGTGGTCTTGGAGGAACAGTAGAAGGACTTGGGACTTTCCAAAATGCCTTTGTACAAAATTCTTCATTAGCTATCGGTTGGAATGGTATGGCCGTTTCCCTCTTAGCAGCCAATTCACCAATTGGTATTCCATTTGCAGCTCTTCTCTATGGTGTCTTGTCTGTTGGTAAAACTGGTATGATTGGTGTGCCATCAGAAATTATTGATGTTGTATTAGCTTTGATTATCTTTTTCGTTGGTGCCAACTACATTATTAAATATTGGATTCGCCCTCGTCATAAATCAGTGAAAGCTAAAGGAGGACAAAACTAATATGGACTTTATTACAATCTTATCCTTAATTGTTGCCTCTATGCTGAAATATTCAGCACCGCTGATTTTCACGAGTATCGGTGGTACTTTCTCTGAACGAGGGGGTATCGTAAACGTCGGACTTGAAGGAATCATGGTTATTGGGGCCTTCGTAGGTGTTCTCTTTAACTTAAATTTTGCGGATAGTTTTGGCAATGCAACACCTTGGATTGCGGCCTTGGTAGCAGGATTTATTGGGCTTCTTTATTCCTTGCTCCATGCTGCTGCGACAGTTAACTTTCGTGCGGACCATGTTGTCTCAGGTACAGTCTTGGACCTGATTGCACCGCCTTTGGCTGTCTTCTTGACACGTGTTATTTACGGTGCAGGTCAAACACCAGCTATCAGTCATAACTTTAAAACCGTTTCCTTCCCTATCTTGAGTAACATTCCTGTCTTGGGTAAGATTTTCTTTACTAATGTTTCTTTGATTGCTTATGTAGCCATTTTAGTTTCAGTAGTGTCATGGTGGATAATCTTCAAGACACGCTTTGGTTTGCGTCTTCGTTCAGTTGGTGAACACCCACAGGCTGCAGATACACTTGGGATTAACGTTTATCGTATGCGTTACTACGGTGTTATGATTTCTGGTTTCCTTGGTGGTGTCGGTGGTGCGGTTTACGCCCAATCGATTTCAAACAATTTTGCTGTTACCACTATTGCTGGTCCTGGTTTCATTGCTTTGGCCGCTATGATTTTTGGTCGTTGGAATCCAGTTGGAGCTATGCTCTCAAGTTTGTTCTTCGGTTTGTCACAATCATTGGCAATCATCGGAAAACAGTTACCTGTTATTTCACATGTACCAAACGTCTATTTGCAAATTGCACCGTATATTTTGACAATTATTGTTTTAGCTGCATTCTTCGGTAAATCCGTTGCACCTAAAGCAGATGGTGTTAACTATATCAAATCTAAATAGGAACTCAAAAGAGTTTCTGATGAGAAGGCCCTCAGGTCTTCTTTTTTGTACTCAAAAAGCCCAACTTTGCCAAAATGAGAACAGCAGTGATGGGCTTTTCTTTTTATGAAAAATGTGGGTTAAAGATTTTTTCGTGACCGATAGTTGTGTCCCATCCGTGGCCTGGAAAAACACGATAGTGGTTAGGAAGAGTGAAAAGTTGATCTTGAATGCTAGAAAGTAACTGGTCGTGATTACCTGTAGGAAGGTCCCATCGCCCAACTGCTTCTTTAAAAAGGGCATCACCAGAAAAAACAGTTTCTTCTTTTTCAAAGATAAAGGAAACTCCACCGATAGAATGTCCAGGAGTTGGAACAACTTTAAACTGGAAGTTGCTGATGTTATAGTCCTTGATAAAATCAAAGTAGTAGTCAGCAGGATTGACAATAACATCCTCCATATCATCATGACGTGGAAGACCAGACAAATTATGGACGGGATTCATTAACCAGTCTTTCTCGGCTTCTGCGACATAGACAGGCGGGTGGTTATAAGCTTGACGGACAGCTTCAACGCTCATAATGTGGTCATAGTGCGTGTGGGTCAAGAGGATGGCAGCAACAGGTTTAGCAATTGCCTCGAGTTTAGCTAAGATACTTGAAGTGTTGCTTCCTGGATCAATGACTAAGCTGGCTGATTCGTTTTCTAAAATATAGGTGTTTTCCTGGGCAACAGGATTTAAAATTCGTTTTATTTTCATAGCTCTAGTTTAGCACGAATTCAGGCTTTTTCCAATATCAGAATGATGGCTTTGTCTTTTTTTGGTGTCCTGGATATGCTATAATAAGGTCGTTATGAGTGAAAAAAGCACGAATAAATATGCCATTGTTGATTTGGAAGCTACATCGGCTTCATCAACGGCTTGTATAATACAGGTGGGAATTGTTATCATGCAAAATGGTAGGGTAATTGACGAATTTGCGAGTGACGTTAACCCCCACCAAAAACTTGATAATCATATTGTTCACTTAACAGGAATTACTGATCAACAGTTGTCTCAGGCACCGGATTTCTCAGAAATTGCTAGAACCATTTTTGAACTGATTGAGGATTGTATTTTTGTTGCCCATAATGTAAAATTTGATGCAAACTTGCTTGCAGAGGCACTTTTTATGGAGGGCTTCGAACTAAGGACGCCTCGTGTTGATACAGTCGAATTAGCTCAGGTCTTTTATCCGACGCTAGAACAATATAATCTTTCTTATTTATCACGAGTCTTAAATCTTGACTTAGCTCAAGCTCATACGGCGATTGAAGATGCGAGAGCTACAGGGAAGCTTTTGCTTCATTTGATGGATAAGATTGCTAGCTTACCTAGACAGACCATTGATATGCTTTTGACATTTTCTGATAATTTGCTTTTTGAGTCTGAATTGGTTATTCGTGATGCCATAAAAGGTAAAACTAACAGCCTTTCAAAGGAATATATCATGCTTGAGGAATCTGGTATCGTACTTCGTAGACCTTTGACTTACATGTCGGAACGTAAGCTTTCTCAAGATTTTGAAACTAATATTGCTCTCTTAGGTTTAGAATCAAGAGCTAAACAAGAGGAATTTGCGAAGACAGTGAGGAGGGAATTTGACAATATTGATATTTCAATGATCCAAGCTCAAACTGGAATCGGGAAAACCTATGGCTACCTGATCCCTTTGTTAGCACAAGCCGATGTCGATAAAGTAGTAGTAGCTGTTCCAACAAAGCTTCTTCAAAATCAGATTATGAGTCAGGAGGCCAAGGCCTTAGCAGAAGTCTTTAACATTAACTTTCATAGTCTAAAAGGACCACAGAACTACATCAAATTAGATGCCTTTTACCAGACCTTGTTTCGTCAGGATAGTAACCGCTTGATTAATCGTTATAAAATGCAACTTTTAGTTTGGTTGACTGAAACCGAAACTGGTGATCTTGACGAAATTAAACAGAAACAACGCTACATGGCTTATTTTGATGAAATCAAACATGATGGTAAGCTAAAGGCAGATAGTCTTTTTGTAGAGTACGATTTTTGGAAGCAGTCTTGTCAAAAAAGTCAAGAAGCTAGAGTGGTTGTAACCAATCATGCTTATCTATTGACACGTATGGAAGATGACCATGATTTTGTTCGAGGAAAGACTCTTGTGATTGATGAAGGACAAAAGATGGTTCTGGCTTTGGAACAGTTTTCACGTTATCAAGTCAATCTTACTACTCTTTTGCAACATATTCATCGTATTCTTGATAGCGGTAATCAGACTTTGTTACAACAGCGTTTGCTTGAAAATTTGCAGTTTGAAGTGAGACATTTAATTCAAGAGCATCAACAATTCCCTCAGAAGCAGTATAATCGGCAGCAATTAAATCGTTTGCTTCAAACCATTTCTGAACTTGAAGGTGAGAGTGATGTGATGGAGATGGTGTCATCATTGAACACACAGCATTACAGTCAATTTTGGCTTGAAACAGACTATTATCAGGAACATCGCGTTACATATTTAAATGCTTCACGTCAGGAGCTATTGAAATTATCTGATTATCTCCCAAGTGCTCAAAAAGTGATAATCGTTTCAGCAACAATTGATATTGGTCCAGATGTCGATGTAGCTGATTTATTAGGACTAAGTCAGGTACGTAAAGTAAGCCTTCCAATGGATGCTTTACGAAATCAATCTATCTGGATTGATCAAACCATGCCTATGATTGGCGTTTCTTCTGAAGAAGAATATGGAGAAGCGATTGCAAAGCGACTCCAGAAACTATCTGCAATGGGATATCCTATTTTTGTATTATTTACATCTCGAAAGAGTATGATAGCTGTTTCTGATTTGTTAGATCATAGGGAAGTTCATCACTTGACTCAAGAGAAAAATGGGACAGCCTTTAACATCAAAAAACGTTTCGATAGAGGTGAGACTAATCTCTTACTTGGTATGGGATCGTTCTGGGAGGGTGCTGATTTTGCTCAACAAGATAAGGTTATCGAGATTATCACACGTCTTCCTTTTGACAATCCTAAAGATCCTTTCTATCAAAAAATAGAGTCTTTGTTCTCTAAGCAAGGAAAAAGTACTTTTGATAGTTACAGTCTCCCGATGATGGTTTTACGTTTCAAACAGGCTATTGGACGTGCCCAAAGAAGACCAGAACAGCGATCAGCTATTCTTTTAATGGATAATCGTCCCCTAGTTAAGAGCTATGGAAAACTGTTCATAAAGGAAGTATCACAAGAAGTCACCCTTAGACATGCACCATTTAAGCAGATAAAAGAGGACATTCAAGAATTCTTAGAAAAAGAGTGTTAATTTTTTAGTCAAAGATTTTCTAAGACGACAGAGTTTCTACGCATTTCCTGAGTCATAAAAAGATAGTTATTACTAGTGATATAGCTATATAAAGATTTCTCTTTTTCTGATATAATAAACTCAGAAACTTTTTTAGGAGGCATTATGCGTAAACATCGACAACCGTGGACAAAAAAGCAACAGCTTATTTTTGGAATGATTGTTCTCGTTGTGACTGTAATTCTATCCATTACAGCAATGCTAGTTGTTGCGGTAAAGCCCTATGTCGATGCTGAGAAGCAAGTGATTGCCATAGCTAAGACCAAAGCAGATATTCATACTGTTTCTGAATTTAATATCTACAACGGTAAGGCTACCTATTATGGCCTTCTTGGACAGTCAAGTAAGGGTGAAAAATTAGCTCTTATCGTCAATGAGGATTCAGGTGTGGTCGATATCTATAAGCAATCTGATGGTATAAGTAAGTCAGTGGCTAAAAAAGCAGCTAAAGCCTATGGTGCCAAGGACATAGCCTATGTACACCTAGGAAAATATGGCAAAACTCCTATTTGGGAAGTGAAGTCAGGGACTCGGTATTACCTGGTTGATTTTATCTCAGGTCAGGTTATTAAAGTAGAAGGACTATAATGAAATGACAAAATTATCAAATCGTGTATTACAAATGGAAGAAAGTGTTACTTTAGCTGCCAGTGCGCGTGCTAAAGCTCTTAAAGCTAAGGGACGTGATATCTTGAGTTTAACACTTGGTGAGCCAGATTTTGTTACACCTAAGAATATTCAAGATGCTGCGATTGCATCTATTGAAAATGGGAAAGCAAGTTTTTATACCGTGGCTTCTGGGCTTCCAGAACTCAAAGATGCTGTTAGCACTTATATGGAAAATTTCTATGGCTATACTGTGAAACATAGCGAGATTGTTGTTGGCACAGGTGCTAAGTTTATCTTGTATGCCTTCTTTGCTACGGTTATCAATCCTGGTGATGAAGTCATTATTCCAACACCTTGCTGGGTTTCTTACGTAGACCAAGTTAAAATGGTTGAAGGTGTTCCAGTTACTTTTCAAACGACTGAAGCAAATCACTTTAAAGCTACAGTTGAGCAACTTGAAGCAGCTCGTACTGAAAAAACCAAGGTTGTCTTGCTTAATTCTCCATCAAATCCAACCGGAATGATTTATAGTAAAGAAGAATTGCAATCAATTGGCGACTGGGCAGTTGAGCATGATATTTTGATTTTAGCCGATGACATTTATGGTCGATTGGTCTACAATGGCAATACTTTCACACCAATTTCAAGCTTGTCAGATGCTATTCGTAAGCAAACAATTGTTATTAATGGCGTTTCTAAGACATATGCAATGACAGGATGGCGTGTGGGATTTGCTGTCGGAGAACCAGAAATTATCTCAGGAATGGCGAAGATTATCAGTCAAACGACATCAAATCTTACGTCAGTTTCTCAATACGCTGCTATTGAAGCTTTAACCGGTGATCAGTCTTCTATCGAAGAGATGCGTAAAGCCTTTGAAGAACGTTTGAATACGATTTATCCACTCTTGGCTGAAGTACCTGGATTTGAAGTTATCAAACCTCAAGGTGCCTTTTACCTTTTTCCTAATGTAAAAAAAGCTATGGAAATCAAAGGCTATACAGATGTCAATGATTTTACCAATGCCATCCTTGAAGAGGCAGAGGTGGCTTTAGTGACAGGTGCGGGATTTGGTGCTCCTGAAAATATTCGTCTTAGCTACGCTACAGATTTGGATATTCTGAAAGAGGCTGTTCGTCGTATCAAAGCTTTTATGGAAAAATAAATATAATATAGTTTAAAAGAAAAGAGAAGTAATTACATGTCTAAACAATTAGTTTCAATTATTGATGTACCTAAACACATCGGTGAAGAAATCACTATCGGGGCTTGGGTTGCTAACAAATCAGGAAAAGGTAAAATTGCTTTCTTGCAATTGCGTGATGGAACAGCCTTTTTCCAAGGGGTTGCTTTCAAACCAAACTTTATCGAAAAATTTGGTGAAGAAGAAGGTCTTGAAAAATTTGATACTATCAAACACCTTAGCCAAGAAACATCTATCTACGTAACTGGGATGGTCAAAGAAGATGAACGTTCAAAATTTGGTTATGAATTGGATATTACTGATATCGAAGTTATCGGTGAGTCTCAAGGCTACCCAATTACTCCAAAAGAACATGGTACTGACTTTTTGATGGATAATCGTCACCTCTGGTTGCGTTCACGTAAGCAAATGGCTATCCAACAAATTCGTAATGCCATTATCTATGCAACTTATGATTTCTTTGATAAAAATGGCTTCATCAAATTTGATAGTCCTATCTTGTCTAGTAATGCTGCTGAAGATTCAACAGAATTGTTTGAGACAGACTACTTTGGTACACCTGCTTTCTTGAGCCAATCTGGTCAGCTTTATCTTGAGGCTGGTGCTATGGCTCTTGGTCGTGTCTTCGACTTTGGTCCTGTTTTCCGTGCTGAAAAATCAAAAACACGTCGTCACTTGACTGAGTTTTGGATGATGGATGCTGAGTATTCATTCTTGTCACATGATGAGTCTCTTGACTTGCAAGAAGCATATGTCAAAGCTCTTATCCAAGGTGCTATTGATCGTGCACCACAAGCTCTTGAAATTCTTGAACGTGACGTAGATCTTCTTAAGAAATACATTGCTGAGCCATTCAAACGTGTATCTTATGATGAAGCAATTGATCTTCTTCAAGCCCATGAAAAAGATGAAGATACGGACTACGAGCACCTCGAACATGGGGATGACTTTGGTTCACCACATGAAACTTGGATTTCAAACTATTTTGGTGTTCCAACATTCGTCGTTAATTACCCAGCAAGCTTTAAGGCCTTCTACATGAAACCTGTTCCTGGTAATCCAGAGCGCGTTCTTTGTGCAGACCTTTTGGCTCCAGAAGGTTATGGTGAAATCATTGGTGGTTCAATGCGTGAAGATGACTACGATGCTCTTGTAGCTAAAATGGATGAACTCGGAATGGACCGTTCAGAATACGAATTTTACCTTGACCTTCGTAAATATGGTTCAGTACCACACGGTGGTTTTGGTATCGGTATTGAACGTATGGTTACTTTCGTAGCTGGAACAAAACACATCCGTGAAGCTATTCCATTCCCACGTATGTTGCACCGTATCAAACCATAAGTAAAGTTCTTTAGGAGTGCAAAAGTATGAAAAGATGGTTACTTGGTCTTTTGGTCTTACTTTGTTTGGTTTTAATGGCTGCTTGTAGCAAGTTTGCTCCCTCCACTAGAGGGTGATGGCAGGCACAAGATGCCTTAAAGAAGGATTATATGATTGTCTTCAAGAAAGATAAGGTCAAGATTGGTGAGCAAGGATTATAACTGCATAGTAGATGGTCCTAAGTCTAAAGATAACTATACCTATTATTCTCTTAAAGTAAAAGATCAGGGAAAAGAAACATCTTATACAGTCTTCTTTCCGACGAAATCTAAAGAGATTGCTCTCTTTCTAGAACCAAGTGATGCTAAAGAACCTCTTAAAGGACAAATGCTCTTCGCATTCAATAAAAAGAAAAAACCAGACTACTATGACTATGTCAAAAAGTATATGAAATAATAAGAGAAGTATTAGTCTGGAGATAATTCTGGCTCTTTGTCAACTGTAGTGGGTGACGAAAAGCTAACATCTAGAGAGGACCGGATAGGTTTTCTCTTTTTGTATGTTCAGAGTGATGAAGACACGTTTCTTAAAGTTGATGAAGTTTCTAAAACCAAAGCCCAACCGTTTGATGTCTTTGATCAACTTATTAGTAGCTTCCAGTTTTGCGTTTGAATAGTCTGTTTCTAGTGCATTTTGGATGTATTGCTTGTGTCTAAGAAAAGTCTCCTAAAGACAGTTTGAAAGTAATGATTGACGACGTTTAAGTTTTCTTGAATGAGCTCAAAAAACTCATCTACTCTTTTTTTCTGATAGTGAAAAAGTAAAAGCTGATAAAGTTTGTAGGCATTAGCGATCTCTTCTGAAAAGACCAATGTCTTCTCAATGATTTCATGTGGTACCAAAGTTTGTCTGAAGGTCTTTGAATGGAAGGAGTTGAGAGATAGCTTACGACTGTCCTTTTGAAAAAGTCGCCAGTGATTTTTTAAATCTCAATAAGGTAGTGAATTCTTATTAAACTGGTTCATAATGGCAATTCTTGTCTTTAAAAAGGCACGTCCAAGGTGCTGGATAATGTGAAATCGATCAGGAACGATTTTGGCGTTAGGAAAGAGTTTGCGAGCCAGTGGAATATAAGCTCCAGACATATCCATCGTGATAAATTGTACCTGTTGTCGGATTTCCAATGGATACTTCAAAAAGTAGTTTCGTATACAGGATAATCCAGTTTTGCTTGAACCTCGATATGAGTATCCGTTTCAAAAACAAGAGAAATAATGATGTTAGGGTCTTTAATTCCGATTAATTCTGTGGTATTCTTAATAAGCCTCATGAGTTCTTCCTAATGATGGTTTGGTTGCTTTTCATTATAGTTCTTATGGGACTTTTTGTGTACACTCAAAAAGATCTATAATCCCTACAGTAGTTTTACCCACTACAGAAATTATAGAGCCGTAATTCTTTTCTTTTTGAAAATATATGTTTCAATTTTCTGAATATTTTGCTATAATGATAACATACTAGTCAAAGGAGAACTATCATGGCAAAAACTATTCATACTGATAAAGCACCGGCAGCGATTGGACCTTATGTTCAAGGTAAAATCGTAGGAAATCTTTTATTTGCTTCTGGTCAAGTACCATTGTCACCAGAAACAGGTGAAATCATTGGTGAAACCATTCAAGAACAGACAGAACAAGTCCTTAAAAATGTTGGTGCTATTTTGGCGGAAGCTGGAACAGACTTTGACCATGTTGTCAAAACAACTTGTTTCCTTAGCGATATCAATGATTTTGTTCCTTTTAATGAGGTTTATGCGACTGCATTTAAAGCTGACTTCCCTGCACGTTCTGCGGTAGAAGTAGCACGCCTGCCGAAAGATGTTAAAATTGAAGTCGAAGTTATTGCTGAGATTGACTAAGGAAGAGAGCCTAGGTTCTTTTCTTTTTTTCTTAACTATGATACACTGTTAAAGATAAATCATTTTCGATGTTTGGGAGACACCATCGCTAAAAAAAACCATTACTGGCGTTTTTTGGGCTCTTCCAAGGAGCCTTTTTATGTGTCCCAGACATCACGAATAAAGAGGAATATTATGAAACGTCAATCAGCTTTGATCGTCTTTAGTGGCGGTCAAGATTCTACTACTTGCCTATTTTGGGCTCTAAAACATTATGAAATAGTTGAATTAGTTACTTTTGCTTACGGGCAACGTCATAGCTTGGAAATTGAAGTAGCTAAAGAGATTGCGCAAGAGCAAGGGCTAAAGCACCATGTTTTGGATATGTCTTTGCTTGGTCAAATTACTGAAAATGCCTTAACATCTGATATTGACATTGAGGCAGAAGAAGGTGAAGTTCCTAATACTTTTGTAGATGGGCGTAATCATCTCTTCCTTTCTTTTGCAGCTGTTCTAGCCAAGCAACGTGGTATCACTGACATTGTTACGGGTGTTTGTGAGACAGACTTTTCTGGTTATCCAGACTGTCGTGATGTTTTTGTCAAATCACTTAATGTCACACTCAACCTTGCTATGGCCTATGACTTTGTTATTCAGACTCCTCTTATGTGGTTAGATAAGGCTGAGACTTGGGCTTTGGCTGACCAACTTGGAGCTTTTGACTACGTTCGTGAAAAAACGCTGACTTGCTATAACGGTATTATAGGGACAGGATGTGGTGATTGCCCTGCCTGCCACTTGCGTCAAAAAGGTCTTGAAAAATATCTTGCAGAAAAAGGAGATGCTTAATGTTTTTTGCACCGAAAGAAATCAAGACTGAAACGGGTGAGTCACTAGTGTATAATCTTCACCGTACAATGGTGTCTAAAGAGTTTACTTTTGATGCTGCCCACCATCTCTTTAATTATGAGGGAAAGTGTAAGTCCCTTCATGGCCATACTTATCACCTTCAGATTGCAGTAAGTGGTTACTTGGATGAGCGTGGTATGACTTATGATTTTGGTGACCTTAAGAATATTTACAAAAATCATTTGGAACCTTATCTGGATCACCGTTATCTCAATGAGTCTTTGCCTTATATGAACACGACTGCAGAAAATATGGTTTTCTGGATATTCCAGACGACTAGTGAATATCTTTCGGAGGAGCGTGAACTTCGTTTGGAGTATGTACGGCTATATGAGACACCGACAGCTTTTGCGGAGTTTAGACGGGAGTGGTTAGATGACTAGAGAACGAGTACTAAAATTACCAGTCCTTGAAATTTTTGGGCCGACCTTTCAAGGTGAAGGTAGAGCTATTGGGCAAAAGACCATGTTTGTAAGAACTGCAGGATGTGATTATCACTGTGATTGGTGTGATTCTGCTTTCACTTGGGATGGTTCAGAAAAACCAACACGAATGACAGCTGATGAAGTTATTGAAGCTCTAGATGCTCTTGGAACTTATGACTATGTAACCTTATCTGGAGGGAATCCAGCTCTTTTAGCGGCTAATATGGCTGAGCTTGTTTCAAAACTCAAGGCAAGAGACGTGACCTTGGCTGTTGAAACACAAGGGTCTCGTTGGCAGGAGTGGCTAAGGGAGATTGATCAAGTAACCTTAAGTCCTAAACCACCATCATCTAAGATGGAAGTCAATATGGAGACACTTGATTTTATTGTTTCCCAGCTGGATCCTGATAAGCTTACTTTTAAGGTCCCTGTCTTTGATGATGCTGATTTGGCCTTTGCTAAGATGATTCAAGAGCGGTATCAACCAGATGTTATGTTTCTCTCAGCTGGTAATCCAGAACCTAAAGCAGAAGGAAATATTGTCCAGCATCAATTAGATCGTCTCAAAGAACTCTGGGAGACAATAGCCGCAGATGATTCGTGGAGGAACGTCCGTGTCCTCCCTCAGCTTCATACACTACTCTATGCTAATGAACGTGGTGTCTAATCTTCAATAATTTAGATTAGAATTGAAAATATTATTGTTTTTTAAGTAAAATATATAGAATATTAAAGTGTAAATTGACCATATTATGGTCCAACAAATTAATAATAAAGGAAGAAAAAATGTCACAACAAGAAGAAATGAAAAATCTCACTCTCCTTGGGAGTAATGAGACACCTTATATTTTTGAATACTCTCCACAAGTTTTGGAATCTTTTGATAATCGTCATGCTGATAATGATTATTTTATCAAATTTAACTGTCCAGAATTTACGTCACTTTGTCCTATTACTGGGCAACCAGATTTCGCTAGCATCTATATCTCTTATATTCCAGACCAGCTTTGTGTGGAGTCTAAATCTCTAAAGCTTTATCTCTTTAGCTATCGTAACCATGGTGATTTTCACGAAAACTGTATTAATACCATTGGTAAAGATTTAGTGGAGCTTTTGAACCCTCGTTACCTTGAGGTTTGGGGTAAATTTACTCCTCGTGGTGGTATTTCAATTGACCCCTATTACAACTATGGTCGTCCAAAAACAAAATATGAAAATATGGCCGAGCAACGTCTTTTTAATCATGATCTATATCCTGAAAATATTGATAATCGTTAATCTAATGATGAAAGTCCTTATGAGAATAATGGACTTTTTTCTTGTCAAAAAATAGATTAGGTGGTACCGGAAGTAAAGACCTTTTTAACATTATATTGGTTGGATATTAGAAACTTCTATCGTCAAAATAGTTTGATAATAGAAGTTTTATTTCTTACAATAAAGTTGTAAATCAAATTATAAGCGATTGCTTGTAAAGCTGATAGTTATTATGGTCATGGATATTCTTAAAACTATACTTATAATCCATAGTATAATAAATATTATTCAGGGTATAACTACTATGGATATAAAGGTTACTATCCGAACTATAACTATGATTATGGTTATAACAATTATAACGAATCAAGTACATATCGATATACTTGTACTACATCTTAAGTGAAGTAGCTACTATGTGAACTATAACGGTCGCTGGGTTCGTGGTGACAACTATAATAACAATAATGATGTTCTAACAATACACTAATGATTGGTTATGAGATTTTGAAAAAACGCTCCTCACTACCGTTATGAAAATGATATTCACTATTATTTGAAAGATAATGTCGATTATTACTATTATTCAAATGGTAAGTAAGTACTTTTAAAGATTCAAGCACGGATTCTGAAGCTCGAACAACCTCAGAAACAGCTTCAACAGCCGATTCAACTTTAACACTTTTAAGGGAATTGCTTGGGCACGTGACTATTTATTATAACTAATCTCAAGAGCGGTGTTGACGACAAATAATATAGTGATGTTGAATTTAGATATGTTAAATTTATTTACCATGTAGAACCAACTGGAAATTCTGATTATGTTGACTTTGATTCAGCGATGGCTGTATTTAACGAAATTAATGCACAAGGTAAAGCAGCAGGTTTGCCAGAACTTACATTGTCTGATGATCTTTACAATAGTACAACTCTTCTACATGCCAAAAATATTTCACACAGATATAACAGTGATGGTATTGTTTATCGTCGTGAATCTGATGGTTCAGTGGTATTTGTGACCTTCTCATGAGTCCAGATGTTACCCAAGCAGCAGTCGCTTGCGTTGTCGCTGGTGATGCTACTTACTACTGGACCTTAAACTACCAATAATAAGATTTTAAATATTGTCCCAATATAGGAGGAGCACGAGATTAGTCTTGGATTCTTTTACTTTATTGATTGAACGTTTGAGTCTTCAATGTGGTATAATAAAGCCTAGAAAGAAGGCGAAACTATGAAGGTAAAAAGAGTTCAAGATTATATCTCTAAAGATTGGTTCGACGAGACAGATGGTTCTTATTTTGAACGACTTAATAGTCGTTTACAGGTCCTTCTAAGAAAAGACTACCCTGATTTAAAAGGGGATGACTTTATAAGTAATATCAGTCTTTTAGATTATAGGTTAGTTTTTCTCGACGAGGTTATCGCAGATGCTAATGAGAAAAATAAGCATGTGCGTGAAACAGTTCATGATGTGACCAAGGGTTTGCTATACAAAGATAAGGATGTCCAGGAACAATTGGATAGTCGAATTACTTTTGGCCAAAAGGTGGCGGATGAAGTGGCCAGATTTGGTGGATCTTGGATTTTTATCTTGTCATTCATTGCTTTTATGGGGATTTGGATGGTGCTGAATGTCGTCCAACCCTTTGGTATTGCCTTTGACAAGTACCCATTTATTTTGTTGAATCTCGCCTTATCTACACTGGCTGCAGTTCAGGCACCTCTGATTATGATGAGTCAGAATCGAGCATCGGATTATGATCGATTGCAAGCACGAAATGACTATCACGTCAATAAACAATCAAAGGAAGAAATCCGACTTTTACATGAAAAGATTGATCACTTGGTGCAACAAGACCAATCAGATTTGCTTACTATTCAAAAATTGCAGACAGAAATGCTAATGGCAGTTAGTCAACAAGTTGAGAAGCTATCAGATGATATTCGTATTTTGAAAGTAATGAGGCTAGAAAGGGGTACTCATGAAGACAAAGATAATTAATTTAGTTGTTGTTACAGGGATGAGTGGTGCAGGTAAGACTGTAGCAATTCAATCGTTTGAGGACATTGGTTATTTTACTATTGATAATATTCCACCTTCATTGGTGCCAAAGGTTATTGAGTTGTTGAAACACAGTGAAGAGACAGATAAGATTGCTCTTGTTGTAGACATGCGTAGTCGTGTTTTCTTTGACGAAATTAACGATATTCTAGATCAGTTGGAAAGCAATGAGGAACTCAATTTCAAAATTCTTTTCTTAGATGCTACTGATGGTGAATTAGTTTCACGTTATAAAGAGACGCGTCGTAGTCATCCACTAGCGGCAGATGGACGTGTTTTGGATGGAATTAAGCTAGAGCGTGAACTTTTATCGCCACTTAAGAGTTTGAGTCAAAACGTGGTGGATACAACTAAACTAACTCCACGTCAGCTTCGTAAGGCAATTTCTGAACAATTTTCATCTAAGCAAGACCAATCTTCTTTCCGTATTGAAGTTTTGAGTTTTGGATTTAAATATGGATTGCCATTGGATGCAGATTTGGTATTTGATGTCCGTTTCTTGCCAAATCCATATTATGATCCTACTCTTCGTAACCTCACTGGCTTGGACAAAGAAGTTTATGATTTTGTTATGACTCATAAGGAATCAGAGGATTTTTACAAGAATTTAAATCATCTCATTAAACCAATTCTTCCAGGCTATCAAAAAGAAGGTAAATCTGTTCTTACCATTGCTGTTGGATGTACAGGTGGTCAACACCGTAGTGTAGCTTTTGCGCATCGTCTAGCTCAAGATTTGAAAAATGATTGGACGGTAAATGAAACACATCGTGATAAGGATAGACGTAAGGAGACGGTGAATCGTTCATGAAAAAACCAAGAATTACAGTAATAAGTGGGGGAACTGGTATTCCAGTTATTCTTCGTAGTTTGCGTCATAAAGATGTTGATATCACCGCTGTTGTAACTGTGGCTGATGATGGCGGTTCTTCAGGAAATTTGCGTAATATCATGAAACTAACTCCTCCAGGGGATTTGCGTAATGTTTTGGTTGCTATGAGTGATATGCCTAAACTTTATGAACGCGTTTTCCAATATCGTTTTGATCAAACTGATGGAGCTTTAGCTGGTCACCCACTTGGAAATCTGATTATCGCTGGAATCTCAGAAATGCAAGGGTCTACCTATAATGCTATGCAGCTTTTAACGAAGTTTTTCCATGTTACAGGTAAGATTTATCCTGCCAGCGAGACTGCTCTAACTCTTCATGCCGTTTTTCAAGATGGACATGAGGTGGTAGGTGAGAGTAGCATTTCCCAATACGATGGTATGATTGAGCGTGTCTATGTGACTAACGCCTACAATGAAGATGTGCCGAAGGCTAGTCGTAAGGTTGTTGATGCTATTATGAATAGTGATATGATTGTACTAGGACCTGGCTCACTTTATACATCAATTTTGCCAAATCTGGTTATACCAGAGATTCGTCAGGCGCTTATAGAGACTAAGGCTGATGTTACTTACATTTGTAATATTATGACTCAGTACGGAGAAACGGAGCACTTCTCAGATGCTGACCATGTGGCCGTTCTCAATCGTCATCTTGGCTCTGATGTTATCGATAATGTTTTGGTTAACGTCAAGAAGGTTCCTCGGGAATACATGGCTAGTAATGAATTTGATGAATACCTTGTTCAGGTTGAGCATGATTTTGAGGGCTTACGTCGTGAAGCAAAAACAATTGTTTCTTCTAATTTTCTGCGACTTGAGAACGGTGGTGCCTTCCACCATGGCGATTTGGTAGCGGAAGAGCTTATGCATCTAGTGAGGAAGAAGTCATGAGTTTCACGATTAAGGTTAAAGAAGAGATAATTGCAGCCTCGAGTAAAGATATAGCGGAATTGTCAGCATTAATTAAGATGTCTGGTTCCGTTGGTTTAACGAATCAAGGACTGACTCTCTCGATTTCGACAGAGAATGCAAAAATTGCTCGTCATATCTACCAGTTGATAGAAAATCGCTACCGTTGCAATCCTGAATTGAGGCATTATAACAAGACTAATCTCAAGAAAAATCGTGTTTACACTGTCTTTGTTGCTGAGAATGTCAATGATATTTTGTCTGATTTACAATTAGCAGATTCTTTCTTTGGCTTTGAAACAGGTATTGAAACGTCAATAATGGAAGATGACGATGCTGGAAGGTCCTATTTACGAGGTGCTTTTTTGGCAACTGGAACGGTACGTGATCCTGAAAAAGGACGTTATCAATTGGAAATTTTCTCTGTTTATCAGGACCACGCAGAAGATTTAGCCTCTCTTATGAAAAAATTTATGCTTGATGCCAAGGTTTTACAACATAAAAATGGATTTGTGACTTATCTTCAAAAAGCAGAAGATATTATGGATTTTCTCATTGTTATTGGTGCCATGACCTCTAAGGAGATTTTTGAAGAGGTCAAAATCATGAGGGAGACCAGAAATGACCTCAATCGTGCTAATAATGCTGAGACAGCGAATATTGCTAGGACAATTAGTGCTAGCATGAAAACAATAAATAACATTATCAAGATTATGGATACGGTTGGCTTGGAGATTTTACCAGTTGAACTGCGTCAAATTGCCCAACTCCGTATTGCTAATCCAGATTATTCTATCCAGCAAATCGCAGATAGTATAGAACCTCCTCTAACCAAGAGTGGTGTCAACCATCGTCTCAGAAAAATAAATAAGATAGCAGACGATTTGTAAATAGAAATGAAGTTTTTATGGCTTGTACAACAATTTTAGTAGGTAGGAAAGCTTCATATGATGGCTCTACCATGATGGCACGTACTGAAGATTCTCAATCAGGCGTTTTTACGCCCAAAGAGTTCCTAGTAATAACCCCTGAAGACCAACTACGTCATTATCAGTCTGTGCTTAGCAAGTTTTCAATTGATTTGCTAGATAAGTCCTTTACGATATACCTCTGTACCAGATGCGCTTAGTAAAAACGGTATCTGGGGAGGGGCTGGTATTAACTCAGCTAATGTTGCCATGAGTGCAACAGAAACAATCACCACTAATGCGCGTGTTCTCGGTGCAGACCCTCTTGTAAAAGATGGCTTTGGAGAAGAGGATATGCTGACTTTGGTCTTGCCTTATATTAAAACTGCGCGTGAAGGCGTCCTTCGCTTGGGTGAACTCCTTGAAACTTATGGCCCATATGAGTCAAATGGTATTGCCTTTGCAGATACTGAGGAAATTTGGTGGTTGAAAACAATTGGTGGTCACAATTGGATTGCCAGACGTGTTCCAGATGATGCCTATGTTACAAACCCAAACCAACTTGGTATCGATCATTATGAATTTGAAAATCCAGACGACTATCTTGCCTCACCAGACATTAGAGACTTCATTAATAAACATCACTTGGATTTGACTTATTCTAATGAACACTTTAATCCACGTTATGCTTTTGGTAGCCAACGAGATAAGGATCATCATTATAATACACCACGTGCTCGGGCAATGTAGAAATTTTTGAATCCAGAAAAGGACTATGATCCAAAATCATTCTTTATTCCATGGTGCCAAAAACCTTACCGCAAAATTACAGTTGAAGATGTTAAATACGTTTTGAGTCTTCATTATCAAGATACGCCTTATGATCCTTATGGACCTCAAGGAGACGCTATGAGTCTACGCCAATTCCGTCCAATAGGTATTAATCGTACAAGTCAAACGGCACTTTTGCAAATGTGTCCTAACAAAATCTAATGGGGAACAAGCAACAGTCGTTTCTGGAGATATTAATCTCTATAAGTATGCACTAATTGTTGAATTAGAAAACCATGATGTCAGGGTGGTTGATAGAGAAACCCTAACACTTGCTAAAGCAAATCCTCATGAAAATCTGGGTAATCACAAGAAAATCAATAAGTTTTAAATAGACCAATTTGACTTTGGTAAGAATAGGTGTTACTATTAAGAGGTAGGTTTTGTCTCGAGTTTAAATGTTTTAGGAATGCACTTTTTCGCAAAATAGGATTTACAGATGATGCGAAAGGATGTATTACATGAATAAAGGAACAATAAATTGGTTTAACGCTGACAAAGGCTATGGTTTTATTATGGCAGATGATATGCAAGATGTGTTTGCTTATCTCATATCTATTCAGGGAAATGATTTTAAAAAATACGATGAAGGTCAAAAGGTTACTTTTGATATCAAAATGACGTCTCGTGGTCGTTATGATTCAAACGTACATAAAAGATAAATGAGTTAAAGCGGCTCTTTG
>PVML01017340.1_pt1 | contig 118948 bp, 128 predicted proteins | sample 1853371 | NCBI WGS metagenome assembly PVML01 (sample SAMN08533508, study PRJNA380276) | Human gut metagenome, whole genome shotgun sequencing project. | isolation source: participant 1, chromium library | host: Homo sapiens | collected 2017 | reverse complement strand
TTTTTATCTTTAAAAGCTTTTATTTCTTTTATCTGCCCTTCGTTGATACCTAAATTAGTAGCAATTTTTTTTAATATTTCTGACCGGGTGTTTGTTGTGTACGACTGGTCAAAAATTCGAAGTTCATCCAAAGTATCGAATTCAAAAATGAAATCCGATGGATATTTACGAATCTTCATTTGAAGTTCGGCAATGTGTTCAATATAAATGGATTCCCACAGTTTATCAGCGGTTTCTGGATTGTTATATTCATTTTCAAGGATTGATAAAAACTTTTTACTGAATTCTTGTGCCCAAAATACATGACCAAGCATTACCCAGGAATTGTTACCGCCGACAACGACATTTTGTATTATACCGTCCTTTTCGGTGATGCACCATTCTTCAGTTCTTCCGTTTATGTACACTGCTGAATAGTAGCTGGCATCAACTTCAGTTTCAAATGGATTTTCGAGAAAGTAATTATCGGAGGAACAGATATAGCTGTTTTTTAAATAATTTCTGGCGGCATAAATACTGGAATTATTGTTACGGATTAAATAATCCGGATTGTGAATGAGAATTACTTTATATTTTTCTTTTAGATATTCAAATTGTTCTGCCATATATCCAGTGATTATAACAATCTCTTCAATTCCAGCTTCTCGAAGTTGGCGGATCTGTCGTTCGATTAAGATTTCTCCCCGGACTTCGATTAATGCTTTGGGTCTTTCAAATGATAACGGTGCAAAACGACTTGATGTTCCTGCTGCCATAATAATTGCATTATCTACCTTCATTTGTCTCCTCCATAAAAATTTTATAGTAATCTTTAGCATATCGATACTGGCGTAAAGAATATTCTCCAAAATCTACACCAAGGTTGCGTTTGTATTCACACCAGTTGCTCCAAAGAAGTCCACCAGCAGCGATGTAACAATAGATTTTAATTCTTGTTTCTTTGTTACAGCCTTCAGTAAAGTACATTCCGATTAATTCGTCAATCTGTTCTTTGTTATAAAGCGAATAGATAGCAAACATTGCGATATCAACATGAGGATCTTGCATTCCGGCATATTCCCAATCAATAAGCCGGATATCTTCCTGACCTTGGTCATCTGTGACAAACAGGAAGTTGTCAGGAACTGCATCAATATGAGTTAATACTTTTTCTGCAATATGTGCATCAATATAAGATTTCAAAGACAATACATTGTCTTTTGTTTTCTGATAATCTCTATAGATAGAAGGTTTCCCATTCCAGAGATTTTCATAAAAATTAATTTGACCAAAGATATCGAAATCATGGTCAACTGATAAATGCATTTCATGAAATTGACGGAGTCGATTCATACATTTTTGTACATCATTTTGATCATTTGGATTACAAACTCTTGCGTGGTTAAAAAATTTTGTGATCTTATAACCATTTTCCGGATTAATATATTCAATGTCATCACAGAGATGCTTATCTTGGATAACATGATAAACTTGTGCTTCTTCACGTCTGTTAATCAGTTGATCGGTTCCTTCACCGGGAATACGCATAATGTGTTTAAAACCTCCACATTCAAACAGGAAAGAACGATTTGTCATGCCTTTTTTCAGGACGGTAATGTTTGTAATCTGTTCAGTCTCTGTATGGAGCGCATCAGCAGCAATTTGCAAAACATCAGATTGCAAGTGATTAGAATTGCTGTCTAATTCACGCAACTGCTCGAAAGTATTGATTTCTACAATATTAGAAGAGAGTACCTCCCTTGCCATAACAATCATCTTATCGTGGTCGTATAAGGTCTCTTCCCAAAAACTTCCATCGTAGCGGGAATCTTTATCTAATTCTTGTAGTCGTTTCTGTACAATGGAAGCTTTATCTTTGAGCAAGTAACTGATACCAATCATGGAGTTTCCACCAGAAGAAGGAGAAATAGTTGTTAATTCCATCTTGCGATTGATACGTACAGAACTGTCATTGTCTATTAAGTCACTGACCATGTACCAGGAATAAAGTTCATGCTTAGAAAATGGATTCTGATCACACCAAATATCACAAGGAACAATATATGAATTGGATAAATAATCAGATGCCAGTTTCAAAGAATGAAGATTGTTCTTCGAGGCATATTCTGAATTTACAACTAACTCTACATTATATTCATCTATCAAGTATTCGTATTGTTCTTTCATAAAACCTACAACAACATAGATATTGTGAATATTCACTTCATGGAGTTGTTTGATGAGACGTTCAATTAATGGCTCTCCATGTACTTCTAAGAGTCCTTTAGGAACTTCTGTATTGATTGGAACCATACGCATTCCAAAACCCGCTGCCAGAATAATTGCGTTTTTAGGCGCGGATGCATGTATCATATCCAAAGCTTTTTTGGTTGGCTGTATTTCTTCATCTATATACCCTTCCTGGAGTAAATTTTTAATAGAACGATTAACAACTCCGAGAGAGTGACCGGATGTTTCAGCCAGTTTTCTTTGGTTTGTATAAGTAAAAGATATAATGCTGTTCAAAATATCACATTCCTGAATGTTCATGTACTAGCCTCCTTTATACAATATGAACAAAACTGATTTTACTATAAAAAAATGAGGATGTCAATAAATAATATGGTCGGAACTGCAGAAACACAGAAGGAAAACACAGAAGTTGTTGTATGAAAGTAGGTTAATCTTGAAAAGCATAAAAGTGTAGGATATAATGTATATAATTAAATAAAATGAACGGAAGATGAGAGGGAGGTAAGTGAATGAAAAGAAAGTCGATAATATATTTAGGAGTAGCGTTGATATCTTTTGTGCTGTTGAATGGAAATGTACGAGCAGAAGAAAACATTCAGCTGACAGATACAGATATCGAATCTATAGGAGATAACGATGCTGTGAAATCTGAAATGCACTTCGGTTGGTTATTAGTTGATTCGAAATGGTATTATTTTGAAGAGCCGAATATGGAACATCCAGGTGAAATGGTAAAAGATTGTGTGATGACAATTGGGGATGGTACATATTTTTTTAATTCTAATGGATGTATGTTAACAGGTTGGATAAGAAAACCGGAAGGTTGGTATTATGCAGATGAAAGCGGTCGAATGGTTAAAGGGTGGAAATATATAAATGGAGCATATTATTATTTCGATGCAGCTAATGAAGAACATCCAGGATTGATGTTATGTGATGGAAAGTATGAAATAGAAGGAGACACATATTTCTTCGAAGGCGGCGGCTGCATGTTGAGAGGTTGGATAAGAGAACCAGAAGGATGGTATTATGCAGATGACAGTGGTCGGATGGCAAAAGGCTGGAGATATATAAATGGAGCATATTACTATCTCAATGGAGAGAATGCAGAATATCCAGGACTAATGTTATGTAACGGAAGATATGACATAGATGGAGACTCCTATTTCTTTGAAGGTGGAGGTTGCATGCTGACAGGATGGCAAAGGAAACCGGAAGGCTGGTATTATGCGGATGCGAGTGGACGAATAGCAAAAGGCTGGAGATATATAAATGGCGCATATTACTATCTTAATGGAGAGAATGCAGAATATCCAGGACTGATGTTATGTGACGGAAGATATGACATAGATGGAGATTCCTATTTCTTTGAAGGCGGAGGTTGCATGCTGACAGGATGGCAGAGGAAACCGGAAGGTTGGTATTATGCAGATGCGAGTGGACGAATAGCAAAAGGCTGGAGATATATAAATGGTGCATATTACTATCTCAATGGAGAGAATGCAGAATATCCAGGACTGATGTTATGCAACGGAAGATATGACATAGATGGAGATTCCTATTTCTTTGAAGGCGGAGGCTGTATGCTGACAGGATGGCAGAGAAAACCAGAAGGCTGGTATTATGCAGATGCGAGTGGACGAATAGCAAAAGGCTGGAGATATATAAATGGTGCATATTACTATCTTGATGGAGAAAATGCAGAACACCCAGGGTTAATGATTTCTCAATGCAAACGAAAAATTGGTGACTATGAATATGTTTTTGAAGCTGATGGAAGAATGAAAACTGGGTGGTCAAAAGAAAATGGAGCATGGTACTATTATGATCAATCAGGGTTACTGGCTACTGGTTGGAGAAGTGTAAATGGAGCATGGTATTACCTTGACCCTGAAAACAATAAAATGGTGGAGGGATGTTGGAAAAAAATAAATGATTCTTGGTATTTTTTACAATCTGGCGGTGCAATGGCTCAAAACTGGCTTGAATTAAATGGTAATTGGTATTATATGGCAACAGATGGAGCTATGAAAACGGGGTGGCAGCTAGTTGGTGGCACTTGGTATTATTTATATACCTTAAATGATTCGCATGGCGGAAGTGAAGGTGTTATGGCTCGGAATACATATATTGATGGATATTACTTAAGTAGCAGTGGAGCTATGATGACTCGGGAACAGTCGCTTATGGCAAGCAGAGCACAAATGTATTCCAGCAATACAGAATGGTTGGTGTTAGTAGATCGTGCAAGTTGTAAGGTTGGAGTATTTCGTGGTGCTAAAGGGATGTGGAATCTGGTAAATTATTGGGATTGCTCACCAGGAAAAGATTCAACTCCAACGGTATCAGGAGTATTTCGTGTAGGAATCAGAGGGTACTACTTTGATTCAGGTAATGCAAGATGCTATTGGTACACTCAATTTTATGGTAATTATTTGTTCCATAGTGTATTGTATAGTAAGTATAATGGAAGCTTGATAGATGGCAGGCTGGGAATGCATTTGTCGCATGGTTGTGTAAGAATGGATATTAATAATGCAAAATGGATATATGATACAATACCGAGTGGAAGTACTGTGGTTGTATATTAATTTATAAGTGAAAACAAAAGTGGTCTGGTGAAAAATACAGGTCACTTTTGGCGTTGTAAGAAAAAAGGAGAGTGTATGGTTAAAGTTAGTGTAATAATACCGATATATAATGTTGAAAAATATTTGAAAAGATGTTTACAAAGTGTAGTTCGACAGACATATGTAGATTATGAAGTTATTTGCGTTAATGACTGTAGTCCGGATAATAGTCAGTTTATAATTGATGAGTACGAAAAAAGATATCCTCAACTTATCAAAAGTTATATTAATGAAGAAAATTTAGGACTGGGAAAAACACGTGAGGTGGGAATAAACAATTCAAATGGACAATATTTGATGTTTATAGATAGTGATGATTATATAGCACCTGATTATATAGAAACATATTATAACGCTATGCAAAAAGGCAAGTACGATGTAGTTATAGGTGGATATACCAGGGACTTAGAAGGAAAGTTAAAAAAACATTTTGCCAAACATAGTATATGGAGTTTAGCTACATATCCTATTGCGTGTGCAAAAATGTATAGAAAAGAGTTTTTATTAAAAAATCAGGTAAAATTTTCAACAATTCGTTGTGGAGAAGATATATATTTTAGTATGGCACTATATTGTGCAAACCCTCAATATAAAGTGATAGATTATTGTGGATATCATTATTATTATAATAGGGAATCTATTACAGGTTCAATGAATTATGAAAAAAATCATGAAAAATTCATAGTGAGTATCTTTAATGAATTTATGGAAAATTATGACATATATAATTTGAAAATGAAAGATAGAAAAGTGATAGAATATGTATATATTGCTAATATGGTAAATGCTTTGATTACATATGGCCATGGTGGTGGAATACGAAGAATGAAGGAGAAGTATGAGTATTGGATAAAAGACATGAAAAAGCGGTTTCCACAATATAGAAAGAACCCATATGTAGGAATATTAAAACCAAAAGGACAGACTTGGAAAATAAAATTGGGCGTTGGTTTGATTGGTGATTTGGAAAAAATTCATTGTGCAAAACCGTTACTATATATAATTTCGTTGGTATAAAAAGGAGATAAGATTGGAAACTTGTAAAGTAACAGTGATTGTTGCGGTGTATAATGCAGCAAGATACCTGGAAAGATGCGTAAATAGCATATGTTTGCAAACATATAAGAATTTGGAAATCATTTTGGTGAATGATGGGTCAACAGACAATTCTGGAGAAATATGCGATGATTTTGCAAAAAATGATAAACGAGTATTAGTGATTCATCAATCAAATAAAGGAGTCTCCGCAGCGCGTAACATAGGAATTAATAGAGCGCATGGAGAATATATGATGTTTGTTGATGCAGATGACTTCTTAGAGAGAAGAATGATAAGTTTATTAATAAAGCATGTTGAAGACAACTACTTAACTATCTGCGGATATTACATAGACATCGAAAAAAATGAAATTGAAAGTTCAAAGAAAATGTTATATGAACAAGTAAATGTATCAAAAGTTAATAAAGAAAAAGTGGTGGATGTATATAAAAAAGGTTTGCTAAGTTCTGTGTGGAATAAAATGTATTTGACAAGAATAATAAGAAATAGTGGATTATTCTTTTTGGATAATTTGAGTTTGGGGGAAGATGCACTATTTAATTTGAAGTATATAACAGTTTCAAATTGTGATTTTATTATACTAAATGAACCTTTGTATCATTATGTTAAGAGAAAAAATGAAAGCTTAAATCAGAAGTATCGTTCGGATTTCTTTGAAATACAAATAAAATTATTTGAAAGTATAATTGATTTTGGAAATAATGTTCGTATTAGTAAAGATGATATGAATGAATTAAATTGTCTTTATTTTAATGCGTTGGTGGTAGCAATAGACAATTTGTATTGTAATCGTAAAAAGATGACATCTGCAGAGTATAATGCTAAAATGAATTGTTTGAAGAATGAAAAAATATATAAAAGATTAATCAAAGGGATAAATGGGAAAGATAAAGTGATATGTTTTATTCGTTATCAACTGATAAAAAGTGGAGCATTTGTTGTAGATTGGAAAATTAGAGAGGTAATAAAAAGAAAACTTGGAGTGGAATGATATATAATATATAAGAAAGTAGATAACCAGTTAAGATGAATAAATATAGAGAGTATTGTATTAAATGTGATATAGGAGATAGATAGGAAACAGATAGAGTTGTTGTCCAAGAATGGAAGGAGTCATAAGTGAAAACGGATTGCTGTGAAAACAAATTAATTATACCAACAGGATATATGGGGTCGGGTTCATCAGCTATTACAGATTTAATATGTGAATTTGATGGATATGAAGCCGATAATGGAACTTTTGAATATGTGTTTTTACATTGCCCTGATGGATTGTTTGATCTTGAGGATAAGCTTTTGATAGGAAATAATTCGATGAGAAGTGACGAGGCAATTAGAAGTTTTGAAAAAAGAATGTATGAACTGTATAGTAACAAATATTGGTGGGTAGCAAATTATAAAAAAAAAATAGGAAGGGAATTTTGGAAATATACAAAAGATTTTACTGAATCATTAGTCCAATATGAATCAGAGGCATATTGGTATATGCAGGAAAGAATTGATTTTTTGAAATTTTTGAAATTAGGATTCAGAGCATTGATACGAAATGTTTCAAGGGGAAAGATAGTGATAAAAAAACCGTTGGAATATAAAATTATGCGTACGTCTTTTGTGACACCAGAAGAATTTTATGAAAAAGCTCAAAAGTATATAAATAATATATTGAAATGTATGGAAATCGAAAAAAAAAATATAATACTTGATCAGATGTTATTGCCACATAACGTTTATAGAGCGGAAAAGTATTTTGATGATAATATGGAATGCTTTGTTGTGAACAGAGATCCAAGAGATGTTTTTATTCTTAACAAATATGTATGGACAAGGAATGGAAATCCTGTTCCATTTCCAACAGATGTAAAAGAATTTTGTGGATATTATAAAAGATTGCGAGCAATAGAAAAACGGTGTGATAATATACATGTGCATATAATACAATTTGAGGATTTAATATATAAGTATGATGAAAAAGTAAATCAGATAATTGATATCTTACGATTAGATGAAACTGCACATTCAAAAAAGAAAACAATGTTTAATCCTCAAAAGAGTATCAATAACACACAATTGTTTATGTTGAATAAATATAGAGAAGAAGCTAAGATAATAGAAAGGGAACTTCCTGAATTTTTGTATGATTTTCCTTATATAAACAGTACGGATGTTGAAAAGAGCTTTTAGGCGTAAGTTATTCTATAAACTGTGCTGAATATTTTGCAAAATAGAGCATTAAAAATTAGAAATTGAACATTTAGAAAATTTGTGAGAAGAGGTAAATATGGAACAGCAGAATGATAATACACAAACGGCCAAAACCGCAATATTAAATACAGTTGCTAATTGTATCTCACTTGTTGTGGGTATGATAATGATACCGATTGTAACAAGAGTTTTGTCAACTGAACAGATGGGAATTGCTAATACATTTATATCTACAAGAAACACGGTTGTTATAATTATTACATGTTCCGTATATGCATATGTTCATAAAGCAATGATAGAATTTAAAGATGAGAAAAAGAGCTACATATTTAGTATAATTGTTTTCTCGATTCTTGCAGTTGTGATTAGCTTTTGTATAAGTCTTATTTTTAAAGAGAAGTTAATGAAGCTATTATCTTTAGATAATTTTTTATATTATTGGTTGTTCATAAGTTGCCTTGGCTTTGCATTATATAGTATAGCGGATTATTATTGTATTTTTCAAAATAAGTATTATATAGTTGCCATGATAGTGTTGAGTGTTGGACCAATTTCGCAGTTCTTATCAGTGGGACTATCCTATGTATTGGAAAATGATAAATACATTGGACGAGTTATCGGTTTGGATTTTGTATATCTGTTGGTTGCGGTCTGTTTGATTGTTTGGATGTTTGTTGGAAGAAGACCGAAATTTAAAACAAAATATGTAAAAACTACATTGGCATTTACAATTCCGATAATACCACATCTGTTATCGCAGATGGTATTGACCCAATGTGATTTAGTTATGATTTCATATTTTTGTGGTAGTAGTAAATCGGGAATTTATAGTATGGGTCATACGGTGGGCTTTTTGGCACTTACTGTGATGTCCCAGATAATGGCATCATGGTCACCATGGGTATACAGGAGAATGGAAGATAAAGAATTTAAAACGATTTTTGATAATTCGAAGTTGATAGTTTTAGTTGGAGCTTTTATTTCAATAGGGCTTTTGACGATATCAACAGAGCTTATAAAGATTTTTTTGACAGACGTGTACTCTCCGTGTATTTATATAGTTCCAACGCTTGTGGTGGCAATGTTTTTCCAGTTTATTTATATATTTGTATATGATTTTCAGTTTTTTAATAAGAAAGCAAAATCAATCGCAGCTTCATCTATAGTGGCAGCAATTTTTAATCTTATAACAAATTATATATTTATTCCGAAATTTGGATTTTTAGCTGCAGGGTTTACTACATTAGCAAGCTATTTTGTTTTACTTATGATAAATTATTTTTTTACTGTGAGAATAGGGATAAATAAAGTTTATGATATCAAACAATTGTTTGCATGGACAATTGTTGTTGGAGTATATGCATTAATATGTGTTAAATTAAAAAATGAATTTATTGTAAGATACATTATGTTTATAGGTTTTTCATTGGTATTGTTAAAAATAAAATCAAGGGATTTAATAAGACTGCTGAAAAATTTCAAATAGGACTTAGAGGTGAAAACTGATGATATTAGAAGAAAACTTAAAAGAAGTGAAAGAAAGAGATTTTTTGAAAATCTGTAATCATTACGATGATTTGGTACAGATTGAAACAAAACTTATATTTGGGAAACATTATGACGATAAAGTTTTTCTTACAATTATTCTTCCTGTGTATGATCATCCAGAGGAATTTATAAAAAGGGCTTTAGACAGTGCATTAAATCAAAATTGTAATTATAAGTATCAAATAATAGTCATAGATGATTATGCTATAGAAGAACAGACAGTTACTGAAAAATATGTAAGAAAATTAAATGATTCGAGAGTAATATATTACAAAAATATGAAAAATATGGGAGTGTTTGGAAATTGGAATAGAGCAATTTTACTTGCAAAATCTGAGTGGATATGTTTTTTACATAGTGATGATTTTTTAAAGGATAATTATTTACAGAATATGTATGATATTGTAAGAAGTCATCCGGATATAGATCAATTAGCGTGCAATTATAAAAAACTTGATTTTTTAAATGGAGAGGTTGATGTACAAAGTGAAATACACGGTACTTCAGGCAAAAGAAAACTTAGAAAGGTAAAGTATACAGAGTATTTATATGAAATGAAAACATCTGTAAAAGGATCGTTTTATAAAAGAGATAAGTTGATAGAGATAGGTGGATTTAGAAGTCAAGGAGATGGAATTGGACTTGATGATTATCCACTTATGATGAAATTCGCTTATTACTTCAATACTTATTTACTTGAAGAAGAACTATATTTAAATTCATGGGCATGCAATGACAGTTTAAATACTAAGCATTGGTACCCAGAGCTCGTTGAAAACTATTATATGTGGTTATATTTTGCAAAAAAAGAAAAAAATATAAAAAGATTTTTTTATGAAAAAGCTGCGAAATATCTATTATTGGAACGTGCTAGAATTTACAAATCTGGAAAAAGTTGGGTAGGAGTTCCGATTAAAGTTGATTATGGAGAATTAAAACATGATTGTGAGTTAACCAATATAGACATAAATCGCCTTTTGGAAGCTATTTCATTTGTCATGGTTTATATATTTCAAAAACAAAAAAATAGAATTGGAATTGAAGAGTTAGTTAACATAGAAGAAATGAAAACTGGTGATAGTGAGTAAAAAATAGCATTTCAGAGATTATATGCTATCTGAAAGATTTAGAAATAAGATAGTGTAAATATAGATGAAAAAATTATCACACATTTATAATATAGACATAATAATGGAGGAAAGTGGATTTTGAAAAGACTAAAAAAAATTAATAAGAGAATATGTGCAGCCGTGATGATTATCGCTATGGGATTATCAATGATATCAGGAACGAGAGTATTGGCGGCAGAAGAAATGAATACTGATACAAAGCGAGAAGATGAATCGGAGATTATTACACAACCAGAAGAAACAGAGGTAACAAATCCAGAGACAGAAACAAAAGAAGAGACTATTAATGAAAATATAGATAAAAACATTTCGAATGATGATAAAATAACAGAAGATATTGCACTGGAAGTACAGAAACCTATGATACAGTATGTTTATGTTGAAAAGCCTAATTTACAAGTAGGAGAAAAACAGAAAATCGTAGTTTCATTTTCAGAAAATATAGATGCTGATGAAGTGGTTCTGTTATATCAAAAAGAAAATTCATTAGATGTCTTGGAAACAAATGTGACTAATGAAGAGGATGGGGCAAAAGAATTTGATATTTTATTTCCAAATGAATCAGATATGGGAACATATTATATTCAAGGAGTAAAAATATATAATGGAAGTGAAGAGATAGTATACAATTTTAAAGAAATAGGAATCGATGCTAAATTTGGAGTAGAAGAATATTGTGAAACAGAACCAGATGCAATAGTGGAGAATGCTGATAATTCAACAGCAGTCTCCGATGAGGTGGGAATTTCAGTAATGTCTTTAGATGATGAAGGCAATATTGAGGATAATACAGAAGTAGAAGAAAGTGTAAATAAAGAAATAAACAGCGAAAATGATATTGCAGTTTATTCTGAGAATACAGAAAAAACTGCAAAGCCGTATGTCATTGTTTTGGATCCAGGACATGGAGGGTACGATGGAGGTGCAAACGGTAATGGAGTAAATGAAAAAGATTTAACATTAAAAATAGCTAAATACTGTAAAAAATATTTAGAGCAACAAGGAAACGCTAAAGTATATATGACTAGGAACGATGATACATATGTTAGTTTGGCAGGGAGAGTAGACTATGCAGCTAGTGTTAATGCGAATCTTTTTGTAAGTATTCATTTGAATTCAGGAGGGGGACATGGAGCGGAAGTATATTATCCTAATAGTAATTATCGCTCAGATATTGGAAGTGAAGGAAAAACATTGGCACAAAGTGTACAAGATGAGTTAATTGCACTTGGAATTTATGGTAGGGGGATAAAAATAAGAAATAGTCAAGATTCAAAGTATCCGGATGGTTCGACACAAGATTACTATGCTGTAATTCAGCGGAGCAAACGTGCAGGATTTCCGGGGATTATAATTGAGCATGCGTTTATTGATAGCACTAATGATTTTTCAGCTTTTTTGAATTCAGACGAAAAACTGGAACGATTGGGAAAAGCTGATGCAACGGGAATATTAAAATATCTTGGAATTGGTAAAGGAGAGTGGAAACAAGAAAACAACGGTTGGAGATATCAGTATACATCAGGGGAATTTGCGATTAATAAATGGGAGTACATAGATGGATTTTGGTATTTTTTTGATGGAAACGGGTATAGACAAACGGGGTTTGTAGAAATTGCAGGAATCATTTATCATTTTGATAGTGATGGTAAAATGTCAATTGGTTGGGAAAAAATAAATGGCAAATATTATTATTTTAGCTCATCTGGTGCAAAACAAACTGGTTGGGTGAAACCATATGATACCTGGTATTATCTGAATCAGGATGGAGTGATGCAGACGGGGTGGCTGAGATTTACAGATGTAACATATTATCTAGATGAGTCAGGAGCATTAGTAGAAGGCTGGAGATGGATAGACGGGAAATGCTATTACTTTAAATCCGGAGGTTCCATGGCAAGAGATACATGGATTGGTGACAGCTATGTAGATAAAGATGGAGTATGGATAAAAGGCAAAGTAAAAGAAAATGAATGGGTACAAGTAGGAAATGAGAAATGGTATCGTCATGCAGATGGAAGTTATACGAGGTCAAACTGGGAAAAGATAGATGGAAAGTGGTACTTTTTTGATCAGAATGGCTGGCTGAAAAGAAGCTGCTGGGTAAAACCATATGATACATGGTACTATGTGGATGCAGAAGGAGTGATGCAGACAGGCTGGTTAAAATTAACAGAAGGAACGTATTATCTGGATGAATCTGGAGCATTAGTAGAAGGTTGGAGAGTTATTGATGACACAATGTATTATTTCCGTTCTGGAGGCTCTTTACGTTACAGTGGTGTGACGACAATTATGGGAACTAGTAGATTGGGATCTACTAAAAATACTGTTGTGGACAAACTGGAAAAAATGTATTTAAAGAGTGGCAGAATATATCCTGCATATTATTCACAATATGGTGGAGCGACTACAATTAGAGAATTTTGTGAAATAATATATGAAGAAGCTACAGATGAAAATATAAAACCTGAAGTAGTATTTGGACAAGCCATGAAAGAGACAGGTTATTTACAATTTGGAGGAGATGTTCAGATAGAGCAGTTTAATTTTGCCGGATTAGGGGCAACTGGAAATGGTGTACATGGAAACAGTTTTGCTAATATTAGAGAGGGAATACGTGCTCAGGTACAACATTTGAAAGCATACGCATCTAAAGATTCTTTGAATCATGATTGTGTAGATGTGCGCTTTGGATATGTGAATAGGGGGAGTGCGCCATATGTAGAGTGGCTTGGAATAAAGGAAAATCCTAATAAAGCAGGCTGGGCTGCAAGTAGTGAATATGGAATAGATTTAGTTGAAAAATATATTAGCCCAATGTATAAACTATAGGAGAGGAGTTTTAGTTAGCGAATAATTAACTAATTGTATGGAATATGAAGCATGTATTTGTAATTTGCGCATATAAGGAAAGCCCGTATTTAGAGGAATGTATAAATTCATTGATAAGACAAACGAAAAAGAGTAATATTATTATTGTTACATCTACACCTAATCCATATATACATAATATGGCTAATAAGTATGAAATAGATTATTATGTAAATGAGGGACAAGGTGGAATTACACAGGATTGGAATTTTGGATATAAATGTGCTTTAGAAAAATATCATAGTGAATATATTACGATAGCACATCAAGATGATTTTTATGAAACGAATTATTTATCTACTGTACTAAAAGAGGCTGAAAAAGCGTCCCATCCATTAATTATATTTGGCGACTATTATGAAATTAGAAATGGCTGTAAAGTATATAAGAATCGATTACTGAAAATTAAGCGTTTGATGTTATTACCGCTTCGAATTAAAATATTACAAAAATCGAAATGGGTTAGACGAAGAATATTATCTTTAGGATCACCAATATGTTGTCCTTCAGTTACTTTTACTACCCATAATTTACCTGATGTAATATTTGAAAATCATTACCGCGCATGCGAAGATTGGGAAGCCTGGGAAAAAATTTCAAAATTGAATGGAGAATTTATATATATTTCTCGACCTGTAATGGGACATAGAATACATGAAGATTCAGAAACTACAGCAGCTATAGGTGATAATAAACGTACGAAAGAAGAATATGAGATGTTTTGCAAATTTTGGCCAAAGATGTTTGCGAGACTTTTATTAAAACAATATTCGAAAGGACAGCAATCGAACCAGTTAAATGTCGATAAGCTGAAGAAAAAATAAATGAAGAAATTAATTATTATTCCAGCATACAATGAAGAAAGCAATATTGTTAAGACAGTTACTGCAATTCAAAAAGATGCAAAAGATTTTGATTATGTGATTATTAATGATTGTTCAACAGATAGGACAAGGCAAATATGTGAGGAAAAAAAATATAATATAGTAAATCTTCCGATTAATCTTGGAATTGGAGGAGCTGTTCAAACGGGATATAAATATGCATTGGAGCATTCTTATGATGTGGCAGTTCAAGTAGACGGAGATGGACAACATGATCCGGAGTTCTTAAATAAAATGGCAGATTATTTAATAGAACATAATTTGGATATGGTAATTGGGTCTAGATTTATTGAATGTGAAGGATTTCAATCGTCTAAATTAAGAAGAATTGGAATTATTTTCTTTTCGAAGTTGATAAAATTTCTTACACGAGTAGAAATAACAGATCCGACATCTGGATTAAGAATGGTTGGAAAAAATGTAATATCACTTTTTGCATTTGATTATCCAAGGGATTATCCAGAACCAGAAAGTGTTGTTGCTGTAATACGAAGAAACATGAGAGTGGAAGAAATTCCAGTTGTTATGAAAGAGCGAGAAGGTGGAGTTTCTTCAATCTCTATGAAAAAATCTGTATATTATATGATTAAAGTAACTTTGGCGATATTAATAGAACGGATTAGAAAGTATTAGAGGTGTAAAAATGAGCGTACGACTTCAGATTATTATAGCAGTATTTATTATTGTTGCCTTAGTAGTAATCGTAAATATGATTAGAAAAAAAAGATTAGAACTTAGATATGCGTTGGCGTGGCTGCTTGTCGGTATAGGAGTATTAATATTAGATTGTTTTCCGAGTTTAATTGATTGGATAGCACAAAAATTAGGAATTGTTAATCCTGTTAATATGTTGTTTTTCTTAGGTTTTTGCTTTTCATTAATAATAATTTTTGTGTTGACGATATCAGTTTCAAGAACTTCTATTAGAATAAAACAATTGACACAGGAATTAGCTTTATTTGAAAAGCAGGAAGATGTAAAAAAGAAAAATGAATATTAGGCTTTAAAATTATGAAGTTAAATATCAACGATTAGGAATTGTTAATAGAGAAAGGTAGCTAGATGAAGAAGAGATGGAAATGCTATGTAAATAAAAAGAGCATAAAAAAATGGGGCTTGTGTATTGTTTTAGCAATAATACTGGGCTGTATGTGCTCTGGTGGGTATTCAGGAATACAGTATATCCGTGAAGGGAATAATCATTCTGTGAAAAAAATTAGTGAAAAAAATTTTCAACTAGATAATAATATTGAAGTGAATCAAGGCAATGCCGTATACCGCATAAGTGCTGATCAATCTAAAATTATAATTTCGTTTCCTGAAAAAGAATATATATCAAAGTTAAAATATGCATATACTACTTTGCAAAATACAGAAGCAAAAGTGAGGATATATGCAGAGAATTTGTATGGAAATGAAGAAGTACAGGAGAAAATCGACTATTATAATACGACACTGGCACATTCTATTGTTAATATACATTCAAAAGTGAGTAAAATAGAAATAGATTTTGAAAATATCGGAACGATTATGGAAGTATCGGATTTTGAAATATATAACGGTTTCCAATGGAATATATTTTTAACAATTTTTTTAATAATGGTTGTTTTTTTTATTACATATATGATATTTTTTAGGAATGAAAATGCTAGATATCCAGAGATTGCATTACTTATGACAATTTTAATGTTGTCAGGTTGCATATTGGTACTGCAACCTGTGACATGTACAGGGATGGATGAACAGATACATTTTATGAATGCATTTCAATTAGGAATAAAAAAAGCGCAACTTATCTCGAATGCTGCGATAGATAATGTAGTAGGAAATGCAGACTGGTTAAATTGGCATCCAATGTCAAGCTATGAAGAACATTTAGAAGAAATTCATAGTATGATTAGTTTGGGAAAAATGCCTACAGAGAATGTTGGCAGTGGATATTGGAGCATAGCGAGTGTTGGGTATATTTTTCAGACATTTTTTTTGAAAATAGGACTATTATTACATTTGCCGTTTTATATTTGTTGGCTTATGGGAAAAATGGGAAATTTGCTTTTATATGCGATAGGTATGTCTATAGCAATGTATCTATTACCGTGTGGAAAAAGAGTGTTTGCAGTTATTGCGATTGCTCCAGTTTCTTTGTTTATTTGTACAACATACACTTATGACGTGACGGTTACTGTATTTATTACTATTGGAATTAGTGTATTATTAAAGATGCTGCTAACGGAAACCAAGTTTAACAGAAAATGGCAAGTAATATATATATTATGTATGGTTATAGGGTGCTTACCTAAAGCAGTTTATGCTCCGTTAGTATTACTTGCTTGGATTGTACCAAAAGAAAAGTATAATTCAAAGAAAGAGTGCTATGTTTTTAGGGGGCTTATAATAGCATCAATGTTACTTTTAATAGCAAGTTTTGCATTACCAGTGTTGTTCCCGAGTGGAGGAAATGAAGTGGCAGGTGATTCGCGAGGTGGGAATACTAGTATAAGCGGACAAATGTCTTATGTATTAGGACAACCAGTAGCTTATGCAGTTGTTTTGGTTAGAAATATATGGAATAGCTTAGTTGATTATGTAATAGGTAGATCTATTTTTGGAATTATGGGATATGTAGGCGCAGTGACGCAACCTATCTTATTTGCTTTATTAGTTTTTGGAGTTGCATTAACAGATAATTACAAAAATAAAGATGTTAGAGATATTAAAAGTAAACATCGAATTTCGATACTTTTTTGTATTGCAATCGTACTTGCATTTATTTGGACAGCATTATATCTTTCATATACAGAAGTGGGGAATATGGTGATTGCAGGAGTACAAGCAAGGTATTATCTACCATTTATTTTCTTAATTTATTTGTGTTTTCAGAATAATAAAATAAGATGTAATGTAAAAGTAGAAAATTACCAAATGGTCGTAATGACAACATCGGGTTGTTTTGCACTATGGCAAGTCTTTTTGAATTTTATATGTACACGTATGTTATAGTAGAGTTTGGTTGGAGTATAAAAAATATAAAAAGTAGGGATATGAAAATGTCAGTAAAAAAATATATAAAAGAACAAATCGGTGCTCGTCGCTTTGATTTACATTTGTTAAAGAACTATGGTGTCTATTCAGTAAAAAAGAATTGGGAAAATCGGAGATATCATAAATGTCCATCTAAGGAGTTAATGGATGAGCTACATATACTCGATGAGCAAGAATTAAATAAGCAAAGAAGTGTGAATTTTAATAAAGAAATAAAATTTAGTATTATTACACCATTATACAATACGCCTAAAAAATTTTTGATTGAATTAATAGAATCTGTGGAAAATCAAACATATGCTAACTGGGAATTATGCTTGGCAGATGGAAGTGATAAAGAACATTCTTATGTAGGTGAATTCTGCAAAAAAAAGATGTCTAATGATGATAGAATTCAGTATCATGCGTTAGAAAAGAATGAAGGAATTTCGGATAATACAAATGAATGTATAAAACTTGCAACGGGAAATTATTATGCACTTTTAGATCATGATGACTTACTTCATCCGTCAGCTTTGTATGAAGTGTCAAAAGTAATCGAGGCAAAAGGTGCAGATTTTATTTATACAGATGAAGTGAAATTCAGAAAGAATATATATAGTATTGATAATCCGTATTATTTTAATTTAAAACCTGGATTTAGTAAATATGATTTAAGATCTCATAATTATATTTGTCATCTAACAGTTTTTAGTAAGCAATTGCTGGAATCTGAACCAGTCTTTTATAGACATGAATTTGATGGGAGTCAGGATCACGATATGGTCTTGCGTATGACGGAAAAAGCAAAAAAAATAGTGCATATTCCAAAGGTGTTATATTATTGGAGAATTCATGAGAATTCTGTTTCCATGAATTTGGAAGTGAAATCATATGCAGTAGATTCAGCATTTAGAGCAGTACAGGCGCAATTAGAGCGTAGTGGTGAAAAAGGCAAAATCAGTAATACAAAGAGTTTCCAAACGTTATATCGCATACGTTATGAAATGGCTAAGTCTCCTTTTATTTCGATTGTATTACATGGTAATTTTAGCGAGAAAAGAGTGAAAAGAGTAATTGAGAAAATTGTAGAACAAACAGATTATCCACGATACGAGGTAGTGTATTGTACAGAAAAGCCATTAAGTGACGCGGAATATAAAGGAGTTCCTCTTATTCATGTGAAAATAGATAGAACAATTGAACATAATAATGCTCAAAAGTGGAATCAGGCTATTTCAGAAGCTTCTGGAGAACATATTGTACTTTTGGATACAGATGTTTATCCGATAAATAAATATTGGCTTCAAGAAATGGTTATGTATTCTATGAAAAAGGATGTAGCAGTAGTTGGACCGAAGATACTTTATGAGGATGATAGAATTGCATATGCGGGGATTGCATTAAAAGATGATTATCCAGATAAATTATACTATTTGTGTGGTCATGATTCTATTAGAGAAATTGGTTATGAGGCTATGTTACTTCATGTGAGAAGAACTGGAATTGTTACATCTGCATGCATGATGTTTGAAAAAGAAATTTGGCATGATTTAGGTGGGTTTGATGCTCAGATGTTAGAGTATGAGGATGCAGATTTTTGCCTAAGAGCAATGAATAATATAAAAGGTGTAAATATATGGACTTGTTTTGCAAAATTATGTTCTAAAAGAGAAAATTTGTATCAGACTAAAAGTTCAAATGCAATTTCCGCGTTTGTAAAGAAATATCAGAGAATAATTGAGCAAGATGATGTTGCACATCCAGAGTGGGATAAGTTGGGATTAGTATAGGAGTTTTATTCAATGGCGAGTGTGAAAGAATTAAGCAAGAAGACAGTGCTTACTTTAAAAAATGAAGGTATGGGTGCTGTATTGAGAAAAGCAAAACATAAAATATGTGGAGAACAAGAAGTTCATGTTGAATATGAATCAGAGAAAATATTTAAAGATGTTTTGTTTATCAATGGCTGTGATGCAAGTGTTCCTCATCCAGCACGTTATAGAGTAACTCATCAAAGAGAACAATTGGAGGCACACAATGTATCCACGGATCAAGTATTTTATGCAGATTTACAATTAGATCAAGTTCGGTTTTATCGAACATTTATATTTTTTAGATGCCCGTATACAGATACTATTGGTGAGTTTATTAATATTGCTAAAGAACTGAATAAAAAGGTTTTATTCGACATAGATGATTTGGTGATAGATACAAAGTATACGGATACCATTAAGTATCTTAGTACACTCAAAAAAGAAGAAAAGGAATTGTATGATGATGGTGTCAGACGAATGGGACGCACATTGTCTTTGTGTGATGCAGCAATTACAACTACAGAAAGATTAGCAGAGGAATTAGGACATTATGTTTCGGAAGTGTTTATAAATCGTAATACGGCTTCAGATGAAATGTATGCTTTATCAGAAAAAGCATGGCGTGAAAAGAAGAGAGAGGATAAGACGGTAGGAATTGGATATTTCAGTGGCAGTATGACACATAATGATGATTTCCTGTTAGTTTTACCAGCATTACAGGAAATCATGGAAAATAACTCTAATGTTAGATTGCATGTTGTAGGGGAATTAGATTTACCAAATGAATTGGTGAAAGTTCAGTCACAGATTGTTATGCATCCGTTTGTGAATTGGCGTGAATTACCGAAATTAATATCACAGGTTGATATTAACATAGCACCATTGGAAGGCGGAGTTTTTAATGAATCCAAATCTGAAAATAAATGGGTAGAAGCTGCTCTTGTAAAAGTGCCGACTATTGCAAGCAATGTTGGCGCTTTTGCTAGAATGATAAAACATAATGATACAGGTCTTTTGTGCGAAAATGTAGAAGAATGGAAATATCAGTTGGCAAGGTTGGTTCAAGATAATAAAGAGCGGGAAAGAATTGCGGAGAATGCTTATCAATATTGCATTCGAAATTGTGTGACATTATATACAGGAGTACCATTGGCAAATTTTGTAAGAAAATATACAACAGAAAATTATGTGTTTGCATTGCCATCTTTGAATATCAGTGGGGGTATTATGGTAGCTTTTAAGCATATGTGTGTACTTAAAAAGAAAGGGTATGATATCTTAGTATTAAATGATAATGAAGATACACCATGGTGTGAATTTGAAGGAGAAAAATTCCCTGTATTAGGTCAGAATATTAGTAAGTTTTATGGAAAGATGGATCATGCGGTAGCAACTATGTGGACCACAATGGAGTTTGTTCAGAAGTATTATAATATTTCTAAGCGCATGTATTTAGTTCAAGGTTATGAAACTGATTTATATCCAGCAGGAGTGCATCTTAGGGAATGGGCAAATCGTACTTATATGCCAAACGGAGGTATTCAGTTTTTGACAATATCAAAATGGTGTCAAAAATGGTTAAAAGAAAAGTATGGACAAGATGCGGCATTTGCCCCAAATGGATTAAATTTTAAAGAATTTAATTATGTGGAAAGAAAACTAAATGGCAAGATACGTATTTTAATTGAAGGTGATTGTGCAGTAGATTACAAAAATGTAGATGAAGCATTTAAAGTAGTTGAATTTTTAGATAAAGAAAAATATGAAATCTGGTATATGTCATACAATGCAGAGCCAAAAGAATGGTATCATGTAGATAAATTTTTGCATAAAGTTCCATACAGTAAAGTACATGAAGTATATGAACAATGTGATATATTACTGAAAACCAGCTTGTTAGAAAGCTTTTCCTATCCGCCAATTGAAATGATGGCAACAGGCGGTTATGTAGTAGCCATACCTAATGGTGGAAATATTGAATACATGGTGAATGAAGAAAATTGTCTTTTATATGAGGCGGAGGACTTGGAAGCTGCAGTTTCTGCAATTGACAGAATCAGCAAGGATAAAGAGTTAAGAATTAAAATGTCCGAAAAAGGAAGAAAAACAGCACAGTCAAGAGATTGGAAGCAAATTGAACAAGATATATTAAAGTTATATGAGAGGTAAAGGGTCATATGAATCAACCATTAGTAAGCGTATTAATTGCCAACTATAATCATGAAGATACAATTACAGAAACACTTCAAAGTGTTTTGAATCAGACTTATAAAAACATGCAAATTATTGTAATAGATGATGGATCAACAGATGAATCATGGAATTTAATTAATCAATTCGATGATTCGAGGATAGAGGCGTTTCGATTGGAGAAGAATCAACATGTCTGTGCGGCGACCAATTATGGAATGACTAAAATAAAAGGAGATTACGTTGCAAGAACAGATAGTGATGACATTTGGTATCCTGATAAAATTGAGCGCCAGATACAATATATGACAATGCACAAAGATTGCAAAGTATGCTTTACGTGGTGTGATTTTATCGATGAAAATGGAGTTAATATCAATGATATAGAAACCAATCGAGTTCGGTTACATGAAGCGTCATTCTCAAGTCAAGAAGACGCAATTGAAAGATTTTATTTTAGGGGGAATTGCTTGGCTCACTCATCTGTTGTCATGGAAACGGAGGTAATGAATACAGTAGGTGCGTATGATGTGGGATACAATCAATTACATGATTTTGATTATTGGATCCGTATTGCAAAAAGATATCCAATTGATGTTATTAAAGAAAAATGTATGGCTGTTAGAAGATTTTTGAATCAAGAAAATAGAGAAACGAATATGAGTAATATGTCGGAATCTACAGAAACAAGGGTTTTTAATGAGTATATGGAGCTTAGAGCGCATTATTTTGAAGATATGTCAGATGAGTTGTTAATTAAGGCTTTCGGTAAATATTTTCGCAAAAAAGGACAATTAAATCCGGAACAGTTAGAATGTGAAAAAGCTTTTCTTATGTGTAGGCCACAGGATGGCTGGAATGGGATACCGCCAGCAGGATTAAGACGTATACATGAATTACTTATGAATAATAAGACAAAAAAGATATTAGAAGATGATTACAATTTGGGAATAAAAGATTATTATAAATTATTAGGAAATCATTTATATAATGATTCCATTCTTCAAACTAAAAGCAGAAATATGCAAGAGGAAAATAAATATCTAATTGAAAAAAGTAATAATTTGATTAATGAACATGAAAAGATGTATGAAAAAATTCAAATATTACAAGAAGAAAAAAATGGTTTGATTAATGAAATTGAATTATATGAAAATTCAACAAGTTGGAAGATGACAAAACCGTTGAGAACTTTGGGGAGAAAACTGAAAAGAAAATAAATATAGATGTTCATTGCTAAAAAGGAAATGCAGGTGATATGATGGAAACATCACGTTTGATAAAAAAGGCCATGGAAGTAGTACAGAATGAAGGAATAAGGGGCTGTGCAAAAAAAACAAAGAGTTATCTTGAAAATCAAAAAAGATTAAGACGTAAAATCGAAAAAAATTACAAGGACATATTATTTATAAGTGGCTGCGGAGAAGATTTGCCACATCCATGGCGTTATCGCGTAAAGCATCAGAGAGAACAATTGGAAGCATACAATTATTCCACAGACGAGGTATATTTTACACAATTAGATATTGATCAAATCAGATATTACCGGGCATTTGTATTTTTTAGATGCCCAATGACAGAGACAATAGGCACATTTGTCGATTTGGCAAAACAGTTAAATAAAACAATCATTTATGATATAGATGATCTGGTAATAGATACTCAATATACAGATCAGATAAAATATGTGATGGCAATGTCAGAAGAAGATAAAAAGGCATATGATAATAATGTTATGAATATGCAGAAGCTGCTTAGAAAGTGTGATTTTGCAATTACATCGACAGATTGTCTGGCAGAAGAGTTGAGAAAATATATTCCGAAGGTATATATTAATCGTAATGTCGCTTCTGAAAAAATGATTCAATTATCAAAAGAAGCAGTTGTTAAGATTAAAAAAGATAATACAAAAGTAAAAATAGGTTATTTTAGTGGAAGTATTACTCATAATGCAGATTTTGAAATGATAAAACCGGTTCTTATAGAAGTCTTGAAAAAGTATAAAAATGTTGAGTTATACTTGGCAGGAGAACTGGATTTGCCGGTAGAGTTAAATCCATGGAAAGAAAGAATAAAAAAATATCCATTTGGAGACTGGAAAAAACTTCCTGAGATATTAGCGAAGATGGATATTAATCTTGCACCATTGGAAGATACAATTTTTAATAAAGCAAAGTCGGAAAATAAATGGACGGAGGCTGCACTGGTAAAGGTTGTGACAATAGCTAGTGATATTGGAGCATTTCATGATTGTATCAAGAATGGCGAGACAGGAGTTTTATGTAAAGATAATGACGAATGGAAAGTAGAGTTAGAGCGTTTGATTACAGATTCGTTATATCGAAAAAAATTGGGAGAACAAGCATATCAATATTGTATTACACATTCTTCAACTGTTCGTAGCGGCAGCTATTTGACAAGAATCATGGGGAATGAATTGAATGATAACTATATATTTGTATTGCCGGGGCTGGAAATCAGTGGTGGAATAAAAGTAGCATTGAAACATGCCACTATGTTACAAAAAGCAGGAAAAGATGTTGGATTATTTTTATTAAGTGGAGAACAGAAGTGGTGCGAATTTGAAGGATATAAAATTCCAGTAATTAATTTGGAAGATACAGAGATACGTGGGAAAATAAGATATATGATAGCTACGATGTGGACAACGGTAGATATTGTAGAGCAATGTATTGGAACAGAAATCAAGATGTATCTTGTGCAAAATTGGGAAACAGGATTTTATACCGAAGGAGATCCGTTAAGAATAAGAGCAAATCAATCCTATATGCCAGGGAAAGATATGAATTTTTTAACTATTTCAAAATGGTGTCAGCAGTGGTTAAAAGAGCAGTATGGACATGAATCGAACTATGCTCCGAATGGTCTGGAGACGGAACGATTTGCATGTCATAAAAGAGAGCTGACAGGAAAAATCAGGATACTTATTGAAGGGGATTGTGCGGTAGATTATAAAAATGTGGACGAGGCTTTTGAAATAACAAATGAATTAGACCGAAATCAATATGAAGTATGGTATATGTCTTATAATGCAGAGCCTAAATCATGGTATAAAGTAGAACGATTTCTGCACAAGATTCCATATGAAAAAGTTCCAGAGATATATACCCAATGTGATGTGCTTTTAAAAACGAGCTTATTAGAAAGCTTTTCTTATCCCCCGCTTGAAATGATGGCTACAGGTGGATACGTTATTGCTGTGCCGAATGGTGGAAATGTTGAATATTTAAAAGATAGAGAAAATTGTTTATTATATGATGCTGGGAATATAGAAAAAGCAAAACTGTTATTACAAGAGTTGCAGGAGAATCGAGTATTACAAGAAGTATTATACGAAAACGGTCAAAAAACGGCGCAAGAGCGAAAATGGGAGAATATTGAAAATAATATTTTAAGGATGTATCGCGTTAATTAAATTGAGAACTTGTTAAATGAGAGGAATAATGATATACTAAAAAAGATTGTTTGACCATATTAAGAAAAAGTGGAGGAAAGAAAGTGTCAATATATATACAGAATTTTAAGAAGTTTCGTCCATTGCTGGGAGAACTTATTGCACGTGATATAAAAACAAAATACAGAAAATCAGTGTTAGGAGTATTATGGACATTGTTAAATCCACTGTTTATGATGATTATTTTGTCAGTAGTGTTTTCTAATTTGTTTAAATTTGATGTGGAATATTTCCCGGTTTATTTATTAAGCGGACAATTGATATTTAATTTTTATTCAGAAGCCACAACGGCATCTATGTCAGCAATTATGGACAATGGATCATTGTTGAAAAAAATATATGTACCGAAATATTTGTTTGTATTATCTCGAGTATTTTCAAGTACAATTAACTTGTTGGCATCATTTACAGCTTTGATTTTAGTGATGCTTGCAATGAGAGTGGAATTGCATTATACAGTACTTTTAGTACCTATTCCACTGATATTTATTGTGTTATTTTCATTGGGAGTAGGATTAATATTATCAGCGATTACTGTGAAATTCAGAGATATTATGCATTTATATTCTGTGTTTGTGACAGCACTTATGTATTTAACACCAGTTATTTATCCAATGTCAATTTTACCGGCATGGTTAACACCGATTGTAAAATTGAATCCTATAACGAACATATTGCAAATGTTTAGAAATGTTATGATATATAATTCATTACCAAGTATTGCATCAATGATAATTGCCATTGTTGAATGTTCGATCATGCTGGTATTTGGACTATATGTGTTTTACAAAAATCAAGATGACTTTATATTGTATATATAAGGAGAGAAAGTATGGAGAATCAAGAAGTGATTCGTGTTGATCATGTATCGATGCGTTTTAGTCTTGCATCAGAAAGAGTAGATAATTTTAAAGAATATGTTATTAAAACGATAAAGCGGCAATTATCGTATGGAGAATTCTGGGCTTTGAAAGATGTAAGCTTTAGTATTAATCGTGGAGATGCATTAGGATTAATTGGCTTAAATGGTAGCGGAAAAAGTACAATGTTAAAGGTTATAGCCGGAGTGCTAAAACCAACAAAGGGAAGCGTATCTGTGAATGGAACTGTTGCGCCGCTAATTGAATTGGGTGCAGGATTTGACATGAATCTTACTGCAGAAGAGAATGTTTTTTTGAATGGAGCATTGCTTGGATATTCAAGACAAATGATGGAGCAGTATTACGATGATATCGTCGAATTTTCAGAGCTTCATGATTTTATGAATGTACCTGTTAAGAATTTTTCTTCAGGAATGGTTTCAAGACTAGGATTTTCAATTGCAACAATTGGTACGCCAGATATTTTAATTGTAGATGAAGTTTTATCAGTAGGTGATTTTAGATTTCAGGAAAAATGTCAAAACCGTATAAAACGTATGTTGGATGCGGGCACAACATTATTATTTGTTTCACATAGCATTCAGCAGGTAGAAGAACTGTGCAATAAAGTAGTGTGGCTGGATAAAGGTGTAGTGAAGATGTTTGGTGAATCAAAGAACATTGCTGAGATATACAGTGCTTCATAGGATAGGAGTTAAAAAGATGAAATCAAAAATAAAAGTTATTGTGATTGGTTTGATTATTCTTTGTCTGGCAGGTGTATATGCAATTATTGATAAAGCAGTATCTATTTATGATACATCTTGTGATACAAGTGCATTCCAATCAATTACCTTAGAACAAGGGAAAAAGTTAGAACAATCATTTGTATGTAAAGAGAATCATATGGATGGTATTTCGTTGAAAGTTGCAGCAGATGGAGTTTTGGACAAGAGCCAGGTGGTAATGGCGTATAAAATAATAGAAAAGGATTCAAAAGAAGTAGTTGCACAAGGAAAAACAGATTTAAAGAAAGTGCGAAATGGTAAATTTTTTAAAATTAAATTTGATAGAATTGATGCAACTAAAGATAAAAAGTATATGTTGGAGATGTCAGTGCAGGAATGTCCGACAGGAAGTATTCGAGTATTTTATACACCAGGTTCCAATGAGAATGCAACACTTATCTATGCTGGTCAAACAATAGAAGGCGTTGGTGTTATTAGGTCATTAACACATCGATTCGATTTAGAAACATTTATTGTGACATTATGCTTTGCAGCATATATAATATTATTTATGAGATGGCTTTATAAATTATTTGAATAAGGAAGAGGGCAGAAGTAATTCTGCCCTTGTTTTGCATAGGTGAAAAAATGAAAAAAGGAATTATAAAAAAGGGAATTCAGTTTTATAAAAGATATGGAATACGTGGTGGAATTGCTACTTTAACAGGACAAGGTCAGATAAAGGATAAAAATTATGCTGCGTGGTATGAAAAAAATAAAGTTAGCGAGGAAGAACTGGCGATACAGCGAAATAAAGAATTTCCATACATGCCTCTATTTAGCATTTTAGTTCCAGTATATAATACACCAATCCCTTATTTGCGGGAAATGCTTGATTCAGTTCGAAATCAAACTTATCAAAAATGGCAATTGTGTATTGCGAATGCAAACCCGGAGAATGAAGAGGTTGCTCGAATTTTAAACCAATATATAGAAATGGATAAAAGAATTCAAACCGTAAATGTGCCTGAAAATCTGGGAATAGCACAAAATACCAATAAAGCTTTAAGTATTGCAAAAGGAGATTATATTGGGCTTTTGGATCATGATGATATGCTTGCTGCGGATGCATTGTTTGAAGTGGCAAAAACTGTCAATGACGAAAATGCAGATGTTATTTATACGAATGAAGATAAGATAACCATGTCTGGAGAAAAACATTTTCAACCGAATTTTAAACCAGAGTTTAATTTAGATATGCTAAGATCTAATAACTATATTTGTCATTTTTTTATAGCAAAGGCATCCTTGATGAAGGAGATTGGCGGATTTAGAGGTGAGTATAATGGGGCTCAAGATCATGATATGATATTTCGATGCACAGAGCGAGCGGATAATATTGTTAGAATTCCTAAAGTATTATATCATTGGAGAATGCATGAGCAATCTACAGCAGAAAATCCTGAAAGTAAAAGGTATGCATTCGATGCTGGCAAGAAAGTCATTGAGGATCATTTGAAACGTTGTGGAGAAAGTGCAGAAGTAGAGATGACAGAATATCCAGGATTCTATCGGGTAAAATATGCAATTAAAGAAAAGCCAAGAGTGTCTGTTGTGATAGTCAAAGAGACAAAAAGTATGATTCCTAAAGATACATTGATAAAAATTGCTGATGATTATGGAAGAGATAGGGTAGAGTTCTATGTTGTAGATGGAAACTACAAAGGGGATATTGAATTTGATGGAATCTCAATCAATACTCTACCATGGAAAAAGGAATGTAATAATACGGAGATGTTAAATTATGGGATTGAAAAAACGAAAAATGAATATATATTAGTTTTGTCTTCCTATATAATAAAAGTGTCAGATAATTATATTGAAACATTTGTTTCCAATACTATGAGAAAAAATGTGGGAGCAGTTGGTGGGAAAATGTATTTTTCTAATGGAACAATCAAAAATGCAGGTTTATTTATAAAAAAAGACGGAACTATTGAAGAAGTGTTTAAAAAACTACCTCGATTATGTGTGGGGTATATGAACCGACAATCTATGCAACAAAATATGCAGGCAATAACATTTGATGACATTATGTTCAAGAAAAGTTTGTGGGAAAAAATAAAAAATGGAATATCAAAATCTAAAAGTTTGCAAAGAGATGTAGAAATATGTACCAAAATTCGTGGGAATGATTTATTATTGGTATATACACCATGGGCGGAATCCGTGGTTGGAAAGGAAGGATAACGTAATGAAAAGGAAAATGCTTATTGTTTTATTAACAGGAGTTTTATTGTCAGTTTCAGCTTGTAGCAATTCTTCAAGTACAGATGCATCGCAGTCTGATAACCAGAAAAATGAGCAACAGAAATCAGATAATGATAACCAGAAGAATGAAAAACAAGATGAACAGAGTGAGGCTGATCAGATGGAAGATGATTCTGACAAAAAAGAAGATCAAACAGCACAGGAAGATAAATCAGCAGAAATTACTATTTATACTAGCAATGATGATGCAACTGCATTTGTAGCTGAGAGTGTAAAGATTGATGAACTGACACCAGAGAATATTGTGAATGCATTAATTGAGAAATCTGTATTATCATCAGATGTTCAAGTGTTAAAGTGTGATAAACAGACAGTAGATGGTGTGGAAAGTCTGAAGATAGATTTTAATGAAGCATTTGGCGCATATGTTTGTAGTATGGGAACAACAGGAGAGTATTATACAATCGGAAGTGTTGTAAATACATTTTTAGATGCGTATGGTTGTGAGAAAGTCAAGATTACGGTGGAAGGAAATACTTTAGAGACAGGACATGCAGAATATCCTGGATATATGAATCGTTTTGAATAAGAATATATAAAAACATGGTAAAAATATGAATTCCCGGTTTTCCGTTGTGGAAAGCCGGGAGTTGCTTTATAATAAAAATAGATTTGGCATGGAGGTGGAAAAGTGATTCGATATAATATCCCGATTGGTATTTCTAAATTTGAGAAGATGAGGAAAAATGATTATTACTATGTGGATAAGACAGAACTGATTCGTGCTTTGGTGAAGACAGAACCTGCGGAGATTACACTTTTTACAAGACCTCACAGATTTGGAAAGACATTTGTCATGAGTATGCTGGCTTCTTTCTTTGATATTCGCAGAGATAGTAAAGATTTGTTTGAAGGTTTGAAGATTGCTGAAGATCAGAAACTGTGTGAATTGTGGATGAATCAATGACCTGTGATTTTTCTTAGCTTTAAAGATGCAGGTGGGGAATCTGTGCGGAGAGTATGCAAAAGGTAGAAGAAAGAGCGCTGAACCAGATAGAAGAGATGCGCTATGCGGATGGTATGTATGTTCAGGGGCATCAAAAAGTGATAAAGTATGGTGCAGTATTTTATCGAAAGAGTTGTCTGGTCGGTAGATGTGAAGAATAAAGGTGTAACAAAGGTAGAATGAAAAAGCCAGGTTATTATTCGTCCGGAGAGTTTGCGCGGATGGCGCATGTGACTCTTCGGACAATCAGGTATTATGACAAACAGAATATTTTGAAACCATCGTATGTGACGGAAGGGGGAGCCAGATTCTATACAGATGAAGATTTTGCCAGACTGCAGCAGATTCTTCTTTTAAAGTATCTTGGATTTACACTGGATGATATCAGAGAGATGACCATTGATGATGCAGATTATCATTTTATGCTGAATTCTCTGAATATCCAGCTTAAGCTTGTGAGAGATAAGATTGAGCAGATGCAGCTTGTGGAAAAAGCGATACAGGATACCTCTGAACTGATTCAGAAGGAACATACCATTGATTGGAGCCAGATGCTGAATCTGATTCACTTGACGGGTATGGAGAAGAGCATGAAGAACCAGTATCAGGATGCGTCCAATATATCGGCCAGAATTAATCTGCACAGCCTTTATTCCGTGAATAAACAGGGATGGTTTCCGTGGATTTATGAGCAGCTTTGTGTGAGAGATGGCATGAAGGTACTGGAAATCGGCTGTGGTGATGGAACGCTCTGGAAGGAAAATAAAGATAAACTTCCAGAGAATATAGAGATTACATTGTCAGATACATCGGAAGGTATGCTTCGGGATGCGAGACGTAATGTAGGGATTGGAGACCATAGGTTCCGGTTCCGGCATTTTGATTGCCACAGAATTCCGTATGAGGATCAGAGCTTTGATCTGGTAGTTGCCGGACATGTATTGTTTTACTGTGAGGATATACCACAGGTGTGCCGGGAAGTGAGGCGTGTACTAAAGCCTGGCGGAAGATTTGTGTGCAGCACTTATGGTAGTGAGCATATGAAAGAAGTCAGTGAATTGGTACAGAGCTTTGATGATCGAATCGTACTTTCAGCAGAAAAACTGTATGAAAGATTTGGAAGAGAGAATGGGGCTGAGATACTGGAGCAATATTTTACGGATGTTCATTGGAGAACATACGAAGATGAACTTGTAATTCTGGATCCAGAGCCGTTGATATCGTATATATTGTCCTGTCATGGAAATCAAAGCCAGTATATACTGGATCGGTATAAAGAATTCCAGACTTATGTGCGGAAAAAGACGGAAAAAGGCTTTCGGATTACAAAAGACGCAGGGGTGTTTATAGCGGAAATAGGTTGAGAAGTAAGAGTAGTTGATATATAATCATAATATATATATCAACTATATTAATATTTGCAGTTTATAATGACATAGAAACGTATTGATGGAGAAGAAGGTGAGAAAGTTGAGACGGACTTTTAATGTGAATGGCAGTTGTAATCCAAAGTTACACTATATGGTGGATTTAACAGAACGTTTAGCTGAGATTAAAGAAATGGTTGACGCAGGTCAGTATTTTACGATTAATCGGGCAAGGCAATATGGAAAAACTACGATTTTGGCAGCTTTATGTGAATTTTTGAAGAAAGAGTATGAAGTAATAAGTTTGGATTTTCAGACTTTGAGTTATGCGGATTTTGAAAATGAATCTAGGTTTGTTGGAGCATTTTCTAAATCTGTATTGCGTTCATGCAAAAATACGCCAGAAGAAGTGATTGAACAATTAAAGAAACTTCTTACGCAAAGGGATGATAATTTGACTTTGTCTGACTTGTTTGATTGTCTTCTTTTGTGGTGTGCTGAATCTTCTAAAAAGATTGTGCTTATTATAGATGAAGTTGATACAGCATCAAATAATCAAGTGTTCGTGGATTTTCTTGCTCAGCTTCGTGCATATTATCTGAGTAGAACTCGGATTCCAACCTTTCAAAGTGTGATTCTTGCTGGAGTCTATGATATTCGTAGCATACGAGGAAAAATTCGACCAGATGAAGCACATAAGATGAACAGTCCGTGGAATATTGCAGCTAAATTCAAAGTAGATATGAATTTTTCAAAGAAAGATATAGCAGGAATGCTTCAGGAGTATGAAAAGGATTCCTGTACAGGAATGAATATTGACGAAATAGCAGGAATGTTGTATGACTATACTTCTGGATATCCTTATTTAGTATCAGATCTTTGCAAAATCATGGAGGAAGATTTGGAGGATACTGGGGCATACAAAGATAAATCAGAGATATGGACCAAGAATGGTGTATTGGATGCAGTAAAAGTGTTGTTGAGTGACAATAATCCACTATTTGAATCCCTGATAGGTAAATTAAATGATTATCCAGGAGTGAAAAATCTTGTATATCGGTTACTGTTCAGAGGTCAGAGTATAGGTTATAATCCAGATGATCCGGGAATTACAATGGCGAAGATGTTTGGGTTTATAAAAGTTGAAAATGGAAATGTCTATATTGCAAACCGTATTTTTGAGACAAGACTTTACAATATGTTTCTTTTGCAGAATGATGAACAGGAAAGTGATATGTACCGTGAAGGTGCCCGTATGAAGAATCAATTTATTCAAAATGGACATTTGAATATGCGAAAAGTACTGGAGAAATTTGTGGAATATTTTGATGATATATATGGCGACCGTGATGAAAAGTTTATGGAAGCAGATGGTCGAAGATATTTTATGTTGTTCTTAAAACCGATTATTAATGGAACTGGAAATTATTACATTGAGGCAAGGACAAGAAATGATGAACGGACAGATATGATTATTGATTATCATGGAGAGCAGTTTGTCATCGAGATGAAGATATGGCATGGAGATGCGTATCATGCAAGAGGAGAAAAGCAGTTATCAGATTATCTGAATTATTATCATTTGAAAAAAGGATATATGTTGAGTTTCAATTTTAACAAGAAAAAGAAAATTGGTGTGCAGGAGATTATGCTTGGAGATAAAGTGCTTGTTGAAGCAGTTGTTTAGCAAGAAATTCCTGAAGATTTTCTTAAATATTACAAAAAAGTTACATTTTTTGTAAAAAGTACTTGAAGGTGACCTAGGGTCACCTTTTATAATGCAATCATGAACATGCCATAACTTTAGAAGATATGGTGAAACTATGTATTGTATTTATTACAAGGAGGTTCCTATATGAAAGGAATTATTTTGGCAGGAGGATCTGGAACACGTCTTTATCCTCTGACTATGGTAACATCAAAACAGTTATTACCTATTTATGATAAACCGATGATTTATTATCCGATGTCTGTGCTGATGAATGCAGGTATCCGTGATATCTTGATTATCTCTACACCGCAGGATACACCGAGATTCAAAGAACTGTTAGGGGACGGACATCAGTTTGGTGTACATCTTTCTTATGCAGTACAGCCAAGCCCGGACGGACTTGCCCAGGCATTTATCATTGGCGAGGAGTTCATCGGTGATGATACAGTTGCTATGGTTCTTGGAGATAACATTTTCGCAGGACACGGACTGAACAAGCGTCTGAAGGCAGCAGTAGAAAATGCTGAGACAGGCAAAGGTGCTACAGTATTTGGTTACTATGTAGATGATCCGGAACGTTTCGGTATTGTTGAGTTCGACCACGAAGGAAAAGCAATTTCCATCGAGGAGAAGCCGGAGCATCCAAAGAGCAACTACTGTGTAACAGGACTGTACTTCTATGATAATAAAGTTGTAGAGTATGCAAAGAGTCTGAAACCAAGTGCCCGTGGAGAATTGGAGATCACAGACCTGAACCGAGTATATCTTGAGAAGGGCAACCTGAATGTAGAACTTCTCGGACAGGGATTCACATGGCTAGATACTGGTACACACGAGAGCCTTGTAGATGCTACAAACTTTGTAAAGACAGTTGAGACACATCAGCATCGTAAGATTGCATGTCTGGAAGAGATTGCATACTTAAACGGATGGATTTCAAAAGAAGAAGTTCTGGAAGTTTACGAGGTATTGAAAAAGAACCAGTATGGTCAATATCTGAAAGATGTCTTAGACGGAAAATACCGAGAGAATCTGTACTAAGATATAAGAATAAAAAACGAAGAATTTTTATAAATTTTGACTAAGTAATTCAAAGGAGATTTTTAATTATGACAATTATCGTAACCGGCGGAGCTGGATTTATCGGAAGTAACTTTATTTTTCACATGTTAGACAAATATCCGGATTATCGTATCGTTTGTCTGGACTGCCTGACATATGCAGGTAACTTATCTACACTTGCACCAGTGATGGACAACCCGAATTTCCGTTTTGTAAAAGAGAGCATCACAGACCGTGAGGCTGTTTACAAATTATTTGAGGAAGAGCATCCGGACATGGTTGTAAACTTTGCAGCAGAGAGTCATGTAGACCGTTCTATCGAGAACCCGGAAGTTTTCCTGGATACAAATATCAAAGGTACAGCAGTTCTTATGGACGCTTGCAGAAAATATGGTATCAAACGTTATCATCAGGTATCTACAGATGAGGTTTACGGAGATCTTCCACTGGACAGACCAGACCTGTTCTTTACAGAGGAGACACCGATTCACACAAGCAGCCCATACAGCTCATCAAAAGCTGCTGCAGACCTTCTTGTTCTTGCATACCACAGAACATACGGATTGCCTGTAACAATCAGCAGATGCTCTAATAACTACGGACCATATCACTTCCCGGAGAAGCTGATTCCACTTATGATTGCAAATGCACTGAATGATAAGCCGCTTCCTGTATATGGAAAAGGTGAAAATGTACGTGACTGGTTATATGTAGAAGATCACTGCAGAGCCATCGACCTGATCATCCATAACGGACGTGTCGGAGAAGTTTACAATGTTGGTGGACACAACGAGATGAAGAACATTGACATCGTTAAGATGATCTGTAAAGAGCTTGGAAAACCGGAAAGCCTGATCACATATGTGGCAGATCGTAAAGGACACGATATGCGTTATGCAATCGACCCGACAAAGATCCACAATGAGCTTGGATGGCTGCCGGAGACAAAATTTGCAGATGGTATCAAAAAGACAATCCAATGGTATCTGGATAACAAGGAGTGGTGGGAGACGATCATTTCCGGAGAGTATCAGAATTACTATGAGAAAATGTATGCAAACCGGGAGGGAATGAAATAATGAAAGTACTGGTAACTGGAGTAGCAGGTCAGCTCGGACATGATGTGATGAATGAACTGGCAAAGCGTGGCTACGAAGGAATCGGTTCCGATATCGCGGAAAGCTATAATGGAATCCAGGATGGTACACCGGTTGTATCTATGCCATATGTGCAGATGGACATTACAGATAAAGCATCTGTAGAGAAAGTACTTACAGAAGTAAATGCGGACGCAGTGATACATTGTGCAGCGTGGACGGCAGTTGACCTTGCAGAAGATGAGGATAAAAAGGATAAGGTTCATGCAGTAAACGCAGAAGGAACGAAAAATATTGCGGAAGTATGTAAGACGCTTGACAGTAAGATGGTCTATACCAGTACGGACTATGTATTCAATGGTCAGGGAGAAGAACCATGGCAGCCGGACTGTAAGGATTATCAGCCGTTAAATGTTTATGGACAGTCAAAACTGGATGGAGAGCTGGCAGTTTCTGAGACACTGGACAAATACTTCATCGTGAGAATTGCGTGGGTATTTGGAAAGAATGGTAACAACTTTATAAAGACCATGTTGAAAGTTGGAAAAAATCATGATAAACTTCGTGTAGTGAATGACCAGATCGGTACACCGACTTACACATTTGATCTGGCAAGACTGCTTGTAGACATGATCGAGACAGATAAGTATGGTTATTATCATGCGACAAACGAAGGCGGATACATCAGCTGGTATGATTTTACAAAAGAAATCTTCCGTCAGGCTGTAGAACAGGGACATACAGAGTACGGAGAAGACAGAATTACAGTTGATCCGGTTACAACTGCAGAGTACGGAGTGTCCAAAGCTGCAAGACCATTTAACAGCAGACTGGATAAGAAAAAACTGGTGGAGAATGGCTTTACACCACTCCCGACCTGGCAGGATGCACTTGGACGTTATCTGAAAGAGTTGAACATAGGTGAACTCTAAAAGTTTCATGAGATGCGTATAGACTCAGATAAGAGACATTGTAAGACGAATAAAAAGAGTGAAAATGAAATGGACGGGTGCACATAATATATGTGTGCCCGTATGCATTATAATCACACAAAAGGAGATATGTAAGATGGGACAGATTAAAGTAGAAAAAAATGCAGGTGGAATAAAGGGACTTTGTGTCATTGAGCCAACGGTTCATGGTGATGCAAGAGGATACTTTATGGAGACATACAATCAGAAGGATATGGAAGAGGCAGGACTTACGATGCAGTTCGTACAGGACAATCAGTCTTGTTCTACAAAAGGTGTTCTTCGCGGATTACATTTCCAGAAAGAGTTTCCACAGGGAAAACTTGTACGTGTCGTAAAAGGTTCAGTATTTGACGTAGCTGTTGATCTTAGAAGTGACAGTGAGACATACGGAAAATGGTTCGGTGTAGAGCTGACAGAAGAGAACAAGAAACAGTTCTATATTCCGGAAGGATTTGCCCATGGATTCCTTGTTTTAAGTGAGATTGCAGAGTTCTGCTACAAGTGTACAGACTTCTATCATCCAGGAGATGAAGGTGGTCTCGCATGGAACGACCCTGAGATTGGTGTAGAATGGCCACAGCTTGTAGGGGAGTATAAGGGCAATGCTTCCGCAGAAGGATATCATCTGGAAGATGGAACAGCACTGAACTTAAGCGACAAAGATCAGCTTTGGGTAGGACTGAAAGATACATTTCATTTTTAAGTAAGAGGAAATATTTATGTCATTAACATCAATAGAATTTCTGGTATTTGTGATTGTGGCAGTAGTTGGATATTATATCATTCCGAAACGCTGTCAATGGATGTGGCTGTTGCTTTTCAGCTACATTTATTATGCATCTGCCGGAATACAGTATTTAGGGTTTATTCTATATACAACACTTGTGACATATGGAACAGCGCTTGTAATTCATCGAATAGACCAGACAGATGAAGCACATAAAAAAGATGCGAAGCAAAAAAAGAAGGGCGTGTTAATACTTGCCCTTCTATTTGTGTTTGGTCTGTTAGGAGTATTGAAGTATACGAATTTTATTGTACAGAATATTGATCAGTTATTTCATACAGATTTTGGCCCATTTCATTTATTACTTCCGATTGGATTGTCTTTTTACACATTTCAGTCAGCAGGGTATATTTTAGATGTTTATTGGAACCGTTGCGAACCGGAAAAAAATGTATTTCGCTTTGCTTTGTTTGTTTCTTTCTTCCCTCAGATTTTGCAGGGACCGATTGGCAGATTTGACCGATTGACAAAGACCTTGTACGCAGAACATGAATTTGACTGGCAGAGAATTGAACGTGGTGTTCAGCGGATAATTTGGGGATTTTTTAAGAAAATGTTGATTGCAGATACAGCAGCAGTATTTGTTGATGCAATTTTTAATCAGTATCAGACTTATAATGGAATTGCAATATTAGGTGTACTGGCATATTCTGCACAGCTCTATGCGGACTTTTCAGGAGGTGTAGATGTAGTTATTGGTGTGGCAGAATTATTTGGCGTAGAGATGGATGAAAACTTTAAACGTCCGTATTTTGCGGTTTCTATTACAGATTTCTGGCATCGCTGGCATATTACATTGGGAACATGGATGAAAGATTATGTATTTTACCCGGTATCATTATCTGGCTGGATGGGGAAATTCGGTAAATTCGCAAAGAAGAAGTTTGGAAAAACTTATGGAAGAGCATTACCAATCTGTGTAGCGAATCTGATCGTGTTCCTTGTGGTAGGAATCTGGCATGGAGCAGCCTGGAAGTTTATAGTATATGGTATTTATAATGGAGTGATTATTGCATTTAGTGGTCTGATGACAAAAAATTACAGAGAGTGGAAGAAAAAGCTTCATATTGACGATAAATCTACAGGCTGGCATATATTTCAGATTATCCGGACATTTCTACTTGTGAATATAAGCTGGTACTTTGATCGGGCGGACACAATTCCACAGGCTCTTACAATGATGAAAAATTCTGTAACATATTTTGAACCTGCACAGATATTAAATATACAGTTTGGACAGATGAATTTAAAGTATACACCTGTATTTATTGCTGTGTTGTTAGTATGTTGTGCAATTTGCTTTGTAGTCAGTTTTTTACAGGAACGAGGAACGAAGATTCGACAGTCTCTTTCTACAAAGATATGGGTAATTCGTTGGGCAATTTATCTTGCAATGATTTTTGCAATGCCATTGCTTGGCAGAATGCCAGATACAGCAGGAGGTTTTATTTATGCACAATTTTAAAAAACTTGTCAGTCCGGTAATTTTGATGATAATTATTATTTGTGTGAATGAAATGCTTTGCTTTGCAGCAAAACCGTATAGTTTTTTTCGGTTTGATATGCATAATCTGGAAAACGGCGAGGAGTACACAGATATATTTGTAGGAACTTCTCATGGAAAAGCTGCAATTGCGCCGGAAGTTGTAGATCAGTATACTGGCGGTAACAGTATCAATATGTGTCTTGGGGGCGAGTATCTTTCAGATAGTTATTTTATCGTAAAAGAAGCAATACGTGTCGGTCATCCGAAACGAGTGGTTTATGAACTGGATCCAGGTTATTGGGTGGCAGAAAAAAGCAAGGGTGCAGAATATAGAGAAATGTATGATGAGTTTCCAAAATCATTGGTAAAAGCAGAGTACTATCATCAACTGCTGTGGGGACAAGACTGGAGAATGACAATTTTTCCATGGTATCTTTGTAGAACCGGATTGAAAAACCCATTTGAAAGAATCAGGACAAAGCTTGGGGAAGCATATAAAAACTTTGACGATTCTTTCTGGAATAGTGATGTTCAGAACTATGGAGGAAAAGGGCATGTCAGCATTCACAGAACAGATGCCGTGAAGACAGAGGATAATTTGAAACTTTGGGACAGACAGGAAATTTTGCCGGAAGTAAAAGAATATTTTGAAAAACTTAAGAAATTATGCGAAGAAAAAAATATAGAGCTTGTGGTAATTACAACACCGATTCCACAGGAAACAATGGAGAAGTATCAGGACAACTTTGAAGAGGCGAATGCATATTTTGCGGAATATATGGCAAAACAGGGGATTCCATATTATAATTACAATTATATAGATACAGAAAGTCTGGATAAATCGTTGAATGGATTTTCAGATTATGAAGGACATATGTATGAAGATGAAGCTGAAAGATTCAGCGCTGAGCTTGGAAAGATGCTTGCTGGAAAGTAGAGCTTTGAGAATCATATGGAAGGCAGAATGAATATGTCAGAATTTTGGAAGAATATAAATACTTATTATAAACGATATGGATTACATGCAACGATAGTCCGTATTATGGATAAATTGACAGGACAGTCTCGTGTAGATTATATGACATGGTATCAGAAAACAAAGCCGACAAAGCAGGTGCTCAAAATACAGCGAGAAACAACATTTCCATATATGCCGGAGATTTTGGTAATTGTGCTGGAGAATAAGAGTGGATTTCATCGACTGGCTGATTCTTTGAAACATCAGACTTATTCAAGGTGGAAACTTTGTAAAATAAGAGAATTAAATGATGTAGTGGAAATTCTGAAAGAAGCGAAAGAAGAGTATGTGTTGATTACGCAGCCGGAAGATGAACTTTCAGCGGATGCATTCTTTCAGTGTGTGAAGTCATTGAATGCAGACAGAACAATTGAAGCAATTTATTCTGATGATGATATAATAAAAAATGAGACAGAATATGAAGAACCAGCTATAAAGCCAGATTTAAATCTGGATATGCTTAGAAGTTGTAATTATATTCATAATTTTTTATTGGTAAAAAAGAAACTTTGTCAGGAATTGTTTGAGGAGTGTTTGGAAAGTTGGAATGGACAAATTGACTGGAAGTATGACTTTATATTTCGATGCATAGAAGAAAAACACTCAATCCATCATATTGCAAAAGTGTTGTATCACAGGAATGTAGAGCATGTTCAAGTGTGTGACGAACAAGAACGCAAAGCAATTGATATGCATCTGAAGAGAATGAATATAAAAGGGAATGTAGAAAAGACAGAGTATAGAGGGATTTATCGTGTCAGATATACGATGGAAGAAACACCGCTTATTTCCATTGTAATTCCTAATAAAGATCATGTGGAAGATTTAAAAAAATGTATTGATTCTTTGGAAAAAAAGAGTTCCTATGACAATCGAGAATATATCATTGTCGAAAATAACAGTACAGAAGAACAGACATTTGCTTACTATAAAGAATTGGAAGCAAAATGTCCAAGAGCCAAAGTAGTTTATTGGAAAGAAAAAGGTTTTAATTATCCGAAAATCAATAACTATGGAGTGCAGTATGCAAAAGGAGAGTATATTTTATTCCTGAATAATGATACGGAAATCCAGAATCCGGATTGCCTTGAGGAAATGCTCATACATTGCAGCAGACCAGAGGTAGGAGCTGTCGGAGCCCGCTTATTTTATGAAGATGGAACAATTCAACATGCAGGTGTGATTGTTGGGCTCGGAGGAATTGCGGGACATCCTTATGCAGCCGAAGCAGAAGAAACGTTAGGGCATATGGGAAGAGTTCATATGATTCAGGATTTAAGTGCAGTAACGGCGGCATGCATGATGGTGAAAAAAAAGGTTTTCTTTGAAGTTGGTAAATTTGAGCCGGAGTATGCGGTTGCGTTTAATGATGTGGATTTATGTATGAAAATCCGGAAGGCGGGATATCTGATTGTTTATACTCCATATGCAAGACTGACACATTATGAATCTAAATCAAGAGGTTTAGAAGATTCTCGTGAAAAGGTGAAACGTTTTGATTCGGAGGTAGCACTTTTTGAAGAGCGTTGGGGAAAGGAATTAGAAAAAGGCGATCCTAATTATAATCCTAATTTCAGACTGGATGAAAAAGATTTCCGATTGAATGTACATGTCAGAAGGTAAGAATAGAAAGATGAATGTAAAGCAAATCAGCGAAAGATTGAATAAAGAGAATGTAAAAAAAGGTTTTGAATATATTCGTAGAAATGGTGTCAGCAGATTTTGGACACTTGCGAAAGCAAAAGCTTTTCCGGCAGGAAAGAGTTATAAAGAGTGGTATGAAGAGCATTGTCCGACAAAAGAAGAGCTGATGCGTCAAAGAGAGGTTGAATTTTCTGTTCAGCCTCTTATTAGTATTGTTGTGCCGACATACCAGACTCCGATTCCTTTTTTGAAAGATATGATTGATTCGGTAAGAAAACAATCTTATGAAAAGTGGGAACTATGTATTGCAGATGGAAGTTTGAACGGAGATGAAAATGACACAAAAGTCATTCGTGTCAGAGAAGAATTGAATCGTTATTCCATGGAAGATAAAAGAATTAAAGTAGTTTATCTGGAAGAAAATCAGGGAATTGCAGAGAACACAAATCAGGCACTAGCGCTCGCTACAGGAGAGTATATCGGGTTATTTGACCATGATGACATGCTGACGCCAGACGCTTTATATGAGATTGTAAAGGCAATTAATGACTATGATTATGATGTGTTGTACACAGATGAGGATAAAATCTCAGAAAATAGTCACGATTATAAAAAGCCAGTGTTTAAACCGGATTACAGCCCGGAATTGTTATGTGCTAATAATTATATCACTCACTTTTTTGTGGCTAAAAAATCAATTGTAGATCGGTTGGAAGGATTCAGAAAGGAATATGATGGATCTCAGGATTATGATTTTATCTTTCGGTGTGTAGAACTTGCAAAAAAAGTAGGACACGTTTCTAAAGTTTTGTATCACTGGAGGATGCATGGAGGCTCAGTAGCAGGAGATCCAACAAGTAAAATGTATGCGTACGATGCGGGCAAGAAAGCAATTCAATCACATTATGAGAGAGTTGGTATTCAGGCTAATGTAGAGCATATGGAGCGACTGGGACTATATCACACAGAATACAAGATGATAAAGCAGCCTTTGATATCTGTGATTATATATGGGGAAGATGATGAAAAAAAGAAAAGATGTTCAGAGTGGTTCAAAAGAAAAGATTATTCGAATTTGGAAATTTTAGCTTCTGCAGGAATAAGCGTTGAAGAAATTAATGCTCTTGCAGAAAAAGCGAGAGGATCTTATCTGTTTTTTGTTTCAGAAAATCTGGAGAGTGTAGAAAGAGACGCATTGCAACAAATGGCTGGAGTTTTACAGATACAAAATGTTGGTGCCGTGAGCGGAAAGGTGATTGGGCGAAAACATACTGTAGAAGATGTAGGAGTTGTGTTTAGAACAAATGGGGATTTGTGCAAAGCGAATTATGGTATTGGAGATTGCGATTATGGAGATATGTTTCGGGCAAAAGTAATGAGCAATTATAGCATTTTATCTTTGAATTGTTTCATGACACAAAAAAATACATTTGAAGAATTAGGCAGATTTAATAAACATTTTTCTTTAAGTTTTGCGGCAGCAGATTATTGTTTAAAACTGAGAATGCATGGGAAAAGATGTGTCATGCAGGCATCAACAGTCTGGGAATCAAAAGGTTCGATGAAAACTGGTATAATCAATGATGAAGAACGTGAAAGATTTTATAAAGAATGGCAGGAAGTTTTAAGAATGGGAGATTCTTATTACAATTCTAATTATGCAAAACAGGGAGCACTTTATATTCTGGAGTAGGAGTAAAAAATGACAATACGAAATGTGATAGTAGCTTGTGATTATGCCTATATAGAAGGAGGCGCAGCCAGAGTGGCTGTTCAGACTGCGGTTGAGCTGTCGAAGCGAAGTAATTTGAAGGTTTATTTTTTTGCAGGCTGTGGTGAACCATGCCAGGAGTTAGTTCAAAGTTCTGTACAGGTGATTTCGCTGGGAATGTATGATTTGCTCGGAAATCCAAGCAAATTAGATGCTATGAAAAAAGGAATTTATAATCGGAAAGCTGGAAAATTGCTGGAAGATTTATTAAATACTTTGAAAGAAAATGAAACAATTATCCATGTGCATACATGGACAAAAGTGTTATCCAGTGCAATCTTTGCTATTGCGGATAAAAAAAATATACCAGTATTTTTGACTGTGCATGATTATTTTCTTACATGTCCCAATGGAGGCTGCTACGATTATGTAAAAAATGAAATCTGTGAGAGGAAGCCAATGTCTTTTAATTGTGTTGTTTGCAATTGTGATTCCAGGCATTATTATTATAAAGTCTGGAGATGCATGAGGCAGTTCAGACAGAATCGTGTGATACGAAATTGCAAAAATATTCGGTATATATTTATATCTGAATTTGAAAAAAAGCAATTGGTGAGACGTTTTGGCGAACCTAAGTGGCAGTTTATGCTAAAAAACCCAAGTACATTTTCAGAAAGAAAACGAGTATTGGCAGAAAAGAATGAGATATATCTGTACATTGGGCGAGTATCTGAAGAAAAAGGAGTACCACTTTTCTGTGAGGCAGTAGAAAATGCGGGAGTAAAAGCAGTTGTAGTCGGAGATGGCGGATTAAAAAAAGATTTGGAAAAAAAGTATCCAGACATTACGTTTACAGGCTGGCTGGAAAAAGCACAGATAGATCAATGGATTGAAAAAAGCAGATGTCTGATATTTCCGTCAAGATGGTATGAAGGATCACCACTTACGGTACCGGAAGTTCAAGCTTATGGTATTCCATGTATCGTGACAGACTGCAGTGCGGCAGTTGATAATATTGTGACAGAAAAAAATGGTTTGATTGTAAAAGCAGATGGAAAAGAAATGTGCAGCGCAATTGCTAAGATGGCGAATGATGAAATCGTAGCGAAGATGTCATATAATACATTTGAATTGTTCGATGAAAAAAGTTATTCAAATGATGTATACATTAAAAATCTGCTGCAGATTTATGAAAAGGGAGTCTAGAAATGAAAATTTCGGTCATTATCGTAGCTTATAAAAGTGGAGACATTCTTGTGAAATGTCTGGATTCTATTGCAAAATACAATGATATTGAAGATGAGTTGGAAGTGATTGTGGTAGACAATAGTCCGGAAGATGAAAGAATAGAACGAGATTTAGCAAAATCACAATATAAAAATTATCGATATATTCCATCGGACAATCGAGGATTTGGTGCCGGCAATAATCAGGGAGTAGATATATCAACCGGGGAAATCCTTGCATTTTTGAATCCGGATATTATTTTAATTGAACCAATATTTAAAAAAGTCTGGGAGAAATTCCAGAAGGAAAAAGATCTGATGCTCATGGGAGGGAAACTTTTGTTTGAAGATCTAAAACCGGGTTTTTCATTTTACTTTGATTACAAGCCTTCTATAATAAAAAAATGGTCATTAAAATTATGGAATCGGAAAGACCGTTATGATGAAAAGAACATGTATATTGCTGGGGCAGATTTGTTTGTAAGACGAGATGCTTTTTATGAGGCGGGAAAATTTGATGAGAATATTTTTATGTATTATGAGGAGCCGGATTTGATTCGAAGACTTCGAAAGGTGCAAAAAGATTGTAAGATTGTGTATGAACCGGGAATTCGAATGATTCATCTGGAAAAGAAGAGTACGCCGATGTCTATGAATATGATTGGGCACGAAATGGATTCTTGTATTTATTATGGAAAAAAATATGGACTGGATTATAAGAAGAAGATTCGTTTTGAATACAGATATTATAAACTAAAAAGGATGATTTATAAGGTATTGAAGAATCAAAAAGCAGAGCGTATGAATGAAATTATTCAATATCTGAATGAAAATTATATAAAAATATTACGTAAATATTAAAGAAATGTTAAGAATTATGCATCTGATTAGGGTTGTAGACAATTTAAAGATATAGTATAATTTGTAGAATAAAGAGCTATATTTCGAAAAGTCAGGTGAAAATTGTGATTAAAGATAATCAAAAGCTATTTAATAGATTGCATGTGTTGATAGATGCACTTATTATTATATTTTCTTATGGAGCAGCGTGGTTTATCCGTTTTAAAAGTGGATTATTCGCGCTGTCTTCATGGTATCTTTCTTTGAGCCAATATATGAAAGTGCTGGTGTTTGTAGTACCTATCTATTTGATTCTATATTATGCGTTTCAATTGTATACTCCAAAGCGTGGACAGGGAAGAAGAATTGAAGCGTGGCATATCGTACAGGCTAATATTATTGGCCTCTTAGTATTTATTCTAATACTTTATCTCGCAAAAATGACAGATTATTCCAGAAAGATGTTGTTTGTATTTTTCTGTGTAAATGTAGTTGCTGAGATAGGGTTTAGAAATGTGTTACGATGGATTCTCAGAAAGTATAGAAAGCAGGGATATAATCAGAAACATATCTTGTTGGTCGGATATAGCCATGCAGCAGAAGGATATCTGGATCGCGTGGTAACACATCCAGAATGGGGATATATTGTAAAAGGAATATTGGCAGATAATAAGCCTGAAGGAGAGGAATATCGAGGAATAAAGATTCTTGGCGGAACAGATAAACTGGCAGAAATTCTTCCGCAGAACCAATTGGATGAGATTGTAATTACACTTGGACTGGCTGAGTATCATAAACTTGGACGAATTGTAAATATGTGCGAAAAGTCTGGTGTGCATACGAAATTCGTTCCGGATTATAATAATATTATTCCGACAAAACCGTACACCGAAGATTTGATGGGAATGCCGGTCATAAATATTCGACGGGTACCTTTGAATAATATGTTAAACGCAGTGGCAAAGCGTTGTGTGGATATTTTTGGAGCATTGGTTGCGATTATATTGTTTTCACCGGTAATGCTTGTTACTTCAATCATTATTAAAGTAACTTCACCGGGACCACTTATTTTTAAACAGGAAAGAATTGGAAAGCATAATCGTCCGTTTTATATGTATAAGTTTCGTTCTATGGTTGTTCAGGATGAAAAAGATGAAAAGAAAGGCTGGACGACGAAAAATGATCCACGTGTGACACCAATTGGAAGATTTATTCGTAAGACAAGTATTGATGAATTGCCACAGCTTTTTAATATATTAATAGGAGACATGAGTCTTGTCGGACCAAGACCGGAAAGACCGCAATTTGTTGAAAAATTCAAAGAGGAAATCCCAAGATATATGATTAAGCATCAGGTAAGACCTGGACTTACAGGTTGGGCGCAGGTGAATGGATACAGGGGAGATACATCTATTCAGAAGCGTATAGAATTTGATCTTTATTATATTGAAAACTGGACAATGGGATTTGATTTTAAAATTATTTTCCTGACATTTTTAAAAGGCTTTATTAACAGGAACGCATATTAAACAGGAAATGGGAAGACTCGAATAAGGGGAGTGGAAGTATGGATAGAAAGAGATTGAATAAAAGACAGCAAAGATTGGAACGTGAACGCAGGCTTAAAAAGAAACGCAGAAAAAGAATCATCATTATTATGGTTGAATTATTAATCCTGGCAGGTCTTGGAGTTGTAGCTTATGGAATGTTCGTTATGGATAAGATGGATACGACTACGCTGAACACAGATGATCTTAATATTTATAAGAGTACAGGAGATTATACGAATATTGCATTATTTGGTCTGGATTCCAGAGAAGGCGAGCTGGATGGCGGGGTACAGAGTGACTGTATGATGATAGCCAGTATTAATAATAAGACCAATGAGGTGAAATTAATTTCACTCTATCGAGATACACTTTTGAAGCAGGAAAATGGGAAATATCAGAAAGCTAATTCTGCATACCGTATGGGAGGACCAGCCGAAGCAATTGCGCTTATGAATCGTAATTTAGATCTTGATATTGAAAAATATATCAGCGTCAACTTCAATGCATTGGCAGATATTATAGATGCGTTGGGCGGAATTGATCTTGATTTTACAGAAGATGAAATTAAATATACCAATATGTATTGCGATGAAACTGAAATTGTAGTAGGTCGTGAAACTTCCAGACTTGAAGGAGCAGGAACACATCACGTAGATGGTATTCAGGCAGTAGCGTATACGAGAATCCGATATACAAGTGGAATGGATTTTGAGAGAACACATCGTCAGAGAATTGTATTAGAAAAAATAGTTGAAAAAGCACAGAGTGCAAATGTGATTACATTGAACAAGTTGATTAATGAAATCGTTCCACAGATTTCTACAAATCTGACAACAGGTAATTTCCTGGCGCTTGCATCAAAAGCAACAAATTACAAACTTAGTGAGATGTCTGGATTCCCATTTGAAGTGACAACATGTGACAATGTAAAAGGACACAAAGGGTCTTATGTCGCTCCAGTTGGATTGGCTAAAAATGTAACAGAATTACATCGATTTTTATTTGGAAAAGAAGATTATGATCCTTCTGATGAAGTGAAAGAAGCAAATGATGCAATTATAGAATTGACAGGGGTTGATCCGGAAACTTATAAAGAAACTACAGACTTTACTTATAAGAGTGGAGGAGAAGAATCGGACACTTCAGAAAAGCAAAATAGTAAATAAAGGGGATTTTTAAATGCAGGTGGATGTAATTATTCCAACATACAGACCAGGAAGTGAGTTTGGACAATTAATTAGCAAGTTACAAAAGCAGGAATATCCGATTCATAAAATTATCATAATTAATACGGAAGTAGGAGAATTTCCACAAATGCTTGAATCAGAACCATATCAGATTGAAGTTACTCACATCAGACAAGAAGAGTTTGATCATGGGGGAACAAGAAATATGGGAGCTAGTATTTCACAGGCAGATATTGTTCTCTATATGACGCAGGATGCAATCCCAGCAGATAATCGGTTGACTGAAAGATTTGTGGAAATATTTAAAAGTAATCCAGAGATTGGAATTGCATATGGAAGACAATTGCCAAGAGAGGATTGCAACATAATAGAAAGATATACAAGAAGGTTTAATTACCCGGAAAAAAGCAGAATCAAATCAAAAGTTGATTTATCACAGCTTGGAATTAAAACATTTTTTTGCTCAGATGTATGTGCAGCTTATCGAAGAAACTATCTTTTGAGTGCAGGAGGATTTGAAGATCCAACTATATTTAATGAAGATATGATTTTTGCCGGAAAGAGGATATTAGCTGGAGATAAGGTGGCATATGTGGCAGAAGCGAAAGTGATACATTCACATAATTATACGGGAAACCAACAGTTTCATCGTAATTTTGATCTTGCAGTGTCACAGGCACAACATCCGGAAGTGTTTGAAGGAGTTCCGTCAGAAGGAGAAGGAATCCGTATGGTAAAAGCGACTGCAAAATACCTGATCCGGAGCGGACAGCCTTTGGAAATATGGAATTTGATATATCAGTCAGGATGTAAATATATGGGATATTTCTTGGGAAAGCGATATGAAAAATTACCAAAATGGCTCGTATTAAAATGTACGTCAAGTCCAAAATACTGGAAAAAATCTTAAGAAACACAATTTCTGTTGAAATTTGTAAAAAAATAGGATATTATTAATCTGTTTAATTCTGTTCAAAGAAAGGAAGTTTCGATGGCTAAGAAAAGAAGAAGTAATCGTAAGGTACATAGAGGTAGAAGAAAAAAAAGAGGATTTTCTACCTGGTCGTTAGGTAAGAAGATAGGCGTGATTGCTGTTAGCATATTATTAGTACTCGTGATTGGTGGAGGAGCAGCAGCAGCGGCTTATGTGACCAGCAAGGTGGACAAGATGGAAGTCCAGAAGCTAGATGTGAATAAGCTGGAAATTAATAAAGAAGTAGAACATAAGACGGGATACTTAAATGTTGCGTTATTTGGAGTGGATTCCAGAGAGGCTTCTTTGGGAAAAGGTACCAGAAGTGATACAATCATGATCGCAAGCCTGAATCAGGAGACTGGAGAAGTAAAGATTAGTTCCGTATATCGTGATACGATTTTGCAACAGTCAGATGGTACATACAATAAAGCGAATGCAGCATATTCCTTTGGAGGAGTAGAAGAGGCAGTTGCACTGTTGAACAAAAATCTGGATTTGAATATTGAACATTATGTTGCAGTGAATTTTAATGCTATGATTGATGTGATTGATACACTTGGTGGTCTGGATATCGAACTTACAGAAGAAGAAGTTAAGTATACGAACATGTATTGTGATGAGACTGCTGTAGTAACAGGACGTCCATTTGAAGAAGACCTGGTTGGTGCTGGGGTGCATCATCTAGATGGTGTTCAGGCTACTTCTTTCTGTCGTATTCGTTACACGAAAGGCGATGACTTCAAAAGAACTGAGCGTCAGCGCTTTGTGATTGAGAAGATTGTAGAAAAATTACAGGCAGCTAATCTTGCAACAATCAATAAAATTGCAGACGACGTATTTGCAGAGGTAGGTACTAACTTTACATTACCGGAAATTCTTTCTTATGCAAAAGATTTTAAAAAGTATACATTGGGAGAAACTACGGGATTCCCATTTAATAAATCAACTGGAACATTAAGTGGAATTGGAAGTTCCGTACTTCCTACTGATTTAGCGGGAGATGTACAACAGCTTCATCAATTTTTCTTTGGAGATGATGGCTACACTCCATCAGATGTTGTGCTGAGTATTGATGCAGGTGTTAAAAAGAAAGCAACTGATGTTGGTAAAGGTACAACAAAAGATAATGACAGTTATTACGATGACAGCTCCAACAGTTCTTCTAAGGGCTCATCAGGAAGTAGTTCCAATAAATCTTCAGGAACTTCAAGTGGAAGCTCCGGTAGCGGCAATTCCTCTGGCAGTGGAAGCTCCGGTGGCAGTAAATCAGACAGCGGATCAGGCGGCGGCTCCGGTAGCGGAAGTTCAGGCAGCGGTTCCGGTGGCGGAAGTGAATCTGGCGGAAGCGGTTCTGGCGGCAGCAGTTCCGGTGGCGGAAGTGAATCTGGTGGAAGCAGCTCCGGCGGCGGAGAATCTTCCGGTGGTGAAAGTGCAGAATAATGTATAACCATTCTTAAAATACAGAAACTATAGAAAAAAGAGGTAAAGTACATGAAGTTTTTAAAGAAAGTACTGGCTGCAGTTGCCTGTGTATGTGTGCTGGCTACCAGCGTGACACTGACATCCCATGCGGCTGGCGGTAGAATTTCTTTTGCAGATCCGAGTACGGCTGTGGGAGATATGGTAGACGTAAAATGTGTTTTAAAATCCAGCAGTGGATCTCTTGGAAGTTCATCAGTAACACTTTCTTATGATGCCAGTGCATTGAAGTTTAATTCCGGTGATGGAGTGACCGGTGGTGATGGAACCCTGACATACTCAGGAGATGGCGGCTCTTCAGAAGTGTCATTTACCATGACATTCCAGGCACTGCAAGAAGGTTCCACAGAGATTACGGTAGCATCTCAGGATGTGAAATCCAGTTCTGGTTCAGAGGTTAAGTTGACAGAAGGAAAATCTACAGTGACAATCGCTGCCGGAGATCCTTCTAAGATCGTGGATGATACTCAGGCAGCAGAAGGTGCTGACACAGCAGCTAGTGGCGATGCAACTGTTGAGGTGAACGGTACATCTTATACGCTGAGTGATTTTGTAGAAGCTTCTGTTCCAGCAGGATTTACAAAGACAACAATGAATTATGAGGGCGCTGACCGCCCAATGGCTTATAATGAGACAAATGGTGTTTACCTTGCTTATCTGACATCAGCGGATGGTAATTCCAATTTCTTCTTATATGATGATTCAAATGCAACATTTGCACCATATGAAGAGATTGATATTTCCGATACAACAACGATTGTTCTATTAAGTGATACAAGTGTGAAGCTGCCATCTAATTATGTGCAGACAACACTGACGCTGAACGGACAGGAATTCCCTGTATGGCAGGATAATGACAAAGATGGATTTTATCTGATGTATGCTGTAAACAACAATGGTACGAAGAATTTCTACGAGTATGATTCTCAGGAGAATACGTATCAGAGATGTGATGTAAAGCAGGATACCGGAGCAAGCAATGCTAAGAAAAAGGCAAATGGCTTCTTTGACAAGATGCAGAATGTGATTGACGGACATTTTAAAGTATTTGCGATTATCTTTATTATTATTTTACTTCTTCTCATTATCCGTTTGATTGTGGTTCGTGTGAAGCTTCGTAACCGTGATATTGAGCTGGATGACCTGTATGATGAGTATGGAATCGACTTAGAAGAGGAAGAACCGGAACCGGCTCCGAAGAAGAAAAATAAAAAGAAAGCTCAGCCGGCTCTGAAGAAAGGCAAAAAGAAAAAAGTCGTAGACGAAGATGATTTCGATGACTACGAAGATGACGAATTTGACGATGATGACGATTATGATGACGATCGTTATGATAGCAAGCGTTATGATGACGAAGATGATTATGCAGATGATGACTTTGAAGAAGAGGAGTTTGATGAAGTCAGAGAAGCACCGCTTCGCACAGTGAAATTCGATGATTTTAATACCATTACGGATATGTCTTTATATGAAGATGAGAACTTCGAATCATTTGTGATGGATGAGGAAGAAGAGGATGATATGGTAGATGATTTAGATGATCTGCTCAGTGAGCGTCCGAAGGAGAGACGCAGCCATTCTGAGAAGGATGACACATTCCAGGTAGATTATATTGATCTGGATTAATAAGAGTGAAATGAGTAACCAGGGAGGAATGCATAATGTAAGATGCATTCCTCTCTTAATAAATGGAACTTAAAAGACATAAATGGAGTTTGAAAGGCATAAATGGAGCTTAAAAGGCAGCAGGAGGGATTATGTACGATTATATTATTGTAGGGTCTGGGCTTTATGGAGCAATCTTTGCCCATGAGGCTATGAAGGCAGGAAAGAGCTGCCTCGTTGTAGAGAGGCGTTCGCATATCGGTGGAAACATTTATACAAAAGAGATGGAAGGAATCCAGGTGCATCAGTATGGAGCACATATTTTCCACACAAGTAATAAAGAGGTGTGGGATTACATTGGACAGTTTGCAACATTTAACCGTTATACGAATTGCCCGGTGGCATATTATAAAGGCCAGATGTACAATATGCCGTTCAATATGAATACATTTCATAAGATCTGGGGTGTGATCACACCGGCAGAGGCGAAGGCTAAGATTGAGGAACAGGTGAAGGAATATGGCGTAAAGGAGCCGAAGAACCTGGAAGAGCAGGCAATCAGCCTGGTTGGAAAAGATATTTACGAGATCCTGGTCAAGGGGTACACTGAGAAGCAGTGGGGAAGGCGTGCGACAGAGCTGCCGCCGGAGATCATTAAGAGACTGCCGGTCCGCCTGACTTATGATAACAATTATTTTAATGACCTTTATCAAGGGATTCCAGCGGGAGGCTACACGCAGATCATTGAGAAGATGCTGGAAGGCGCCAAGGTCCGTTTGAATGTGGATTATCTGAAAGAAAAAGAAAATCTTCGCCCACTCGGTAAAAAAGTAGTGTATACTGGACCTGTAGATGCATATTTTGACTATTGTTTTGGTGAATTAGAATATCGTACGGTCCGTTTTGAGACAGAGATTCTGGATACAGACAATTATCAGGGAAATGCGGTGGTCAATTATACAGAGTATGAAGTTCCATATACAAGAATCATTGAGCATAAGCATTTTGAATTTGGAACCCAGGAGAAGACCGTTATTTCCAGAGAGTATCCGGTGACATGGAAGAAAGGGGACGAACCTTATTATCCGGTCAATGATGAGAAGAATACAGCACTTTATGCAAAATACAAAGAGCTGGCAGAGAAGGAAGAGAACGTAATCTTTGGAGGACGTCTGGGACTTTACCGTTATATGGATATGCATCATGTAGTGGATGCGGCGTTACAGGCTGTAAGAGAAGAAATGAAATAAATGATAACGAGGTTAGAAACCGGGTATCATCAAAGGAAGATAATGAATGTAAAGAAGGAGAAAGTATTATGAAATGGAAGCAGTTTCGTTTAAAAACAACGACACAGGCGGAGGATATTGTGAGCAGTATGCTGGCAGATCTTGGAATTGAAGGTGTGCAGATTGAGGACAAGATCCCGCTTACAGAACAGGATAAGGAGCAGATGTTCGTGGATATTCTGCCGGATATCCCAGATGATGACGGGACAGCATATTTAACATTTTATCTGGATGAGGAAGAAGATGTGGCGCCGGTTCTTATGAACGTGAGAAAAGAACTGGAAGATATGCGTGCATTTCTTGATGTTGGGGAGTGTACTATTGAGGAATCTGAGACGGAAGATGTAGACTGGGTCAACAACTGGAAGCAGTACTTCCATCAATTCTATATAGACGACATTCTTGTAATCCCATCCTGGGAAAAAGTAAAGCCGGAGGACAGCGACAAGATGGTCATTCACATTGATCCGGGTACCGCATTTGGAACAGGTATGCATGAGACGACACAGCTTTGCATCCGGGCGTTGAAAAAATATGTGACATCCGAGACGGAGATTTTAGATGTTGGTTGTGGAAGCGGGATTCTTGGAATGCTGGCGCTTAAGTTCGGGGCAAAGCATTCTCTTGGAACAGATCTTGATCCATGTGCCATTGATGCGACTCACGAGAATATGGAAGTGAATGGGATCCGCAAGGATCAGTATGAGGTCATGATTGGAAACATCATTGACGATAAGGCTGTTCAGGATGCGGTTGGATATGAAAAATATGATATTGTAGCAGCAAATATTCTGGCAGATGTCCTTGTTCCGCTGACGCCGGTCATCATTCATCAGATGAAGCCTGGGGCTGTATATATTACAAGTGGAATTATCGAAGATAAAGAAAATGTTGTAGTAGAAGCTGTGAAGGCTGCCGGACTGGAAGTTCTGGAAGTGAATCACCAGGGCGAGTGGGTATCTGTTGTAGCAAGAAAGAATGCCTAGAGGAGTAAAGAGAAAATGCAGCATTTTTTTGTAGATGCCTCTCAAGTATCGGAAGAAACAATCCGGATCGAAGGCACTGATGTGAATCATATGAAAAATGTGCTCCGTATGCGGATTGGTGAGGAAGTGACGGTCAGTGACGGTCAGGGAAAAGAATATCTCTGCCAGGTTCTGGATTTTGAAGAGGAGCAGGTGCAGTTGAAAATCGTAGAGACGAAAGCTTCAGATGCGGAACTCCCATCAAAGATCTATCTGTTTCAGGGTCTCCCGAAGCAGGAGAAGATGGAATTGATCGTGCAGAAATGTGTGGAGCTTGGGATTTATGCGGTAGTCCCGGTCTCCATGAAGCGGTGTGTGGTGAAGCTGGATGCGAAAAAAGGGGCGAAGAAAGTGGAGCGTTGGAATACAATTGCAGCCAGCGCAGCCAAACAGTCCGGGCGGGGAATCGTGCCGGAAGTGACGTCTGTGAAGACTTATAAGGAAGCCCTTGAGATGGCAAAAGATTTGGATGTTGTATTGGTGCCTTATGAGTGTGCAGAAGGTATGGAACACACAAAGAAACTGATACAGTCTATAAAGCCGGGACAGTCTGTTGGAATATTTATCGGACCGGAAGGCGGATTTGATCCGGATGAGATTGCGCTTGCATGTGAGACAGGCGGCCAGGTCATAACTCTCGGAAAGCGTATTTTACGGACAGAGACAGCGGGACTTGCGCTATTGTCTGTGCTGATGTTTCAACTGGAGCAAGTTACATATTAAATTGCAGGGACATATATTGATGATAAGAAGAGACAGTGAACAACTGTTATTGGAAAAAAGAAAACAGGAAGTGAGATAGAATGAAGGAAGTATATCTGGACAATTCTGCTACGACGAGAGCATACCCGGAAGTGGGAGATCTGGTCCGTAAGGTATTGTGTGAAGATTATGGAAATCCATCTTCCATGCACCGTAAGGGCGTGGAGGCTGAAAAATATATAAAAGAAGCGAAAGAGACATTTGCAAAGCTTTTAAAGGTGCAGGAGAAAGAAATCTTTTTCACCTCCGGAGGTACGGAAAGTGATAATCTGGCATTGATCGGGGCAGCAAAAGCGAATCGAAGAGCAGGGAATCATCTGATTGCATCCGGAATTGAGCATCCGGCAATCATTAATACGATGCGCTATCTGGAAGAGGAAGGATTTCGTGTTACATTTCTTCCGGTGGACCGCTATGGAAGAATCAGTCTGGACGCACTGAAGGATGCACTCTGTGAAGACACGATCCTTGTATCTGTGATGTATGTGAATAATGAGGTGGGATCCGTACAGCCGATCCAGGAGGCTGCCAGCATGGTAAAAGCGTATAACAAGAACATTTTGTTCCATGTGGATGCCGTGCAGGGATTTGGAAAGTATCACATCTACCCGAAGCGCCTAAAGGTGGATATGTGTTCCATCAGCGGACATAAGATTCATGGACCAAAAGGAATCGGAGTGCTTTATATTGATGAACATGTGAAGATAAAACCAATCGTATTTGGCGGTGAACAACAGAAAAATGTCCGTTCCGGTACGGAAAATGTACCTGGAATTGCAGGGATTGGTCTTGCTGCGAAGATGATTTATGAAAATCTGGATGAAAAAGTTGCAGCGATGCGTGCGATGAAGGAGCATTTTATTGAAGGCGTGAAGCAGATCCCGGATACGACCATCCATGGTCTTTATGATGAGACCAGTGCGCCACACATTATCAGTGTTGGATTTGCGGGAATCCGAAGCGAGGTTCTTCTGCATGCGCTGGAAGATAAAGGCATCTATGTATCCAGTGGTTCTGCATGTGCTTCCAACCATCCGCAGATCAGTGGCGTGTTAAAAGGAATCGGAGCCGGTCAGCAGTTTTTGGATGCAACGCTTAGATTCAGTCTTTCTGAGTTTAATACGATGGAAGAGATTGACTATACATTAGATACTCTGTATAATATAGTACCGATGCTTAGAAAATATACCAGACATTAGAGATAAATGAGGAGAAGATCGATGAGATTTCATACATTTTTATTGAAATACGGGGAGATTGGTATCAAAGGAAAGAACCGTTATCTTTTTGAAGATGCTCTTGTAAGACAGGTGCGTTATGCGTTAAAGGATGTAGACGGGAACTTTGATGTCCACAAATCCCAGGCAAGAATCTATGTGGACTGTGAGGGCGATTATGATTACGAGGATACGGTAGAACATTTGAAAAGAGTGTTCGGACTGGTCGGAATCTGTCCGGTTGTCCGTATGGAGGATAAAGGTTTCGAGGAATTGAAAAAAGACGTGGTAGCTTATATGGCAGAGATGTATCCGGACCGCAACTTTACATTTAAGGTAGAGTCACGCCGTGCCAGAAAGTCATATCCGAAGAACTCTATGGAAATAAGCCGTGACCTTGGAGAGGCGATTCTCTATGCGTTCCCGGAGATCAAGGTAGACGTACATCACCCGGATGTACTGGTAAATGTAGAAGTGAGAAATGAAATCTATGTTTATTCTGAGATTATTCCAGGAGCAGGCGGAATGCCGGTGGGAACTAATGGAAACGCTATGCTTCTGTTATCCGGCGGAATTGACAGTCCGGTCGCAGGTTATATGGTATCCAAACGAGGAGTTGGTCTTGAGGCAACTTATTTCCATGCGCCGCCGTACACAAGTGAGCGTGCAAAGCAAAAAGTTGTTGATCTTGCGAAGATTGTGGCAAGATATTCCGGACCGATCAAATTACATGTTGTGAACTTTACAGATATTCAGTTGTATATTTATGACAAATGCCCGCATGACGAGCTGACTATTATTATGCGCCGCTATATGATGCGTATTGCGGAAGAATTCGCAAGACGTGATGGCTGCCTTGGACTGGTGACGGGAGAGAGTATCGGACAGGTGGCAAGTCAGACTATGCAGAGCCTGGCTGCAACGAATGATGTATGTACGATGCCGGTATATCGTCCACTGATCGGATTTGATAAGCAGGACATTGTAGATGTGGCAGAGAAGATCGATACTTACGAGACCTCCATTCTTCCATTTGAGGATTGCTGTACCATTTTCGTGGCAAAGCATCCGGTCACAAAGCCGAATATCGAGGTTATCCGCCGTTCTGAGGAGAATCTGGCAGAGAAGATCGATGAACTTATGCAGACAGCGTTAGATACAGCAGAGATTATTGAAGTGAAATAGAAAAAGTGAAATAAAAAGGGGCAGCCCTTCGAAAGGAAGAACTGCCCTGTTATCTTTGCTACTTTGCTTTTGATATATGCTTTTTGGCCTGAATCCTACTTAGGATCTTCGCTTACAATATAAGGCTTGATCGCTTCAAGAATAGGACCCATCTCAGAATCTGTTGCGTGGATATTCAGAGTTGTTGGCTCATTCAGATCCAGACTGAAGATTCCCATAACAGACTTAGCGTCTACGATATATCTTCCGGAAACAAGATCAAAGTCGTTGTCGAATTGTTCAAGCTCGTGAGAAAAAGAGTTCACCTTTTGGATTGAATTTAAATAAACCTGTACAGTTTTCATTGTACGTTACCTCCTTATTTATCATACTTCTATCATCTCTATCTTAAAAGTATGACAGATAAAAGTCAAGAAACAAATTACCAAATATTTTGAAAGGAATGTGTAAAATGAAAAAGAAAGCTGCGCTCCATAATCTGGGCTGCAAAGTAAATGCATATGAGACAGAGGCTATGCAGGAGCTTCTGGAGCAGAATGGATATGAGATCGTGCCATTTAAAGAAGGGGCAGATGTCTATATTATCAATACATGTACAGTCACCAATGTTGCAGACCGCAAATCCCGGCAGATGCTTCATAAAGCACGGAAAATGAACCCGGATGCGGTAGTTGTGGCGACAGGCTGTTATGTGCAGGCAAGAGGAGAAGATATCGATCCTTGTGTGGACATCGTAGTTGGAAATAATAAAAAGAAAGACCTGATCGCGATTCTGGACGAGTATTACAATGCTCAGCATAAAGTAAAAAAAGAGCTGCTTGATATCAACCATGAGAAAGAATATGAGGAGATGCAGGTCACTCATACAGCAGAGCATACCCGCGCGTATATCAAGGTCCAGGATGGGTGCAATCAGTTCTGTTCTTACTGCATCATTCCGTATGCGAGAGGACGTGTCAGAAGCCGTAACCTGGAACATGTATTAGAAGAGGTGCGGACACTGGCTGCTTCCGGATATAAAGAAGTTGTGCTGACAGGAATCCATCTGAGTTCTTATGGAATTGATACCGGGGAGAGCCTTCTGGAACTGATCCAGAAAGTACATGAAATTGACGGTATTAAAAGAATCCGGCTTGGATCTCTGGAGCCGAGGATCATTACAGAAGAATTTGCTTCCAGTATTGCGGTACTTCCGAAGATGTGTCCGCATTTTCATCTGTCATTACAGAGTGGCTGCAATGCGACCCTGAAGCGTATGAATCGTCGTTACAGTGCAGAAGAATATATGGAAAAATGTGATCTTTTACGGAAATATTTCCACAATCCGGCACTGACAACAGATGTAATCGTAGGATTTCCGGGGGAGACACAGGAAGAGTTTGCCGAGTCCATGGATTTTGTAGACCGCGTGAATTTCTATGAGACACACATTTTCAAATATTCCAGAAGAGCAGGAACAAAAGCAGCCGTGATGCCGGATCAGGTTCCAGAGGAAATAAAAAGTGAGCGAAGCGCGAAAATGATCGAGCTTGGCCATAGAAAACAGAAAGCTTATGAGGAAAGACTCCTTGGAACGACACAGGAAGTGCTGATGGAAGAGGCAGTTGAGACGGAAGACGGCATTTACCAGGTCGGGCATACGAAAGAATATGTTAAAATTGGTTTAAAAACAGAAGAAAATCTATCAAATCAACTGAAAAATGTTAAAATCGAAGATACAAAGCAAATAATTCATTGAATTTTGACAAATGATAGGTTAGAATAAGATTGAAGAAATGTAATTATGAAGATGTGAGAATAATTGCAAAGTAATGTGAAGGACGTGAGTAGTATGAAAGAATTAAGCAATACGCAATTTTTTCAGGTAGAGAGTGCACCACAGATTCAGGCAAAAGATATTCTTGAAATTGTGTACAAGGCTCTTGTGGAAAAAGGGTATAATCCGGTGAACCAGATCGTAGGTTATATTATGTCAGGTGATCCGACTTATATTACCAGTTACAATGGTGCCCGCAGTCTGATTATGAAGATGGAACGGGATGAGCTGGTTGAAGAGATGTTCAAGACGTATATTGAACATAATAAGTGGGGATAATATATATGAGGATTATGGGACTGGACTACGGCTCGCGTACAGTCGGGGTGGCTGTCAGTGATCCTTTAGGGATTACTGCGCAGGCTGTAGAGACTATATGCCGTAAGGACGAGAACAAGCTTCGGAAGACATGTGCCCGCATCGAGGAACTGGTGGCAGAGTATGAAGTTGAGAAGATTGTGCTCGGACTTCCGAAGCATATGAACAATGATATTGGAGATCGGGCGGAAAAATCTATGCAATTTGGTGAGATGATCGGACGACGGACCGGCCTTGAGGTCGTGATGTGGGATGAGCGTCTGACTACTGTTTCGGCAGAGCGGACTTTAATCGAGAATAAGGTAAGAAGAGAAGACCGCAAGAAGTATATTGACCAGATTGCGGCTGTTTTTATATTGCAGGGATACCTGGACTCCGCACACCTGAATAAAGAAGGGTAGAAGATTTATGGAAAAGATTACATTTGCGTCTGCAGATTCACAGGAAAATGAAGAGTTTTTTGTGTTGGAGCAGACAAAGTTAAATGGAGTATCTTATATTCTTGTCACGGATTCGGAAGAAGACGATGCAGAATGTTGGATTTTAAAAGACACGTCACCGGAGGAATCATCCGAGGCAATCTATGAGTTTGTGGAAGATGAAAAAGAACTGAATGGGATAATGGGAGTTTTTGAAGAACTTCTGGAAGATGTGGAAATTGAAAGGTAATGAATTATGTCAGTCAGTCAGGAGAGTTTTAAGAAAAAGTTAAAAGAAAAAGGGCTTAAAGTGACGAATCAGAGACTGCTTGTACTGCAGGTTCTTGCAGAGAATAAGGACAGACATCTGACTGCTGAAGATATCTATGAGCTCGTAAAAGAAGATTACCCGGAGATCGGGCTGGCAACCATTTACCGAACAGTGCAGTTGTTACTGGAAATGCAATTGGTGGATCGTATTAATCTGGATGATGGATGTGTGCGTTATGAGATCGGGGAGACGCTGGATGGCACAGGAAAGCACCATCATCACCATCTGATATGTAAAACATGTGGAAAAGTACTGCCTTTTAAAGACGACCTGTTGGATGAACTGGAGCGGCATATAGAAGAAGAGACAGGATTTCATGTGTTAGACCACGAATTAAAGTTCTACGGACAGTGCAGTGAATGTAGAAAGAAACAGAAATAGACCCTTTGTTACACTGGGGGTCTGTAATTACGTGGAGGTGTAAACTTGAAAAAAGAGAATATTGGAAGTATGCGTATCATTCCACTCGGGGGACTCGAGAAGATCGGAATGAACATTACTGCTTTCGAGTACGAAGACAGTATTATTGTTGTGGATTGCGGATTGGCATTCCCGGAGGACGGTATGCTTGGAATTGACCTTGTTATTCCAGATGTGACATACCTGAAAAACAATATTGAGAAAGTAAAAGGATTTGTTATCACGCATGGTCATGAGGACCATATCGGAGCATTAAGCTACATTTTACGGGAAATCAATATCCCAATCTATGCAACAAAGCTTACGATGGGTATTATAGAGAAGAAGCTGACAGAGCACAATCTGCTTCGCTCAACGAGAAGAAAAGTAGTAAAACATGGACAGTCTATCAACCTTGGACAGTTCAGGATAGAATTTATTAAGACGAACCACAGTATCCAGGATGCAGCAGCACTTGCAATCTATTCCCCGGCAGGAATTGTTGTGCATACAGGAGACTTTAAGGTAGATTATACACCAGTCTTTGGAGATGCTATCGATCTTCAGAGATTTGCAGAGATTGGAAAAAAAGGAGTACTGGCACTTTTGTCAGACAGTACCAATGCAGAACGAAAAGGCTTTACACAGTCTGAACGTACGGTAGGTATTACCTTTGATCATATATTTGCAGAACATCAGAATACAAGAATCATCATTGCGACATTTGCGTCTAATGTAGATCGTGTACAGCAGATCATCAACTCAGCGTGCAAGTATGACCGTAAGGTTGTGGTAGAAGGACGCAGTATGGTGAATATCATTCAGGTAGCACAGGAACTCGGATACTTGAATGTTCCGGAGAACACGATGATCGAGATTGACCAGCTTAAGAATTATCCGCCGGAGAAGACGGTTCTGATCACGACCGGAAGCCAGGGTGAGTCTATGGCGGCTCTTTCCAGAATGGCGGCAGACATTCACAAGAAGGTAACGATCATGCCAGGCGATACAGTTATTTTAAGCTCTAACCCGATCCCTGGAAATGAGAAATCCGTATCCAGAGTTATCAATGAGCTGTCTGAGAAAGGTGCAAATGTTATCTTTCAGGATGCTCATGTATCCGGACATGCGTGTCAGGAAGAATTAAAGCTGATTTATTCACTGGTCAAACCAAAGTATGCAGTACCGGTACATGGTGAGTACCGTCACAGAAAGGCAAATGCGAACCTGGCAAAATCTCTTGGAATTCCAAAAGAGAATGTCTTCATGCTTCATTCCGGAGATGTACTGGAAGTCAGTGAACAAGAGGCAAAGGTCGTAGATAAAGTCCATACGGGAGAGATTCTTGTAGACGGACTTGGTGTCGGTGATGTAGGAAATATCGTACTTCGAGACAGACAGCATCTGGCAGAGGACGGAATTATGATTGTAGTCCTGACGTTAGAGCGCGGAAGCAACCAGCTCCTGGCAGGACCGGATATTGTGTCCCGTGGATTTGTCTATGTTCGTGAGTCAGAAGATCTTATGGAAGAGGCAAGACAAGTCGTAACTGACGCAGTAGAAGATTGTCTGAATCATCAGAGAAATGCTGACTGGAGCAAGATAAAATTAGTGATCCGCGATACAATGAACGAATTTATCTGGAAAAAAACAAAACGTCGTCCGATGATTTTGCCGATTATTATGGATGTATAAAGTGATATTTATTTAACAGGGGACGTAGTACTTTGAAGAAGTGCTACGTCCCCAATTGCGAAGAGGGGTGTCCCCAATTGCGAGGTGGGGTGTCCATGATTGAGGAGAGAGGTGGTTGTAAATGATCGTAGATGAGCGGATGGTGACTTATATCCGGTCGCTGGAGGTGCCGGAAAGCGCGGTAATTGAAGCGATTGAGCAGGAAGCTTTAAGAGACCGTGTGCCGATTATCCGGAAGGAAATGCAGAGTTTTCTGAAGGTTCTGCTGATGATCAAAAGACCGATGCGGATTTTGGAAGTAGGAGCTGCGGTTGGTTTTTCGTCAATTCTTATGAGTGAATATATGCCGGAAGGCGGGCATATTACAACAATAGAAAATTATGATAAACGAATTCCGATAGCCCGGGCGAATTTTAAACGGGCAGGGAAGGAAGAGCAGATTGATTTGATTGAGGGAGATGCCCTGGAAGTGATGCATGGCCTGGAAGGGCCGTATGACCTGATATTTGTGGATGCGGCAAAAGGGCAGTACATTCATTACCTTCCGGAAGTTATGCGGCTTCTTGGGACAGATGGAGTGCTTGTGTCAGATAATGTGCTGCAGGAAGGTGATATTATTGAGTCCAGATTCGCGGTGGAGCGCAGGAACCGGACTATTCACAGCCGTATGCGGGAGTATCTCTATGAGTTAAAGCATCATGATCAGTTACAGACATCGATTATTCCACTGGGAGACGGCGTGGCATTGAGTGTAAAGTGCAGTGATATTTAAATAGTGATAGATATTTAAGCAGTGATATTTAAGAAGAATAGAAAATTAATAAAAAGAGAAGGAGAAGAGAAGTATGAGTCAGAAACGTCCGGAATTATTAATCCCGGCCAGCAGTCTGGAAGTATTGAAGACTGCGGTTATGTTTGGTGCAGATGCAGTATATATTGGTGGCGAAGCATTTGGGCTTCGTGCGAAAGCAAAGAATTTTTCCATGGAAGATATGAAGAAGGGTGTGGAATTTGCGCATGCACATGGTGTAAAGGTACATGTGACGGTCAATATTCTTGCGCATAATGATGATCTTCCGGGAGTAGAAGAGTATCTGAAAGAATTAAAAGAAGTTGGACCGGATGCGCTTATTATCGCAGATCCCGGTGTGTTTGAGCTGGCAAAGGAAATCTGCCCAGAGATTCAGCGTCACGTCAGCACGCAGGCGAATAACACGAACTATGCGACCTATCAGTTCTGGTGGAAGCAGGGAGCTTCCCGCGTAGTATCTGCCCGAGAATTATCCTTGAGAGAAATCAAAGAAATCCGTGAAAGAATCCCGGCTGAGATGGAGATTGAAAGCTTTATTCACGGAGCAATGTGTATATCATATTCCGGAAGATGTCTGCTTAGTAATTTCTTTACCGGTCGTGACGCAAATCAGGGAGCATGCACGCATCCGTGCCGCTGGAAATATTCCATCGTGGAAGAGACGAGACCGGGAGAGTATATGCCTATCTATGAAAATGAGCGTGGAACATACATTTTCAACTCAAAAGACTTATGCATGATCGAGCATATTCCGGAAATGATCGATGCCGGAATCGACAGCTTTAAAATTGAAGGGCGTATGAAAACGGCTCTCTATGTTGCAACAGTTGCAAGAACTTATCGCAAAGCGATAGATGACTATCTGGAAGATCCACAGAAATACAGAGATAACATGCCTTGGTATCTGGATCAGATATCTAACTGCACCTATCGTCAGTTCACTACAGGATTCTACTTTGGAAAACCAACCGAAGAGAGCCAGATCTATGACAGCAATACTTATGTAAAAGAATATACTTATCTTGGAATTGTAGGAGAAATCTGTGACGGGCGCTGCAAGATTGAGCAACGTAACAAATTCTCAGTCGGTGAGACAATTGAGATTATGAAACCGGATGGAGAAAATGTAGAAGTTACAGTCAAACGGATTATCAACGAAGAAGGTGAAGACCAGGAGAGTGCACCACATTCTAAACAAGTGCTCTATATTGAGTTAGAAGGCGGTCAGGCAAGCCCATATGATATTTTGCGCAGGCAGGAGCCAGAAGTTCAGTAAGGCGGTAAATGAGAACTTGTTGCATAGAATATCATGAATTTCATTTCTTGTGTAATAAAAAAAGATGCGCTGGCGAAGCGCATCTTTTTTAATATGTATCAATGTCAATATCGATGGAGTGCGATACTTACATTCCAGGCTCAAGCTCTGCTTTTGCCATTTCTTCGGCTGCTTCAGATGCTTTCTCGTAAGTTCCGTTTTTTATACGAATGTGTTTGAAAATTGTTCCACCTACAAGTCCTGCAACACTTCCTCCGATAGCTGCGAACAGAAGAGCAAGTAATACATTCTGAACCGGGTTAAATGCAAATGGTGCTAACAGTCCAGGGATTGGAGATGCTGTACCAGGTGCATCGTTCACAATGTGGAATACTGCTGCTGAAATTCCGGCAAATCCACCTCCGAAGAAGTTAGAACCGTAAATCGGAATCGGGTTAGAAGTAACGATTGGAGCCTGTGTTAATGGCTCAAGCATAACACCGATCACATTACCTTTGTTACCAAGTTTCAGTTTGTGGAATACAAGTCCATTTGTAAAGGATCCACCAAAACATGCGATGGCTGCAATACCCATTGGAAGACCGGTCAGTCCTAACATAGCTGTGAGCGCCATAGAACTAAGCGGCGATGTACAGATCATCTTCATCATTCCACCTAACAGGAATCCCATAACGATTGGAGACTGCTCTGTAGCAGCAGAAATAGTAGCACCAATGTGTGACAGAATCCATGTTACACCAGGATCAACAACTGTTACAATAATACGGGCAACTGGAGCAATTACAAGTGCTCCTGCAATAATGTTAATTCCAACAGGAAGTTTCTTTTCAATAATCGGAGCGATGAATCCGATGACATAACCTGCGATAAATCCAGGAAGGATTCCGAATCCACCAACAGCAACACCGGCTACAACTGCGAATAACGGGTTAGCACCCATTGCAATTGGAACAAGAGTAGCTGCGGCAACGCCGCCCATGCTTCCGGAGATATCTCCAACTTCACGTAAGAATGCAATGCCAATCAGATCACCGGAAATATACTTATGAATTGCTTCAACAAGGAATGTTGCAACGGCTGCGTCTGCCATACCGCCCATTGCAAGAGATCCTTTTGGCATCTTCAGACTGAAAATAGAGAAGACTGCCAGAGTGACGAGTAGTAAACCTACACCAGATAAAATTGTTACCATACTTTGTACCTCACATTTCTTTGATTTGTTATTTTAATAACATCGCCGTGTTTATTGATGAGATTAATATATAAGCATGGTTACAAAAAGTATCAAATGGTGTCAAAATACCATTAAAAATTTAACAAATCACGATAACTTTGTGCATTATTGACAATAAGAGGCCAATGCGTTCAAAAACTGCTTAATCCTTACATTGCCGTGCTTATCAGTCTTTCCACGTATAAAATCCATTTCTCTGCGAACCTGCTCAAAATTGTATAATGTGCTGGAATAGTCTACAAAAATTTCGTTACTATAATCTTCAAGACCAAGGTGAGCCAGGTTTACAAGGCCATTAAATGCTGTTCTGCGTATGCGCTGCTCCATAGATTTCGGTGTATCACAGAAGCGGCTGCACAGATCGCTAACTGTCAGTGAGTCAGCATGATCCTGGTGGTCGACCAGATATTTGACGATAGAAATGATATCTTTACTGCCAATATCCCCGATAATACCGATTCTTGTAAGGATCGTGCGAAGGGAATTCTCAATCTGCTCACTATTGTCAGGTACAGTCACAGTTGCAGGGCTGGTATCTTCCATAAAAATGTTTTGCATTTTGCGGACCATTCGTTTCATAGATAAGCCATCGGAAACTTTTTTGATGACAGCTTCTACTTCCACACTATTAATTGGTTTCTGGATAAAGAATTCAATCCCGGCTTCATAGGCAGAAGCAATCATATCTTTGGAGGACACTTGAGACAGCATAATATAAGATGCATCTGGTACTATTTTTCGAGCCTGTTTTACAAAGCTGATTCCGTCCATCTCAGGCATGAGCAGATCTACAATTACAATATCCGGTTTAGCTGAAGGAAGATCTTCCAGTGCTTCAGCCGCATTATTAGCACTGCCGCAACATACCCCAAGTCCTCGTTCATTTATAATTAGTTTCAAAATGTTACAAATATTTTTGTCATCGTCTATAAAATAGAAAGACATCATTTTGACATTACCTCCAATTCATTTAAAGGAATGCAGATGGTAAAAACTGTCCGACCAGGAACAGAGGTCAGACCAATTGTTCCATGTAATTCCCCTTCTACAAGATCTTGTACCAGATTCAGCCCAAGTCCCCGGCTGACTTCCCCTGTCTGGAAATTAATCTTGGTTGAGAATCCAGTCTTAAATACTTCTCCTATGTATTCAGCCGGAATTCCCGGGCCGTCATCAGTAACGGTAAAAATAGCCTGCCCATCTTCGATGACCTCTGTGACAGAAAGATTAACTGTGTCAGTCTTCGAAGCTTCCAAAGCATTTACAAAAAGGTTACGGAAGATGGAAAGAAGGGCATAGTGGCTGGAAGTATAGAAATTTTTCTGATATTCATAAGTAAGATTCAGTGTCTTTCCCTGTGATTCCGCCAGATTGGTGATGGAAGATTTTAAAAGGGAGAGCACTTCTTCCAGATACATACCGTCATTTTCCAGTTCCTGTTCCAGTGCTTCGGAAATTCCACGCATGATCAACAGATATTCTTTCTTTATCTCGTGAATATCTTTTGCAGTAGTAAGCGCAGAAGAGGCAAGGGCAGGATCGGCACCTGAGTCACGCAGTGTTTCAAAGAGCCGGTAAGAATTATTCATAGTTTCTTCGATTAATGTAGTATTTTTCTTCATCCAGACAATTTCCCCATTGAGTTTGGAGAAGAGAAGTACCAGTTTCTGATAACGTTCCTCATGTTCTTTCTTAATTAAAAAGATCCGGTATTTTTCAAAGAGCAACATGACAAGCCATGTGAGACAGGAACGCATAACAGCAGCCAGAAAGATTCCGGACTGCATGTGAAGCACAAGGGAACTGAGTTCCAGTCGTACGAGAAGCTCGATAAAGTTTGCCAAGTAATCGATCAGAATCAGAGCTCCCAGTGTCAGGTTCCGCTTTTCGTGAGTAGCAGCCGACAAGTGATCAAACCGTCTGATATACAGATGTAGAAGAAGTCCGTAGCAAAGATAGAAAGCTATCTCCGGCATATAGTGAGAAGGACTCGTCCAGTGCCCGTGGGTGATCCAGTAGACGATCATACGCATAGAAAATACACCGATTGCGGATAAAAATGTAACCGGAATCAGTGGGAAATTGGACATTAATAATCCACAAGCGGCCAGAATAACGACTGCAATGGATATTTTAAAGTTTGCTGTGAACCAGTTAATACTGAGCTGCGAAGTTAAAGCAATTGCGAAACTGTAAAATATAGATTTTTTCAATATATCTTTCATAATATATACCACACCCTATACCTAATATAGTACAGGAAAAAAGAAGACTGCGCAAGTATTAAAAATACCCACGCAGTTTTTCAATAGCGCTCTTTTCGATTCTGGATACATAGGAGCGGGAGATGCCAAGAAGCTTTGCAATTTCGCGCTGTGTATATTCTTCTTCGTTATACAGACCATAGCGCATTTTTAAGACCAGACGTTCCCGGGTGGATAATTTAGACTCTACGTGTTGATATAATTTCAAAATATCATCTTTTTCCTCGATTTTCCGGTGGGCCTCCTGATCGTCTGTCTCAATTACATCGAAAAGCTGGATTTCGTTGCCTTCCCGGTCCGTGCCGATTGGTTCATAAAGGGAGACTTCCCGAGAAGTTTTTTTTCTGGCACGCATATGCATCAGAATTTCATTTTCAATACAGCGTGCAGCGTAAGTTCCGAGACGTACGTTTTTTCCCGGATTAAATGTAACGACTGCTTTGATTAGCCCGATGGTGCCAATGGAAAGCAAATCTTCAGCTTCTTCTACATTTGCCTGATATTTTTTGACAATATGAGCTACGAGCCGGAGATTATGCTCAATCAGGATATGCTTGGCATTTAAGTCGCCCTCGATATATTTTTGCAGGTAATACTGTTCTTCAGAAGCAGTCAGGGGAAGAGGGAAAGATTTCAAGAAATGCACCTCGAGACAGATTTGATATAGTTTATGATGGAAAATGAAAATTTGTGCTTTTCCCATGTGGAAAAGTGTGCTATACTGATGCTACTTCAGACAGGAAATTCTTCCGTCTGCAGGAGATCTGTTGTATCGGGCGGTATCCGCCGGAGAATCCAACGATTTTGATTGAGATTGATTGTTATTAATTGTTACCTGATTATCGAAAAAATCTATGAGTGACTGAACATGAAAATGTGAATAAAAAGTATAGTTCAGTTAGAAATGAGGTGTATGAATGGCATTTAGTTCAATTGCGTCTGCCTGTGTTCAGGGACTTCACATTGAAGTGATCCATGCAGAATCAGATGTCAGTAATGGTCTTCCGATGTTCCATATGGTGGGCTATCTTTCGTCGGAAGTGAAGGAGGCTGCTGAGAGGGTGCGGACTGCGATCCGTAACAGTGGATTTTCGCTTCCACCTAAGAAAATCGTAGTAAATCTGTCGCCGGCAACGGTGAAAAAGAAAGGAGCATCTTATGATCTTCCAATCGCATTATCTGTATTAGAAGCTGTTGGCAATATTCCGGCAAAAGCGCTGGAGAGAGTTCTTGTAGCCGGGGAACTTAGTCTGGACGGGAAAGTACGTGAAGTAGAGGGAGTTCTGCCAATCGTTCTGGAGGCAAAGATGCAGGGATTTCACACATGTATTTTGCCCGAAAAAAATGTAAGAGAAGGGCGTCTTGTTCCGGGAATCCGTATTATAGGTGCCGGGACATTGGAACAATTGTGCCGGGATTTAAATAAGAAGGAAGGGTTAGGGGGAAAAATATCAGAGACGAAAGCAATCACTGAGTTTAAACAGATATGGGAACCGGAGATGTTATATGATGTGGATTACAGTGATATCTGTGGACAGGATATGGTGAAGCGGGCGGTTGAAGTTGCAGTAGCGGGTGGTCATAATCTGTTGCTTGTAGGTCCGCCGGGAAGCGGAAAATCCATGGTGGCAAAGCGAATCCCGACCATCTTACCGCCGATGCAGTTGGAAGAGAGTATGGAGGTGACAAAGATTTACAGCGTGGCAGGGATGGTAGACCGGGAACATCCGTTGATTACAAAACGTCCATTTCGAAGTGTACATCATACGGTAACGAGAGCAGCACTTATTGGTGGTGGTGTGATACCGAATCCGGGGGAAATCAGTCTTGCACATGGAGGTGTCTTATTTCTAGATGAACTGGCGGAATTCCGTAAGCCAGTGCTGGAAGTTTTAAGACAACCTTTGGAGGAACATAAAATCCGGATTTCCAGAAACAGTGGATGTTATGAGTATCCGGCTGATTTTATGTTGATTGCGGCAATGAATCCGTGTCCTTGTGGAAATTATCCGGATTTGAACAAATGTAATTGTACAAAAACGCAGATTCAAAATTATCTGGGTCATGTAAGCCAGCCTTTTTTAGATCGTATGGATTTATGTGTAGAGGCTTCAAGGGTAGAATATGGGGAATTACACAAGACTGGAAAAGAGGAAACATCAGCAGAAATACGTAACCGTGTCTGCACGGCGAGAAAAATCCAGGAGCAGCGTTATGAGGGGACTGATATCCGGACAAACTCCGGAATCGGAGTACGGCAGATGGAAGAATTTTGCCAAATTGGAGAAAAAGAAGAAAAACTGATGCGATGTGCATTTTCAACGATGAATCTGACTGCCCGGACTTATCATAAAGTATTGAAAGTCGCCAGAACGATCGCTGATCTGGACGGGGAAGAACAGATTGGATGCAGCCATCTGAAAGAGGCGCTTGGATACCGTATGCTGGATAAAAAATACTGGGGGAGGTAATGTGGGTGATTTATGAATACTGGTTTGCCAGGATGAAAAATATCTCTGATAATAAGAAGAAAAAACTAAGAGAGGCATATGGCTCTGCAAAAGAGATATATTATATAGAAGAAACTCAACTCAGATTACAGAATTTCCTGACAAAAAAGGATATAGAACAGCTGAAAATGGCGAGAAAGCAGAAAGATTTAGAAGAAAAATATTATAATATGGAAGAAAAAGGGATTGACTTTGTGCCATATTTTCAAAAAACATATCCGAAACGGTTGTCGGAGCTTGACGGTGCACCGTATGCACTTTACGTAAAAGGGAAACTGCCGGAAGAAGACCGGCCTTCGGTAGCGATTATCGGAGCAAGAAGATGTAGTAATTACGGGGAAGGGCAGGCGCTGGAATATGGAAAATGTCTGGCATCAGCCGGGGTACAGATTATCAGTGGTCTTGCACTTGGTATTGACGGGGCCGGACAACGGGGTGCGCTAAATGGAGGGGGAACAACTTATGGCGTGTTAGGCTGCGGTGTGGACATTTGTTATCCGAGAGAAAATATCGGTCTGTATATGGATATTCAGAGAGAAGGAGGGATTATTTCGGAGCAAATACCAGGAGAACCACCTATGTCATATCATTTTCCACTGAGAAATCGTATCATCAGTGGATTGGCAGATGTAGTGCTTGTGATGGAAGCGAAAGAAAAAAGTGGATCTTTGATTACCACAGATATGGCACTGGAACAGGGGAGGGACGTATATGCTCTTCCAGGGCCTGTCACAAGTACTCTCAGTCAGGGGTGCCACAGGCTGATCAGACAAGGTGCGGGCATATTGATCTCGCCGGAAGAATTCTTGAAAGAACTGCAGATTGAGGTTTCTGAAAACTCTACAGAATTATTAAAAAATGAAAAAATGCTTGAAACAACAGAAAAAGTGGTGTATAGTTGTCTCGATTTGTTCCCCAGAAATGTAAGTGAGATTCAGATGAAGACCGGGCTTGATGCACGGATTCTTATGGAGACACTTATGACGCTGGAGATGGAAGGATATATAAAAGAAACGGCAAAGAATTATTATGTCAGAATGTCAGATGTGAGATGAAACATTTGCATTTGAACGAAAATAGTGTACGGGAATTTGCCCGATACAGATAACATGGAGGTTAGATACAGATATGGCACGATATCTCGTGATAGTGGAGTCACCGGCAAAGGTGAAAACAATCAAAAAGTTTCTGGGAAGTAATTATGTGGTGGCTGCGTCAAATGGACATGTCAGAGATCTTCCGAAAAGTCAACTTGGTGTAGATGTGGAGAATGACTACGAACCGAAGTATATTACGATACGTGGAAAAGGTGAGATCCTTGCAAATCTCAGAAAAGAAGTGAAAAAAGCAGATAAAGTTTATCTCGCAACTGACCCGGACCGCGAAGGAGAGGCGATTTCCTGGCATCTGAGTAAAGCATTGAAACTGGAGGATAAGAAGGTTTATCGTATTAGCTTCAATGAGATCACCAAGAATGCGGTGAAGGCATCTCTTAAGAACCCGCGGGATATCGATATGGATCTGGTGGATGCACAGCAGGCGAGACGTGTGCTGGACCGTGTGGTTGGATACCGCATCAGTCCCCTTCTTTGGGCCAAAGTAAAGAGAGGTTTAAGTGCCGGTCGTGTGCAGTCTGTAGCGCTTCGCATTATAGCAGATCGTGAGGCGGAAATCGATGCATTTATTCCAGAGGAATACTGGACTCTGGATGCAGAGCTGAACGTAAAAGGTGAGAGAAAGCCTCTGATCGCGAAGTTCTACGGAACAGAGAAAGAGAAGATGACGATTGAGTCGAAAGAACACTTGAATAAGATTTTAAAGGAGCTTGATGGTGCGGACTATGAAGTGAGTGAGATCAAAAAAGGAGAGCGTACAAAAAAGGCACCGGTCCCATTTACGACAAGTACACTGCAGCAGGAAGCTTCCAAAGCTTTGAATTTTGCAACCTCCAAGACGATGCGTATTGCGCAGCAGCTTTATGAAGGAGTTGATGTCAAGGGAAGTGGAACCGTGGGTATTATCACATATCTTCGTACGGATTCTACCCGTATTTCCGAAGAGGCAGATGCGAATGTAAGAAGCTATATTGGAGAGCAGTATGGCAGTCAGTATGTGTCAGCAGAAGGCACCAGGAAAAGTGGCAGTCAGAAGATTCAGGATGCTCATGAGGCAATTCGTCCGACGGATGTTACCCGCACTCCGGCTATGTTGAAGGATTCCTTGTCCCGTGACCAGTTCCGCCTGTATCAGCTGATCTGGAAACGTTTTGTTGCAAGCCGTATGATGCCTGCAGTTTATGAGACTACTTCTGTAAAAATCGCAGCAGGAAAATATCGTTTCAATGTTGCAACATCAAAGATTGCATTTGAAGGATTCCGTCTGATCTATACGGAGGCGGGAGAAGAAAAAGATGAGAAGGGTGTGCTTTTAAAGGGACTGGATGAGAACAGTGAACTTTCTCTGGAACAGTTTGACAGTAAGCAGCATTTTACACAGCCGCCGGCACACTACACAGAGGCGTCTCTTGTAAAGACTTTGGAGGAGCTGGGAATCGGACGCCCAAGTACTTATGCACCGACAATTACATTGATTATAAATAGAAGATACGTTGCGAAGGAAAATAAAAACCTTTATATGACAGAACTTGGAGAAGTTGTTAATAATATAATGATGCATTCATTCCCAAGTATTGTGGATGTCAGTTTTACAGCAAATATGGAAAGTCTTCTGGACGGTGTTGCGGAAGGAAAAGTCAGATGGAAGACGATTATTGAAAATTTCTATCCGGATTTGGACGCAGCCGTGAAAAAAGCGGAAGAAGAACTGGAAGAGGTAAAAATCGAGGACGAAGTAACTGATGTAATCTGTGAAGAATGTGGCAGAAACATGGTTATCAAATACGGTCCGCATGGAAAATTCCTGGCATGTCCGGGATTCCCGGAATGTCGGAATACAAAGCCGTATCTGGAAAAGATTGGTGTAAAATGTCCGATGTGCGGAAAAGATGTAGTAATTCGCAAAACGAAGAAGGGAAGACGTTATTACGGTTGTGAAAATAATCCGGAATGTGAGTTCATGTCCTGGCAAAAACCGTCTGAAAAGAAGTGTCCTCAGTGTGGAAATTATATGGTAGAAAAAGGAAATAAACTTCTTTGCAGCAATGAACAATGTGGTTACACTGAAAGTATAAAAAAAGAGAAAGAAAATTAAGGGAATTTATTGAATAAGCGTGAATTGTATGATAATATACACTCATAGATGGAGGAATTGCATATGGGCGTACAATTATTAGATAAAACTAGAAAAATCAACAAATTACTACACAACAATAATTCGAGCAAGGTTGTATTTAATGACATTTGTGATGTCTTGACTGAGATACTGGAGTCAAATGTTCTGGTAGTCAGTAAAAAAGGAAAGGTGCTTGGAAAAAGTCGGTGCCTGAATGTACAGCCGATTGGAGAACTGATTGCCTGTGAGGTTGGCGAGCATATTGATGGTATGTTGAACGAGAGATTGCTTAGTATCTTATCAACAAAGGAGAATGTAAATCTTCAGACACTGGGATTTTCTGCTGAGGCAAGCGGAGGACATCAGGCAATCATCACGCCAATCAATATTGCAGGAGAGCGTCTCGGAACATTGTTCATTTACAAAGTAGATAAACCGTATGAGATTGATGATATCATTCTCAGCGAGTATGGAACAACAGTTGTAGGACTGGAGATGCTCCGTTCTGTTAACGAAGAAAGTGCAGAGGAGACAAGAAAAGAACACATTGTACAGTCTGCGATCAGTACATTATCTTATTCAGAACTCGAAGCGATCATTCATATTTTTGATGAGCTGGATGGCTCAGAGGGAATTCTGGTTGCAAGTAAGATTGCAGACAGAGTTGGAATCACCCGTTCTGTAATTGTAAATGCTCTGCGCAAGTTTGAAAGTGCAGGCGTGATTGAATCTCGTTCATCAGGAATGAAAGGAACTTATATCAAAGTTGTAAATGATTATGTATTTACAGAACTGGAGCACATCAAGGAAGAAAAGAACAGAGGTTAAACTTTGAAAAATCGGAGGAAGGACAACATGTATGAAGAGTGTCCGGCGCTGCTTCAGATGACGCGGACGTTTTTGGAAGATGGAGAAAAAGATGAAATCATTCATCATTGTAAAGTAATCCGGTATGATCCGGAAGAAGAGAACATATACTTAATTGCAGGAAAATCAGATATCACAAGTTTTTTGCTGGACGGAGTATATAGATGTACGATCAATAGTGAAAAAAAAGAAATCTGGTGCCAGGGCGTCATACGTGAAAGATACTGTAATAAAGTCGGAAAAGTCTTAGTATTTCGTGTACAAAACGGCTTTTATGAAAAAAATATAAACAAGATAAAATAAATAAAAGAGTGTTGACAAAAGAGAAAGAGAGTGCTATTTTATACCTAGAGTTTTTAATAGCACTCTCTTTTTATGAGTGCTAACAACATAAAAGAGATGTTAAAGCAAGGAGGAATAAATATGAAATTAGTACCATTAGGAGACAGAGTCGTATTGAAACAGATCGTGGCTGAGGAGACTACAAAGTCAGGAATCGTATTACCTGGACAGTCTAAAGAAAAACCACAGCAGGCAGAAGTTGTGGCAGTCGGACCAGGCGGAACTGTTGATGGAAAAGAAGTGAAGATGAACGTAACAGTCGGACAGCAGGTTATCTATTCTAAATATGCAGGAACATCTGTTGAGATTGAAGACGAAGAATATATTGTTGTGAAACAGGATGATATTTTAGCAATCATCGAATAAGGAATGTTTGTTAATTTTAAATATTTTGTGTGAAATCAGTAAAGTCTAATTTAGGAGGCAGTTTAATCATGGCAAAGGAAATTAAATACGGAGCAGAAGCAAGAGCAGCCCTGGAAGCAGGAGTAAATCAGTTAGCAGATACAGTAAGAGTGACACTTGGACCAAAAGGACGTAACGTAGTACTTGACAAATCATTTGGTGCACCACTGATTACAAATGATGGTGTTACAATCGCAAAAGAAATCGAGTTAGAAGATCCATTTGAGAATATGGGAGCTCAGATCATCAAAGAAGTTGCATCTAAAACAAATGATGTAGCAGGAGATGGTACAACAACAGCTACTGTACTTGCACAGGCTATGGTACATGAAGGAATGAAGAACCTGGCAGCAGGTGCTAACCCGATCATTCTCCGTAAAGGAATGCAGAAAGCTACAGATGCAGCCGTTGAGGCAATTAAGAACATGTCCAGCAAAGTTAACGGTAAAGACCAGATCGCTAAGGTTGCAGCTATTTCAGCAGCAAGCGAGGAAGTAGGCCAGATGGTAGCAGATGCTATGGAGAAGGTTTCTAACGATGGTGTTATCACAATCGAAGAATCTAAGACCATGAAGACAGAGCTTGACCTTGTAGAAGGTATGCAGTTCGATCGTGGATACATTTCTGCATATATGGCAACAGATATGGATAAGATGGAAGCTAATCTGGAGGATCCATATATTCTGATCACAGATAAGAAAATCAGCAACATTCAGGAAATCCTTCCAGTACTTGAGCAGATCGTTCAGTCAGGATCCAGACTCCTGATCATTGCAGAGGATGTTGAGGGTGAAGCCCTTACAACCCTGATCGTAAATAAACTGCGTGGAACATTCAATGTTGTTGCTGTAAAAGCACCTGGATATGGTGACAGAAGAAAAGAGATGCTCAAAGACATCGCTATTCTGACAGGCGGACAGGTAATTTCTGAGGAGCTTGGATTAGAGCTGAAAGATACTACTATGGATCAGCTTGGACGTGCAAAATCAGTCAAAGTACAGAAAGAGAATACAGTGATCGTAGACGGCTGTGGAGACAAAGATTCCATCCAGGCAAGAGTTGCTCAGATTAAAGCTCAGATTGAGGATACGACATCTGAATTCGATAAAGAAAAACTTCAGGAGAGACTTGCAAAACTGGCAGGCGGAGTTGCAGTAATCCGTGTCGGAGCAGCAACAGAAGTTGAGATGAAAGAAGCAAAACTTCGTATGGAAGATGCTCTGGCAGCAACAAGAGCAGCAGTAGAAGAAGGAATTATCTCCGGTGGCGGTTCTGCATATATCCATGCAGCAAAAGAAGTAGCAAAATATGCTGCAACACTGGAAGGTGATGAAAAGACAGGAGCTAATGTAGTTCTCAAAGCACTGGAGGCTCCATTATTCCACATTGCTGCAAATGCAGGACTGGAAGGCTCTGTTATTATCAATAAAGTATCTGAGTCTGAACCGGGCGTAGGATTTAACGCATTGACAGAAGAGTATGTAGATATGGTAGAGGCAGGAATCCTTGATCCGGCTAAAGTAACAAGAAGTGCACTTCAGAACGCAACAAGTGTAGCATCTACGCTTCTGACAACAGAGTCTTGTGTAGCGAACATCAAAGAAGATACTCCGGCAATGCCAGCAGGCGGCGGAGCAGGCATGGGAATGATGTAAGAATAGTGTATTAGCAATTCTAATAATCATAGATTAGTATTATGAAAACTCCCCCTTTAGGGAGTTTTCTTTTTAATACAATTTGTGGTAAAATAAAGAAAATGGTTGACAAATGCCGACTGTTTTTTGTATCATAGCTTTTAAATATTACAAAGGAAAGTGAGGATAATAATCATGGGAAAGATTATTGGAGAAGGTATTACATTTGATGATGTACTTTTAGTACCAGCTTATTCAGAAGTAATTCCGAATCAGGTTGATCTGTCAACATATCTGACAAAGAAGATCCACCTTAACATACCGATGATGAGTGCAGGTATGGATACGGTTACAGAGCATCGTATGGCAATTGCTATGGCTCGTCAGGGAGGAATCGGTATCATTCATAAGAATATGTCTATTGAGGCTCAGGCTGAAGAGGTAGACAGAGTAAAGCGTTCTGAGAATGGTGTTATTACAGATCCATTTTATCTTTCACCGGATCATACACTGGCAGATGCTAATGAATTAATGGCTAAATTCCGCATTTCAGGTGTGCCGATCACAGAGAACGGAAAGCTGGTCGGTATTATCACGAACCGCGATCTGAAATTTGAGGAAGATTTCTCAAAGAAGATCAAAGAGTCTATGACTTCTGAGGGGCTCATCACAGCACCGGAAGGAATTACACTGGAGGAAGCAAAACGGATCCTTGCAAAAGCAAGAAAAGAGAAACTTCCAATTGTAGATAAGGATTTTCACTTAAAAGGACTTATTACAATTAAAGATATTGAAAAACAGATCAAATACCCTCTTGCAGCAAAGGATTCACAGGGACGTCTTCTTTGTGGTGCTGCTATTGGTATTACAGCAAACTGTATTGAGAGAGCTCAGGAGCTTGTCAATGCAAAGGTTGATGTTGTTGTTCTTGATTCTGCACACGGACATTCAGCAAATGTTATCCGCACAGTGGATATGATCAAGTCTAAATTCCCGGATCTTCAGGTTATTGCTGGTAACGTTGCAACAGGAGCGGCTACAGAGGATCTGATCAAAGCAGGAGCTGATGCAGTTAAGGTTGGTATCGGACCTGGATCTATCTGTACAACACGTATCATCGCAGGTATCGGTGTGCCTCAGATTTCAGCAGTTATGGATTGCTATGAAGCAGCAGATAAATATGGAATTCCGATTATTGCTGATGGAGGAATCAAGTACTCAGGAGATATGACAAAGGCAATTGCAGCCGGAGCAAATGTATGTATGATGGGAAGTATCTTTGCAGGTTGTGACGAGAGCCCTGGAACATTTGAGTTATATCAGGGAAGAAAATACAAGGTTTACCGTGGTATGGGATCTATCTCCGCTATGGAGAACGGAAGTAAAGACCGTTACTTCCAGACAGATGCCAAGAAACTGGTACCGGAAGGTGTCGAAGGACGTGTCGCTTACAAGGGAAGCGTAGAAGATACTGTATTCCAGTTAATGGGAGGTCTTCGTTCCGGTATGGGTTACTGTGGAGCACCGACAATTGAAGATCTGAAGGAAAAAGGAAGATTTGTCAAGATTTCTTCTGCATCATTAAAAGAGAGTCACCCACATGACATCCACATCACAAAAGAGGCTCCGAACTACAGTGTAGATGAGTAAGATCAGTAATTCACGGTGAGCTGCTTTTGCATTGAAAGATAGAATTTGTGGTTGAGTGAACAGCAGATAATAAAATTCATAAATTAATAAGAATTCATTCATAAAATGTTTCGCTGGAATATGTAGAATATATATCAGATGAGTGATGACTCCACCTCTATAGGTGGCGGGCAGCAAGAATGCCTGGGGCATTCTTGAATCAGAAAAAGGCGGGGCAAAGAACGTGCAGATGAAGAGGAACAGAAAAAGAAGAACTCTAAGCACGACAAAGAAGAAAAGAAAGACCCAGCGGAATATCCGGCTGGGTTTTCTTATTCTTGGAATTGTGCTAGTGGTCATGTCGATTATAAAAATAAATAATCCGGGATTTTTTTCCAATAAGTATTATGAGGTGGATACGAAAGCAGTGGATGCATCAAAGCCTGATATTGACGTGGAGCTTCTGACACCGAATCCATATTCCAGATCGCAGGAGAAAACAGACAAGATTACAGGGATTGTTATCCACTATACAGCTAATCCTGGAGCAACGGCTATAGGTAACCGGAATTATTTTGAAGGGTTAAAAGACAGTCACGAGACGAAAGCCAGCAGTAATTTCGTGGTGGGACTGAACGGGGAGATCGTGCAGTGTATTCCGACCTGGGAAGTGGCGTATGCATCGAATGACCGGAATTATGATACAGTATCCATCGAATGTTGCCATCCGGATGCGACTGGAAAGTTTAATGATGCGACTTATCGTTCTATGGTCCAACTGACAGCGTGGCTTTGTCTGAAGTTCAACCTGACAGAAGAAGATGTGATCCGCCACTATGATGTGACTGGGAAAATCTGTCCGAAATATTTTGTGGAAAATGAAGGCGCATGGGATCAGTTCCGGAAAGATGTAAAGTCAGCCATGGCGATGAACAAGAATCCGGAATAGGAATGAATAGAAAAAATAAGGCAGTTGCGAAATAAGATAATTGTTGGTATAATACACCCGATAAGACAGAAAAGAAGTGGATAAAGAGGCCACATTTGACACAGGAGTAATATACGATGAACGATTTGGAAATGTACAGAGAGAGTCTGGCGCTTTGTGATGATAAGATTATTGACGCACTTGTTGAAAGAAGTAAAATTGTAGAAAAAATCATGGCATATAAAGAGGAATATGGTATGCCGATTTTACAGCCGCAGCAGGAGGCAAAACAGGCCTTGAGACTGGAAGAAAAGCTGAATGATAATAAGTACAGAGAAGAGATTATGGATATCTTTGAATGTATCCGTATGAACAGCAAGAAGATCCAGGCAAGAAAGTTATTCGATTACAATATTGTAATGATCGGATTTATGGGAGCTGGAAAATCAACAGTGGCAGAGTATTTAAGTACCATGTTTGCTATGGAAGTTGTAGAGATGGATCAGGAAATTGTGAAAGAGGAAGGAATGAGTATTCCGGACATTTTTGCAACTTATGGCGAAGAATATTTCCGTAACTGTGAGACAGAACTCCTGAAGAAAATGCAGAGCCGCAAAAATGTACTCATTTCCTGCGGAGGCGGAGTTGTACTTCGAGAATGCAATGTAGAACAGATGAAGAAGAATGGAAGAGTCGTTCTTCTGACTGCCAGTCCGGAGGAAGTTTATGAGCGCGTGAAAGATTCCGATGACAGACCGGTTCTCGCAGGACGAAAGAATGTAAAAGGTATTGCAGAATTGATGGAGGCACGTCGTGAAAAATATGAGGCAGCAGCCGATATTATTGTCAATACGGATCACAAGACTGTTCTTCAGGTGTGTGAAGAGTTAGTACAGAGACTGACAGAAATGGATGGAGAGTAATGTTTGACAGATTTTTTCCGGATAGATATGTGGCTTCCACATATGTGATTGATTTTGAAAAATTATATGAAGAAGGATATCGTGGCCTGATCTTTGATATTGACAATACACTTGTACCGCATGGAGCACCGGCTGATGCGAGGGCAATCGCACTCTTTGACAGATTAAAAAAGATTGGATTTAAATGTTGTCTCATTTCCAATAATCAGGAGCCGCGTGTAAAGATGTTCAATGAGCCGATTCAAGTAGATTATGTGTACAATGCGCACAAGCCATCAACAAAGAATTACCGGAAGGCTATGGAGATCATGGGGACTGATGAGACAAACAGTGTGTTTATCGGAGATCAGTTATTTACGGATGTCTGGGGCGCAAAAAGAACGGGGATTTCCAATATTCTTGTGAAACCGATTCACCCAAAAGAAGAGATTCAGATTGTGCTGAAGAGATATTTGGAGAAGATTGTGTTGTATTTTTATGCAAGAAGCAAGAAACAGGCGAAAAAATAGTTGAAAAAAGGCACAATCTATTATAAAATGGTAAAAGTGAAAACGTATAAAGTGCCATTCGGGTGCGATTAAGGAGGATATATACAATGGCTGATGCTTATATTGAAAAAGGTACGACGTATGAGATCGACGGAAAGGTATATGAATGTCTGGAATTCTTACATGTAAAACCAGGTAAAGGTTCTGCTTTCGTCCGTACAAAACTGAAAGATGTTATCAACGGTGGTGTTGTTGAGAGAACATTTAACCCATCTAAAGATGTATTAAAGAAAGCATTTATCGAGAGAAAGACAATGCAGTATTCCTATGTTGACGGAAACCTGTATTACTTCATGGACAACGAGACATTCGAGCAGATTCCGGTTGATTCTGAGGATGTTGGAGATAGCCTGAAGTTTGTAAAAGAAGGAACAGACGTAACTCTGAAATCATATCAGGGTAAAGTATTTGCAATTGACCCACCGACAACTGTTGAGCTTCTGATCACAGAGTCTGAGCCGGGCGTAAAAGGTAACACAGCAACAGGTGCTACAAAACCGGCTATCGTTGAGACTGGTGCGCAGGTTATGGTTCCTCTGTTCGTTAATGAGGGAGAGGTCATCAAGATTGATACACGTTCCGGCGAGTATCTTTCAAGAGCATAAGTTTAAGGAAAACATAAGAAAAATAAACGACAAAAGCCTTGCATTTTTTGCAGGGCTTTTTTATAATTCTAATACCATAATATTTGAAACACAGAAACTGCTGCTGTCTGAGGAAAGGAGATATATGGATTATAAGCAGTTTTTAGAGACAGTAGAGAAAAAAGTAAGAGAGAACATGGGGATACACATCAGAGTCAGCACACGTACCGTGAAGAAGAATAACGGAACCGAGCGGAGCGGGCTTCTGATTGAGGATGACAGTACGAATATTTCACCGACCATCTATCTGGAAGAATATTATCAACAGTTCCTTAGCGGCAAAGGAGTTGATAAGATTGCAAAAGAAGTGGCCGATTTGTATGAGGATTTGAAAGTTGACCGGCCGTGGGATGAGCAGAAGCTTGGAGAATACGATAAAATCAAGGAAAAAGTGATTTATCGTCTGATTGGTCGTGAGGCAAATGAAGAACTCCTTCAGGAAGTGCCATATGTGCCATATCTTGATCTGGCAATTATCTTTTGTGTACTTTTTGAAGCAGGAGATTATGGCATGGCGACAATGATGATCCGTAACCGGCATCTGAAACTGTGGCATGTGACAAAAGAGGACATTTATCATCAGGCAAGATATAATACATGGCATGAACTTCCGGGAGAATTTCTGACTATGAGTGATCTGATTGCGGAACTTACAGGAATAAAGGAGAAATGTCCGGAAGAACCTATGTATGTATTGACGAATCAGATCCGCAATTATGGAGCATCAGCAATTCTGTATCCAGACAGACTTGCAGGTATCAGTTTATGTCTTAAAGAGAATTTCTATGTGGTTCCAAGTAGTGTCCATGAGATGATCATAGTGCCGGAGAGTGCTTCGCCGGGACGGAGAATGCTGACAGAGATGTTAAGAGAAGTCAATGAGACACAGGTACCGGACGAAGATATTTTGTCAGATCATGTTTATTATTATGACAGAAAAGAACGGAGATTGCGATTATAAGAAAAGTGAAGAGCAGTCAATGCAAGTAGCGAAAGATAATCTATGATATAGAAGAGTATTATGATTGATGTATGGGAGCGCCAGCGGTCAAGAATGCCGAAGGCGCTCTTGCTATAATGTTATAATGATTCGAATTGTGTAGAAAATTATCTCATGTATTTACTTTACTTTGTGAGATAAATGTGTTACTATTACAAAGTCAAATTGACCAGGCACCCGTAGCTCAGGGGATAGAGCACCGCCCTCCGGAGGCGGGAGCGGCGGTTCGAATCCGCCCGGGTGTGTATGAATAACGAGTACTGATGTGTGGAGGAGATCTATGAAGAGAAGGTGGATTGTCCTCCTGCTTCTTTTTATGACGATAGGAGCAGCGGGGTATGGATTTACCAGAGAAGAAGCACAGAAGGTACAAAAGACAAGTTCGTTGAAGATACAGGCTGTTTATCTGGAATGTGAATCGGAAGAGGCAAATCCGCTTTTGGAAGATGCAGTTTTGGAAGTGAATCAGGCAGTGGAAGAACACTTTGCGAAGATGCAGGAAGAGACAGACTATGTAGAAGCTTATCATAATCTGCATGTGTATACAAAGGAAGGAAAAGATGCGGATACATATGTGACATTTGTGACATACGATATGAAAATCCGAGGGATTTATACAGAAGTACCAGGACTTGCAACATTTTATGCAAAAAAAGAAAAGGACAAGATGCAGGTAATCTCAGATCCAAAAGAGAGTGACGTACAGAGATACATTGCAAGACTTACGAAACACCAGGATGTTCAGAATCTGTTCCAGAAAGTGAATGAGGAGTATAATGGAGCACTTCAGTCCGATGCACTTTTGCGGGAGGCGTTGAGCGAATTGCAGAATGCATATGGAAGCACGGAAGATAACGGTTAAATATTTTAGAAATAGAGAAGTATGCTGTCAGAAGCATGCTTCTTTTTTAAATTTATAGATTTGACAAGATTTCATCACAATTCGAACACATTTAAACGATACAATCTATTACAGAAATGAAGGAAAGGAGATTATTGATATGGAAAATCAATATACTTATTATAAACCAGAACCTGATGACATGAATGGTATGAACGAGGAAACGCCAAAGCCAAAGAAGAACCGAAAGGTGCCAAAACCAGTGAAACTTGTATGCGCCGGAGTTGCATTTGGTCTTGTGGCAAGTGTAATATTCCAGACAGGAAATTATGTGGGAACAAAAGTGTTCGGCATAACAGCTACAAACGGTAAGACTGCCAAGACAGCACAGACAGTGGATGGTGCGAAACTAACAACATCATCAAGCAGTACAGGAACTTCCGATGTTGCAACGATTGCAAAGAATGCAATGCCATCTATCGTATCTATTACGAATATGAGCGTTCAGGAAGTACAGAGTTTCTTCGGAGGAACACAGCAGCAGGAGAGTACAAGTGTCGGATCTGGTATTATTATCGGCCAGACAGATAGCGAACTTCTGATCCTTACAAATAATCATGTAGTGGAAGGCAATGAAAAGCTTACAGTTTCTTTTGTGGATAATGAAAGTGTTGAGGCTAATGTAAAAGGAACTGATTCCACAAAAGATCTTGCAGTTGTGGCTGTCAAGATCAGCGATGTGAAAGATTCTACTATGGATGAGATCGCAGTTGCGACAATGGGAGATTCCAGTAAGCTTGAGGTAGGTGAACAGGTCGTCGCAATCGGTAATGCACTTGGTTATGGACAGTCTGTAACATCAGGTATCGTATCTGCAACGGAGCGGACACTGGACGGTTATGAAGGAGGTACTCTGATTCAGACAGATGCAGCAATCAACCCTGGTAACAGTGGCGGAGCACTTTTGAACTCTAACGGTGAAGTTATTGGAATTAATACCGCAAAAGTTGCAACAGACAGTGTAGAAGGTATGGGCTATGCTATTCCAATTTCTGATGCAAGCGATACGATCCAGAATTTGATGAATCAGGAGACAAAGACAAAAGTGTCTGAGGCAGAACAAGGATATCTTGGAATCCAGGGTGTAGATGTCTCGGATGAAAGTGCCAAGATGTATAATATGCCTACTGGAGTTTATATTTCCGATGTTGTAAAGAATGGTGGAGCCCAGCAGGCAGGTCTGACAAAAGGCAGTGTTATTACAGGACTTGAGGGGACCACAATCAGCGATATGAATTCACTGAAAGAACAGCTTCAGTATTATCGTGTGGGTGATAAAGTCAAGGTAACAGTACAGGTTCCTGGAAATAATGGCGAATATACTGAAAAAACTGTCGAAGTAACACTTGGAAGTAAATCATAAAAATGATATAATTGTCCCCATAGGAGGGACAGGACTATGTATACATTTGATGAAATTGAAAAGACAGACAGCGAAATAGCAGATGCGATCAAGGCAGAGATGGAAAGACAGAACTCACACATCGAGCTGATCGCATCTGAAAACTGGGTAAGTAAAGCAGTCATGGCGGCCATGGGAAGTCCGTTGACGAACAAATATGCAGAGGGGTATCCGGGAAAGAGATATTATGGCGGCTGCCAGTGTGTAGATGTTGTAGAGAATCTTGCCAGAGACAGAGCGAAAGAGTTATTTGGCTGTGAGTATGCAAATGTTCAGCCACATTCAGGAGCACAGGCAAACCTGGCAGTATTTTTTGCAATGCTGGAGCCGGGAGATAAAGTAATGGGAATGAATCTGGATCACGGCGGACATCTGACACACGGCTCACCGGTCAATATTTCCGGAAAATATTTTAATATTGTGTCCTATGGTGTCAATGAAGAAGGCGTGATCGATTATGATAATGTAAGAGAGATCGCTTTGAGAGAAAGACCGAAGTTAATTGTCGCAGGAGCAAGTGCTTACGCGAGAACAATTGATTTTAAAAAATTCCGTGAGATTGCAGACGAAGCAGGCGCATATCTGATGGTAGATATGGCTCATATTGCAGGTCTTGTTGCAGCAGGACTGCATCCAAGCCCGATTCCATATGCTCATGTGACAACGACAACGACTCACAAGACTCTTCGTGGACCAAGAGGAGGTATGATCCTGTGTAACCAGGAGGCAGCAGATAAGTTCAACTTTAACAAAGCTGTATTCCCGGGAATACAAGGCGGACCATTGGAACATGTTATTGCTGGAAAAGCAGTATGCTTCAAAGAGGCATTACAGCCAGAGTTTAAAGAATATCAACAGCAGATTCTGAAAAATGCACAGGCACTCTGCAAAGGATTACAGTCCCGTGGCGTGAAAATCATTTCCGGAGGAACAGACAATCATCTGATGCTTGTAGATCTTCGCGATGAAGAGGTGACGGGAAAAGAGCTGGAGCGTCGTCTTGATGAAGCTCATATTACCTGCAACAAGAATACAATTCCGAACGATCCACGTTCACCATTTGTTACAAGTGGTGTAAGACTCGGAACACCAGCCGTTACAACAAGAGGCATGGTAGAAGAGGATATGGATGTGATTGCGGAAGGTATTGCACTTGTGATTAAGAGTGAGGATAATATTGAAAAAGTACGCGAGATGGTAAAAGGTCTGACTGACAAATATCCATTGATCTAAGAGATAGATAACAGGAGGTATTGATGATGAAGTGTCCAACATGTGGCGGACCATTGAAACCAAGCAAAAAAGATCCGGATTATCTGCTTTGCTATACATGTAAGAAAAAATTTAAAGTTCCACAGCATCAGGCGAAAGATGTGGCTCCGAAAACAGAGCGTATGTCTGCGAAGAAAGGGGCCGGTAGAAGAGATAGTGCGAAAAAAGACAGCGCAAGAAAAGAGAATGTAAAGAAGGAACGTTCTGTAAGAGAACAGAAGTATTCCAATATTCCGCCAAAGGAAGTACGTGATAAGCGGGAACGCGAGATGAAAAAAGCGTATGATGACATGCTTTCTGTTGAGGATGAGAAGGTATCTAAAGCACCGATTATTATTCTTGCGATTGCAATTGTCGTAGTGGCAGCAGTTATTGTATATATGTTATTAAAGTAAGATGTAAAAGCTGAAAGTTTTCTTTGGGAGGCTTTCCTGAATTCTTTATAGAATCTTAGATTAATATTTTACTACAGAATCTGAGAGTGTGGATGATCCACACTCTCATTATTATTTTGCAGGAGGCTGCGTATACTTTCGGAAGGTATCGTTGGACATTTTTGGCTAATTGAATTAAGAATTAAGATTTAAGATCAAATTCAGGATTAATTGCATAGAAGTTCTTACTATCCAAGTGATCCTGGATGATTCTGAGACTTTCGCCAAATCTTTGGTAATGTACGATTTCACGTTCTCTGAGAAAACGAATCGGATCGCAGACTTCAGGATCTTTTACAAGCCGTAGAATATTGTCATAAGTCGTTCGTGCTTTTTGCTCTGCTGCAAGGTCTTCATGTAGATCTGTGATAGGATCACCTTTTGATTGAAATGTTGTTGCGCTCCACGGTGTGCCGCTGGCTGCCTGAGGCCAAAGTGCTAACGTGTGGTCAACATAATATTGGTCGAATCCAGATTCCTTTAATTGTTCAGGTGTCAGGTCGCGGGTAAGCTGGTGCACAATGGCGCAGATCATCTCGAGATGGGCAAGTTCGTGAGTCCAAAAATGTTGTCGCTAATAGAAAAGCCCCTAAATACGCGGGATTCGGGGCTTGAGATTTAATGTAAAAGTGGGATTGTCTTTATCTCCATATTTATTTCTTTTGGTTTTAGTATATTCCACGCTCTCTAAAAGCATCTTAAGAGCCTTGTTCCGGTCTTGAGCAGATAATTCCCAATAGCAGGAGAGAAGCTCCTTACAGGAAGGAATAAAGTTCTCAACATTTGCTATTTTTTCTTTTTCATATTCCAGATCCTTTTTCAGAACTTCAATGTGTGCTTCGGATTCCTTGATACGTTTCTGCAGTTCATGAGAACGTTCCAGGAAGATTTCTGTCGTGTAGACTCCCTGCTCCAACAGATCATACAAGTTCCCGTTCTGCTTCAATAATACATCATGATTGTTGATAGCAGAAGAGAGGAGCTGTTCTTTTTCCGGAACTTTGTTCTCAACTTCTAGTGTCGGGTCCAACTGGTATCCGGCTACCCAGTCAGACAGCGCCTGTATGACCTCACGTTCCACCAAATCGAGCGCAGAGCCAATGGTGGGACAATTCCTGGTATTACACTTTAAAACGTCATATGGGGCACCTCCGGGTGTTTTAGAGGCTGGTCTTCGCATCATCTTCTTACCGCAGCAGGAGCAGACAACAATGCCGGCAAGCGGATTTTTGATTCCGTAGGATTCCGGGAGCTTGTGAGAGTTCTTTCCAAGATGTGTCTGAGCTTCCAGGAATACGTCATGGTCAATTAATCGCGGCTGCAGTCCTGGGGCAGTGAAATCATAATCACTGTGGGGACGTACTTTACTGACTGAGCCATTCTGGACCTGTTTCACAATTTTTCTTCGTCCAATACCAACTCTCTGGTCGTTGACAATGTTTCTTAGGATTCCCATGATACTACATTCTGTCCAGGTGTCCCCATTCCTTGGCTTGACTCCCCGGTTATCCAGATATCTGCAGATGTTGGTGATTCCAATCCGATCAGGACCGGTGTAGAGCTGAAAGATAAGTTTGACGACCGGAGCTTCTTCTGGATCCGGTGCAAGTACCCAGCCACGGGCATGCTCCAGCTTCACTCTCTGCCAACCGTAAGGCGCCTTATTGAATGGCCATTTACCTTCTTTGACAGCAGCAGTCACACCGGCACGCATTCGGCGTCGGATTGTCTTATATTCCCGCCGGCTCATGAAAAGTCCAAACTCGAAATACTCTTCATCGAATTCATTGTTCGGATTGTATGTTTTGGCCGGAGTTACAATCTGGGTGCCGGAATACTGGAATGCCCGTTGAACAATTCCCTGATCAATGGTATCACCTCTGGCCAGACGTTCGACCTCCATGACAACAACACCTTTCCAGCGTCCGGCTTCCACTTCTGATAAGAGTCTTTGCATCTCCGGCCTTGCAGAAATAGACTCGCCGGAGACGACTTCACGGTAGATACCGCCAATAGATAAGTTCATGCGCTTGGCGAGGTCAAGTAAAATCTGTTCATGCCGTTCCAGGACATCAACGCCCATAGCTTCCAGTGAGGCATCACTTCGGGATTTCCGGAGATAGATAAGATATTCTTCGTATTGCATATGTATCACCTTCCTTAGTATATATGTGCGACGTCGCACTAAAAATGAGTACAAAAATAACAGCCAGCAAGGAACAAATGTTCCGCTTGCGATAGCTGCCCGAAGATGATACAATATGACTTGAACAATCAGATATAGTATATCTTCGGATATGCGAGCCACCCTGCGCCAACTGGGTGGCGATTTCTTTTTTATTCGCCAGTAGTTATTTTATTTTCCAAGAATTACCACAGTTTTGACATAAACACATCTTTTCGGATTTAAAGGAAGTCTTTTCATTTCCTTTTGATTTTTTCCACACCAGGTTAGACATTCCAAGCGTACATACAGCTGTAAATCCACGGGCTGCATTATTTACGTGTCCACCAATGCCATTACCATGTTTCTTTGTTTTTCCTCCAGTTTGTATCATTTCAATAGATACATTATCACTTCCACATTTTGGACAATTCATAATTATCCCTCTCTTTCTCCTTTTGTAATTTGTAAGAATGAATAAGTTAAGTAAGTTATATATAAACGCAAAAGCGTTTATTTCTTAAATTCCATAATCCTTTCATCGTAACCAGCCAAGCATGCAATCTGAGCTTTGGTTAATCCGGGATTCCCCATAATTATTTCGTCTGGTATCAATAGTTCCGCTGCAAACGTATTGGCTTCTATTTCAATCTTAGAAGTCAGCAAAAGCGTTCTATTTCTTATGAAGTAACAGTTCTCTTTTCGATGCATGATTGAATGAGCTAGTTCGTGAGCCATGACAAGAGTGCGCTCGTGTTCTTCTAAGTCTTCATTCAAAAAGACACACTTGTGATTCTTAAGGAACATGTAGAACCCAGAACTTTCTCCTAGCTGTCCTGTTTGCACTTCAACACCAAGATAATCAGCTAATTCGAAAGGATTTCGTGTATTGTATTTTTTGACGTAGTAAGCGACCAGTCGCTTAACATCATGTGCTTTCAAATCCTAACACCTACTTTTTGTTTTTATTCGGATTGTATTTTTCCTTATTAATAGGTTTCAGTCGGCGCATCATCAGTTCAATCTGTCCAAGAAGTAATTCGGCATCTTCTTCTGGAATCGGTTCTCCGTCATAGGAGAGAGGACCGTCTGCGCCATTTAATAGTTTTGTGCGGATACTTTCCATGTCTTTTGCAATGTCGCGTTCGTCTTTTTCTGTCAACTCTGGCGCTTTTTCCTTCAAGTTGTCTTTTCCTGTCATTAAATAATCTACAGTTACGCCAAAGTAATCAGCAATTTTTTTCATATTCTCGGTTTTGGGAGTGCTTCGACCGCGCTTCCAATCGCTTAATGTGGACTGGGTAATGCCAGTCTCTTTTGAAACTTTATAAGCTGATAAACCATATTTTTGTAATAATTGTTCAAAAATCTCATACATAATTTGTCTACCTTTCATAAAACCGCAGACAATACTAAGAAAAACCGAAAATATACATTGACATTATCGGAAATGCATAGTATAGTATGGATATGCAAAGGAAATTCGATAAAAACCTTTGCATACTACGGAATTGTTAATACTTCGTCTGACAAACTGAGTATATCACAATTCCGTAGTATCTGCAATAGTACTAGCAAGATAAGGAGGTGTGATTTTGTACGAAAAATTTGCTGAGTTATTAGTTAAAAATAACAAAACAGCTTACACAGTATCAAAAGAAACCGGAATTCCTCAATCTGTTTTATCAGATTGGAAAAGAGGACGAAGCAATCCTAAGGTCGATAAGCTACAGAAGCTCGCGAATTACTTCGGGGTGAGCATTGAGTATTTTCTAAAAGAATAATGCGAGGTGAAGAAAGTGTCTGAGACAGTGGAAAGAAAACCATTTAAATCCATTCATATTGATACAGAAAAAGGAATCTATTTATTGAATGGCGAAGAAGTACCGATGGTAAGCCGCATTGATTTGGAATTTAATAATGGAAAATGGTCGCTTCTTATCACGAGAGATGAGCTGTATGTGCAGGAAGTGGAGAAGAATTGAGGTGAGTAGAATGCAACGATTATGTCCAGCATGTTTTACAGAACTCACACAGGAAGCAAATTATTGTCCGGTATGCGGAAAATGTATGAGAGATATTGTGGAGCAGACTTCGCAGTATGTAGGAGGTGTGCCGGTAACAACAGTAGTTGGAGTAAAGGATTGTGCGATTCGCATTGGCATGAAGAAACAGGAAGGTGAGTAGATGAAATTGGGAAAGATAATTGGCTGGATACTAGTTTTTACGCCAGCGGCATTAATAGAAGCTATAAGTATTTTGCCTAATGCCATTGGAATGATGATATTAATTTTTTTATTATTTCTTGGCGTATTCACAATTGTGCGAAAAGGATTGCATCTCATAGCAACAAGTACAAACCGCACCACATAATATGAAATAAGAATCACAGGAGGGCAGGAAGATGATTGTAGAGACAATGACCAATAATGGCTGTACCTGCCATATCTCAGACGATGCGTACCGGGATAAGACCCCGGAAGAAGTGAGCCGGATTGTCCGGAACTTCTCGGATTTCATTGTTGGGAGATTAAAGGACTTAAAGGAGAAAACCGCTTAGGCGGTAGAAAGGAGGACAAGCCCATGAGAGTTAGAGACTGGATAGTGGTAGGACTGATGATGAACGGACTGCCGATGGCTATGTTTCTTCACTGGCTATTCATAGGGTATCAGGTATGAAGAAAAGAAAGTGGACAATGAAGAGGATTGTGGATGCGTTATTCGTGTTGGTAATTCTGGGAGACATCGCGACAATGATGATGTTCGTGATGATCTCCATCAAGATTCTGAAAATGCAGGAGGTGATTACATGGCTGATACAGCAAGCTTAAAAGAAATCTTATTCCGGAATAGTGCGGAGCAGTGCAAGGTGTGTGAAGCCATTCCATTTGACCAGATTGGACATCAAATCGAGTATGAAAAGTTCAAGATGCTCCATGAGGTCATTGAGGATGCTGACCTGGAGGACGAGTACCAAGAATGGAGACGTGCTTACGGATATGTATAGAAAGGTGGCGAGGATATGGAAGATAAGCAGAAGATTCTGGATTTGCTGTTACCTGCTCTTCAGGCGACTCGTAATCTATCTGATTTGGTAGAACTGGAGTACCGGGAAGACCGAGAGCTGGTGTATGCGAAGTTTGCAAGCGGGAATCAGAAGATTGCCAATGTTGCAATGGATTCCGGAACAGCACTGATCAGAGACGTGATCGGGCGGATCATATAAAAAAGAGCGCTCATATAAGCCGGCAAGCTTAAAGCGCTCAAGAAAAATAAGTCAATTACATTATAAGAAAATAGGAGAAATAAGTCAAATATGAAAACACTGAAAATCACGACAGATAACAAAATCTCTATTATTGATGTGAATCTTGATGATTACAGAGCTCTCCAACAGGAAATTGGAGGATACATTGAAACAGTACATACACAGATTATGTACGACTACTTCCGTGCACCGGTTCTTATGCTGGTGGACGAGGAAGGATTAATTAAGAACCTTCCAGCCAATGCGATGGCATCACATTTCTACGGTTATCAGAAGCATGGTCATGTCATTGCAGGTGATGCAATCTTCGCTATTTCGCTCGGCGAAAATATGACAGGATTTGGAGAACGGGATTCCGAGCAGTGGATGAATAAGATGCTGAATGATTTTCCAATATTGGTGGCGGAGGAAAAGTAGCAAGATGGATGAATACGATTGGGCTGATCAGGAGCGATTGGTGCGACAAGATGTAGAGGAGATAGAAAAGCAGATGAAGGAGGAGCAGGAACGTGGGAGAGAATAATACAGTCACTATTCCTACAGAGGAATACAGAAATCTTTTAGAGATTCAGGCCAGAGCGAACATTTTAAAAGATTATACAACAGCAGAAAATTACTCAGTATCACGCGGCATGATAGCCAGAATATTAGGATTTGAATTAAATGAAGGAGAGGAAGATTAATATGTATAAAGAAAAAATCACAGAGCTTTTATTAAGCACTAATAGAGAAGGAATGGACAAACTGGTTGAACACATGGAGGAAGGAGGATTCTTCACAGCTCCATGCAGCACAAGATACCATCTGTCAAAGGAAGGCGGACTTGCTGAGCATAGTCTTAATGTGTATGAAAATGCATTGAGGATTTCAGGCGGATTGGGCCGTCCGGAGGAGGTTCTGAGAGATTCTCTTATCATTGTATCATTACTTCATGACCTTGGAAAGATGGGGCAGTTTGGAAAGGAGAATTATGTTCCGAACATGCTGAAAGGAAGAGCAACAAAAGTTAATCCGGATCCAGAACCAAAGCAGAGTGAGGCACAGCCATATAAATCCAATCCAGACCTTCTATATGTAGACCATGAAGTAAGATCTATTGCAATTGCTTCCAGATTCATTGAACTTACGGAAGAGGAGCAGTTGGCAATTCTGTGGCATAACGGATTGTATGGACCGTTTAAATATGAGATTCAGGGAAATGAGACACCGTTGTATATGATTTTGCATTTTGCAGATTTATGGTCAGCAAGAGTGACAGAGGAGGAAGGAATTAATGAGTAAAGTTATTTGCATTGCCGGAGAATCGGGATCCGGAAAAACAACATCAATGAGAAATTTGGACCCGAAGTCCACCTATTATATCGATGCTGATAAAAAAGGTCTTTCTTGGAAAGGCTGGAGAAAGCAGTACAACAAGGAAAATAAAAATTATTTTGCGTGTGATGATGCGAGTGTGGTTCGTCAGTATATCAAGCGGATTGCAGAAGCTTGTCCGGGTGTCAAGGTAATTGTAGTGGATACAATTAATGGACTTATGGTTGCGGATGAGATGCGTCGAAGCAAAGAAAAAGGATATGACAAGTGGGTAGATCTTGCGGCCTGTGTTTGGGATTTGGTTTGCGAATGTTATACATACAGAGAGGATTTGACTATTGTATTCACAGCTCATACTCAGACAGATCACGATGAGAATGGTTATATGTTCACCCGGATCAAGACTTCTGGAAAGAAATTGGACAAGATTGTATTAGAGAGCAAGTTTACTACAGTATTGCTGAGTAAGTGCGTTGATGGTCAGTATAAGTTTGAAACCCAGGCGAATAACAGCACAGCAAAATCCCCGATGGGAGCATTTGAGCAGATGGAGATTGACAATGACATTGTAGAAGTAATGAAAGCATTGGAGGATTATTAAGATGAGAAAACCGAATAATTTTGAAAACGTACAGGCTCAGGGAGAATTCACTCCCGTTGAGCTTGGAGGACATAAGTTAATTATCAAGCAGGTAGAGGAACGAATGTCAAAGACAAACAAACCGATGATTGTTGTGTTCTTTGATTTTGCGCCGGGAGACAATCAGGCTGGATATTTTGCAGAATCATTTAAGAATGATATCCGCCCAGACAAGAAATGGTCGAACCAGGCAACACACTATATTTTAACAGAAGACGAGAATGGAGACTGCAGCAGGTCATTCAAGACATTCCTTACTTGCGTGGAACATTCCAACAAGGGATTCGCAACGCAGTGGGGAGACAACTTTGGTCAGCAGTTCAAAGGAAAACTGGTTGGCGGTGTATACGGTCCTCAGATGGACTACTACGAAGGAAGAGAGCTGGAGAAAAGAGTGCTTCGTTGGTTCGTGAGTGTGGATAAGGTTGCTGATGCTGCAGTGCCTGATATGAGTGAAACAAGAGCGTACAAGAATCATATTAATGGGTATCCGCAGGGATCTACTCCTGCAGGAGATGGCTTCATGAATATTCCGGATGGAATTGATGAAGAACTCCCATTTAACTAGGAGTTGATAATATTGGATATTCAAATCGATACAAGAGAGAAGCAGCGTGCCATTCGCAAGATTATTAAGACATTTGATGATAATGGCGTGAAGCATTTCTCAAGCAAATTATTGGTCGGTGATTATATGAGTCTGGACAATCCCAGGCTCATTATTGACCGGAAGCAGAATCTGCAGGAGTTATGCGGGAATGTATGCCAGCAGCATGAGCGGTTTAAGAGAGAACTTCTTAAGGCAATTGATGCCGGTATACAGCTGGTAATCCTGGTGGAGCATGGAGCAGATATTAAGAGCTTGGAAGATGTGTGGTTTTGGGAGAATCCAAGAAAGCATGAAGTCCGGTGGCATATGGTAAATGGTAAGCGAGAGAAGTATGTGGTATCAGCCAAGGCAGTTGACGGAAATCAGTTATATAAATCCTTGTGTACTATCCGTGATCGATACAATGTCCGGTTTGAATTTTGCGAAAAAAAAGATACCGGCAAAGAGATTATCCGGATCCTGTCAGGTGATGCCTATGACTAGTGAGGAAATCAAAGCAACATATAGCATGCGAGATATTCTGACCAAGTGTGGACTTCCTGCACCGAATCGTGCCGGTTTCTGCCATTGTCCATTTCATAAAGGTGACAGAGAGCCATCCATGAAAATTTACGATAAGGATTTTCATTGTTTTGCCTGTGGAGCTAACGGAGATATCTTTGATTTTGTCAGTAGGTTTTACGACATTTCGTTCAAAGATGCTTTCCGGATGCTCGGAGGCGATTATAAAAAAAACGATTCGTTCGCGTCAAATCTGGCAATATACCGCGCAAAAAAAGAAAGCGCGATGAAACGAAAAAAGGCAGAACGGGAGTGCCAGAGAAGAAAATTGATATATGACCTGATAGGAATATACCGTGAATATATGAACCGGGCAGAACCATTATCAGATGCCTGGTGCGATTGTTACAATGCAATGCAGATGATGATATATCGTGCGGATACGATGGAAGAAAGGGCAGGTAATGAAAAACTTAATAGAATATGACAAAGAAAGTATCCTGTCTGAAGAGGTGTTTATAGAGATCTTCGAGCAGGAAGATGAGATTTTAAAAGCGAGAATGCTTTTATCTTGCCAGGAGCGAGCAAAGGAGCTCGGGGTTAAAACTGCCTTTGATGATCTGGTTAAGGCTTATAGAAAAGTTGAGAAGGCAGAAAGCAGGAGAAAATATAATCAAGTTAATACACTGGTTGAGAACTTCACGAATTTTACTGGTAAATACGATAACATGGCGTGTGGAGCGTGGATTGCATCAGATTCCGGGATTACTACGATGAATAAGGACTACAACAACGAGATTATTGCTTGTTATCACCCAATCCTGCCAATCAAGAGAATGAAAAACTTGGAGACTGGCGAGGAACAGATCCAGCTTGCATATAAGCGAAACCATAAGTGGACTGAGATTACGGTGCCTAAAGACTTAATATCTTCCGCCAGTAAGATTGTATCATTATCTAAGCTTGGAGTTTCTGTAACATCTGAAAATGCGAGATTGTTGGTGAAATACTTGTCAGATGTGGAGAATCTGAATGATGATGATATCCCAGTTCAGATGTCTTCTTCGAAATTGGGATGGATTGGAGGAGGCTTTATTCCTTACGACACGGATATCGTATTTGATGGAGATATGCAGTTCAAATATGTCTATGAAAGCATTCGGGAACATGGAAGCTTTCAGGTATGGCTGGAGCATGTAAAGCAGCTGCGGAAGTCTGGGCGAATGGAAATTAAGTTTTACCTGGCAGCATCATTTGCCAGTGCTCTGGTTGGACTTCTTGGAACCCTGCCGTTCATCGTTGACTTATGGGGAGACACTGAGGGCGGAAAGTCCGTGGATATGATGTTGGCAACATCTGTTTGGGCGAATCCGGCTGATAATGCATATATAGCGGACTTTAAGACTACAGATGTGCAGCTGGAGGTAAGGTCGGACTTATTGAATAATCTTCCATTAATGCTAGACGATTCTTCCAAGGTTAGCTCAAGGATTCGTGAAAATTTCGAAGGAGTTGTATATGATTTATGCTCCGGAAAAGGAAAGAGTAGATCCAACAAGGAACTGGGTATACGAAAAGAGAGCCGGTGGAAAAATGCGATTCTGACCAATGGTGAGCGTCCACTGAATTCTTATGTGACACAGGGCGGGGCAATTAATCGAATCATTGAAGTGGAATGCGAGGAGAAGCTGTTCGAGGATCCACAGTATACAGTTGAATTGCTCAAGAAGAATTACGGCCATGCCGGAAAACGTTTTGTAAAAATCATAAAAGAGATGGGCGTAGACGAGATCCGAGAAATACAACAGGAGATACAGGCGGAAGTCTACAAGGATGATGTCATGCAGAAACAGAGCATTTCTCTGTCAGTAGTTTTGACGGCAGATCGAATCATTACGGAAAGATTATTTCATGATGAGGAATACATAGATCTAGAATCCGCTAAGGCTATGCTGGCAAGTCAGGCAGAAGTATCAGAGCATGAGCGATGCTACCATTACCTGATTGATAAGATCAATATGAATAAGCAGCGTTTTTCTGTTGATGCGAATGTGGAGCAATGGGGGATTATAGAGCAACCGGGTGATTATGCTTTTTTATTTGTCCAGGCAGCAAAAGACTTGTGTATGCAGGGTGGATTTTCCTACAAGGCATTCCTGAACTGGGCGGACAGACAGGGCGTGATCCAGGTAGATAAAGATCGGCAGACAAAAACTAAGAAAATAAATGGCAAATCTGTAAGGTGTATATGTCTAAAAATCAATGAAAACATGGATAAAGACGGTTTTGAATCAGCAGATGCATATGACCAAGAAGATTTACCTTTTAAGTAAAAGACACCAGTCACCAAGGTTGCCATAGAAAATGCATATATAAAAAAGAAAAAATATGTGAGTGTGGCATATACAAAAAAGTTTTCCATATGAGAAATGCTTGGTGACACTGGTGACCAACATTGAAAAGTGGCTAGAAATGCATCAACCACAGTGGTTTGCATAGGTCACCAAAACGATAAAAATATTGGCAACTTATTGGTGGCATATGGTGTTAGAGGAGCGTATATGGAAGAACGTATTAAATCAATATATAACGAGTGTTGGAAGATATACAAACAGTATCTTGAAACACGAGACATGGCGGAATGGAATCGGAACATGTTGCAGGTGAAAGAGAAGTATGGTGGAAAGCCTGATGTGGTAAATCTGCTTCTGTGGCACAGTATAAATGTGCAGGCGCTGCACGATCAGTCAAGGAGAGCGTAATGAAAAAAAGAATGAGATGTACATTTGCTGCATTTGTGGAAAAGATATCTACCCAGATGAGGCGCAAGAATATGTAAAAACAAGGCGAGGCACGGAAATAAGGTTTCATAGAGCATGCGTAAGGAGGCGAGGTAATGGCGGTAATTCGTAGTATCAGAGGCGGTACAGCCGGTCTGAATGAAGAAGAACGGCTTACAATTGCCAGGCTGTTAATTAAGGCAGGGTATTCCGTTAAGATTGGATATCGTGTGATTCCAGGTAATACAAAGGGCAAGAAAGAATATATCGTGGAGTATTGGGAGAAAGGAGAAGAATAGATGCTTACAGAAATGAGCTTAAAAGAAGCACTTAAGTATTTCATGAAAGGGCGAAAGGTCCTTGTGCTGAATGAATATGATGACAAGAGTATATCGGCAGAAAGGATAGAAGATTGTTTGCCGAAAGAAGCTAAGTATTTGGTAGATGTTCCTGCAGTACCAAATCCGGAGTTTGAACAGGCTGTACAGGATATGGTTGAGCCTGATCAGAATGAGAACGATACTGAAGGGGACGAACAGCTCCCCCCCCCCCAGACCAACCGGAGAAGAAACTGGAAAAAGAAACGGTAGCAGCTCCGGGAAAGATGACAAGAGAGGAGAAAAGTAAGATCATTCGTCCTTTGATTAAGAAAGGTCTGAAAAATAAGGAGATTGCAGAGCGTACAGGAATTCCAATCGGGACAGTTAATGGTCTGTCAGGAGCTATCCGGAAAGAGCTAAAGAATCCGGTAAAGGCGGAAATGATTAAGTCCGGAGATAACTCTGACCGTCATAAATGCAGGACTTGCCAGTATCGCCACAGTGATGCAGGTGGTTGTGATTACTGTATCCATACCGGTAGGGAACGTGGTTGTGATGTGGAAGTGTGCGATAAGGCAGTGGTAGGTCCGAGACTGACGAGAAAATAAGTGAAGGAGGAGATTAGTCATGAATAGAGCTGAAAGGCGCAGAACAGATAAACGCAGATCGGAACGTCCTAAGAGCGTTACGATCACAATGGATGAACTGGAGAAGATCCGGAAATTCGAAGCCAGGAAAGCCAAGGAGCTTATGATGTCTAAGAACGCAGAATTAGCCAATGAAATCCTTAAGATGATGCTGGTAATCCCAACAAATGTCCTGATTGCGGATTTCTGGCCGAAGTCAGCCAGGAAGAAGAGACCGGAATTTGTAGAGAGCTGTATGAGCCTGTATGAAGCTTGGGAAAAAGGTGTCGTAGCGATGGATGAGATGCAGAAGCTCACAGAAGAATATGCTGGTATCAAGCTGGTGGACAAAGGTACACCGACAGATACGGCGCTTAAGGAACGGGCGAGAAAGGAGCTGAGATAGATGCGATATACAGAATATCATGCTGGAAAAGCAGTGATTAAGGATAAGAATAAGTTGTCAGAAGCTATGGAGAAGTTGGCGAGACTGGAAGATGCCGAGGAAAAGGACAGACTTGGTCAGTGGATTCCATGTAGTGAGAGAATGCCGGTAGAGAGCGGAACATATGTTGTGAATGCCATCGAAAATCATATGGTTCATGTTACTTTTGCAAAATGGATGCCGAGAATGAAAAAGTGGAATTTGACTGGAAGTAGATCTTACTGGAAAGTAACAGCATGGCAACCATTACCACATCCGTTTCAGCCGAAGGGAGAGTGAGAAGCATGGACGAAAAAGAGAACAGATACATATCACTTGCCACTCATGCAATAGGTCTCGACCATAAAAAGCCGTACAAACGGCACGGAAGATACTTTTACAGGCCATATAGAAATTACTATGATGCAAGCATAAAAGATTGTGAAATATGGGATGTAATGGTAAATGCCGGATATGCAGAGGCAGGAAGAAAAGATAGATACGGTGGAAGACTGTACTGGATGACAAGAGCTGGCCTCGATTGGCTTGGAGAGAAACTTGGCATAGTGATTCATGATGAGGAGGAATAGAGTATGGGAATAGCATGTAGCGTAACCGTCTGTATCAACAACGATGGTGATGGGTTCTGCAAATTGGATGACGTGTATATTTCAGATGCAGAAACGGGAGAGCCGATATGCCAAGATGTTGAATTTAATGAGGAGGAATAACATATGGACGATAGATATTTATTCCGTGCAAAGCGGACGGATAACGGGGAATGGGTGGAAGGTGCATTATTTGACGGGAAAGAACATTGCATTATTGGACAAAAAATCAAATTCAGTCCATATGTTTCGCTTGAATGCAAGATTACTGGATATGAAGTAGACCCATCAACCATCTGCCAGTGCACAGGGCTTACGGACAAGAACGGAAAGAAAATCTTTGAGGGAGATATTGTAAGATGTGGCGAGATTTGCGGAGAAGTAAAGTTCGGATTGTATGAAAGCAATTGGCAGATTGGTAAGTATAATCAAGGATTCTTTGTTACATTTCCGAAAGAATATTTGCTCAGAAAAGAGCTTGGTTATTGGGAAAATAAAGTTGTAGTCATTGGCAATATTTACGACAGCCCAAAACTGTTAGAAGATAAGGAGAATAAACATGGCAAAGATATTTAAGGTAAGTGGATACTTAGTTGATGTTGATGGGGATTTTGATGTGAGTGAAGTCGTTGCAGAAATTAGCTTCGGCTTGGATGGAATGATAAATCAGCATATCCATGTAGAAGAATCAGATATTGGAGAATTGGACGATGAAAGCCCTTTGAATTACGGCAACTGCGACCTTGCAGATTGCGAGAAGTATTTCAAGAGAAAAGTTCCAGTAGATAACTATAGAAATGTTACGGCAGGACAAGTCTACAGACATTTTAAAGGACATATAGTTAAGGTTTTACATATCAGTCAGGACACAGAAGCACCGGGACAGTTTTATGTGGTTTATGAATGTGAGGACGGGGCTATTTGGAGCAGACCTTACGGGATGTTTGTGAGTGAGGTTGACCATGTGAAATATCCAAACGTAAAGCAGAAGTATAGATTTGAATTAGTGGGAGGCGGGAACGATGAGTGATAGCAAATGCCAGCGCCTCGATGCCATATCAGGTCGTGACCAGATGGCAGAAAAGCCACCAACGGAAGAAGCGAGCAGACGCTTCCGGACACCGGCATGCTACGAAATCTTAGATTATTTGGCGAGGCAGAAGGCGAAAAGGAACAAGATTGATACAGGGGAGGAGATAGGACGTGGACAAGAATGTTCTGATCCAGTACGTGGAGATGAAGGAAGAAATAAAAGATCTGAGGAGACGGATTCATGAGAACGAGAGAGAACTAGCAAAGCTGGAGAACATGATTGTCACGGACTCTGTGACTAGAGGTAAGCGAGGAAAGAAGCCACTCGGAACAGTCAAGATCACGGGCAGACCGATAGCAGCTATTGCACTAAAGCAGAAGTTGTTGAAGAAACGAAATGACAGGCTGACGGCTTTGGAAGCGGAGCTGTTGGAGCTTACAAACCAGGCGGAGGAGTACATAGAGACAATACCAAAGAGCGAGCTGAGGATTATGTTCCGGCTGTATTACATCGATGATCTGACCTGGTATCAGGTGGCTCTACAAATGAACCAGAAATTCCCGAAGAGGAGGATTAAGTACACAGAGGATAATTGTCGGATGCGACATAACAGATTTTTAGAAAAATTAGAATAAATGTTCGGCAATGTTCGCTTAAAAAGTGCTAGAGTATAAACTGAACTTAGTGAAAAGACAGTTTTCCACGTTGAGTTCACTTCCTCAAAATACATAAAACCCAGAAGGAACGGCTTGGAAACAGGCCGTTCCTTTGTTGCATAATGTCGGATTTTGGGATATTATGGAGATAGGGTTTGTATATACGGAGGAAGAGTGAAATGGCAAAGAAAAAAGGAAAAATTGAACGTAGCATACATTATTTTGATATTGACTTACAGAGGATAGGGAATAGTGGAGAAGATTCTTTTGTATCTTATAAGAACCAAGCAGCTAGAATGTTGTCCGTATTTAAATCTTTTCAAGAGTATAACAATAAGTTAAAAATAGAGAAAGATAAAAAAGAAAGACTTCAATTGCTTGAAGAAATGGAATATATAACAGAAAATGGAGATAAACTATATGTTGAAGTGGATGGTATAGATGAAAAAGAAAAAAACTATCCGATTTAGATTAGTTTTATGTAGGCCTGATGCATTCCCATATATAGAGCAGGAGGGAAGACTTGAAAGTATTGTAGGATTGGTCAAAGGAGATTTCAATATAGCAGAGATAACACATTGCGTTATATTTTATGAAAAATGTGTTATGGGAGCAGAGTTTAATTTTAATGGAGCTAGGCCAAGTGCGATTGCTGCTTATGTGAATTTTAAATGTAATCAGGTAGAAAGAATGTTATGTACTCCCAAATTAAGAGGGGATACATTTAAAAGAATTTTTGATGATAGAGGATATTCACTTTTTCAATTAAAAGTAAAAAATACTCCAGATATGAAAGTATTTTTGAGAGATAAGATGGGGCTGATCGGAAGTACAATTAATGAAATTGAGGAGTTGGATACTTACGAGATTACATTAAGGAGAAGAGTTGGAAAAAAGAAATTGGGATTTCCTGGATTTATGAATAAAAAAGAAATGAAAGATTTTGTTGAAGAAAATGTTGAGGATATTGAAAAGTTTCAGATAAATCAAGGAGTTTATAATGATCCTATAAATTTATTGTCAGACAAAATGGTTACTAAAAAAGAATTTATTATTACAGAAAAGAAAACTATAGATAGCGATTCAATGTATGAGGCAATCAAAAATTATTATGAGTGTTCAGTTAAAGATGAGAAGTGATGAATATGAAAAATAAACAACGACATCTATGTAAAAGATTTTGTTTGTTTATTGTCTCTATTGTGATAGGAGTAGTATGCGCGTGTATTATATGTGAAGTATATACAGTGAAGAACTGGGAAATTAACACAAATAATATGCTAGATATATCGAAGATGATGATTGGGTTATGGGGGACGGTATTAGGTTTTATAATCACAGCAGAATCTATTCTAATTGCATTTGATAGTGGCAGTATTACAAGTGAATTTAAGAAAACAGGGCATTATGTGACTGTAATATTTCAATATACGCAGACAAGTATAAAATTATTAATTACGATTTTAATACTTGTGGTTATTAGTGTTATTGATAAATTTTCAATGAAAATATTTGGTATATTTATTGGACTTACGGTAATGAATTTTGTGGATGTTCTAATAAGTTTAGGTATTTTATATTTAATGATGAGAATGGCTAGTAGCTGAAAAAATGTATATAAGGCACCCTCCGGGGTGCTTTTCTAATGCAAAAATAAACCAGAATTGAAGGTGGTGAAGTGGCGAATGAACAAAACTTAATCCCATATGGGAAAGGCAATCGAAGTGAGAGCGAAGAAAGAGAAATGCGTTCAAGGGGTGGAAAAAGAAGTGGTGAGACCAGGCGCAGGAAAGCAGCTCTCAGGGATACGATGAACAGGCTCTTGACGATGCAGGTGGAAGTTGAGGGTCTATCAGATATATTACGGTCAGATGGTGGCGAGAGCACCTACGAGGAAGTCATAGCAATGGCTATGATTCAGCAGGCGTCACTGGGAGACGTGAAAGCATATCAGGCAATCATGAAGACCGTCGGACAGACGGAAAGGTCTGAAGCTGATTTAGAAGAACAGAAGATTCGAACAGATAGAGCCAAGAGAGCCAGAGATCAGGAAATTGGTGATACGGACAATCAGGACGAGAATATCCGTGATTTCCTGAAAGCTATGAGACCGACGCAGGAAGATTTAGATAATCTGTTTGCTGATGAAGTGGAGGAAGAGGAAGATGCCGAAGGTACAGAAGAAGCCAGCGAAGTTTAAGTTTTCCCCATTTTCTACTCAGCAGCAGAAACTTATGCACTGGTGGAGACCTCCACTGGTCAGCTCGCAATGCGATTTTGTGGTGGCGGACGGAGCCATCCGATCAGGAAAGACTATAGCCTGTATTATTGGCTTCCTCACTTGGTCGCAGGAGATGTTCGCAGGTCAGTCTTTTATTCTGGCTGGAAAGACAATGGGAGCGCTCAAAAAGAATGTAATTCGACCTATGCTACAGATTCTTGAAGCATGGGGCTGGCCATACAATTACGTGCGCTCCGGAACGGATGCAAGGATTGAGATTGGCACGAATACCTATTACTTGTACGGAGCCAATACAGAAGCAGCACAAGATGCTCTGCAGGGACTTACTGCGGCAGGAGCTTACCTTGATGAAGCAGCGTTATTCCCGAAGAGTTTTGTAGATCAGGCAATCGGACGTTGTTCCGTGGAAGGTGCTAAGATCTGGATGAACTGCAATCCGGCAGGACCACACCATTATATCCGGGAAGAGTATATTCTCCAGGCAAAAAAGAAGAAAGTATACCATCTGCACTTCATGATGACAGATAACCTTGCCCTATCTCCAAAGGTACTGGAGAGATATCGCAGAGCATGGCCGCATGGCAGTGTATTCTACAAGCGTTTTATTCTCGGAAAATGGGTTGCGGCGGACGGGCTTATCTATCAACAGTTTGCTGATCACACGAAAGATTATCTCGTTGATCGGAAGTGGCTTGAAGATAATCAGATTATGTATGCAGTGATTGGAGTCGATTTCGGAGGCACGAAGTCGGCTCATTCCTTTACACTGACGGGATTCACAAAAGGGTTCAAGCAGGTGGTTGTATTGGATGAGTATTACTGCAAGAAGCGTATCAATCCAAAACAGCTCCAGGACGATTTCATTGATTTTGTCCGGAGGGCGCAATCGAAGTACAAGGTGTATGAAGCATATTGTGACAGTGCAGAGCAGACGTTGATATCCGGATTAGAGATGGCTTGCATTCAGGAGCATGTAGTGATCGATATCAAGAATGCAATCAAAGGTCCGATTAATGACCGAATAGCATTCTACAACAGCCTGATAGCTCAGCAGAGATGGAAGGTTATGAAGCATTGCACACATATCATTGCTGCATTTGAAGAGGCAGTATATGACGAGAAGAAAAAGAACATGGACGTGCGACTGGATGATGGTGAGATGAATGTTGACAGTTTGGACAGCACGGAATACAGCACTGAGAGTATACAGGACGAAATCATGTATATTGCAGCATAGGAGGTGGAAGACGTGAGAGATAGCACATATAAGAGAGTGAAAGAGTATCTGGTACAGAGAGGATATCCCGCAGTACCAGATGAAACATATGACCATATTGATGAATGGCTGGAGTGGTATCAGAACGACGTTGAGAAGTTCCATCACTATAAGCTATACAATGGAGCCGTAATGACGAATCAGGAGCGCTATAAACTGGGAATGGCGAAAACAGTCTGTGAGGACTGGGCGAACTTGTTGCTCAATGAGAAGGTGGCTATTAAAGCAGGAAAATACAGTAAGCGTCTGGCAGAAATTTTAAACTACAATAATTTTCGCGTACAAGGGAATCGGCTTATAGAAAAAGCTTTTGCTCTAGGTACAGGAGCTTTCGTGGAGTATCTAAATGCAGATGGTCAGGTGATTATTGATTATATTCGTGCCGATATGATATACCCACTGTCTTGGGATAATGGGGATATTACAGAGTGTGCGTTTGGAACAGCGAAGATGTTGAATGGGAAAGAAGTCATCTATTTACAGATGCATCGATTCGGGAAGGTTGATGACGGAGAAAAAAAAGATCAGTATTACATTGAAAATGTCTATATTGATGCAAAAAGCGGGATAGAGATTGAAGCCCCGGAGGATATTGAAGAGCTGGTATTTACAAATAGCGCAGAGCCGTTATTCCAGATTATAACGCCGAATATCTGTAATAACATAGATTTGGACAGCCCGCTCGGAGTATCCGTATATGCGAACGGAATTGACGAGGTGAAAGGCTGTGACCTTATCTACGACAGCTACATGAACGAGTTCGTCTTAGGTCGAAAACGAATCATGGTGCCAATCAGCATGGCGAGAAGGCAGATGGAGGCGGATGGAATATCTTCTCCGACATTCGACCCAGACGATACGGTGTACTATTTACTTCCAGAAGATAAGAATGGCAATAATCAACTGACCGAAGTCGATATGTCAATCCGGGCACAGGAGCATGAGCTTGGTATTCAGAAATCATTAGATCTGCTGAGCCTCAAGGTAGGCATGGGTGCCGGCAGGTACAAGTATGACTCTGGAGGAGTCAAGACCGCGACAGAGGTTATCTCAGACAAGTCGGATCTCTATCAGAATCAACAGAAGCACTGCATTGTGATATCTGATGTAATAATCAATATGGTTCGTGCGGTATCGTTTCTTGATACTGGCGGAGCTATTGATGCGACAGTGGATTTTGACGATTCTATCATTGAGGATAGCAACTCACTCATTGATAAGAATGTTAAGCTTGTGAATGCAGGTCTTCGTTCCAAGCTTACTGCAATCATGGAGATTAACAAGTGCTCTGAACAGGAAGCTCAGGAAGAATTAGAGCGAATCAGGCAAGACAATCAAATTACCGGACAGGATATTGACTGGACAGGAGGAGAGGATGATGAACTGGACGAGGAGGACGATTCACCTGAAGAGAAAGAGGGTGAGGAGAATCAAGACCCCGATGATTCTAAGAGTGGCAAAGCGCCTGATCCAGGCGATAAGGAGTAGGTGGTAATTTGTGAATATACTGGAGAACCAACAGCTTGCAGAACCTGTGGACGGCATCTATATTGATCTAGAGGCTCAAATATTACAGAATATCGCCAGACATCTACAGGGGTGGGAACAACCCATTGATACTGACAGGTGGCTGATGCAGAAACTGGCTGAGATTGGAAAGCTTAATCAGGAAAATATCCGGCTGATTGTCAAGATGTCCGGATTAAGTCAGACTGCAGCTGAAAGAATGCTGAATGAAGCAGCACAGGACGCTATCAACAATATGGAACCAGGACTCCGATACATGGCAAGGCGGGGGCTCGCTGAGGAAGCTGTACAGGCTGATAAGAGCAAGAACGTGAAGCGTGTAGTGCATAGCTTCCGAAAACAGGCGAAAGATACGCTGAATATGTGCAACACAGTCATGTTGTACAAGGCATCTGAGAAATACAAGGGTCTCGTCAGCAATATAGCACAGGAAGCATGGAACATTCTGAACAGTGGAGCTGGTGGAGTGGTAAGCGGCGTTGAGTCGAGACAGCAGGCGGTTAGACGGTGCATCAGACAGTTGAATGATAAAGGAATTCCGGCATTCGTGGATAAACGAGGGCGAGAGTGGACCCCAGAAGCCTATGTGAACATGGCTATGAGGAATACGGCCAGAAGTACAGCCGAGGAAGTTCAGGACGCCAGGATACGAGATGCCGGGTGTCACTTGATACAGATTGACAGTCATTCCGGTGCACGCCCCAAATGCGCAAAGGATCAAGGCAAGATATTTGACTTGAACAATGGGAGCGGGTACACAGAAGATCTGCATGGAAAGAAGATTCAGTATTACCCTTGGAATTCTTCCAGCTATGGTGAACCGGACGGGATTCTCGGAATCAATTGCGGGCATCATAAGTGGCCATTCATTCCAGGCGTGAATATACAAAGGCATTTTCCGACAGAGGATATGGATGCTAATGATAAGCTGTATAAGCAGACACAGGTGCAGAGAGCTCTTGAGAGGGAAGTGCGAAAGCAGAAACGGGAATGTATGATGCTGGACGCGGCAGGAGATCAGGAGGGGTTCGAGGAAGCTTCTGTAAAGCTTAAGCGGACAGAGAATAAGCTAAAGTATTACGTGAAAGATACTCCCGGATTACACCGCAGGATTGACAGGGAGCAAGTGGTCGGGTTTGATAAAAGGCTATCTGCTGAAGCGGTAGCATCAAATAAAGCCTATACAAAGGCAATGCAAACTGATACAATAAAATTGAAAGATACCTATATCGTCAAGAAACTAAGTGCAAATGGAAAGAATTACAAGGTCGTGGATAAAACGACTGGAGTTGAGTATGAATTTTCACCTGGTACTCGTATACAGGACTCAGAAGTATTTGCCGGTAAGGGTACACGGCATCCGTTGCATGAGGGTGTTGCAGAAGGATTAACAGAACAGTACGGCGGACGAGTATCTGATTGGCAGCATGCAAAAGGTTTTGGAACATTGCTGGATCCTGATACCGGAGAAGAACTGGAGGCAGAAGTTCACTGGTTCCAGGCTAAAGACGTAGGCAAGGTAAAATTCAAAGTAAAGGAGTGGTTAGATGAAGGTTAGATATCTTGGGAAAACAGAATTTTTAGTTCTGACAAATAACAAAGTATATGATGTCCAGTCGGTTGAAAAAGGCTGGTACCGAATTATCGACGACTCAGGAGAGGATTATCTGTATCCACCTAAATATTTTGAAACAGTAGAAGAGTAACGCCACTGATCAGAAATGGTTGGTGGTATTTTTATACGCATTTTTAGGAGGCAATAATGTATATACCAAAAGTAGTCAAAATTTTGTACAAAAACTATAAAGTTGAAGAGCGGGCGGATTTACATGAAGGTAATGAAGAGTTACTTGGACAGATTCAATATTTGGAAGAAAAGATTTTGCTCAGAGAGGGAACATCCGAACAACAAAAAAAGGCAACTCTTTGTCATGAGATAATTCATGGGTTAGATGATATGTATTGCATCGGTCTAAAAGAAAAGCAGGTTGAGAAGTTGGGAAATGCTCTGTATATGTTGATTTTAGATAATTCTGAAATGTTTGGGGAGGGGTGATGCTATTGATTGCAATAAATATTACCAGAACTGGTCTGACGGTAGATGGCCATGCAGGATATGCAGAAATCGGAAATAATATCATTTGTGCAGCTGTATCAGCATTAACACAGGGACTTGTACATTCGCTCAAAGCGCTTACAGATGACGAGATCTCTTACCACATTGCTGACGGGCATATTGATATAGAATATAAGGATTTATCAGAAAAGGGGTGCCTTCTGGTAGATTCTTTTTTTATTGCCGTGAGTGACATACAGAGAACTTATGGTACTGAATACGTACAAGCTACGGCTGCCGACGGGCGTTAAGCGGAGAAATGGAGGATATATCATGAAGAACATGAACATGAAGAAAAGATACTGGACAATGAATCTGCAGGTTTTTGCCGGAGACGGAGGAGATGATGATCCGAGAGATGAAGGCGGAGATGATGATAACGATGATCCAGGAGACGATGATGACGACAGTGACGATGATGAGCCGGAAGAGAATGAAAAGAAATTCTCCCAGAAGGATGTGGATGATGCTGTCAAGAAACGTCTTGCCAGAGAAAAAAGAAAATGGCAGAGAGAACAGCAGAAAAAGGCTGGAAAGAAACCGAACGGTAAGGTCAAGACCGGAGAGAGTAGCGAGAAAGAAGATGATGATACTGAAACACAGGAGCTCCGTGATAAGGCTGCCAAGGCAGATGAGATGGAGATGAAATGGACATGCCTGGAGCATGACGTGGATAAGGCTTGTGTGGATGATGTTCTTGCACTGGCCAGAGTGCACATGGCTAAAGATGCGGATATGGATATCGAGGACGCTATCGACGAGGTATTGAAGAAATACCCACAGTTCAAAGAATCTTCCAAGGATAAAGACGAGGAGGACGATGAAGAAGAACCAAGAAGCAAGTCCTGGGGACAGAGACAGAATGGCCGCAGAAAGAAAATGTCTGGTGTTGAGGCGGCGTTCTATTCAAAGAACCCAGGATTAAAAGATGATTAAGGAGTGATAATAGTATGAAATTTATGATGTATTTACAGCTTTTTGCACACGCACACCAGGAGCGCTGGTCTTCTCTGGTGGATAAAAAGCTCAGACAGACTCTTGTTACAAGAGATAACTATATTTTTAACACTAACTATGAAGGAAATCCAAAAGCCGGAAAGGTTAAGATTCCGGTAAGAGACACGGAAGTAGCGGTCAAGGATTATGACAAAGCTACGGGAGTTGACCTGGACAAAGGTTCGACCGGATATATTGATCTGGACATCGACCAGGACAAAGCAGTCAATGAGCTGATTGACGGATATGATGCCACAGCAGTTCCGGATAATCTGGTTGCAGATCGCTTGGATTCAGCTGGATACGCACTTGCGTTGGAGATGGATAAGAAATCTATCAATATGTTGGAGACAACGGAAGGTATTAAAGTGTGTGCAACAAAAACAGCTGCTACAGATGCAAGTGCATACAAACATGTGCTTGATGCCAAGACCTATCTGACACGAATTGGTGTTCCGACAGATGGACGATGGATGATTTGCTCTCCAGAGTTCATGGCGGTTCTGATGATGGACGATCACTTTATTCGCCAGGGAGATCTCTCTCAGAGAATGAAAGAGGCAGGTGCAACAGGAGCAATTGCTGGATTCGCACTGTTTGAATCAGGAAATACAATGGTTGATGATACGAAAATCGTTGCATCTAAGAAGACTACAACTGAATTTATTGCCGGTCACCCGAATTGGTGCCATCGTGTGCAGGAGTGGGGTGTGGATGTCCATATTCAGGATCTTGGTGGATCTGGAAAATATATCGGAGCTTCTGCAGTACAGGGTCGTAAGATCTACGGTATGAAGATCTCAAAACCACAGACCGTATATGTGAAGCGTACAGAGGCGTAAGGAGCTGATCTGAATGTATGTGGATGAAACATATTACAATGATGTATTCAAAGGGGAACCGGTAGAATCTGCCGGTTTCTCTGCATTGTGTCAACGAGCCGGAGAGATTGTTGAGGAGCTGACGTTATATAGGCTTACAGAAGAGGGTTTCCCTATGATGTCGGAAATGACGCAGAAGCTTGTGAAGAATGCGGTGTGCGCACAGATTGAATATCTTGACGCGAACGGCGGGGCAGAGATGGATATGGGAAATGGAATGTCAGGAGCGACACTTGGCAAGTTTTCTTATTCGGGAACTTCTTCCGGAACTGGATCCACGGAACAGTCCATATTTTCGCCGAGGGCGGAAAGAATCTTGTGGCCGACTGGTCTGACTTATCGAGGAGGGAGCTGTTGATGAGACCGATTCCGAAAAGACTGTTGATTCACACAGCCACCCTGTATCAGCGAGTCAATGTGGATAAGTGGGGGAAAGGCGAACTGAATGGAGGACAGGAACTGTCTAACATCCGGATAGAGCCATCCAAACAGATTATCCGGGATAAGAATAATGCAGAGGTACAGTTGGCTGCTACGCTTTTCTATGACTGTCGCAACAGCAGACCTTCTGATGCTTCTTTTGAAGTTGATCAAGTAGTTGATTTCAACGGTCAGAAGCACCGGATAAAAACGGTAGAGCCTCTGTATGATAATTCCAAACTGCATCATTATGAGATAGGAATGGTGAGATATGGCAAAGATTAACACGCGGGTTACAGTCAACACGCCACAGGCTGCAGCAAAAATAAAGGCAGCATGCAATACTGCATTAACGGATATGGGATTGCAGGCGTTGCAAGATGTGTCAAAGCATGTTCCACATGACCAAGGAACACTTGAAGACAGTGGGCTGACTAATAGTTATAAAAGGGCTGTAAAGCATGTATTTAAGATGCGTTGGCATACACCATATGCCCGATATCTCTGGAATGGAGACGTGATGTACGGTAATCCGACAGAAAGAAGATATGGACCAAAAAAGATTTCCTTCACATCGGCACTCGCTCATGAAGAGTGGGCGAAGTATGCCAGGGAAGTATATGGTGAACAATGGAAGCAAGTATTCCAGGCAGCGTTGAAGAGGAGGCTTAAGTGATGCTGACAGAATTACTAGAACTAATTACAGACACGGCAGAGAAGAACTGCAGTCTCGGCACGGAGATTTCCCTGGAAGAGCTTCCGAAAGATGGAGGCATATATGCTGAACTTGGTGAAGGATTCACAGAGTCTGTCAGTTACAACAAGCAAGAGGTCAAGACAATCCCGGTATTATTCTTGTGCCGGCATGCAGATCAGAAGCGTTGTCTGGAACAACTGTGTGAGATTGCCGGATACCTGCAGGGATTAAAGAAGTATCCACAAGGAAAGACATTTTCGTGGCTGGATACAACAGTAGCAAAGGAACCAAGTAAGATAGGGCGAGATGAGGACGGGGTGTATCATTATTCCTGCATCTTGAACTGTAAGATATATTGTTAAGAAAGGGTGGTATTATGAAGAACATGGATTTACAGATATTCGCGGAGCCCAATGTACCAAGCAATCCGATTACTCCGGAAATCAACTATGAGACAGAGGCATTCATCAACACGTCTCCGGCAGAAGGACAGCCTACTTGGGCGTCGCTTGCGAATTTGACAACAAATATGGCGCAGAGCTTAAATGAGGTCATTCAACAGCTTACTTATTACGCCGACAAAGGCTGGGGATCCAGTGAGGTAACAGGTGCACAGCTTACATTAACGCTGACAGGCTCAGTGAAGCCAGGTGATGATGCGTGTGATTATATATTGAGTGATGATGTGATGTACGGACTTGGCGAGAAGAGAAAGACACACATGAAGATTCAGAAGGGCAAGAAAGTAATTATCTGGCCAATTACGTTGGCAAATATTACTCCGGCTTATGGAGATGCGAACAATATCAATTCATTGACTGTGACCATTCATGGTAATGGACGTCCGTCAATTGGTACAACAGCATAGGGAGGGCATAGCTCTCCCTTTTTAGGAGGTAAAGATCATGGCATATCAGGCAAAACGAAACAAAAGATTTGAGGAAGACTTCGAACTGGTAGATGAAAATGGCGTTGTGCAGCATACATTGAAAGTATCCTTGGATGCAGATGATATGGTCGCAAAGATCAATCGGAAATACACGGCACTGGTCAGAGCGCTTTCAGATGTGCAGGAAATCAAAAGAAAAGAAGCCAGCAACGAACAGCTAAGTGATGCGGTCGAGATGCTTGGAAGAGCAGAAATAGACATGTTTGAAGCCGTATTTGGAGCAGATGGGACAGAGACCATTCAGCAGTTCTACAAAGACCATTATATCGAGATGGCAAAGGAAGTCATCCCATTTATCACCGGAGTTGTTATTCCAAGGCTTACTGAAATCAAGGCGGAGAATAAGAAAGCATTGGTGAGTCAGTATAATCGCGCGAAAAAGAGACGGAGATTCTGGTAATGGGAGTCTTGACAGAGCTTCCGTCCTATCGTATTTGCACAGACAAAGGGAGATTTGACATCAACCCGGCTTTTGATATTATCCTTGAGGTACAGAGGCTGTACAAAGAGGAATCGCTGGCGGATTACGAAAAGATTCAACAGGCGTTGAGCATGTTGGTTCGAAACAGGTGGAATCTCAGGTTATTGAACCCGGCAGAACAGTTGAAGCTCATGCAGGATATCACAAGCAGATATATTGAAGTGGAAAAGCGCCCACAGATTAAGAAGAGTCCAGTTCCGGTATTAGATTTCGAACGGGATGGAGATTACATCTACGCTTCGTTCATGCAGGCGTACCAGATCGATCTGATTGACGAGCAGGGGAAATTACCCTGGAAAAAGTTCTTGTATCTGTTCAATGGATTGCCGGCGGATACAAAAATCAAACAGATCATGCGGATCAGGCAGATGCCGGTTCCGGAATACAACGGCAAGAATTCAAAAGAGATACAGGAAATTAATGAGATGAAATCTTATTATGCTCTTCCGGTGCAAGGCGGAGGAGGACAGTCTGGATTAGATCTATTGTTCCATACATTGGAGGGAATGGCAAAGAGATGATAGCAGACGGAAAGAAAATTAAAAAGGTAGAGTGTCCACATTGCGGGCATAAACAGAACATATTTTACAAGACAGGAGCCAGTTGCAGAGGGCTCTTTTTTAAGTGCAAAAATCCAGACTGCAGAAAGGAATTTGAAATAAGACTATAACAGCCATTGTGCCACTGTGCCGGCGAATGAATAAAGGCAGGTGGGGCAGGTGTCCAAGAACAGTGGCGGAGAAGTTACTTATGAAATTGTTGCTGATGACAGTCAACTTGAGTCAGATCTTAATGAGGCTGGAAAGAAAGTTGAAAAATCAGCCAAGAAGACAGCTAAGAAATCAGAAGATGCGGAAAAAGAAAGTGCTGGGGTAAAAAAATCCGTAAAAGAGGATGTTACCAAGAAAAATGAGCAGGAAAATGACAAACAGGAAAAAGACGATGATGATTCGTACCAGAATCGCGAGGAGTCCGCCAAGTCACACGGATCCAAGCTATCGTCTATAGCATCAGGAACAGCTAAGGCTATCGGAGCAGGTATGCTTGCTGCAGGAACTGCAATCGCAGGTGTCAGTGTTGCTGCTGTGAAAAGTGCGAACGATATCGACCAGGCAATGAATCAATACATTGCCAGTACCGGAAAAAGTACCGAGGAAACAGAACGGTACAAGAAGGTCATGGAGGATATCTACACCAATAATTACGGGGATTCCTTCGAAGACATCGGGGAGGCAATGGCATCAATCACTCAGAATCTCGGTGATCTTGATGACGCGTCACTGCAGAATGTAACCGAATCAGCGTTCGCATTGCGTGATACGTTCGGATACGAAATACCGGAGTCAACCAGAGCAGCCAAGGCTATGATGGATAATTTTGGTACATCTGGCGAAGAGGCAATGAATCTCATTGCTGCAGGTGCTCAGAATGGACTTGATTATTCCGGAGAGCTTCTCGATAGTATCTCAGAGTATTCTGTACAGTTCGCAAAAGTTGGACTGGACGCTGATGATATGTTCAAGGTATTCCAAAAGGGCGCGGAATCCGGAGCTTTTAACCTGGACAAGGTTGGTGATGCAGTCAAAGAGTTCTCTATCCGTGCCATTGATGGCTCTGATACGACAATTGACGGATTTAAGCGCATTGGTCTTAATGCTGATGAGATGGCAGCAAAATTCTCTGCCGGAGGTGATACCGCCAAAGAAGCATTTCAGGAGACCATTGCAGCTCTTGCGTCTATGGAAGACCCATTGGAACAGAATACTGCAGGCGTTGATCTGTTCGGTACTATGTGGGAGGACCTTGGACCCGAAGCTGTAACGGCATTAGCAAGCATTGAAGATGGTGCTTATGATACTGCCGGAGCGATGCAGCAGATCAAGGACATCAAATACGATGATATCGGTTCCGTATTTGAGGGACTAAAAAGAAGTCTCGAAGTATTAATCGTCCCATTAGGTGAGCAGTTGATTCCGCTTTTGGCAGAACTGATTGACGATACATTGCCATTATTGGAAGATGCTCTTCCGCCGATTATTGATGCTGTATCAGATGTAATCGAAGCGTTACAGCCGGCTATCGAGGACGTTCTTCCGGTACTGATGGACTCTCTTGCAGATATCGGAGAACCTCTTATGGATCTCGTGAATGAGATTCTTCCAGTGTTACTGAGTGCGATTAACGATATCTTGCCGTTAGCAGCGCAATTGGTTGGAGAAATCCTGCCGGTTATTACGAATCTGCTGAGTATGTTACTTCCACCGTTGGTGGAAATAATCAGCGCGTTATTGCCGCCTCTAATTGAGTTAGTATCTGCATTGATGCCGATTTGCGAGTCGTTAATAGGTGTACTTCAGCCGATTCTCGATTTATTTACAAGTCTTTTAACGCCGATTGTTAATCTGATATCCCAAGGATTGACTCCGCTGGTAAATGCAATTACGCCAGTAATACAGATTATTTCCAGTCTGCTGATTCCGATTTTAAACAGTCTTGGAAGCGTGTTTTCCAGTGTATTATCTGGAATGTTGTCTAACACAACAAGTATTATTGGTAACATTACAAATATACTGAGAAACTTAATAGACTTCATCAGGAACGTATTTACGGGAAATTGGCGTGGAGCATGGGAAAACGTAAAACAGATTTTCAGCAATGCGGTGTCGGGACTGGCTACAATTTTTAAGGCTCCAATCAACGCGATTGTAGATGGCTGGAACGGATTGGCTGGTAGCCTTGGAAGTGTAACTATCCCAGACTGGGTACCAGGAATCGGAGGCGGTTCCTGGAGCCTTCCAAAGATGCATCGAATGAAGATAGGTATGGATTACGTGCCGTATGATTTATATCCGGCATACCTGGACGAAGGCGAGTGGGTACTTACCAAAGAGGAGGCGGACGTGCTTAGATCTTATGGTGGCTTGGAAGGAATGATTGGAATGATTGACCGAAGCGCGCCGAGTGTCAATGTGAGTGTACAGGGACAGAGCAAAGATTTTGATTATGAAAAATTTGGACGAGCCACAGTTGACGCCATGATCGCAGCGGGAATTGGGTTTAAGTGTGACGATAGAGAGTTTGCGAGACTAATAAAGGATTTGATTGATTATGTATAGTATCTATTACATTGGAGCACAGAACTCTGAAAGAATTGATTTCTGCCAGTGGCCGTATATGGTCACTGGTGGAAACTTGTTTGATGGAGAGTTTGATGCAATTGAAGACGATGACAGGATTCAAGGGTGGGAAAGAAAAATCACCAGTAAAAAGCTAAATATAGAAATACATGCAGTTGGAGTGTCATTGGAGCAAGCCATTGATCAGCTAGAAAATGTAGCTGAAAAAGATGTGTTGAATACAACGCCAGGACGGCTCTATGTTGGATCCAGCTATATGAAAGGCTGGCTTGTCGGAACAACAAAAGACCGATGGCTACAAGATCTTGATAGTATTAGCAATGAGCTTACATTCAAAAGTGATTATCCGTATTGGATTACCGAGGAAGAGTTCCGGTTCCACAAGAAAGGTAGTGAGAGCTCTGAAGCATTGGAATGGTTGGAATTTCCTTATGATGTGCCTTACGAATTTTCTAAAGTCCGAAATCTCCAATATATCAACAACAGTAATTACACAGCTTCTGGGTTTAAGATGATTATCTATGGTCCATGCATTAATCCGCTGATCCGAATCGCTGGACACATATATGAGCTTCGGACGACATTGTATGATGGCGAATATGCGGTCATTGATTCTAGTACTAGGTATGCTAAGGACAGGAAGATTGTTAAGGTAAAATCTGATGGAACAGAAGAAAATCTGTTCAATAGCAAGAATAATGAAAGTTCTATCTGGGAGAAGATTCCTGCCGGACTTAGTATTGTTTCCTGGAATGGAGCATTTGGCTTTGACATCATTCTCTTCAATGAGAGGGGGACACCAAGATGGACTTCACGTTAACGGATGTATACGGACAGGAGAAAGGACCTCTTGAACATTGCGGAGTAAATATGGTTCTGGGAACGGATAATGATTTCCAGATAACAATCCAGAATAGTCTCTATGACAAGGAGAGGCACGGAAAAAACTGCCGGTTTTTCTGCCATGATACAGAGTATGGAGGCCTGATCAGGAACACGAACCCGATTACATCTGATAAGACGGTGAAGCTTACCGGAATGACGTGGAGAGGTTTGTTGAATCAACGAGCAATTAATCCAGCCAAGAATACATACGTCTATCTGAATGGCGAGGCAAATACGGCATTATCGGCATATATTACAAAACTTGGAATGACGGAATTGTTCGAGGTATCCGGAGAAGATAGCGGGATTACTCTTAACAACTACCAAGTGCCGCTGCAGACGATGTTACTCGACGCATTCGATCAAGCGCTTGCCTTACAAAATGCAAGACTTGAAATTCGGTACAAACAAGGACCGGCAAACGGGAGGGGGTATGTGTTGCTCAAAGCTGTGCCGATTACAGATCACTCCAGTAACATAGAACTGAATGAAGATGGTTCTGTAAAGCTGAATATCTTAGATTGTCAAAATGGGGTTAATCATCTTATATGTCTTGGAGCTGGCGAGGTCGAGCAACGCCAGCAGGTAGATCTCTATGCGTGGCCAGACGGAAGTATACGAAAAGAACAGTATTATACAGGCATTGATCTGATAGAACAGTATTATGAGAATACGACCGTTGATACTTTGGCAGAATTGGAAGAGGAAGGCAGGGATAAATTTGAAGAATTGAAGAATTATAAACAATTAAAAATATCCGTAGATGATACAGATCTTGAACTTGGAGATATTGTTGGTGGCCGAGAGCGTATCACTAATATTTACATGGCGGCGCCGGTTATCCGGAAGATTGTAGATGTAACGGGAAGAGGTCGCACGAGCATCTCGTATAAGTTGAAAGGAGAAGAGTAATGGCAGAATTTATAACAACTACCCTGATGGACAGCTATGCAGGCGGTCCACATATTACGGAGACACAGATTGGACTTGCAAATCAAGCAACCTTTGGCGCAGATGATTACGTGCTGGAAGGTGGGCGAGAATCTGAGGCGCAGGTGCTTACCAATAACAGCATCCGTATATTTGATGCAGTGTATTGTATACAGGGACGCAGAGATGTGATTCCGGCGAGCGGATATACAGATGTGACGATCGCGAACGGTACGCAAGGCATGAACCGAAACGACATCATTGTAAGGAGATACAAAAAAAATGAGAGTTCCGAGATAGAATCTACAGAATATGCGGTCATCAAAGGAACACCGAATGCAGGAGCTGCTGTGGATCCAGAAGTAACAACGGGAGATATCCGGTCAGGAGCAACGCTGCATGAGATGGCACTCTATAGGGTGAAGATTACAGGGTTGAACATTACAGCAGTCGAGCCGATGTTCAATATTCTGAAAAACATGGCAAGCCTACAGAAAGAAGTTGCTGAATTAAATAGCAAAATGATAACCGGCGATTTTGTCCAACTCGCGACCGCCGGAGCAACAAAGACTCAAACAGTATATAAAGATATCGACAGTCTGAGTAATTACAAAGCAATTGCTCTGTATTGCAACTACGCCAGTGGTTATTATTGCAATCCATTCATCTGCTCCGTAGAGATGTTTAAAGCAATGACTTGGATTGTATCAGACAGACGGGATAACAATCAAAATTATTCCGCTATGCTACGCTACGAATCTGATACAAGAGTCCGGTTCGTGACTGAAAATTCTGATGCGGCACTTTACGGAATTAGATAACCCAAGTACATGACCATGACGCATAATTTCCGGAATCGTAATTACAATAAATAGATACAGCACCATCTGTTCCTATTATTAATCGGCTTCCTGGGTTGCTCTCTGTTTTGATTACGGCACCGGTAGTTGAAAACGGAACCGCAAGCGCAATAGGTGGTGCAATTTCCGATGGAATCTGTCCGACTTTCTGCCCTTCTATGCGACCGGCTACTTTTTTGTAATCTGTTACAAAAAAGTAGCCGGTCGCACTGAAGGGCAGAAAGTCGGACAGATTCCATCGGAAATTGC